>Ga0206126_10005757_pt1 | contig 11245 bp, 8 predicted proteins | sample Helgoland_Spring_5_FD_148621 | JGI IMG/M metagenome (GOLD analysis project Ga0206126, IMG submission 148621) | Pelagic subsurface seawater microbial communities from Kabeltonne, Helgoland, North Sea - Helgoland_Spring_Bloom_20160412_1 | ecosystem: Environmental > Aquatic > Marine > Epipelagic ...
ATTAGCTGATCAGTTAGTCGGCATTGGTCTTTCAAGAGCTTCAAAGATTGTTGCTTATCGTAAAGCCAATGGGCCGTTCCATCACGCCAATGACCTTACTGCCATTAAGGGTATTGGTGAGCGAACGATTAAGCGTAATCAGTCGAAAATACGTTTAAAATAGTTGTTTTAAATAACGGGCGCTACTGATAGATTCTAATCATGAATATGAGTCTGGGTGGCGCCTTCCTATTAATGGTTATCAATGGTTATCAATGTCCATCAATGTCTTTCAGTGGTTCCACTGATCTTCAAAGCCTGTTATCGTAACTCATATTTTTTGCACGAGTATTTTTGATCTTGCGTTTTTCATCAGCGAGTGAGGAAAGTGGTCGAAAGATTTAATTTTAAAAACGATAGGGCAGCACATGACAGTTTACGACGTATTTAATGGTGATGCCGATGGTATCTGCGCACTCTTACAGTTGCGTCATGCTGAGCCCGTTCAATCGCAACTCATAACAGGTGTTAAACGAGATATTAAATTATTGTCTCAGGTTGATGCCGCATCGGGTGATCATGTCAATGTGCTCGACATTTCGATGGATAAAAATAAAGCCGATGTTATTCGTGTCCTTGATGCGGGAGCGAGTATTTTTTATTGTGATCATCATGTTGCTGGCGATATTCCTTCGCATCCGAATTTGTCAGCATTAATTAATCCGGCGGCTGATGTTTGTACCAGTCTTTTAATTAATGGTCGGCTTCACGGTGCATTAAGCCATTGGGCTATTGTCGGTGCCTTTGGTGACAATTTAAAAAGTAGCGCGCAAGCCTTGGCACGAACTACCGATTTAACCAATGAGCAATTAGTTCTTTTAGAGAATCTGGGTATTTATATTAATTATAATGGCTACGGCGGCAGTCTTGCCGATTTACACTTTGAGCCTGCAGGTTTATATCGCTTACTCTCTCACTATCGTAATCCGTTAGATTTTATTGAAGATGATGCCACTCATTTCAATCAGCTTGAGAATGGCTATCAAGATGATATGAACAAAGCGAAAGGCGCTGATACTTTAAGATCGACGAGTACTTCTGCGGCATTTTTATTACCTGATGAAAAATGGGCGCGTCGTGTGAGTGGCGTTTATGGTAATGATCTGGCTAATCAGTATCCCGATCGTGCGCATGCAGTGTTAACATCACGTCCAGACGATACCTATCTTGTGAGTGTGCGAGCACCCTTAAGCAATAAAACCGATGCCGATACACTGTGTATGGAATTCCCTACCGGCGGAGGTCGTAAAGCGGCAGCAGGTATTAATGCTTTACCTGCTGAGATGCTGGAGCCGTTTTTAAATCGTTTGGATAGTATTTATCGTTAAGTTGTTATTTTAAATAAAACTTTAACCCTTCAATTTATTACTGCAAGTCAAAAAGAGGAAGTAATGTGGATATAGCGTCTTATCTTGCCATCGCAGCTGTACTCATCTGTTTCTCTGCGCTTGTTTTTACCCGTTATGCTGCTGATATTGTTTTAATGGGTGGGGTAACCGCTTTATTGGTGATGGGGGTAATTTCTCCGGTAGAGGCGCTGTCCGGATTTGCTAATCAAGGCATGATTACCGTGGCTATGTTATTTATTGTTGCTCAAGGTTTATCAAAAACTGGCGGGGCAGCGTGGTTAGCGGGTAGCTTGTTGGGAAGGCCATCAACTATTGGCTGGGCGCAACTGCGTTTAATGTTACCCGTGGCGACACTTAGCTCAGTGGTCAATAACACACCCGTTGTCGCGATGATGATTCCAGCCGTTATGGATTGGGCTAAGCGCAATCAATTTTCAGTGTCACAATTAATGATGCCTCTGAGTTATGCGGCGATTATTGGCGGCGCCTGTACGCTAATCGGAACAAGCACTAATTTGGTTGTCGATGGTTTGTTGCGAGCGCATTACCAGTCGGTAGGTGCTGAGGAAACTTACCAACTAGGTATTTTTGATTTGGCTTGGGTGGGTATTCCTTGCGTCATCGTGACGCTTGTCTATGTCTACTTTGCTAGTCCGCTTTTATTGCCCAAAAAAACCAGCAGAAGTGAGAGGCAGTTTGGCGATACTCGGCAATACACCGTTGAAATGTTAGTGGAGCCTGCGAGTCCATTAGTGGGGCAAACCGTAGAGTCTGCCGGTTTAAGAAGCTTGCCGGGTGTATTCTTAGTTGAAATTCAGCGTAGCGGTCATTTAATTACTGCCGTGGGGCCTGCTCAAGAGTTACATGCGAATGATCGACTCGTTTTTGCTGGAAATGTTGAATCCGTTGTTGATTTACAAAAAATGCGCGGCTTACGACCTGCCGATGATCAGATTTTCAAGCTTGATTCTGAAAGATCACAGCGACATTTGGTTGAGGTAGTGATTTCTAATAGCTTTCCTCAGGTCGGTAAAACAGTGAAAGAAGGTCGTTTTCGCTCTACCTATGGCGCCGCTATTATTGCTGTAGCCAGAGAAGGGCAGCGTATTAAAAGTCGTATTGGTGACATTACCTTGAAACCTGGTGATACATTGCTGATAGAGGCAGGGCGATCTTTTGAGCGGCAGCAACGATATGTTAGAGATTTTTTGTTGGTGAGAAAAATTGATGACTATAGCCCTGTCTCACATGAGCGCATGGGCATAGCATTAACTATTTTTGTTGTCATGGTTATATTAGCGGCCACTGGCTTATTGTCGATGCTTGAAGCCTCTATGTTAGCCGCTGGCGCAATGATATTGTTTCGTTGCACGCAAACTGAGGAAGCAAGGCGTAGTATTGATTGGCAGGTATTGATTGTTATAGGCGCATCTATTGCTTTAGGTACGGCGTTAGAGAAAACCGGCGTTACACTGTCTATTGCCCAGCACTTTGTTGGTGTAGTGGGGCAGTCACCACATACAGCTCTCATTCTGTTGTTTGTTTTGGTGGCTGGGTTTTCAGCGATAATATCGAATGTTGCAGCGGCTGTATTGTTGTTTCCTGTAGCGGCAGCCATTAGCACCGAGCTTGATGTTGATATGATACCAATGGCGATTACTCTAATGATTGCTGCCTCAGCCAGTTTTTCAACCCCAATAGGCTACCAGACGAATTTAATGGTGTATGGCCCCGGTGAATATCGTTTTGTTGATTTCTTGAAAATGGGTGTTCCTCTAACGATTTTGGTTGGCATTACAACGGTATTACTAGTACCTATTATCTGGCCTTTTTAGATCGGGTAGCTTGTTCAAAAGCTTCATGCCATAAATATTTATTATTTGATGTCCGTACTTGTCCATTTACTTGCTTCCGCGCTTTTTCCGTACTGTCTTAGTATGCGGCCGCTTTATCGATTCGTTATCTACCTCCAGTTTTTTTATTGCTTATGTTTAATCATTGGGGGTGTTCTGTCTCCATTCTGTCACCTTCAATATTCATAATATTGTTGTATTTACTTGTCTTTAAATAGTCTTTAAATGGTCTTTTTACGGTTTTAGGCTGCTGGCGTAATCTAACGTAATTTTTTAGCTAGAAATATTTTTCAATACATATTTAATGGTTCACTGTTAAAAACCTAAATGAAAAACCATCAGTTAAACCTATAAATTACCGTTAGTTGTATTAAAAACCGCATAATTGCTTGATTTTTGACCTACTGATCACTTATCATGCAGCTCGTCTGTGATAGGGCGCAAAATTAATACAATAATAATCGAACCAAGGATCATTATGTCTTCGTCTTCACCAAAATCGTTATCTGTATTAAAAGCATTGGTTGCCGCTTCATTGCTAAGTATGACTCAAGTAGGATCGGCTGAAACCTTGCTCGATGTATATCGTGATGCTATCAAACATGACCCAAGCTTTGCGAAGACTTTAGCTGAGTGGGATATTGCGGTCGCTGACCAAAAAATTGCTAAGGGCAATATTCGCCCCAATGCTAATGCTTCAGCGCGAATGAATCAGACTACGCGTGATTACGATAGTCAGGCGGCGGCTAATGGAATTACTCTTGATGACGAGTTTTCAGAAACTAATTGGCAGGTATCGGTTACTCAGCCAATCGTTGATATGCCTAAATGGCACGAATACAAAAGAAGTAAAACAACTTTTAAAATGGCTGAGTCAGCCATGGAGTCAGATAAGCAAGCATTAATTGTTAGAACAGTAGAAGGTTACTTAAAAGTATTGCATGCGAAAAATCTTCTTAGAGCGGTTGCTGGTGAAGAAGCGTCAGTGAAGCAGCAATTGGTTGAAGTTCAGAAACGTTTTGATGCTGGCATCATCGCCTTGACTGATGTGTTAGAGGCGCAGTCAATTCATGATGCAACGGTTATTCGACGCATTCAAGCTGAAAGCGCTAAAGAAAATGCTTTTGAAGATTTGCGTACTCTGACTTCTTTCTCTTACCAGCGCATTGATGATATCAGCGTTGATCTTCCGATGCTTTCGCCGCAGCCTACAAATGAAGAGCTATGGATTGAGAGAGCTTTTGCTCATAATCCTGAAATAGAAAAAGCAAGACAGAATTTAGTGAGCATTGAGCAGCGTTATAAAGCGGTTCACTCTAAACGGTTACCTACAGTGAATGCTGTATTACAGCATCTTAATCAAGATGGCGCAGCTGATCCTGCGTTAGGCTCTGGCTATACTGAAACGTCTATAGGACTAGCACTTAATTGGAATTTATATGATGGCGGAAAACGATCGCCGATGATTAAAAAAGCCAAAGCTGAAGTGACTGTTGCGCAATCTGAGTTACGAAAGATTGAGTTAGAAATAGACAGTAAAACACGTAATAAATTACGTTCACTGAATTCAGACGTAGGTCGTGTTGATGCTGGTCGAGTTGCTATTGAAAGTGCGTCTACTGCATTGCGTGCAGTATCTGCGGGTTATGAAGCCGGTAATCGAGGAATTGTAGATTTGTTACAAGCACAGCAGCGTTTATATGCCGCTGAATATAATTTTTCAGAAGCTCGTCATAACTATATTCGTAATCTGATTCACTTAAAAGCATTTGTTGGCCAATTAACAGAAGACTATTTACGACAAGTTAATGCTTATTGTGTTGGCTCAGAAGCTGTTTGGCGTCCAAGTGCGACTCAAGAAAAAGTACTTAGATTACCTGCTAATAGCAGTCAGCTTAATCGCTTAATGTAATTAGCAAGAAATAAATAAATAAAGATAATTATGGAGTTGTATCATGGAAAGTAACTTAACACTCATCTACTTAATGGTGGGTGGGCTGGTGGGTATTTCAGCATTCGCTTTTACCAATGCGTTAACTGTTTGGATAAATCGAAATAGTTCGTCGCCCACAGATAAGGATGGTAAACCAATATCGCTCGTATTAGCTCGATTCTTTTTAATGACTGTGTTGTTTATCAGTCTGTTTTTTATGATTCGCGCTTGGTTACCGTATACCAAAGCTGAGCATGTAGGTTTATTGCAAGGTGAAGATTTATTCTCTGTTCGCGCAGTTAAAGGTTTTGCTGCTCAGTTTCCTAGCAGCAGTAAAGATATTGTTAAAGATGATATTTTGGTGAGCTTTCATCGTAAGCCTGATCCTAAAGAGCGTGCAGATGCCATGCTTAAGCGTGATTTGCTCCGTGAAAAAATCAGCTTTGAAGAATTGAAATCACCTATTATTGATGCGCCAACTATTGCGTTATTGCAATCTTTGCAGCGTCGTATGAATGAGTTAAATGAAAAAGAACGCCAGTTGATGCAGCAGCAAGAAATTTCGAAGCGTTCGGGTGAACGTTATGAAACTGATAATGCGTCAGCAGAGCAGCGTGTTCTTCGTGATTTAGATGCATTAAGTCATCGTATGAATCAACAAAATGCAGCGGTTAATTTAACTCAGCAAGAATTAGAATTTGCTGAGCGAATTGCAGTTGAAGGTTTAGTTTCAAAATTAGAACTGAGCCGTAAACGTGAAGCTAATCGTGTTGCTGTTAGTAAACTTGAAGAGCTTAAGTCACAGCAGCGATTTTTAGAAAGTTCTGCATCACAGTTTGATGATGAATCTGCGTCAGAGCAGCCTGGAGATAGTTCTTATTCAAAAATTACTGATGGTTGGTTGCAAGATATTGAGCGTGAAAGAGCGACGATTATAGATCAGTTAGCACCCGTAGAAAAAGCGGTTGCCGGTGAAGAGGTCGCTGCTGCTAAGCGTCTTGATTCACAGGTTAATCAATTGAAAGTTGAACTTCAAGAAGTTGAAAGAACCATTGCTGGTTATGAAGATCAGCCAAGTATTGAAGTGCGTGCTCCTTGGGATGGTATTGTCGGTTATCGCGATACTTCACCAAATAACATTAAACGAGAAGGCACGCCTTTAGCTGTTGTTTATCGCCCTGATACTGTTTATGTATCGGTACAGGTTACAACTAATGAGCTTAATCAGTTAGAGAGTACTGAGAATGTTTTCGTAACCAATAACATGCTAGAAAAGCGTGATATTGAAGTGCGAGGTCGTATTTCTTCTGTAAAACCATTATCAAATCAATTGCATGAAGTAGCGATTACTATTGAGCCACCAGGATACATTTTGAAAGACTTAGTGGATAACGGTGCAATTGATATGCGTGCACGTTTTGTTAATCGCCCGCTCGATTTCAGTGGATTGATGAATGCATTTAGCTTCTCTGATGGCGGTACAGGACAAAGCCCGGGTGTTATTGCGAGTATTTATTTATTCCTTGGTATGTTGATGTTGTTTGGTATTCAGAAGTTAAGTACGGCTATTAACCGCACACCTTCGCCAGATGATAATACGCCAAATGAATACAATAACGCGAATGATGAGATTTACTATGAGGGCTTTGGTCCAGATGATATCTCTAGCAGCAGCGTTAGTAATAGAAAAACAAGCTATGATGATGACGATACATTGCCGCGTCGCGTTGCAAAGAGAAAGCAGCCATGAGCTACGTAGCCGGTTACACCGGAACGGATAGCAAGGAATACATTGCCAGTCAGCAATCGAAAAAAGTATTATTTTTGTTTCTTGGATATCTATCGACAGCAGCAGTAGGCGCTGCGCAAATATATTTTTTGATGGCTGCGATGTTCGAGCTGGATGCCTCTTATGCATTAGAGCGCTGGCAAATTATTTGTTTTGCATTTTTCTTCTTCTTTTTCTCAGTGTTGTTTTTAACGCGCTATGTAGTGTTGTTGTTGTTCGCTTTTTTAGAGGCATCGAAGCAACCTAATTTGAAAAAATTAGATAGATTGCAAGATACTTTGGTGACGATTTTACTGCCGGCTTTTAATGAGGCAGAGAATATCGAAGCGACGATTTTGTCTGCGTTGGGTACGAGTTACCAAAACAAAGAAGTTATTGTCATTGATGATGGCTCGACGGATGATACGCTTGCCACTATGCAGCGTCTTAAACGCGAACTGCAATCATCGGATGAGCTTAAGATAATTCATAAACCTAACGGCGGTAAAGCCAGTGCGTTGAACTTAGGCTTTCAACACGCTAAAGGTGAATACATACTCAGTATGGATGCCGATAGTGAGTTAGCTGACGGTGCAATCGAGCGATTACTTGTTCGTATAGCTGATACCGATTTAGGTGGTTGCGCAGGGCAGGTTGCCATTCGTAATACAAATAACTTAATGAGTTATTTGCAATCACTTGAATACACGCTAATGAATGGTACAGGTCGTTTGTTCCAAAGCTTTTTTGCTTCGGTACTCGTGGCACCTGGTCCCATCACGTTATTTAAGAAAGAAGCACTTATCGCTGTAGAAGAAATGTCTAAGTTGGTCCCTGGGCCTCCACCTAAGCCTTCAGATATTGCAGGACCTTGGGAATCGGATACCTTTGCGGAAGATGCTAAGTTATCGATGGCTATGCTGGGTGCGGGTTACGGTATTGTGTTTGAGCCTTCAGCGCTTTGTTACACTCAATGCCCGTCAACACCTACCGCTTTGTTGAGTCAGCGTTATCGCTGGGTCCGTGGTAACTTGCAGGCTTGTGGTGCCGCATGGAATCTTTGGACGCATGAGTCAGATAAAAAACCTAACCTCGGTACGTGGTTAATGTGGTTTGTTGTCGAAGCGATTGTTTGGCCTATTATCGATGTTCTAAGTGTTGTTATTCTGGTCATCATGTTGGCTGCATCCGATGGTATTAGCTCGGCCTATATGTGGTACTTCGTATTGCTAATGGCTGATATGTCAGCCGCAGCTTTCTCTGCAGTGAGTTGTAGGCAGCCACTACACATTATCGTTTTTGTACCGATTTATCGATTGTTCTACGGCATTCTGCTTGAAATGAATGCACTGTTTTGTATGTTCGATGAAGCACGTAAAGCTAAAATGCGATGGTAGTTTAAGGCGGTGCCATTTAAACGTCTTAGTCTTATTATTACAGCACTGATATCAGTGCTACTCACTGAAAGCGTTGTCGCTGGCAGTTTGCGTTTTAACTATACTGATGATTGTGGCAGTAACCGATTTGTTGGTTACTTGCCACATTATCGTCAAGTTCCTCAGCAATTACCCACTCATTTAACTCATGCAATCTACGCATTTGTGTTGCCGCATCCTGATGGCCGATTAGATCCATTACCTGTTCCCGAAAATTTCTCTCTGTTTAAAAGACGTGCTAATTCTATTGGTGCGAAAGTGGGTATATTAGTTGGTGGTTGGAATGAGGGTGATGATTCGGCCTTTGAAACCCTAGCGGCCAGTTCAGTTACAAGAACTCGATTCGTTAAATCTGTTATTGCTCTATTGCAACTTCATGATATTGACGGTATCGATCTTGACTGGGAGTTTCCTAGCGGCATTGAGTCAGGCAAAAATTTTACTTTGTTAGTTAAGCAATTAGCTAAAGCGTTAAAAAAACATGATAAGTTTTTTAGTATCGCTGTACCTGCACTTGGCCAACATGCGCGTTATTTTGATGTTACAGCGTTATCAAAAGCAGATTTTGTAAATGTTATGGCTTACGATTCTGGGAGAACACATCATTCGGATATGGTTTTTGCTGAAGAGAGCTTGGCTTACTGGGATAAGCGTAAGTTACCTCGCGCTAAAGTTAATTTGGGTATTCCCTTTTACTCGCGACCCAATCCGCAGAGCTATGCCGATTTAGTGAAGGCGGATCCTGCGAATGCTCAGCGTGATGATAATGGCGAAACCTATTGGAATGGCATACCAACGGTACAAGCTAAAACACAGTTAGCACTTGGCCGGGTAGGCGGCATTTTGGTCTGGGAATTAGGGCAAGATGCGACGGGCAGTTTGTCTTTAGGGCGAGCTATCGATAAAGCGATTGAGCAAAATAATGCTAAATGTCTGTTTGGGCGATAACACTTCTGTACAATAACAGTACCGCGCAATAATAAAGACGTGATCCGTTTCTTTTCTTTCGAGTATAAGTAGTAAACGTTTATCAATTAACAGAGCTATTCTATGTTTTCTATATTCAAGTCTGATCCCAAAAAGAAACTCCGAAAGGCCTATGATATTTTGTTAGAGCGAGCGATGCTTTTACAAAGGAAGGGCGACATTATGGGTTATTCGAAGCTGACGGCTGAGGCTGAAGCTATTTGGCAGGAGATTCAAGCATTAGAGGCTGATTCAAAATAACGAGAAGCGTCTTTTTATTGTCCTTTAATTTTTATGTTTAAAACTAAAACGATGCCTGCATTGTTTTAGCCTCTACTCTATCATCTGTTTAGTCAAATAGTATAGCTATAGAGCTCTTCTTTTTTTGTGTTCAATCCGTATTAGGTTTAGCAATAGTAAGCTAAGCATTATTAGCGCCCATTGATTAAGTGTTGGTATGGTGTACTGATCTGGCTCGCTAATCACAAAGGGGTAAAGATCGCATTCCATATTATCAAAATAGTTAAGCCTATTCGGTATCGCCTGTGTTATTAAATTATAATCTTGCTGGCTGATTGCTTCACTACGATATCGAACTGCCATCCATAGTAAAAAGCTTTCGGCAATATCTTCTCGCTTTGAATTATCTCGTGCATAAGTAGAAATAAAAGTAGGGTCACTATTTTGCGCTTCGATCCAGCCGCTTGCATAGGCATGCGCAGTATCGAGCGATGTATGGCTGCCTTCATGCACTAGCGTTTCATCTAACACACCACGTTGTTCGTAAATTTCAGTTTGCCCAGTATGGATTAGTATTGAGCGATTGCCACCGCCATAGGGCTGAACGCCTTTATTTATCCAAATTTCATCAACATCAACACGAAGACATGTAGGTATTTTTCCAATAGCGCGGGCATATTTTTCAGCCTCAATAGCCGCTGCATTAACGCTACCAAACTCAGGATTGATTTGCGCCTGCGATTGAATACCGTCATCCCATACGACATCGAATAAATACGCATTAATCGTCACCCAGCCCGGCACTCTTCGATCATAGACCACATGGTTGCCTCTGCCTGCATAGGTGAGGCTTTCGAATGCAGAGGGGTCATCTGCTGTGATGATGTCGGGATCAATCCATATGGTGCCCTGGTAGGGTGGCTCTGCGAGGCTAGGAGCGGAGGCAATCAACAATAGTAGGGTGGTTATTGTAAGCGCCGTGGCTAAGGTTTTTTTCATTGATGTTTTCGCTTAATTGTTTATTTTTATTGTGTATGTATTGTATGCGATTTGAGTGGTTTTTATAAGGTGTGGAGTGGTAGGCAGAGTCTAGATTTTTAAGCTTTATTTGATGGTGTTTTTATATTCTGGAATTTTAGTTTTATTTTTTAAGTTTTAAGTTCAAGGTCGTCGGGGGTGGCCCGACATGCCAGTCACTTTTTTTGATTCGCTTCGCTCACCCTACGGGACGCCTTGCAGGCGCGCAGCAAAAAACGCTGTCCTTGTGTAAAGAAAAGTAACCAAAAGAAAGCACACAATCTGACGAAGATTGACCCCGATATAACCTATTCGCTTTGGGGTGGTTTTATTCAGTACATCTTAGCATCGCCTACGAAAACGATTTTCACTCGACTTAGTTGTTCGTCAATATCTGAGCTCGCCTCCAGCCAGTATCATTCTGATACCGCAGACTTTTCAAAACACAATGAGGCTACAACGAACAAGTTCAGTAGACTTCTTTTTATTTTAGAACAAGTAAAAACCGTGCCTAACGGCCGGTCTTTACATTGAGCTCCGCATGCCGCTCAAAAGGAAAAAAAGAAAAAAGAGTAGAACTGCTATTTCGCTCAAAGGTAAACTTGGACGTAAAACCTGATGTAAGTGCAGCACAAAAAAAGTAC
>Ga0206126_10005762_pt1 | contig 11239 bp, 21 predicted proteins | sample Helgoland_Spring_5_FD_148621 | JGI IMG/M metagenome (GOLD analysis project Ga0206126, IMG submission 148621) | Pelagic subsurface seawater microbial communities from Kabeltonne, Helgoland, North Sea - Helgoland_Spring_Bloom_20160412_1 | ecosystem: Environmental > Aquatic > Marine > Epipelagic ...
AGGGGACGTTGTCTCCAGAGAGACGTAAATAATGCACATATTAGCGACTGAGGGGCAAGAGTTTCCACAGACTTTCGGGTAACTATAGGCGAACCTGTGCTTCGGTGGAAAACTCAGGCTTTTCAATAGCTTACACGCCATCGGCACCCCTGTTTTATGGTCGACTTTTGGTCATAAAGTCTCCCACTGGTGCCCAAAGTTGTCTGTTGCAAGCTGGAGCGGCAAGGGGTCGGGGTCGGAGACGCGCTAGGGGGGGTCGGGGTGGTCGATCGCGGGCCAATCGCACCCAATCGCTGGCAATCGCTGCCCAATCGCAGAGGCTGGGCTGATGTGAGGCTGATGCTGGGCTGATGTGGGGCTGATGTAGAATCGTTGGGGGCGAATGTGACGTGTGGCTCCCACTGTCTGCCCTTGCCCTTCCAACAATGCCCACCATCGTCTGCCCTTGCCTACCGTGCCAACAATCCAATGCCTACACAATAGCCAGTTGCAGACAGGTTGCACGGTATGGAATTCATACCATAGCTATCATGCGGCATACAGCGCAGCCCATCACTGAAACCATCGCTATAGATTGGGGTCGTCTGAACTCCCGCGACATTCCAGCGCTATAGATGGTAGCCGGAGAGTCAATGGATATGCGGCCCGAAAATAAATACAAATAAATTGTTGCATTCTTCGAATCACAGGATTATGCTCGGTTCCATCGAGCAGCCACAAAGGCAGCCCAACAGGAGAAACACTATGAACAACGCAGCAAACACAGCAACCTACAACACAGCAACCGAGGCACACAACATGACCAACAATGAAGACAATGCAAAGCTCTACACCGCCAGCCTATTGGCAGCAGCCGATCCCGCGAAGTGGGAAGCCATACTCGAAGAAGAAGGATTGGCAGTAGTCGCAGACGTTACCCCTGAGAGCGCACCATTGCCCCGACAGCGGTCGCAGGCATTCGCCGACATGCACGAGGCAGCAGGATATGACGTTGCACCATTCGCCACTGCGCAGGGCCGCCAGAAGCAGAACGCCAGCACCACAGAGCCAACAGACGACATGGCTAACAGCATGGGCGATCCCGAGTTGTTGGGTCTGTATGTCGCTAGCCCAGCAGCAGCAGCGAAGGCGAAGCGTGAGCGAGCCACCACAGACATTGCTGAGCTGGTCTTGAGCAAGCGACGGGCACGGTCGGTCGGTACTGCCCGAGTCCGAAGGGCTAAGACAACAGCAGCCGACAGGGTAGCCGCCATCCGCGCTCGAAGGGCTGGCAACAGGGTAGCCGTTGAGGAGGTCGCAGCAGCGCCCACAATGGCCGCCCCACGGTGCGACTACTTCAAACTCGAGCAGGGCTTGCCATGCGCCCACACTGCAACCACTGGCCCATTGGCGATTGTCGATATGCCAGCACCACAGAAGTTGAGCGTAGAGGCGGAAGCAATCAGCACTTGCAAGGAATATGTCGTAGACACCATCGGCTACGAGTCTGGCCAGTCGCCATTCCAGCGTTCACGATACGCTGCGTCTAACTCAGACATCACCGGATAAGGGGAGCCATCATGCATACGCTTTATCACGCAACAAACAATCCCGCCGCAGTGCTTGACGCGCTGTTAGGCGGTGGTCTTATCCGCACCGGCTTCCACATGTCGCCTACGCGCTCAATCGCTGCAAACTACGGCCACACCGTTATAGCAATAACCATTGAACACGATCTCACAAAGGCGCACGTCGGCTTGATCGGTAAAGACGGGAACCAGAACAAGGTCACTGGTCACGGCATTGAGTACGTACTGAAAGATCACGCAGCAGTGAATGAGCTATACGCCGTGCTTTGGGATGCTGTAGTTGACTGAATCGCCTACTGCCCACCACCCAAGCCGCCTTCGGGCGGTTTTTTTATGTCTGAAATTTGGTCGTAAGTGTCTGAAAGTAAACAAGAAAACCCTTACGCCTACTAAAATCACCTATACTATGAAAGCCACAGAAAACAAGGAATCACAATGAATCAAACCACTGAGAAACTGAACATCCTAGAGTTTATGCTGAAATTTGAAGGCGTTGCTCTGAACGATGTAGAGTGTGACGCATTCGCCTTACTGTACACATGGCAGAAACAGGGTGGTCGTCATGAGCTTTGAAATATCAATGTTGATACTGTTTGCCCCTGTTACAATATGGGCAGCCTATGAGTTATACTTGCAATCGCCTTGGGGAGAAGAGAAATGAGACTAATCGAAAAGGAAATGAAAGCGGCAATCAATGGTGGCCGCGACTGGTCAAAGGATAATACCCGCGTAGAGGCGCATAAGGGCCACTACCGGTCATACGACGTTGACGTGTACTTGCACGGTCACCACATTGCAGAGGTCTTGTGCCGCATGGGCTGCGACGACCGCGTACACGTCAACCGCGACACACTCCGCGAATGGCCGACACGCACCACCATGAGCCGTCTGCGCGCCTTAGGCGTGGACGTATGCACCCGCAAAGGTGAGGTGATGTTAAACGGAGAGGCGCTCTAAGTCGCTGATTTTATTGAAGAAATCGCTTACGCCTACTAAAATCACCTATAGTATATAAGCCACACAAATTAAGAGGGAAACGTTATGTCTACAGTATGGATTTTGTCGAGCGGTGAGAAGTACGAAGGTGAGCAAATCGTGGCAGTCTATGACACATGGCACGCGGCTATCACGGCGCTGGTTCAGATGGGAATTGAAGATTACGAAGGTGAACCGGTTCGCAAGGTGATAGATGAGAACAGCGACATCGCCATCGTAGAAGACGGGCCATTTTATTCAATAGTGCGACCACACGAGGTACAATCATGAACTACGATAACGAAATTATCCGCGATATAGCCGACGTGGCAAATCGCAAGACACCGCGCAAAATCGCGATAGCCGATAGCCAAAAGGTTACGAATGTCTCACTGGATACGCTGAAGATCACGGCTCGCGAGCTTGGGCTAGAGTTTGCAGAGGTCGTGGGACGCGGCGAAGATGGCGAAGATAACGTCTTTTTGATCGTCGCTGAGGATCGCGACACCGTGACAGAATGGGAGATTGAGTTGTTCTATGTCTACCTGTTTGGCACTACGCGCAAGGGCCGTATGCAGCTTCAAATCCGCATGGGGAAGGCACTGGGATACACTAGCGCCGACATCCTCGAATTCCTACCAACCGAGGTCGCGAAGACTTGCCCTTGCACATGTTGCGGAGGATCACCAGAATGAAAACTTTTAGGGTAGAATACAGGTGCTCAAGCGACAGGCGTTGGGGTGTTGACGCGGAGTTTGAGTCGCTAGGCGAGGCTATGCACCACATAGCATGCGAGTGTCTGCTAGAGACGGGGTTCGAGCACCGTGTAGTGAAAGTGGAAGTGACCGAAATAGCCCACATCAAAGCAATTAAGGGGATGGTATGAGCATTAAAGACGATGAGCGGCTGGCATTTGCTGGTCGTGTGGTATTCTACGGAGTAATCTTCTACATGGCGGTTTACGCCTTCTACCTGACGGGAGCAGCATAATGGATATGACCAAAGAGCTACACGCCACACTGCGCAGCGAAGCCGCTAGGGCTTGTCGCTTGTCGCGACTGAACATAGGCAGCGAGTTAGAGCATTGGTACGAGGGACGATACCGCGCCTATAAGCAAAGCGCTGCACTACTTGAGATCGCATTGGGACACGATAATTGGAGGAAAGAAAATGGAATATCTAGCTAAGGTCTGGCATGCTGGACACACATACGAGGCGCATGTGACAGTAACGCCTTCCACTTGGTCTAAGGACGAGTTAGACACAGAGTTTTGTACGTCGTTTTGTTATGTTGACGGGGCTATTGATAAGCTCGACGAGCAATGCAGCGAAGTGGTGCAGCTGATGCTGCTGGATGATGCTTGCGATCAATACATAGCGGAGGAATACTAATGAACTCACTAAACGTACACGACACGCTTTTACGCTGGATAGATGAGGCTGAGTACCTTGCGCAGCTTAACATCGCTCAGGGCGACGTACAGGGACGCTCAGCGGCATATGCCCACCGTATGTATGCCAAGAAAATGCAGATCTTCGCCGACAAGCTAATGTCCGAAGGTATTGAGCAAGAGGCTACCGACGCCGACTACAAGCAACCAAGTACAAACTGGGGCTACTGATGAGATATATAGTTGAGTACCGTAGAGAAAGCTACAACACCAACTGGTATGAAGATGAGGATTTTGACAATCTAGCTGATGCTGTTGAGTTTGCTGCTAAGGAGTGTACCGATAACCCCAGAATGCAGCACCGTATCATCAAGGTTTATGACGCTGAGCAGGTTATGTTTTTCCCATCAATTGAGGAGGCTACTGGATGACGCTAACCGTAACACAGCTGTTCGAGCACATGACGCTAGGCGACAAGCTTGAACTAATAAAACTATTGAGAGACGAGGGACTACTGAATGGACTTTAAAAAATACATTGAGGATATTAACCATGCGATTGACGACATGCGTTCTGATCTGTGGGGTAGCAATCGCCTGCCTGTCAGACGACAGGGAATCAGGACGCCAACCGACCTATTCCAAAAGATCCACACACGACAGGCACAGCGAGCTGAAATCTGGGCGGGCATCATAGCCTACCGCCACGAAGAGATAGACTTCGCTGAGCTGCTCATGTTCTTGAGGTCGTTTGACCCAACGGTCACACCGGATGACGTCTACGAGATATTGGGGGACTCATACCATGGTTAACTGGCAGGCTGAGCTGGACGCTGAGCTGGCATACGTACCACGCCGTCACCTACGACAGGATGACAAGCAATATCCCGCACGACCTGAAGGGCTGGGCAGTTTCATCGCTCAGGCACACGTAAAGAATTGCCAGATGGCACACTTAAAAATTGAGGATACCAACAATGAATAACGACTACGTACCACTGGGCTGGACTGAGACTGAGTACAAGACCGACGCCAACTACAATCCGCACGGCTTGAACGACGACAAGGCTGACCACATCGTCAAGTCTAACGCAATGAAAGCACGCATAGAGAATGAGCAGGAGCTGGACTTTGGCGAGGCTCACATCTATGACTTTAGGCTGGCTAATAATGAGGTAGTGTATGGCGACTGATTATCTAGACGTACGACAGCTCAAGAGTGATGGCGCTAATCACGACTTCACATCCGAAACAAACCTACGTAAATATGTAAGATTCCTACGGCTCAATGGCACCGCCATTACACGAGACGAGCTAGAGGAAATGCAAGTGTGGCTTCAGCAGAACAGCGACGAGCTACCCGGAGAGTTGTATGACCGCGACGGTCTACCTCGATTCGCTAAAGCTGAACGTCCTATGTCATGGAATACGGCGCAGGATACAGGCTCACACAGCAGCGAGAACAGCAACGGCTACCTTGAGAATGCTGACCTACGCAGTGGGAAAGGCAACGACCCCAAGACTGCTGACGCTGTGCTCACTGACACGACGGGCATGTACTACACGGTAGAGCTACAGTATAACCGCACCATTGGGTCTGTCGCTAATGAGGTTGGCAAGTCAATCAAAGATACCGAGCAGCGAGCAGCATACAAAGCACTAGGCCCAACCATCCCAGCCATCAGGTCACTGGTCAAACTCAAGCGCGGCAAGCTATACGCAGAGCACGCTGAGCGACAGGCTAAGCGACTGCGTTGGCTAGGCATGGAGGAGTACGACGCAGTAGCTAAGGCCGATCAGCACCTCAGGACTGGTGCCAAGCTGGACAAAGCAACATCAAACGCAGCACCATTGCCCTCACTAGAGCGCTTGTGTGCCCTTCTCAGCTACGATAGCGAGACAGGTGTATTCACACGGCTGGTCAAGGCAGGACGTGCTAAGGCGGGCGATGTGGTGAGTCCTAACAAGGATGGTAGGATCTACATAGACGGTGCTTACTACTACGCAGGACGGGTGGCGGTACTAATGCACACTGGTGACGATCCAGCCAACAAGACTGTATCGGTACTGAACGGCAACAAGCGGGACGTTCGATGGTCTAACCTTGAGGTACAGGCGCATGCCATGAAGGCCAGCAGCGCAAGCATACGACGCAAGAGGGAAGATGGGGAGGATAAGTTCGACTCAGTGGTGTGGCTTGGCGGCAAGTCTGTCACCATCGGTACGTATAAGACAGCAATGCAGGCAGTAGCAGCACGTAAGCTATTCAAACGCTCACTTGAGATGGGATTGTGAGTCAACGTCCCCTTCCTTGTGTGGCACATCGTTAATATTGTAGAAGGCACTAACTAAAGCTTACTCATCGTCTTCTCTTACTCTTAAGATGATGGGTTTGCTTTAGTATTCCTAAGGATTAAACATGAATGAGTCACAGGTTGTACGGTCTAAGCAGAGCTGCGATGAGTGTGGCTCAAGTGATGCTAAGGCATACTATGATGACGGCCATAGCCATTGCTATAGCTGTAACGTAACTAAACAGAATGATGGAGAGAAAACCATGAGCAGCCATGTAACGCTGGTCGGTAGTGGTGAACTAGATAGGCTGGTCGCTAAGTGGTCAGCATCTAAAGGCTCAGCAATACCTGAGCGCAACCTACCATCAGCAGTCGTAAGCAAGTACGGAGTCGTGGTCGACAACGACCTACACTACTACCCCTACTTCACCTCAGGTCAGACTGAGCCAGTAGGATTTAAGGTACGCAACGTAAGCACTAAGGGATTCCGCGTCGTCGGAGACATCAAAGAGGCTGGCTTGTTCGGGCAGTCACGGTTCGGTAACCATGAGCGCAAGCGTGTGGTTGTGGTAGAGGGTGAGCTAGACGCACTAGCTGCCAGTGTTATGTTCGGCGACAAGGTGCCTGTCGTGTCACTCAAGGGTGGCGCATCAGCAGCAGGTAAGGACTTCAAGAAAGCGTATAACTTTCTCGATGGTTTCGAGGAGATCATCGTCTGCTTCGATGCTGATGATGCAGGACGCGAGGGTCTGAACAAGGCGGCTGATGTATTCGCTGGTAAGCTACGCATCATGTCACTTGACCCACGCACAGGCAAGGATGCTTGTGACTACCTGAAGGCAGGCAAGGGTGAGGAGTTCTCATCACTCTACTGGTCAGCTAGTCAGTACGTACCCGAGGGTATCATTTCGAAAACGGATCTTTGGGAGCGGCTGAACTCGGAAAGACCTGAACGCATTGGCGATTACCCTTGGGAGGAATTAAACAAACTAACCTACGGCTTCCGACCGACCGAGTTAATCACAGTCACAGCGGGGTCAGGCTTGGGCAAGTCGTCCATCCTCCGCGAGCTGGTCATGCACATCAAGGCAACCACATCCAACAGGATAGGATGCTTATTTATGGAAGAAGCGGTTGAGCGTACGGCAGAGGGCTTCATGGGCGTGGACTTGTCTACCCCTGTACACTTGCCTACCTCAGCAGTAAAGCGTGGCAGTCAGGAGTATAAGGACAGCTTCGAGCGGGTGTTCGGCGACGAGCAGCTGATGATTATGGACGCGAGCTTCGACACTGGTGCGACAGTCGATCAGGTGGTGGCGCGGGTCAGGTTCATGGCGAAAGCTTTGGACTGCAAGGTAATCATCCTCGACCACATCTCCATCCTAGTATCAGGTGGACAGCATGGCGACGAGCGCAAGGCATTGGATGAGATCATGACCAAGCTACGCACACTGACCCAAGACACAGGCATCGTGTTGTTTGCGGTGTCACACTTGAAGCGACCGGAGGGTAAGGGCCATGAAGAAGGAGCAGTCACTAGCGTGGCGCAGCTTAGGGGTAGTGCTTCTATCGCTCAGCTATCTGACTTCGTGCTCGGACTTGAGCGTAACGGACAAGCAGAGTGTCCGGTGGAACGGAACACCACTCACCTGCGCGTCCTTAAGAACAGATTCTCAGGAATCACGGGGCCTGCTGGGCATCTCTTGTACGATGGAGATACCGGTAGACTGCATGAGTTTACACCCGAGGAGGAGGACGCACTGTGAGCAAGATGGGAGCGTACGTACTAGAAATTCAAACTAAACAACACGAGGAGTATGCCAGTGGACAGGCAGAAAGTGTACGCAGTGGTAGACTTGGAGACAAATCTAGCATGGGATACGATATGGTGCGCGGGGGTTTACCTACCAAGCACAGACGAGGCAATACTCTGCACTACGGTAGAGGAGTTACACACGACACTGAGCAGAGTGGATGTGATAGTGGGACACAATTTGATTGGGTTCGATTTGGTGAGACTGAGTGACGTCTGGGGTTTTACTTGGAATCGCGAAGTCATTGATACTCTTGTTAGCGGCAGGCTGCTGGAGCCTTCTGTACTTGGGGGTCACTCGCTTAAAGCTTGGGCTGAACGCGCAGGACAGGAGCTTAAGGACAGCTTCGACGCAGCAGACTTCGACCTCGGACTCACACAAGAGATGGCAGACTACTGCCTCCAAGACTGTCGAGCCACATGGTCAGTGTATAGTTACATCAGAGATCGACTCGCCGCGCTGGGATTTCGACAGCTAAGCATCGACATCGAGCACGACGTAGCACGCATGACAGTGGAGCAGGAGCGCAACGGCTTTGACTTCGACTTCACCAAGGCATGTGACTTATTCAACCACCACACGGACAGGATGCAGGAGATTGAGCATGAGTTACAAGAGGTATTCCCGCCCATTGTGGAGCAGCGGTGGAGTGAGAAGACGGGCAAGCAACTTAAGGATAAGGTCACGGTGTTTAATCCCGGTGCTAGACAACAGGTTGCAAGCAGACTTGAAGGTAAGGGCGCAGTATGGAAGACATTCACTGAGACAGGAAAGCCTAAGGTTGACGAGACGACACTTAAGGAACTCGTCCACATCCCTGAAGCTGCACTGGTTCTTGAGTACCTAACGCTGAGCAAGCGCCTCGGCATGGTCAAGTCATGGCTGGATGCTGTGGCTGAGGATGGACGGATACACGGACGTGTTAACACATGCGGTGCTATCACTGGTCGCATGACACACAGCAAACCTAACCTCGCACAGATACCTAGCGAATCGGAGTATCGCCAATGCTTCAAAGTACCAGAGGGATGCAAGCTAGTCGGCGTCGATGCCAGTGGGCTAGAGCTACGGATGCTGGCGCACTACATGAACGACAAGGAGTACACGGATCTCATCCTCAACGGGGACATCCACACCTACAACCAGAAGGCAGCGGGACTGGAGACTCGCAACCAAGCCAAGACTTTCATCTACGCCTTCCTCTACGGGGCAGGCAATGAGAAGATCGGTAGCATAGTGGGAGGCGGTGAGCGCAAGGGGGGACAGCTTAAGAAAGCATTCCTATCCGCGACACCATCACTCGCCAAGCTAATCGACAAGGTTCAACGCAACGCTGGCAAGGGTACACTCCCCGGCCTCGACGGTAGGCGGGTGCATGTGCGATCCGAACACGCTGCGCTGAACACACTGCTCCAATCAGCTGGAGCTATAGTAATGAAGCAAGCACTCGTGATAGCTGAAGCTAAGTTAGCTAAGCAGGGACTGCCCTACAAGCTAGTGGCTCAGGTGCACGATGAGTTTCAAGTAGAAGTACCAGAGCAGTACGCTGAACGGGTCGGCGTCTGCTTCCGTAATGCTATACGACAGGCTGGCCGTGACCTAGAGTTACGCTGCCCTCTCGATGGCGACTATCAAATCGGCGACACATGGGCCGACACACACTAAGGGATATTACTATGGGTATTAAATCTGATTCAGTCACAGTCAAAGGCAAGCTCTCTTTCATGCACCTGCTTAAGACTGATGACTTCAATGGCAAGGCTAAGCCTAAGTACAGCTTCACTCTCACCAACCTGAGCGACGCAGCAGCTGAGGCTATCGTCGAGCGCTTCGGCGACGACGCAGGCATGGGCTACAAGCGCATCAAGTTCAACGAGAACTACCCTGAAGCAGGACAGACTACTAAGTTCTCATCAGGCTTCCCCATCAAGGTCAAGCTAGACGGACGTGACATCTTAGTGGGCGGGAAGAACAGCAACGGCGAAGACGTAGCTAAGATCCTCGACCCCATCGCTGAGAAGATTGGCTATGGTTCTGAAGCAGTGGTCAAGATCATCGCTGACAAGAACGATAACCCACGTGCTGCCTTCATTGACATCAAGGATCTCGTATCCTTTGACGGTGCTGAGGAAGAGGACGACTACTCAGAGGACGATGTACTTTAATGCAGCCTAAGCATTGGGGCATCGATGGCGACGTGGTGGTGTACCGCGTCGGCTTTGCTTCTGACAAGAACGAGGACTCACTGGAGGATACACTCGCGGCCACTAAGGCCGCTCTCCAGTCCATCATCAACGCATGTGGAGACGAAGGTACAATCTATCTCACTGGCTCTGGTAACTTCAGATTCAACGAGGCATTATCCGCCTACCCTTACAAGGGGAACCGGAAGGATGCAGGCAAGCCCACGTTCTACGATGAGATACGCAGCTATATGATTACCGAGTTCCAAGCTGAGGTGCAAGAAGGACAAGAGGCAGACGATGCGCTTGCCATTGCAGCTGTGCAAGAGGGACACGGGATAGCTACTATCGACAAGGATCTGGATGGATGCCCCGGCTGGCACTTCAACTGGGTCAAGGATACACTGTACGAGGTGACAGAGCTGGAGGCTGACCGCTTCTTCTACGAGCAGATGCTCACGGGAGATTCAACGGATGGCATACCGGGACTGTTCAAGATGACAGGGAAGAAGGCTATGCCTAAGGTCAAGGCTGGACTCCAAGAACTAGAGCTGCCCATTGAGATGTACGCTTACGTACGCTCAGTCTACTGTGACGCTTACGCTGACATAGGCATGTGCCTCGACAGCATGGACGAGACTGTAGACAGATGGCTACTCTCCATCGGACGCTGCCTGTGGATGCGTCGTGAGGAGGGCCAGCTATGGGTCGCACCGTAGAGAAGACACGCAACGGGAAGCAGTGGAGTGAGGCCAGATACTTTGGCTTCATCCGCTCTGCTCTCCGCTCTGCCTTCCAACGGTGGGGGCCTAAGCACCAGTGCAAACTGAATGCTAAGGTAGGCTATAACCAATATGAATGTGCTGAATGCCATGAGGTATTCGGTAGCAAGGACACGCAGGTGGATCACATCACACCAGCAGGATCACTCAAGACTTTCAGCGACCTCCCCGGATTTGTGGAGCGTATGTTCTGTGAGGTTGAGGGATTCCAGCTGCTGTGCAAGCCATGCCAC
>Ga0206126_10005763_pt1 | contig 11235 bp, 9 predicted proteins | sample Helgoland_Spring_5_FD_148621 | JGI IMG/M metagenome (GOLD analysis project Ga0206126, IMG submission 148621) | Pelagic subsurface seawater microbial communities from Kabeltonne, Helgoland, North Sea - Helgoland_Spring_Bloom_20160412_1 | ecosystem: Environmental > Aquatic > Marine > Epipelagic ...
TGTCTGTCCGTTTCCGATTTCGATGGCAATCGGTTGTCCGTTCTGGATGGTGTACGGCGAATCCCCAAATGTGGCACCGCTGCCGTCATACAGATTGACCGTGACCGGAACGGTCTCCGGTGTGGAGAGGTAGAGGTAGTGATCGTTGATTTGTCCGTTGTCCCGGCTGTGCAATGGCGGGACCCAATGGACCACGTCCAATTGTGCTGTCGCCGACAAAGCAAACAACAATCCAAGGGCCAATGTTATGAAGTGATTGATACGCAAAGGTGATTCTCGGTTAAACATCACATAGGGGCTATGCTGATTCTATTGGGAAAAAGATTGAGATTGCTCAGTGCATCTGCCAAAATAGCCAAATTCAGCCGTTTCAGCGCATTTCGTAATGACCCTGAAAATTCAATTCGGAAGTGCACGGAGGTATTCCAATCCAAACGCTTTGGGCCTCGTCTCTGACATGTGATCATTCAGGACCGTATGGTGTGCCTCGAAAACCTCAAACCATTGATTCCCTGAAAATCCCACAACCAGTTTCCACTGGGCACTTCCAAACGAGCGTTAGGTGGAACGGTTGTGGCGGGCACAGCGAGGCGACCGGTGATGTCGAAACGCCGGACGGCAAAGCTTCCTGGGCTATTATTGATCCAATAACCCTTTTCCAGGTCTATGCGTGACAACGATTCATCGGAAACATTAGCAGGGGAATAGCGGAGCGTGGCAAAGCTAGCATTGCTCATTTCAAGCTCTACAAAATTGGCATCCAATGGAACATCAACAACCACTTCCCACGTTGCAGCATCAATGGCCATGATGGACGAATTCAAGCCAATCCCCTGGTCTTGGTAATAATGAAGGATGTAGAATCCGTTCAGCTGATCGAATTCAGTACCATCAGGTGTATAAAAATCGACCTGAGGCAAGGCCAGTTGCGGGGTGATTACCCCCGAAAGAGGATCCACAACAATCAATTCCATATCTGCATCACCATTCGCCGTGTACGTGGCTTTTAAACCAATCAATTGGCCATCATTGATGTTGAATTCAAATTCACTCAAATTGGCATTGCTGCCCATTTCTGGGGAAACATCCGCAACGATTGAGCCCGCTTCGCAATCGACGGTTACCAGTCTGCCCACTCCTGTGTTATCAATGCCCCAGATGTAAAAGTGATGCAAGTCGCTGTCATAACAGGAGGAACCTGCAACCACCCCTTGCATCCAGTCCATTTCCAAAATTGGAATGGTATTGACTTGTCCATCCTCAACTTCCAAAGTGATCACTCGCGTCCCCCAATCCATCCAGGTGCTATCCAAACCATAGCCCTCAAGCCCATAAAATTTCCCGTTCTGCATGTCATGGTGAATGCTGTGCATGTTGCCGAATACCTCTGCAGTCGTTTCAGCACCCTCCGCTTCCACGGAATGACTCATCCATTCCAATCCTGTTCCGCCCGAAGGCAAACCCAAAAACACATAGGCCTCATCCCATTGATTGAAAGTTGAAGTTCCCAGCCCGAAGCCTTCGGCATATTCCAACGTATCGCCATAAACCCAAGTGTTTGACATGATGTCATAGCCGCCCAAGTAAAGTCCTTGCTCCCAAGGCAAAATCCCTTGGCGCATGCCATAAATCGTCTGGGCGCTGAGCGTTTGGAGGCTTGCAATGGACATTCCCACAAACAAAGCACAATTGAAAACAGTAATCCCTTTCATATTCGAGTAACCCTTGGAGTATAAAAAAGTTGCATAAATCGGGGGGGGTCTTTTGAATAAGCCTCTCTCGGAATCACCAAGCCATTCTGAGAATTTCAGTTTGTATGGACCAAATCTCATTGGTGTTTTTTAGGGCAAAAGGCATCACATAAGCAACGCACTGCGGTTCGAGTACAAAGAATAAGTCCCCTTTGATCTCCTTTAAATCTGAGACAACACGCAACTCCGTTTCCACGCTTGTTGACGAAAAAAGCATCGGTGTCAAAACTTGGTCAAATCGTTCATACCCCATTTCTGAAGGCGGATCTTCCAACCACGACATGATTTCAACGGCATTGGTATCGCGCCATTGAAACTGGAATTTCCCCGTGAATGGATGCGCTGATAAAGCGGAAATCACATAGCCGCCATATGGCATGGTCAGCTGCGTTTTCAATGACAAAACAGAAGGATCCAATGTTGGAACGACATCAATCGAAACACCCAACCCAAACGGCATTTGGCGCGGATTTCTATGCGGAGCCATGAGGGCCGCATCCTGATCAAACTGACCAAAAACAGGGGGCGCAAACCACAAAGCCATCGGCAACAGGAAAAGTCCTGTTCTATGAGGGATCATCACTTGACAACAAGAACACGAGCCGTGTGGTAACGACCATCGCCTTGAGTCATTCGAATCACGTGCCAGCCCAATGACCAGTCGGCAGTTGAAAGAGGATTCATTTGTAGTGCAGCATTGAATCCTTGAGAAGAAACAACACGCCCCAAAGGATCAAACACATCCCATGCAAACGCGCCCTGAAGGCCGTTGATTTGAACTCGATCTCCTTGCCTCACTGGGTTCGGGTAGATAGTCAATGAAGACGTGAATTCTGATTCCGAAACATCGCTCGAACCGTCATTGATGAGCACGTTGATACTGAACCCATCCACGAAGTTGATCATTCCATTTTCATCGACAGAAACGGAATCACAATGGGTCGCTGTACACACTAAATTCGCCTCCTCCCAGGTCGCTGTAAGGCACAATAAGTATGGACCATTGCCAGAATAGGTGTGGCTTGGGGTGGCTTCTGTGCTCGTACCTTCATCACCAAAATCCCAGAAATACGCAGGTTGGCCTGCAAGCTCTGGGAGGATCAAGTCCAATGTCCCCGCGATCTCATTCCCAGCAGCATCTATCGCCTGTACCACTTCAAAACTCAACTCACAATTGCCTCCTGTTGGATCCGGATCTTCTTGTTCGACTGTATAGCATTCTGTCCATGGCTCACAGGATTCAGAAGTGACATAAACGCACACGTTCCACATTCCTGCGCCATCAAATTGCCATCCAAAATTGGGTTCGCTTGTGTTGTTGAATGTCACACCATCAATGGACCAGTCGAAAACGGCATCATCGGGAGCTCCGCTGACGGTAAACATCCAAGATCCGATGGCGGTGAGCCCCCCCTCAAACTCCATGTCACAACCTCCTGTTTCACCACCGCAGTATAGGCCAGTAAGGAATACATCATTCAATCCGCCTAACGCATTGGGTGAGAAGGTCCCAGTCATGAAAACTTCTACTGAATCACAATTCAAGTAGCTCGCGGTCAAGATACCCTGCATCGTTCCCGATGGGAGCTCCAAGGTTGTGGAGGCATTTCCCGATGCGTTCGTAAACTCCGCTGAAGCATAGATTGCTCCTGCCACTTCGACGCTGAATTCAACAAGAACTCCTTCGGCAACATTGCCGGCATTATCCGTAAGTGAAGCTGTTGCATTGAGTGAAGCCTGAGCGTAAAGCGCCAAACTGGAGAAGAGCAGACAAACTGTTGAGAGGGTGCGTTTCATGATTTAAAGTTTGGTCAAATGTATAACAATCGCAGCTGTCCAAACGTTGCACTGCCACTGGCTAAGGTCGAGGACGACGCATTTCAGTCTTTCAACAACCGCAAGCCTGGATTCAATTCCGCAAGCGGGATCGCAAATCCGATTCCTTCAACCCCTTTAGCAACAACTTTAGCATTTACAATACCAATCAACTCCCCATTCTCATTGAGCAGCGGCCCTCCGCTGTTGCCTGGAGAGATAGAGACATCTGTTTGGTAAGAAGATTCGCCACGTTTCGCAGACAAAATTCCGCGCGTCACAGTTGCATCGTAATCTTCCTCAAAAGGCGTCCCAATCGCATACACTTCATCTCCAACCATGGGAAGAGTCGTGGACCACGCAATAGGGTTCAGCCCTGTGGTATCGACTTTCAACAAGGCCAAATCACGAACCGGATCCCATCGCTCCAACGTAGCTTTTCGTTCGCTTTGGTCGTGAAACCTGACGGTCCAAAATTCCGAGCTGTCTTCCACCACATGATGATTGGTGACAATCCATCCACTGGCATCGATCACACAACCACTGCCAAAGCCCCGATCACCCGTCACAGTCACCACAGATGGAAGCGCACGGGCAACCCGATCACTACTCAAAGCAGGGGTGACGCGAATCGTATCCCAATCTGATTTCCAATTTTCTTCCAAATCAAGATCAATAGCCGATCGCCATGGCCATTCTTCTTCACTTTGTTCGAGGGCCGACAATGCCGAAAAACGCAGTGCTTCACTCACCAAATCGCGGCGCATTCCTGCCCCTATAACATATCCTGACCTGAATGGTAAATATTGATCGAGGTTTCTTGGGAACCTACATTCATCGACATGCCCAACATATCACACGGAACACATGTCATTTGCACCTCTTTCAATTGAGGTACACCCCGCATCAAAGCCATTAGGAGGTATGACCATTGCTTCATGTTGCTGCTGTTTCTCGTTTGTTCATCCACCAAAATTAAAGCTCGTAGGAATTTTGTCGTTCACGCTTACGTGTGAAACCCAAATCCAATCCGGGTTACAACGCAAAATCCCCGCATCGGTCGAAGATGCGAGGATTTCAGGGCAACTGAATCGCTGCCATTATCGAGTAGTTCTGCAATCAATCGTTCGAACCGACCGGAATACGATCCGTTGTCATCAAGAAGACTCCGACCAATGGCAACAGAGCTAAAATGCCGTGATAGATTTCCACGATGATCTTCGTGGTCTCTGTCAACTCCAAACTTGCTGGCATCCCTTGGATCAAGAGGACACCAAAAACATTGACGGCACTCAGGGATAGAAATACTTTGATTCCGAAGGATTTAAAAACTTTGGTCCCGTCAAAATTCAAACGGTTTGGGAAAGCCAAAATGGCCTGAAGAGTCCATAAAAAGGCATAACCCAGATGAGCCATCTCGCCATTGGCCATGAAAGTCATCAACTCATTGGGGATCACAATCAACGCATAGATGAAATATCCCAACAAGAACAACATGCGATTGCGACGGATCACACCGAACAACGCCAATGCCGTTGGAATGGCAGCTACGATAATTAAAGGATTCATGAAGAAAAAATTAAGTGTTTATGGCCACCAATTTAACCTGTCCTATTTGCTACTAACTGGCATCCATTGAGTTGTTCATCACAATTTAGCGTGAATATCTCTCCGAATCGCAACCTCCTCAATACACGAACACTCCACAATTCGTTCACCGTTTATAACCGTCAACCGAACCGCTTTTTTCGCAAAAGCTTACTCAACAATGAATCGTTTCTCGACTGAACCATCATCATAGATGCAGAAGAGGATTTGATTGGTAGCGCGATCTACTTCTCTGCCGAGAGCATCAAGTATTTTGATTAATTTCTTTTGATCCACGACTAGACTGCCAATGCCTGTTGAAGTATTGAGATCAACACCGGGATTGTTATGAATGAATGTCCAGCTCCCCCATGGAGTAGGCTCACCTGTTTCCCAATATATCTGGTCTTCAAATAAACAATTGATTGAATTGCCGGTAGGCGGCAAACCTTCAGAAATGTACCAGTTATCCAAATTCGCCTCTTCATTTACTAAAGTGACAGTGACATTCATTGTATCCGCAAGGGACCAGCTGTGTTCAAAACTGCAAAACGCATCATCCACTATGGTTTCTTGGTGCAATGTATTTCCTTGCTGATCACTGAACTCCCAAACAAACACATTGTGTTCCTGAGGATGAGTCATATACTGACCTGAATGGTAAATATTGATCGAGGTTTCTTGGGAACCTACATTCATCGACATGCCCAACATATCACACGGAACACATGTTATTTGTGCTTCTGTCAATTGAGGCACAACCAGCATGAAAGCCATTAGGAGGTATGCGCACGGCTTCATGTTGCTGCTCGTTTCTCGTTTATTCATGCGCTAAAAGTAAAGCAATCAACATTGTTATCGTTCACGCTTGCGGGTGATACTCAAATCCAATCCGGGTTGCAAAGCAAAGATCCCCGCAGCTATTAAAGATGTGAGGATCTTGAAAGTAGCCCGTAGGGGGCTATCAACTATCGAGCAATGACAGGCCTTTCAGAGCCGTTCAAAATGTTTTTGTTCCCGTTGTTGTGCCAAATGTAGGCGGTTTTCGTTACTAATCAACGACTGGACAATCCAATCATGAGGCCTTGACCTTCACCCCAAACTTTCAATTGCAAACAACGCCTGATCTCCTTGACCGATAAGTTTGAGACGATTGGATTCTGGAGTGCCGGGATTTGCTCCATCGCCTCGGGAAGTCGGTAAAAAAAAGGAATCCGTGAATTGAGGTGATGAACGTGATGATAACCGATATTGCCCGTGACCCATTGCATCAAAGGCGATAGCTCGAGAAAGCTAGAAGATTCCAGTGCGGAGAGCTCGTAGGTCCATGCTCCATCAGTTGCATATTGAAAGCCTGGAAAGTTATGCTACACGTAAAACAGATAAGCTCCGAATGCAAACGTCAAAAGGTTAGGGATGAAAATTCCGAACAGCATATTCAGCGATCCAAAACTCCATGCAAAAAGGAACAAATAAACAGCACGGAGTTGAATCGCTGCAATCTCCCGTTTGGTGCCCGGAGCGAGACAGTTCTCAATCAGTATTGGCGAAGATTAAATAAATTTTACGTCGAGTATAGAAACTTAGCCAGCATGACATAAAAAATGCAGAGGGGGTGGATTTACCACCCCTTCTGCATTTTATGACATTTCGATATAGCCTAGATACTTCATTCACTCAGTATCCAAATTTTTTCTTCCACGTGTGTAAATTTCTGTGTGCGGAGACTGGGTAAATAATGCTTCCTCTGCAGTTGAAATAAATTCATTGATGAACTTCTGCTCGGCTTCTGAACCAGGCTTTAGCAACTTGGTCACAAGCTCCAAATCGTCCCGATCAATGTCTCCTACTTGGCCACTTAAACAATCGCGAAGTATTTCTTTGATTGAATCAAAGTTAACCTGAGAGTCAAAGACCGCCCTTTGAATAATCGCGTCGTAACGCATTGCCGCCCTTTGAGCTTCACCACTCACATTTAAGGCAACAGAAATGTCATACCCTTTACTTACGGCATCTTCAATCCTATTTGCTTGTAACTGGTAGGCGCTCACTAAATCATCAGCGCCCTTTTTCCATTCTTCAGGTGAAATTTGGAGTCCTTGATGAGTCAGCTTGGAAATTTCTGACTTAACGGCTGTTGCTATGTCCTCTGCAGCGAAGGCCTGAACATTTTCGTGTCGTGGAATCGCACTCTCATCTTGACGATTTGTGTTACTCTCTTTCGCTAAGGCATCTTTCTTCGAAGCTGTTCTTTTCTTTTTTCCAAAGGATTTCAGACTGAAGCCCGTTCGAGGTGATTCGCTTACTCCCTTCAAATGATTGTCAATCTTCAAATCAATAGAATTCTCAATGTTCACTAATCGCTCATCGACTAACTCAACTAAGGCTTGCAAACCTTGATTGTCCAATCCAACTGAACAGTTGACAATATTGAAATAATCGCTGTCACCACTTTCCCAAGCAATTGCAACAATTTGAGGGACCATATCTAGCGTGATTTCCTCCTTCGATAAGGCCATCCCGTAGCCATCATTATCCCCGCTTGGCAGAATGTAATCCCCTTGAGAAACCCGACCAATAACCCTTACTGGAACCTGTCCCATAAATGCAATCATCTCATAATCCCCCTCTTTATCAACCCCAGGCTCATTTCCAAGCACAATAGGACTAGTTGAAACCACTAACAAATGATCTGCACTTTTCGTAAATCTCGAAACTCGTCCTGAACTGGCACCAGCTATTTCTCCAGGAAGTAAATCATCCCGCACATCAAACTTAGGAAGCCATTCCGCATAATCACCAGCCCCAGAGCGATAAGAGATACCTATTCGCGCGTCCCATCTCGAAATCAAATTGGTCCTGCCTACTATCGCTGTTGTTAACCCAATGCCTGCTACAACGGCTTCGACAAGATAGTTCGCACCCTCAGCAGCCTTGATACCTGCAGCCACAGAATGTCCGATAGTCTCCGCAACATCGGAGTCGGGAAGTCCTGCGCCAGGTATAGCGCTAGCTGCCGCATTACCAGCCTTGAGGCCAACACTTAGGAAAGTGGTTACCGTCTTATAAGTGTTCCATGCTAATTTTCCAGTGCTCACTGCAATGTCAACGTCTTTTCCAAAAAGTGCAGATTCAAAAACCGGATCTGAATATTTGTCACTTGTGTTTTGACCTTGTATGCGCCCCACCTGCGTACCACTTCCATTCAAGAAGGTTACAAAGTTGTTGTAACTATGAACATTATTTTCATCTACGCGAATGGCAATGCCGTTATAATTTCCGGCACCCTTGCCATCGATAATCATGGAATACGAACTAGTCGGTATTTGGTTTGTGCCACCAGTAGGAATGCTGGATGCTTGCGAACCAACTAAAAATCGTTTGGCCTTGGAGTGGAAATAGTCACCATTGAATTGTAAAGTTCCCCCAACAGTTAGGTTTTGTCCTATTGTTGCTGACCTACTGAATGTTGCGTTATCCGATGCAGAGATGGATCCTGTAACTGAATGATTGCCTCCAACCGTGATATCACCTACCGTTGAAACACTTTGGGCAATCGCATTCCCCGAACCATCAACCTGAAATGAGCCCGCATTGATGTTAAATGAACCAGCCAATTTCAAATCGTCTTGAAAGATTGACTTACCCACGACTGTGAGGCTATCCCGAATAAGACCATCTTCAAATCTTACACTTCCAGTACTATCTGCGATGAATTTGTTGTCCAACCCAACTTGAATCGCTTCGGTTACTCGAAGGGAATCATGAAAATCAACAAAGTCAGTGACGTCCAAAGTAGAATCTACCCGCACAGCTCCTCCAACGTTCAAATCTCCAGCCACATCCAGGGTCGAAGTTTGAAGGCCTCCATTGGCAAATGTGGTTCCCTCAATTGTTGCGGAACCCATCACATGCAAATTGCCCCCAATAATAACATTTGTATCCATTCTGACGATGTCAGAGAAAACAGCATCTTCAAGTACAAAAAGCTTTCCTTTATCCAGTATTTGATGTTCAATAGTCAGGGTATCACTCTTGCCAAGCAAACTTCCATCATCGAGATTCTTTGACATTCGTGAGTGAAGTGTATCAATCCGAGCGAAAAATCTTTCCTGATCAAAAACGTTAACGGATTTAATCACTTTATTCCCATCTTGGTACTCGATTATTGGGTCAGGAAGATTGGTCACCACTTCATTTGAAGAAATGATGCACTGACCATTCTCGTCTGTTCCATTCAGACAATTGCCGTCACAATCTTTGCCGGGATTCGGGTAGTCGACTGTCCCATCTGTTTCACAGTCACAGGCTTCATCTGGCAAATCAAAACAACCACAATCAAATTCATCTCCTACGTTTTCCGCGGTTACACCTCCGCCACAAACACCGCAGAGATCTGGCTCTTCTCCAGCCACCAGACAAGGATCTACAGTATCGCATATTCCATCGCCATCAACATCTGCAAGGCACTTCCCACCGCAAACGCCCAATTCATCCAAAACGTTTCCATCACAATCACAATGCGATGGGTCTCCAGGACCAGACCCGCCGCAGACGTTGCATGCATCAAACTCTAGACATTCACTTTCCACACTGAATGTAGCGTCAGGGTTAAAATTACATTTATCGGGGTTGGTACAACCCTGAATCTCATCGTTATCGCACAAACCATTGCCATTTTGGTCCTCCAAGGTTGATTCACAATTGCAGTAGCCTTGCGGAATACCACCACCACCGCACTCACCACAAATATCTAATGTGGCACAAGAGTCATCATCAACATTAGCATTTGCATTATAGTTGCATGCAGATGCGTCGGTGCATCCGGCAACTTCGTCATCATCACAAATCCCATTTTCATTATCATCAAGATCACAATATCCCGGATCTGACTGAAGGAGACAATTACCTAAAGCGTCTAGCACAGCTCCAGAGCAATCGCAGGCATTCTGTGGTATTTCCAAAGGAGTGAGTCCGTCACATCCACAAGGTCCTGCTGAAATACACACAGGATTTACAAATGAAGTGTCAGCTGTTGCTTCTTCAAGATAGTTGCAAGCATCCGCATCCATACACCCATAAACTTCGTTATCGTCACAAGTACCATTGTTATTTCCATCACCATTTAGCACACCGTAGTCAGGGTGTGTGGCAAGAAATCCTCCATTACCATCTAAAATCAACGAGTCCGGAGCCCCAGCCGAGGTATATAAGCCACAATAGTCACAGCTGTTTTCTAAGTACTGACAAGGCGAGCCAGCATCAGCAAATGCACTTTCTGCCGTTGCCGTAGAGTCGTAGTTACAGGCCAAGTAGTCCATGCAACCAATGACTTCAATATCATCACAGATGCCATTGTCGTTGATATCATTGTCCTGCAAGATTCCTTGCCCATCACCCCATCCGGTATTTGAGTCTCCTTCCGTCTGGGAGCAAACCCACCAGCCGTAACTGGTATTCCCGCTTCCGCTTGAGTAAATACAACCCTGCGAAATCGTTGCTGAAGTGAGGTAGTTACATGCATTTTGATCAGCGCAACCATACACCGGGGAAATACAAAAACAATCAGCATCATAAATGCAGATGCCAGCCCCATTCGCCTCGTTCGCTGCGTCACCCGGATACATACATCCACTATTAACAGTGAAACCTCCAGGGGCCTCATAATTGCACGCATCCGGATCATTGCAGCCATAGGTGGTATCCTGAGCTCTTGCATCAATAAACGATATTGCAAAAGCAACGATGAAACAGATTTTGTACAAGTTCATGATTAACTTATTTTTATATAATAATTATGAAGATAGTCTTTTTTTAGCTCAAAGTGTTTATTTTTCCAATTAATATTCATTTTTGAGATGTGCGAACTGCGACAATTCATGTCACCAGCCGACCGCATTGGCGGTGGTTTGCGGTACGTTTGGGCATGAAAAAACCCACACCGTGGGGGATGTGGGTCTTGTCGTTTTGTAGCCCGTAGGGGGCTATCAACTATGAAGCAATGACAGGCCTTTCAGAGCCTTTCAAATTGTTGTTGTTCCCATTGTTGTGCCAAATGGAGGCGGTTTTTTGGGAGTGGGTG
>Ga0206126_10005764_pt1 | contig 11234 bp, 20 predicted proteins | sample Helgoland_Spring_5_FD_148621 | JGI IMG/M metagenome (GOLD analysis project Ga0206126, IMG submission 148621) | Pelagic subsurface seawater microbial communities from Kabeltonne, Helgoland, North Sea - Helgoland_Spring_Bloom_20160412_1 | ecosystem: Environmental > Aquatic > Marine > Epipelagic ...
TGGCGCAGAGGTGATGATACTTTAGAGATGGCAGAGCCTAAAGATTTAGGAATGGCGATTGAGTTGATTGTAGAACATTTTAACACCAAAGAGAAATGACACTAAAAGATATTATTGAACTTGAGACAAAACTAACACAAATGTTTGACTCAGACTATAGAGTGGCTATGGCATTATTAGAATATATTAGAGAACATAAGCACGAGAAATGAAAATAACAGTTGAACATTACGATGAAAAGGTTTCTATCGAAAGAGAAAACGATGACCTTAATTTTACTGAGTTTATGGAATTGGTAAAAAAGATTTCTCACGCTGTTGGGTATGCTGATGAAACAATAAACGAATGGTTTAACAACGAAAAGATATGAAAACAAACTACGAAACTCAAAGAACAGTAGAAGGACGAGAAACTATCACTAAAATAGCACGTTATGCAGCTAAGAACATGCTACGTACTAAAAGTAAATCAGATCACTACGCAAAAATCGTAGACGCTTGTAAAAGCGATCTAGCTACATACGGTTTTGAGCAAGATTGATATACTACTAGCAATATTAGTTGTAGTACCTTGGTATGCTTATCTTATATACAAGATGAGAAAAGACCGCACAGACTAAATACGATGCGGTATATATAATAACAGTGTAATTTAATTATATCCAATTGAGACAACTCAAAATCCAACAGCAGATTACGGTTCGAGAATCGAAATCTGTTACTTCCTATTTCAACGATATCAACAAAGAGCCAATGGTTGAGCCAGACGAAGAGTCTGATTTAGCTATTAAGATTCAAAAAGGCGATAAAGCAGCTCTTGAAAGACTTATAAAAGCAAACCTAAGATTCGTAGTATCAGTCGCAAAGCAATACCAAAACAAAGGCTTAAATCTTGAAGACTTGATCAGTGAGGGTAATATAGGTTTAGTTAAAGCAGCAGAACGTTTCGATCACACTAAAGGCTTTAAGTTTATATCTTATGCAGTGTGGTGGATTAGACAATCCATAATGCACGCGCTTGGCGAATATAGTAGGCAAATACGTCTACCACAAAATCAAATAGGTCTGCTACGTAAAATCAATGGTGAAGTTATAGAGTTTATGCAACGCTATGATAGAGAGCCAACACCACACGAGTTATCAGAAAAAATAGGCGAACCTGTAGATAAAATCGAGTTTCTACTAAACAGCAATTTCAACGCTTCTAGCCTAGATGCTCCTTTAAGTGATGGTAGTGGTGATGATTTTAGTATGCACAATATACTTTCGTCAACCGTAGAAACAGATAAGGAAGTGATGAGGCAGTCTTTATCTACTGATATCACCAAGATATTAGACGAGTTATCTGAAAGACAGGCTTATATACTGAAGCGTACGTTTGGCATAGGTTGCGCTCACGCAGAAACTCTAGATGAGATAGGCGAAGAGCTAGGCATAAGCAGAGAGCGTGTTAGACAGATCAAAGACACATCGATTAGAAGAATAAGAGACAAAGGCTGGGATAAAATTTTAATAGAATACTTATGATAAATCTTTTAACTCAAAACCGTAAGCTAGTAAAAACAAGCAAGCTTTCAGGTTTTCGTGTAGTAAATTTCGGTATACCTGCTTACAAATCCACTACCGGTAAAGTAACATGTCCATTTGCCGACGAATGTATAAAGTACTGCTACGCGCGCAAGGGCGCATTTAAATGGCCGAACGCTATCAATGCATATGAAAACAGATTACGTATCGCTAGAAGCCCCGATTTTGAGTCTCTGATGAACTCTTCAATCACATTAAACAATCCGCACTATGTTCGTGTCCACGATTCAGGCGATTACTTTTCAAAGCGTTATTTAGAGCGATGGTTCGATATCATGCGTAGTCATCCAAGTATTCGTTTTTACTCCTACACTAATAGTGTCTTATTAATAAAGCAATATAGCGCTGATATGCCTCATAATTTCGACTTTATACTAAGTACCGATGGTAAACAACGCGAGCACGTAGATAAAGAAAACGATCGCCATGCGGTTATATTTAAAACAGTTGAAGAATTAGAAGCTGCAGGTTATGTCAACGCCTCAGAAAACGATTTACTAGCTACACGCTGGTTTAGCGACAACAAAAAAGTTGGCCTCATAAAACACTAAACAGCCATGACAAGAGAAGAAATGCAAGAGCTAGCTAGGCTAGTTGTAAAGTATATGTTTGAAGAGATAGACTCTCAATCTAAAGCCAACGACAACCTATTACGAGATATTATAGACAAAGACGATATCATCAAAGAGATCGAGCGCTTACAACATTTAGTGTTAGAGTGCGAGAAATCAGAGTCTTATGAAGAAGCTATCTTGTATATGGATAAAATAACAGCACTTGAAAATCTATTAAAATCTAAATTATGATAAAGATATTTTTAAGAAAAAGACGGCATGTTAGATTTGTACATAGCCGCTTATATGATCTTAAGTATGAGATTCTTAACAAGTCATTGAAAATGACAGAAATTAAAGATGAGGATTTAGGCTATTTACTTGATGAGTTTCAAACTATACAAAGTAAAGCTAGGCTATTTAAGAAGTATCAAAGACGTTTAAAATTGTTACGATTCTGATAGTGTGACAATAGGGTGTTAATATTAACTAGTAGGGGGCTAATGTCACATTCCAGATTGGATAGGCTTAATAGAATGAAGGTCGTGTATCGTAAAGACCCTCACTCAGATAAACCAACAGAGGTTTACTGGTGGGGTAAGTTTTATGAATACGGTACACACCAATGCTTCGATCTATTTCGTAGTAAGGCTAAAATAACTACGTATAAGTCTTTAAAATGGCACAGCATCGTACTTCGTTATCTTAATCAAGAGATATCTGAAGATAATTTTAAGGATGTTTTATTTTACATAGGTAATCCTTTAAATGATTTCATTACATTTGAGATAAGCGAGAATATTGTAAATGAGTTAATTACGGACTTACGTGGTTACGATTTAAGAATAGCACCAAAAAACAAATCAAGGAAAATTATATTTAATGACGGTGTCCCGCTTAGCATTAGTGAAAAGCTAAAAATCGTAGGTAGCTTAATCGGTAGAGGTAAACGCTTTACTGAAGAAGACATCTACGAGTCGATGCTATACATCCATGCTAACGGTGACAAAATTACGGTGAGAAAGATCGCGAGTGCACTTGGTTGCTCAGACAGGACGATACATCGTAATATGAGTGATCAATTGAAAAATGAAAAAGATTTACTCAATGCGTCATTATGAAAAAATACAACCCGCGTACTTACTCCTCTTATAAAGAGAGTGTAAACGCAGCTAAGGCTAGGATAAGAAAAGAAACACTAGCTAACTTAAACAGAGATGAAGTAATCACAATGTACCTACCGCTAGTCGAAAATCTCGCCAGAAAGTTCTCAACAAGCCATCAAGCAAGTGGCGTGATGAGTCTAAATGATATGATACAAGAAGGTTCTATTGGCCTTATAATGTCATATGATACTATCAAGTGGGATAAGATTAAAGAAAGCCCAGATCCAGAACGTACAATAAGATCTTTCTTTTCTAAAAGAATAAAAGGCGCGATTCGCAGAGCAATAGATAAAAACAGAGGTGATATACGTATACCAGAACATAAGCTAAATGAAATCCGTAAAGACAACGGAAAAGACAAAAAGCTTATGCAGATGTTCTTCAACAGTATATTCTTGTCTATAGATGAGAAAGTGGAAAACGATGAAGAATACGCACATCAAGTAGTTGACACATCTAAGCCGTATACAATAAACAAGATAAACGACTACCTCATGGACCTCATGTCTAGAGTATTAGAAGAAAGAGAGTATGAGGTAATAAGGTTGTCTTACGGTTTAGACTGCGATAAGCATTCTGCAAAACAAATAGCTGAGATCGTCGGTATTAACGTTGATACCGCGCACGTACGTGTGTCTCAGATTAAACGTAATGCACTGGAAAAATTAATGCAGCGCGTAGATCGAAACATGTTATTGGAGTTCATGTAATTAAAAACCTAAGCGCTTGTAGCTCAGCTGGATAGAGCATCTGCCTTCTAAGCAGACGGTCACAGGTTCGAATCCTGTCAGGCGTACTACGAATAATAATTTATGAAGAGTTACCGCAGTTAATTCTTCAAATTATTTTCGTATATTTATATTATAAAACAGTTAAATCAAGATTCCATGAGTAAATTACATGAGAAGTTATCTGCCATCCAGCAGGACTTTAAATCCAAAAAAAGCCGTTACAACAGTTTCGGTAAGTACAACTACAGAAGTGCTGAAGACATTCTTGAAGCACTCAAACCAGTCAATCTTGAATGGGGTGTACATTTTACAATTACAGAAGAGTTCATACCGGGTCAAGTACCTGTTATAGTATCTACAGCTACTATTTCTGATGGTGTAAGTCATATCTCAGCTAAAGCAGTTGTTGGTGTTGATCTACTACAAAAAGGTATGCAAACACCACAAGCGTTTGGCTCTGCTAGCTCTTACGGTAAAAAGTATGCATTGGGTAATTTACTACTCATTGACGATACTGCCGATGCTGACGCTACGAATAATCATAGCAAAACAAAGCCTGAATTAAAAGGCGATGATCTAGAAAAAGCAAAAAGCTATATTAAGAACGGTGGTAGCGTAGCGGCTATCAAGTCCAAGTACAGCTTATCAAAAGAATTAGAACAACAACTCGCAACACTCTAAGATGACAAGAGAGGAAATAATCAGCAAGTTAGACAAAGACGAACACTACTACGGTGAGTTTGGGCGTCAGTACTTAAGTAATTCAGATATCAAGACGTTGTTATCTAATCCACTAATGTTCAAGCAGCAAACCGAAAAAACTGTTCCAATGTTGATTGGTGGTTATTTCCATACTCTTGTGTTAGAACCCGAGAAGTTAAAGTCCTTTAAAGTTATAGAGTCATCAACTCGTAATACTAAAATGTATAAAGAGATTAGCGAAGGTGAGTTATGCATGCTTCAGAAAGAAGCGGACATGTGTGAACTTATGTCAGAAGCTCTTCTTGAAAACACTGTTTGTAGAGAGATGATTAGAGGTACCGGTAACTCAAACATTGAGTACGAAGTACCTGGTATAAAAGAAGTTGAAGGCAAGATGTGGAAGGGTAAAGCTGATATACTCAACCATGATCTCGAACTAATTGTGGATATTAAAACGACTTCTGACTTGAATAAGTTTAGAAAGTCCGCTTATACCTATAATTATGACTCACAGGCCTATATATACAAAAAGATGTTTGGTTATGATATGGTATTTATAGCCATAGACAAAAACAACTATCAAATAGGTGTGTACGATTGCTCTGATAACTTTTTAATCAGTGGTCACGACAAGGTTGTTAGAGCTATCGAAGCGTATGAGTTGTTCTATGAGAACGACAATTTTGATCCTAAACAGTATTTTATTAACGAAACACTTTAAAACCATGGCAGGTATTATTAAAGCGTCAATTGACTTGACAAAAATCCCGAAAGAAAAAATAGTAGACGGGAAAAAAGGTAAGTACATCAATATCGTAGTTAACGTAAACAACGATGTAGATCAATTTGGTAACCAAGCGTCTGTTATAGTAGACCAGACTAAGGATGAGCGTGCTGCTAAAGCAGCTAAGACATACTTAGGTAATGGTAAGATCGTATGGTCAGATGGTCAATTTCCAGATCCAGCCCCTTACGATAACTCACACAATGGTGCACCAAAACCAGCAGCACAACCAGCGGACGACTTGCCATTCTAATAAATGCAAGTACATACGACCGAGATTAACGGATTTGAAATCGATGAATTCAACCGTTATAATCTTGAGACCGGTAAGACACAGGGGGTTTGTCCTCTGTGCTCTGCCGATCGAAAGAAAGAGAATCAGAAAAAAGCTTGTGCTTCTTATGATTGGGAACGCGGTCTCGGAACTTGCCACAATTGCAACGAAACATTCCAACTACACACTTTTAAGCGTAAAGGTTCTGCAACAAAGGTCTATGTAAGACCTGAGCCAGAGCAAATAAGCCCAGTAGGTGAAAAAGTTGAGACCTGGTTTAGCAAAAGAGGTATAAGTGTCAGCACTTTAAGTAACTTAAAAGTTACATCTGGTGATGAGTTTATGCCTCAAACAGGTAAGACCGAAAGCGTAATAAAGTTTAACTACTTCATAGCCAGTACTTTAATAAACATAAAGTACCGCGACGGACGTAAGAACTTTAAACTTTATAAAGGCGCTGAGAAGGTGTTCTATAATCTAGACAGCATAGCTAATACTAGCGAGTGTGTTATAGTTGAGGGCGAAATGGATGTTCTCAGTTTACACGAAGCGGGTATTAAAAACGTTGTATCAGTGCCTAACGGCGCTACAATTGGAAATAATAACCTTGATTACCTTGATAATTGTATTGATTACTTTGTTGACAAGGACAAGATTATTATTGCCGTAGACAATGATGAGGCTGGCCAAGCGTTACAAGCAGAACTTGTACGTAGACTAGGTGCTGAAGTATGTTACATAGCGGATTTTGAACCCTGCAAGGATGCTAACGAGTACTTAATTAAGTACACACCAGAGGAATTAGCAGAGGTTATAACAAAAGCCAAACCTGTACCGTTAGAAAACGTAACAACATTTAGAGACATCGAAGACGATGTCATAGACTTTGTTGAGAACGGTTTTAAACCTGGTTTTCAAGTGGGTTTAGATAACTTTGATAACATATTTAGTACTTACACAGGCCAGTTTATAACTGTAACTGGAATACCATCAAGTGGTAAGTCAGACTGGGTAGATCAAATGTGTGTTGGTTATAACCGTAACTATAGTTGGAAAACAGCATACGCGTCACCAGAAAACACTCCTACATACCTACACGCCCACAAGCTTGTAAGAAAACTATGGGGTGGCATGCCTCAAAGAGCAGACGTTGGTTCAGAAAACTGGAAAAGAGTTACTGAGCACGTCAACGACAACTTCTTTTTTATTGATATGGAGAGATATAGTCTTGATTCTATATTAAAAAAAGGAGCTGAGCTTGTTAAGCGAAAAGGTATAAAATGCTTAGTAATTGACCCTTACAATAAAGTAAGAGACCTTAGTGGTAACATGAGTGACGTAAACATGTATACGATGGAGTACTTGACAAAGATCGAGATCTTCGCGAAAAAGTATGATGTTTTAGTTATCATTGTAGCTCACCCAACTAAGATGTACAAAGACCAACAGGGTAATATCGAAGAGCCCACTATGTACAATATTAAAGGAGGTGGTGAATGGTACGATGCGAGTTATCACGGTTTGCTAGTACACAGGAACTACGAGCTAAAAACAGTTAAGGTCAAGGTACTGAAGGTGAAATTTCAGAATTTGGGTGAAAACGGCGCTGAGGCATACTTCAAGTGGGAGGCAAACTCAGGCCTGTATCAACCAATGCCTGATATAAATGAGCAAGCACTTCCTTGGGAAAGTTAACATGGGTACATACGAATTTACAGCAGCAGAATACAACGCTAGAACTTGGTGTAACAAGAATAATATTTGGATGACACCAGTTGCTAAGAATACCAAACAATGGTATATCGAAGTTAGGGTTAATGGTGGTTCGCGTATGTCGCCAGTTACTTACGGTAAAGACGAAATATGGAGAAAATGTTTTGAATTCTACATGTTCTACTACAAAAAACTAAACAAATGAAAGACAGATTTTGGGACGCTAATGAAGCGTTTGAGTATTACTTAGACAACATACGGCAGTTTGGTTGGAAAACAGAGGTTGGTACTAAAAAAATAAGCAACGTTGGGTTTTATATAACTAATCCAGCTAAAAACGAAATAAGAACTCCAGAACGTAAATGGAGTAAAGAGTACGCAGAAGCCGAATGGCAATGGTACTTATCTGGTAATCGTCAAGTATCTAAACTAGGTGAGATATACGGTAAAGTTCCAGTAATATGGGAAAAAATGGCCAATAGCGTTGGTGATGTCAACTCAAATTACGGTTGGCAATGGCAACGCGAGCATCAAATTGATTATGTTGTATCAGAGCTTAAAGCAAATCCTAATAGTAGAAGAGCTGCTATAAGTATATACGATGGTAAAGAGTGGCCAACTTACAGAAAAGATACTCCCTGTACTTTTGCTATACACTTTTCCATTGCATCAAGCCACTTAAACATGACCGTTATGATGCGTTCTAATGATCTCTGGTTTGGTTTCTGTAACGATCAGTACTGTTTTTCAGAACTACAAAAATTAATAGCAGAGAGACTGAGTATACCAATAGGTGAATACTACCACTTTGTATGCGACTTACACTTATATGAACGACACTTCTAAAATTATGTATTATATTTATCATATACCTGGTAAAAAGATTGGCGTGGCGCGTAATCTTAAATACAGGGTAACGCTAATGCAGGGTTACAAGACCGGCGAATACGAAGTTCTTGATCAGAGTGAAGATATTGATTACATATCTGACCGTGAGATAGAACTTCAAAAGTCTTATGGCTATAAGGTTGATCCTGTGCTTTATAAAAATCTTTTTAAATCATCTAAAACAACAAAAGCCATGATCACATTCAGTAGTCAAACAACGACGTTCCCATTCCCAAAGAAAGAACTAAAAACAAGTTTAGTACCATATATTGGACATATGTGGGAAACAGAAGACGGCTTGTTAGAGATAAACAGTAAAACAATTGACTGGATCGCTAGAAACGCGTGTAAGTCGATGTTTAACGAGGATAAAAGTTATATTTATAATAAAGCATTTGCTGAGTACTTGCAACAGCAAGAAAACGAAGGCATCGAGATTTTTGATAACATACGCCAGTGGGCAAGCGAAAGAGGCTTGTATGACAAAGGTGATGTAAAGACGCAGTACGTAAAGTTAATGGAAGAAGCTGGCGAGCTCGCGCAATCTATTATCAAGAGTGATGATGTTGAGTTTATCGATGCTATTGGTGACATTGTTGTAGTCTTAACTAATCTAGCACACTTAGGTGGTGTTAAGATCGAAGACTGTATTCAATCTGCCTACAATGAGATTAGCAACAGAAAGGGCGCTATGGTTAATGGTTCATTTGTAAAACAAGAATCATTATGAAACAGAAGACAATAAACTTCCGCGATCCCGTTGTCGAAAAAGTAGTCGACAAGTTTGTTGATAGATCAGATGTAGGTTACGTTAAATACGGTAAGACGCTAGATGAAGAGAGACGTACAAAAGTCAAAGACTTAGCAGATTACTTGAACGATGTCCAGGAAGAACTAATGGATGCCATCTTGTATATTCAAGCTGCTAGAGATGAAATTAAAGACCTAGCAAATGAAAAAGAAGAGTAGTAAAAGAGGTCCTGTAAGAGCTAAAAAAGTAGAGTATAACGGTATAAAGTTTCAAAGTGGCCTAGAAAAGTACATGTACATGGCTCTTAAAAAAGCAGATATATCATGCCGTTATGAGATCGAAAGCTTTACTCTTATAGATGGATTTAATTTTAAAAACAAATCATACGAAAGACAGTCAAATGGTAAGGGAGAATATACTGAGAGAGGCAATAAAAAGATACGTCCAATCACCTACACACCGGACTTCACAGGTCCAGGATTCATCATCGAGTGTAAAGGAAGAGCAAACGAATCATTCCCAATTAGATGGAAATTGTTCAAGCGATACGTCGCTTTAAAAATGCCAGGAGTTACATTGTATAAACCTCAAAATCAAAAAGAATGCGACAAAACGGTAGAACTGATACTCATAAAAAGAAGAGTTCAGCAGACCATGCTTCTAAAGGATACAAGACAAGACAAATAGACAGGTATGTTAAGTGGTGTATCAACACTAAAGGATACGTTAGATACAGAGATATTATTAACCAAGTAGAAAAATACAAGCTACAGTGAAAGAAAAATATTGGGAAATATCCTTTGGTACTTACCCAGGTATATTACTGGGATTTAGAACATATCAAGAAGAGGATGAGGTTGAATGGGATGGTGATCCTGCTGTAATGACAGAGCGTAACCACGTTTTATACATTCCTTTTGTAGATATGTGTATTAGAATAATAACCCTTCAAAAGTAAAAAAATGACAGACGATTTCGAAGACTTCGTAGACTTGCTTGAACAAGCAGAACAACCAACTTGCAATTTCGACAACCCTGAAGATTGCGAAGCTTGTGGGTCATAGTAAAAAAAGAGATCAAATCAAGCGCGCAACTGAACCTAAAAAATGGTGTGCAAAAGAACCTAAAGAGTGTAACTGCAAGAGAAGTTGTGATGAGAGATAATAGAGTTGATAGTATACTACATGAGTTAGCTATACTACACAGTGGTCTCGGTACTGATTCAACCGAGAGAGAGAAAGAAACGGTTTTAAATAAAGAAAACTACCTAAGAAAAAAGATAGCTGAAATAGATAAAGAGTTAGAAGAAAGACTTTTTCCTTAAATCTTTATTGTTACATTAGTGGAGTCATTGCTCCCAATGGTTTTGATTAAACACTGTTTTTCTAAAAGTGGTATGTGCAGATTTTGCATGTACCACTTTTTATTTGTTTTTATTATCTAAATTGGTAATTAATTCCTGCTTTGATCTCAAAGACTTCTTTATCCCAGTATTTCATATACTCGCCTTCTGCAAATATACCCCAGTTCAATCCTATCTTATAACCTATAACTCCACCGAAGTTGTAGTCGATCCATTGTACACCGCTGTGCATATCATCCATACACTCTGGACCACATTGGTGTTCAATAAAGTTTTTGTAAGAAAACATATGGTCGCCTAAGACGTGGCTATGATAAGGCAGTACACTTGACCAACCATGAATCCAAAAGTCTTCTGAGTAGTGATAGTAATCAATACCAATTATAGCTGATAAGGAGCCAAGTGCGCCAATGCCAGCGAGTTGCTCTGCATTGTATGCATTTACAATATCGCCGTATATATACTTTCTAAAATCAAGATCAGTGTCAGCAACTTTGTTACCGTCCGGATCTAACCAGTACCAGTCAAAATTGTCTACCTCGTTGTCATTATCGTAATCGATACCGTAATAGATATCTTCATAACCCATATCACGCACTAGGTCCCACCATGGGCTAATAGCCAGATATTCTGCAATAGGATTATAACCATAAGCTTGGTGCTGTCGTGCTGCAACACCTAAACTAAAATCTACTTCACCAACGTGCAGCCTACCTCTTACT
>Ga0206126_10005766_pt1 | contig 11232 bp, 11 predicted proteins | sample Helgoland_Spring_5_FD_148621 | JGI IMG/M metagenome (GOLD analysis project Ga0206126, IMG submission 148621) | Pelagic subsurface seawater microbial communities from Kabeltonne, Helgoland, North Sea - Helgoland_Spring_Bloom_20160412_1 | ecosystem: Environmental > Aquatic > Marine > Epipelagic ...
AGTCTTTTTCCTAAAGATGACCCATATAACGAAGTAGAATCAATGGACATAGCAGGTAAAACTGTTTATTACAATAATTATTTAGCTGAAAACAATCTATTAAACGAACATTCCATTTCAATGGCATGTGGTATTGTAACTGGTGGTGGGTTTGTAGGTATGGATTATATGGATTATTATGGTTTAAATGAAGATGAAACTAATGAGGCGACAGAACAGGAAGTAGAAAACCAAAAAAACTTAAATGCTGAATTAGAAAAAACAGCTAAGCTACAAAAAGATATGATGGAAGAAGACATGAATGCCCCAATGCATATAGAAGCATTATTAGATGCTGCTGAAGTAGCCTATGAAGTAGGAATGACTATAGATGAAATCATGAGTGAAATAGAACAACATTTAGGTGGTAAAATGGGAGATTTTTAATATGAAACAAGTACTTATTGAAACAAAATTATTTAAACCCTCATCAGGTATAATTTCAGAAGGTAAAATGTCTGAAAGAGGTAATCCTATAGTAGAAGGTATACTAGCTACAGCTGAAGTAAAAAATGGTAATGGTAGATATTATTCTAAAGATTTATGGAATAGGGAAATAGATAAGTATAAAGAATTAATTAAAGAAAATAGAGCATGTGGTGAATTAGATCACCCTGAATCTCAAGTAATTAATTTAAAAAATGTTTCACATAATATTAAAGATATGTGGTGGGATGGAGATAATGTAATTGGTAAAATAGAAATTTTACCTACACCATCAGGAAACATACTTAAAGCATTGATTGAAAGTGGTATTACTTGTGGTGTATCATCACGAGGAATGGGTTCATTAGAACAAAATGGTGACATAATGGAAGTTCAAGATGATTTTGAATTACTATGTTGGGATTTTGTTTCCACACCATCGAACCCAGGCTCATATATGACATTAAAAGAAGGAAAAGAAAATAATATAAACCCATATGCAAAAGCAAACACTATAGTAACAGAAATACTATGTGCAAACGGCAATTGCCCAATATTTTAAAAAAAATGAAAGATTTTGATTTAAGAAAATACCTAGCTGAAAACAAGCTAGTAAAAGAAAACATAACTTTAGAGGATGCTCTCGATAAATTTGAAAATGACGAAAGTGATTCAAGTGCTCAACCTAGTATTGAAGGAATTACAGAAATAGGAAAATTTATTGACTTTTTAAGAGAAAGAAATTATAATGAAACAGAATTAGACATAGCATTTGATGAGTATACTGATGAAATAAGACCTCCATTCAATACTCATACAGACATACAAAATTTTATTGATTACTACAGAGCTGAAAATAAGCTAGTAAAAGAAAATAGAGCTTTATATGATAAAGTTGTAGGAAATAATTTTGAAAGAGGAAATAAAGAAATGTCTTTTGATTATGAAAGAGATATGGTCCATAAAGTAATAGATGGAGTTAGAAATGATTTTTCTAATGATGAAATGCTCACCCGTGAATATATTAACACCATCATAGCAGCACTTGAAGAACTTAAAGTAAATGATTTTTAAAAAACAAAATTATGAGAAAATCAGAATTAAGACAAATCATCAAAGAAGAAATTTCTAAGGTATTAAATGAAGATAATTACCCATCTCCTGCTCAAAAAGTAGCTCACATATTAAAAGCTCAAAATTATTATAACGATGATATTGATTTAGTTGCTAAATTAGAACAAAAATTCAACACACAAATTAATGATAAGAGTGAAAGTGGTAATCCAAGCCCTCTACCTTTTATTGATAGTTTAATTAAACGTTGGAGACCACAATGGTATGAAAATGAAGAGTTAGGAATGAATGCCTTTGATTTAGAAAATTTTATAGCCAAAACTATTCAATCTTATAGATAATCTTTCAACTGAAAGATAAATTTTTTGCGATTTTAAAGAATCCTTACATACGTATACATGCAAATATGTCATTCCCTCAAATCTGATATGACATTGGCACTAATATAATCTATTACGTTTCTTAATAAACGTACTTTCCAAATTTAAAATATAGGAATAATGGCAAAACGAGATATTCTCAAAGAAGCTATTGCTGACGCCAAAGCTGTAAAAGAAGTTGCTATAGAAAATGCTAAAGCTGCTCTAGAAGAATCTTTTACCCCACACCTTAAATCTATGCTTGCTGCAAAGATTCAAGAAATGGATGAAGATGATGATAAAATGGAAGAAATGCTAGATATGGATACAAACATGCGTGAACCTGCAGATGATGAATATGCTCCTGCAAGAGACACAGTTGACAGAACAATGATGGAAACTGAAGATATGGATGAAGAAATTGATCTAGATGAAATCCTAGCAGAATTAGAAGGTGAAACATTAAACGAAGAATCTGAAGCTGAACGTGCTGACGTAGACAAATATGAATACGAAGAAGGCAAAGAAGAAGGTGAAGAAGAAATGGATGATGCAGAATCTGTAGATATCGAAGATATGACAGATGATGATTTAAAAACATTTATCGAAGATGTTATCGCTGATATGGTTTCTAGTGGTGAACTTGAAGCAGGAGACAATTTTGAAGAAGAAGATGAAGACACAGATGTTGAAATCGTAGATGATGAAACAGAAGAAGTTGAAGTTGATTCTGAAGAAGTTGAACTTGATGAAGTAATGACATCAAGAGCTGATCAAGGAGCTGCTGCTGGTGTAGCTGAACTTGTAAAAATGGTAGGAAAACTAAAAGATGTACCCGCAGAACTTAAAGATAAGTTCCAAAAATGGGTTGATACTTTAGAAAAAGATCCTAAACATAAGTACAAATCAGGTAAATACGCTACAGTAACAAAGGAGTCAGAAGAAATAGCTGAAAACAAAAAACTAAGGAGAGAATTAAAAGAAGCATATGCTACTGTTAAAACTCAAAAATCTACCTTAAATGAAGTAAGATTGTTAAACGCAAAATTGCTTTATACAAATAAGATTTTTAAAGCGAAAAGCTTAACAGAAAATGAAAAAGTTAAAGTATTAAGTTCATTTGATAAAGCTACAACCATTAAAGAATCAAAATTGATTTTCGAGACATTAAGTGAGGGACTTAAGTCAAAAAGAACACCAATTAAAGAATCTTTAGGTAGAGCTTCCAAATCAACTGGAAACTTTAAATCAAACAAAAAACCAATTATTGCAACTGACCCTATGGTGTCTAGATTTCAAAAATTGGCAGGTTTAAAATAAAATAAATTAATAACTAAAATTAAAACTTAAAAAAATGAGTCAATTAAATTCTCTTTTAGAAAGCTCTGCTTCCGGTTGGAAAAACATGCAGAGTGACGCTGCTAGATTAGCGTCAAAGTGGGAAAGAACAGGACTATTAGAAGGTTTAGGTTCAGAAATTCATAAGAACAATATGTCTATGATACTTGAAAACCAAGCTAAGCAATTAGTTGTTGAGCAATCTCAAACTGACCAAGGTGGAGCTACATTTAATGTAGGCCAAGGTGCTCAGTGGGCAGGTGTTGCTTTACCAATGGTGAGAAAAGTATTCGGACAAATCGCTTCTAAAGAATTTGTTTCTGTACAACCAATGAATTTACCTTCTGGTCTAGTATTTTTCCTAGATTTCCAATATGGACAAGACAAAGAACTTAACTTTGGTCCTGCTGGAGATGTTTATACAAGCCCTGCTTCAATGTATGGTAATACTGATCCTGGTGCAGGTGTAGACCCATCAGGTGGTTTATACGGTGCTGGTAGATTTGCTTATTCAATTAACCAATTTTCAGCTTCTGGAGATTTAACTGCTGTAGTAGCTACTGCTTCTTGGCAACAATTGGATTATAAATCTGAATTATCTGCTTCAGTTGCTGCTGGAGAGTTTACTTCAGTATCTATTACTGCTTCTGCTTTAACAAGACCTGATACAAAAGGTGTTAGAGCATTTACATTATCTTCAGGTTCAACAAACCCAAATGCTGGATCTTTAGCTAAACTACTTCCAGAATATACTTCATATGATTCTTCAGGTCTCGTATATTTTATATTCACAGGATCTGTAGCTTCTACTGATATTCCAGTACAAGGAGGTGATGTAGTTTGTTTATACAACCAACAACCAACTGACAATAACAGAGGTGATTTTGAAGATGCTAGCGGTGCTGGTTTCCCAAATAACCAATCTGATACTGCTCTTTCAATTCCACAAATTGATGTGAAAATGAAATCTGAAGCAATTGTTGCTAAAACTAGAAAGTTAAAAGCACAATGGACTCCAGAATTTGCACAAGATTTGAATGCTTACCAAGCACTAGATGCTGAAGCTGAGCTTACTTCAATCATGAGTGAATACATTTCATTAGAAATTGATCTTGAAATTATTGATATGCTTATCCAAGATGCATCAGCTGCTGATGAATACTGGAATGCAGAAAACAATCAGTCATTAAATGCCGCTCAAAACGGATATGATAACTTGAATTTCTTCAATACTCAAGGACAATGGTTCCAAACATTAGGAACTAAAATGCAAAAAGTATCTAACAAAATTCACCAAAAGACTCTTAGGGGTGGTGCTAATTTTGCTATGATTTCTCCTTCAGTTGCTACTATCATAGAATCAATCCCAGGATTTGCTTCTAACGCTGATGGTGATGCTTCAAAAGGTAAATTTGCATTCGGTATCCAGAAAATGGGACAAATGAACAGCAGATATGATGTTTATAAAAACCCATATATGACTGAAGGTACAATCCTTATGGGATATAGAGGTAATCAGTTCCTAGAAACAGGTGCTGTATTTGCTCCTTACATTCCATTGATTATGACTCCATTAGTATACGATCCAGACACTTTCACACCAAGAAAAGGTCTATTAACGCGTTATGCTAAGAAGATGATTAGACCAGAATTTTATGGAAGAGTATTTGTTAGCGGATTAGCGTCTGTATAAGATACACTCTTAATATAATTTCAATTAAGACCTGGCTTTTTAGTCAGGTCTTTTTTATTTCCATTTTATCTTTTAGTATTTATAATCAAAACTATGGCTGATTTCACCCTTTTAATAAGAGAACGTGTTTTACTTGAAGGTACCGAGAGAGGAACTGATTATAATCTTACAATAAACAACATTGAAAATATTGATAACAGGATAGTTACTATCCCTTCAGGCAGTGTAACTACTATTTTTAAATATAGTAATCTCCCAGGAGCAGGTACATTTACTTCAAGTAGTTTTAAATATGGTAGAATATCAAATTATTCAACAACCACACCAATAAATTTAAAAGTATCCTCTTCTTCTGAATTGTTAAATTTTTCATTAGCAGCTGGAGGAACATTTATGCTTTCTACAAGTGAAATAACAGGTAGTTTAACAAATACATTTACTTATGATAATATAGACTCAGTTTCAGTAGAACCATCTGGAAGTGATGCTAAAGTAGAGTATTTTATAGCAACCACTTAATTTAAAATATTATGAATATACCTATTTGGACAGGATCATCAACCTTTGCCGTGGGGCAAACCCCATTTGGTTTTTATGACCATCAATTAGACTTCCAAAGAGATGCGGATAAAGTAGCTGACTTTTGTGCTAGACGTTTAGGTTATCCTTTAGCTGATGTAGAATTACAATCAGGTTCATTTTATACTGCTTTTGAGGAAGCAATTACCATATATGGAAATGAATTATATGCTTATAAAGTAAGAGAAAATTATTTATCATTACAAGGAGCTTCATCTACTATTGATGCTAATCTCCAATTAATATCACCAAATTTAGCTAATGTTGTTAGAATTTCTGAACAATATGGTGTTGAAGCTGGAGTTGGAGGTAACGTGACTTGGTATTCAGGTTCTATAAATTTAACTTATGGAAAACAAGAATATGACATGAATGCTTGGGCAGCTGCTAATGCTGATTTAAAAGCAAATGATGGTATAGAAATTAAAAGGGTATTTTATGAATCACCTCCTGCTATTACAAGATATTTTGATCCATACGCAGGTACTGGAACAGGAATGATTGATTTATTAGATTCATTTGGTTGGGGTAGTTATTCACCTGCTATTAACTTCTTGTTAATGCCTATAAATTATGATTTACAAACAATACAAGCTATAGAATTTAATGATACAATTAGAAGATCAAATTATTCCTTTGAATTAGTAAATAACCAATTAAAAATATTCCCTATTCCAAATGGTAGTGTTCAAAAATTATTCTTTCAATATATAAAAAAATCAGAAAGGAATAACCCATACACAAATGGAAATGATATTATTACTAATGTTTCTGAAGTACCATTTGAAAATCCAAATTACAACACAATTAACTCAATTGGTAGACAATGGATATTTGAAATGACTTTAGCAATAGCTAAAGAAATGTTAGGATATGTTAGAGGTAAATACTCAACAGTTCCAATCCCTGATGCTGAAGTAACATTAAATCAACAAGATTTATTATCTTCAGCTACTGCTGATAGAGCAGCTTTAATAGAAAGATTAAGAAATTATTTTGATGAAACATCAAGAGATAAATTATTAGAAAGAAAATCATTAGAAGGAGATTATTTAGAAAAAGAATTAAATAAAGTTCCAAGAGTAATTTATATAGGATAATATGGCGTTATTTGGAGGTCAAAGAGATATAAGTCTATTTAGACATGTTAATAGAGAATTAATGGGTAACATTATCTCTCAGGAATGTGTTTACTATAAATTTAAATTAGATGAAACCAAAGTCAACATCTATGGAGAAGCTGCTGAATCCAAATATTACTTTAGGGGTGTTATACTCAGTTGTTTAGTTCAAAGATCACCACAATCCTACCCAGATGATGAATTTGGTGTACAATATTATCAAAACATTGATTTTCGTTTTTTACGTGATGATTTACTACAAAGAAATCTTGATTTTAATAAAGACTTTGATCAAGGAGATTATTTTGGAGCTGATTTAGTTCCTGAAGTAGGCGACATTATCTACTATTATGGTGGGTATTATGAAGTTGATGATATTATAGCAAATCAATATTTTGTAGGCAAAGATCCTGATTATGATTACGCAGAAAACCCAATAAATCCAGGGTTACAAAACTTTGGTAGTGATTTATCTATTATATGTAAAACTCATTACACCCCTGTTGATAAAGTACAATTAGAGAAAGGAAGAATAAATGGCTAAAAATTATAGAAAACCAGTACCTAAATCTCAAAAAGAGATATCAAAGGGATTACAAACACCCTATGATGCTAAAATGGGTAACCCTAATGATGCTAAGGAAGGTTCTCAATTTCCACCAACAAATGAAGCTAATGTTCCTTTCAATAGGTCAACTAAAATGTCTTTTAAAGATGATGAAACTAAACCATTTGTAGTTAGTATAAAAGATATTGATGAATCTATAATGTATTATTTTAATAATGTTATTAGACCTTATGTAATACAAAATGGAGAAAGAATAGCAGTTCCTATTATATATGGTTCACCTGAAAGATGGAAATCAGTTCAAAAAGATGGTTATTATAGAGATAAAAAAGGAGCTATAATGAATCCCATTTTAATGTTTAAAAGAGATTCAATTGAAAAAAACAGAACATTATCAAGAAAATTAGATGCAAACCATCCTAATTTATATACTTCTTGGCAAAAATCTTATAATACTAAAAATTTCTATAGTAATTTTAATTTATTAAACAATAGAATTCCTACTAAACAATTTATAGCTAATGTTGTTCCTGATTATGTTAATATAACCTATAGTTGTATAGTCCAAACCTACTATGTAGAACAATTAAATAAAATAGTTGAAGCAATAAATTATGCCTCTGATTCATATTGGGGTAACCCAGAAAGATTTAAATTTAGGGCTAGTATAGACAATTTTGCTATTGTAACTGAATTACAACAAAGTCAAGAAAGATTAGTTAGAAGTACATTTCAAATTAAAACATATGGGTATATAGTCCCTGATGTTGTTCAGAAAGATACTAAAGCTATAAAGAAATATAATGATAAATCCAAAGTAATTTTTCAAATAGAAACAACTTCAGATCCAAATAGATATGAAGCAAACCCAACTACTACAGATGATGGTAGAAGTAGGGATACTCAAGGAGGAGGAAGTGTAACTTTAACATCTCCACCTGTTTCTTTTCCATCATCACCAGCAACTCCTGCTTTAATTTCATTAAATGATTTACCAACATCCGATCCGGGTGTATCAGGTGTATTATGGAATAATGGAGGGGTTCCAACTATATCAACTGGGTAATATTTATAATAAAAAAATTAAATGGCAAATGTTAGATTTTTAGATCAGGTATCAGTAAGTGCTTTTGGAAATACAGGAGATGGGGGAGGTTCTTCTATTTCTTCTTCTTACGCTGAAACAGCATCATTTGCTCAAAGTGGAGATGGAAATTTTAGTGGTTCATTTTCAGGATCATTTCAAGGTGATGGTTCTAATTTAACAGGTGTAGGGGCATTTCCATTTTCAGGATCTGCAGTAATAACAGGATCATTAATAATTTCAGGAAGTCAACCTAGTGGTTTTACCCCTGTAGAAAAATTAGATTTAGGTAGATATTATTTTAAAACTAAAAATTCCTTTGACATCGGACTTTTAGGAAGTTTTGGTGGTGAACTTATAATTAGCTCCTCAGATTTTGATTATAAAACCCCTATGGTAGTATTAGATAGGACCTCAAACCCATTGGGTCCTGAATTAGGAACAGATCTTTGGGCTAAAAACAATTTATTCGTTGGAGGGGGTACTTATGTTAATGGTATAATTAACACCCTATTTTCAGTAACAGGTTCAGGACAAACGGGACAAGGTGGTGTAATTAATTTAGGTAACCCATATAATATTTCTCCAACTAATAATGTTATAAACTTACATGGTCATTTAACAGCATCAGCAGGTGTAAACATAAGCGCAAGTGCAACCTCAACAGCATCATTCGGAACATATTTAGGTGATGGTTCTAATTTAACAGGAATAGTAACAGATCCATTTCCTTATACAGGATCTGCTCTTATATCAGGGTCATTAAACTTAACAGGGTCATTAAGTGTAAATAGTGGAATAATAAATTTATCATCAACACCTACTTCCCCAGGTGTAAATTCACAAGTAAATATAGGTGCAGATTCTGATACATCTATTAAAGTTTTAAAAGTATATTCAAATGCGGGTTATGTAGAGATTGGTCCTCAAAATGCTAGTTTCTCCCATTTCTATACAGATAGAGCTAAATATTATTTCAATAAACCCCTTCAAGTAGCAGGTGAAGTAATGAGTCATACTGATCAAGATTTAGTATTAGGAAGTAGAGGAGGAACTAGTGATACAATTACCATAGGTACTAATGATATTATATTTGAACTAAATAATAATAATATATTCTACATGACCACAGGTAGTTCAGGTTTAGATTCAATATTAAGTGGTAGTGCAACATCAACAGCATCCTTTGGAACATATTTAGGTGATGGTTCACAATTAACAGGTATTTCAACTACACCATTTCCATTTTCAGGTTCAGCAGTAATAACAGGAAGTTTAGTAGTATCAGGGTCAAGCAAACCCATAGAAGTAATTGGAAGTGGCTCAACAGTATTTAGTATACAAGGTAGTTTAGGAGAATTATTTGCTATAGATGATCAATTATCAGGTTCATTACTAGTTGTAAATAATATTTCAGGTTTACCTCAATTTGAAGTATTTTCAGATGGTAGAACTTTAATAGGAGCAGACCCTCGTTCATTATACACTACTGCGATTATAAATGCAACATCATTAGCTACCTCACAGTCTATATATTCACTAAGTACTAGTTCATATGACGGTGTATTCTTTGATTACACGGTAACATCCGCATCAAATGCACGAGCAGGAAACATAATGTCAATATGGAATGGAGGAAATTTAGTTTACACAGAAAATACTACAACCGATATAGGATCAACAACAGGAGTTACATTTAATGTAGAAATTTCACAATCACAAGCCCAACTTATTTCAGTAACAGATACTGAAGGATGGAAAATTAAAACAACTATAAGATCAATATAATGTTATGTCGTTACAAAGAGGACCAAAAATAGTAACTGAAGGGTTAATATTTTATGTAGATGCTGCTAATCCAAAATCATATGTAAGTGGTAGTACTACAACAAATAATCTAACTAACACAGATGAAATTGGAAATTTAATAAACAATACAGGTTTTTCCACAGACAATCAAGGAACTTGGGTATTTGATGGTGTTGATGATTATATAACATTTGGGGATCTAACATCCATAAACCCTGAATTAAATAGTTTTACTTGTAATATATTTTTTAAAATAGACCCTACTACCTTAACAACTAATGTAATCTCAACTAAAGGAAGTAGTTCATCTAATTTAATTGGTTGGGCGATATTTTATGGAGATGTAAATGGGGTAATAGAAATTAGATGTAATGGGAATAATGGTTTAAGTCAAAGAGCTGGACAATATATATCTATAAATGAAAACCAAATTTATATGGTTAGTTTAGTTATTAACCGAACTGATAATACAATAAAAGGTTATTTAAATGGTAGTAATAATAATTGGGATGATGGTAATTTTGGTGGAAGTTATACTACTAACTCTATTACAGGATTTAATTCAATAATATCTCCAGATGACTTTTTTATTGGAAGAAGAAGTAATATTGGTGCTCCTTTACCTATGCTTGGTAACATTTATTTAGTTAATTGTTACAATAGGGCTTTATCAGAAGAAGAAATTTTACAAAACTATAATACATTAAAAGGGAGGTTTGGATTATGAGCGGACGAGTAGGACCATTACCACCTTCATTCAACAACACCTATTCGTTAGCATTTGATGGGGTGGATGATTATGTAGATTGTGGCGATGTAAGTACTTTAAGTAATGCCACAACTTTTACTTATTCAGGGTGGTATAAACAATCTACCCTTGATGTAATTGCTTATATGTTCGGCTCTTATATTGATGTAAGTAATAGAGTATTTATTTACACTTGGAGTAATGGTCTATTAAATTTTCAAATAGAAAAAAGCGGAACTAATTATTATGCAAGATTTGATTATTCAACCGCTGTAACTGCGGGTCAATGGTTTCATTTAGCAGTAGTTTATGATGGCTCTGGTGCTACAAATGCAGATAAAGTAAAGATTTACATAGATGGAGTATTAATGACTTTATCTTTTATCGGTGCTTT
>Ga0206126_10005770_pt1 | contig 11225 bp, 10 predicted proteins | sample Helgoland_Spring_5_FD_148621 | JGI IMG/M metagenome (GOLD analysis project Ga0206126, IMG submission 148621) | Pelagic subsurface seawater microbial communities from Kabeltonne, Helgoland, North Sea - Helgoland_Spring_Bloom_20160412_1 | ecosystem: Environmental > Aquatic > Marine > Epipelagic ...
GGGAATTAGTGGGGCAATTAAATCCCATTGAGTATCTGTTAAATCCGAAGGGTAAATCTTCTCTTCTATAGCAACCTCCTTTTTTAGGACATACTATAGCATATTTTTAGCTTCTCGGACACCCTCTAAAAACTCTGATAGCTCTTCCATAGATGAAATTGAAGTTATAGTAAAATCATGTGGGGACTTTTTAGCAAGATTTGAGAGTACCTTCATTGAACCAATCTCAACTAGGTGCGTTATATCCATCTTTGCCATCTTATCCATAGTTTCACGCCATCTTACACTTCCACATATCTGTGATATAAGATTTTGTTTAATCTCTTTAGAATCTGATGTTATATCCGCAGACACGTTAGCGATTACAGGAATAGATGGAGGTAACATGTCCACTTCATTCAAAGCATGCTTCATAGGCTCTTCTGCCGCTTTGATAAGGCTTGAGTGAAACGGTGCACTAACATTCAATTTTATAGCCTTGTAAGAGTTGCCTTTTAGGATCGGTATAATACGGTCGATATTATATTCATGACCACTAATTACTATTTGACCTTCTACATTATCATTTGCTATTTCACACACGCCTTCTGTTACAATTTTATTCAATAATTTTTGCAAATCAGAAGAAGTAATGCCAATACATGCAGCCATTGCACCTTGCCCTCTAGGGGATGCGCTTTGCATAGATGTTGCCCTTACTTTAAGCAACTTAGTTGTATCTTCCAAGGTAAACACGCCAGAAGCACAAAGAGCTGTATATTCGCCAAGAGAATGTCCCGCTACTACACTACATAGCTCATCAATATCTTTGCCAGTTTTTTGCATCATGGCTCGTAAGATAGCAATGGATGTTGCCATTAAGGCAGGTTGAGTATTAGTAGTTTTGGAGAGATTTTCTTTTGTGCCATTAAAAATAATGTCACTCAAAGAATAACCGAGCGTGTCATCTACGCTTCGGAACACTTCTTTTGCAACGGCTTCTGAGTCGTAAAAATCTTTTCCCATACCCAGCGTTTGTGAACCTTGACCAGGGAATATAAATGCTCTATTCATAATATGCTATGTTATATTCAAAAATAAATTAAATCATCGCTTTTAGAATATATGAGAATTCTCTCCTCACTGTCAATTATTTTGATGTTGCTAATCTTCCAGTTTAGCGCAGTTGCTCAGACCAGTTCTTCAAAGATTTTTACGCTAATAAAACAAAAGAAATATGACCTGGCTCTAAAAATGAGCAATAGCATTCAGCAAAAAATTGTATTATCTCATAAATATCTAGACCCAAAAGAAAGGAATAATTTTGCTGCAATGATCAAATTTTTGGAGCAAAATCCAAAATGGCCGCAGGCAAATTTAATTCGCATACAGGCTGAAAATTCTATTAATGACTCCACGGACAATAAGGTAATTTTTAATTATTTTAAAAAGAATGAGCCAGTAACATCTAACGGTTATAAATATTACGCTATTGCAGCTAGCTCCCTTGCAAATAAGCCTGAGAATTTACAAGAAATCGTCAAGAAAGGTTGGTATAAAGGTAATAGCACAAAAACATATTATGATAAGTTTAAGAGTTATCTAAGCGAACAAGATCATATAAAAAAAATTGATAATCACTTGTGGAAAAAGGAAGTTAGTGCAGCAAAAAATATAATGCCCTTTGTAAACAAGAAGTATCAGGAATCTTTTAAAGCGCAAATCGCTTTTATACAAAAACATTCAGACGCAAAAAAACTCTTCAAGAGAACGCAAAAACAATATTACACTCAAGGGCTAATTTACCGATATCTTGCTCATTGCAAAACAGAGCTTCCACCAATATCTGAAATTATAGAACTTCTAAAAATTGCTAAGCAAAAAAAAGATCATGCGGATAGATTCTGGGAAGTTCAGTCATATTTAGCGAGAGAGTTTATCGAAAAGAAGAATTATACAGGCGCATATAAACTTGTAAGCAGCTACTTTACTACAAATATAGGATTTAAAAGTGACGCAGAATTTTTATCTGGATGGCTTGCATTGCGTTATCTTAAGAAGCCAAAGCTTGCACTGCAACATTTTGAAAACTTCAATCAAATAGTTAAAACTCCTATTAGCAAATCACGTGGGCTATATTGGCTAGCAAGAAGCTATGAGGCAAATAATAACATGATAGAAGCGAAGAGACTATATACTCTTGCATCGTCAAAATATCAATATAGCTTCTATGGTCAAATGGCAGCAATAGAGCTTGGCAAAGATACAATCGCTCTTCCAGCAAGCGTAGATCTTTCAAAATATAAAAATTCCGCAGCAACATATTTAAAAACAAATGACATAGCACACACAACTTTATTAATGTCAAAATACAGCACGACTTGCCTAGGAGATGCATATATCAGATCAATCATTGCAAGTGCAAATGACAGGGAGGAAGTGATCAATATCCTAGCACTCCCGAAGGATAATCTAAACAGCGTACACTATCTATCTCATGCTGCAAAAAACGCTATGCAAAAGCATGTGTTTGTTAGGGACGCTGCTTATCCTGTGCCGTATAAGCTTACAAATGCCCCTGTAGAGAAACCCTTGATATACGGAATAATAAAACAGGAATCAGTATTTGATCAAGCCGCAATAAGTAGTGCACATGCAAAAGGATTAATGCAGTTAATGGATCAAACAGCATGCGAAACTGCAAAGCAAGTAGGAGCACGTTGCAGAATATCAAAACTGACTACCGACCCTACGTACAACATAAAGCTAGGCAGCAATCATTTGAGATATTTACTAGGGAAATATGATGGATCATATATTTTGACAATTGCTGCGTATAATGCTGGCGCACGTAATGTTGACAAATGGCTCAAAACTTACGGTGATCCAAGAAAAATGACAAATGTACGAAATGTACTTGACTGGCTTGAGCTTATACCGTTTTATGAAACTAGAAATTACGTACAAAGGGTATTGGAAAATATCCAAGTTTACAGAACAATTATAAACAAAAGTAATAAATTTAGCTTAAAGCGAGATATGCTAGGTATCAGTTTATCAAAAAATGAAAAGAAACTAATAATGAGTAAATTATCCTTAGGTGATGTTGCACCAGACTTTTCCTCTTCTATATCTGTGAGTAACAGCCACAAAAAAATCAAACTTTCAGAGCTTAAAGGCAAATTCGTTGTATTATATTTCTATCCAAAAGATAGCACACCTGGATGCACTCTGGAATCAAAGGGATTTAATTCACTGCTGCCGGAATTCAAAAAATTAGGAGCTGAAGTGATAGGCATCTCTAAAGACGATATCACTTCGCATGATCAGTTCAGTAAGAAGCATAAGTTAGAGTTCGCGCTTGCATCAGATGAAAATGGCAAGATATGTGAAAATTATGGCGTATGGGAAGAGCAGTCATTCTTGGGCAAAAAATATATGGGGATTACAAGAGCAACTTTTCTCACAGGGAAAGATGGTAAAATCGTACATATTTGGCCGAATGTATCAGTAATAGGGCATGCAAGCGCAGTACTTGATAAATTAAAAGAAATTCAAAATGAAACTCACAAATAAAGTTAAGAAAATTTTATCGTACCACGAAAATGATAATGCGGGAACTGTCACCAACCTGTCTAGAGTATTGATGCATGGCTATCTTGGTGGCACAGGAAAATTGGTGATTTTACCCGTAGATCAAGGGTTCGAGCATGGTCCTGCTAGGAGTTTTGCAAAAAATCCAGATAGCTACGACCCTGATTATCATTTTAAACTCGCAATAGATGCAAAACTGAGTGCTTATGCAGCCCCACTTGGAATGCTTGAATTATCTTCTACAAAATATGCTGGATGTATTCCAACGATCCTAAAACTTAATAGCAGTAATTCCCTTGCGCAAAAAGACTCTCCCGATCAAGCTATTACTGGTTCAGTGCGAGATGCACTCCGCCTTGGATGCTCTGCTATTGGTCTTACGATATATCCAGGTTCACCTAATTTTCTTAACATGATTGAAGAAGCAAGAGCGCTAATAAGCGAAGCTAAGTCTTGTGGTCTTGCATCTGTGATATGGTCTTACCCAAGAGGAGGGGAGCTTACTAAAGAAGGTGAAACTGCAATAGATGTATGTGCTTATGCTGCGCATATGGCCGCTCTGATCGGCGCACATATCATCAAGGTAAAACCTCCAACAAGCCACCTTGGGAATAAAGATTCAAAATTAGTATATGAAGAACAGAAGATTAATATTTCTACATTAAGCGCAAGAGTAAATCATGTAATGCAGAGCAGCTTTAATGGAAAAAGAATAGTTGTTTTTTCTGGCGGGGCTACAAAATATACGGGCGATATCCTAAGCGAAGTGAAGGAAATAGCTTTAGGTGGAGCAAATGGTTCTATCATAGGGCGTAACAGCTTTCAAAGACCTTATAAAGAATCCTTGGAGTTACTACGTAATATTTGTGAAATATATAAGCAATCCTGAATTATCAATTTAAAAGTAAGGAATAAGTTTTATGGTGCAGAAAACTTCGTTAGCATGTTTTAAATCATATGACATCAGAGGCAAAATACCGGAAGAACTAGATGAAGAGTTGGCCTATCAAATTGGATATGCTTATGCTCATGTCATAAAGCCATCTTCTGTAATAATCGGTCATGATGTACGGCTTGAAAGTATCCCACTTGCAATGCAGCTTGAAAAAGGTTTGCTTGAATGCGGTGTAGATGTAGTAAATATAGGTTTGTGCGGAACGGAAGAAGTCTATTTTCATGTATTTGATAAGGAGAATGAAGGAGTAGGAGGCGGGATAATGGTCACTGCCAGCCATAATCCCAAGGGCTATAACGGTATGAAAATGGTAAAGGTAGGAAGCAGACCTATGTCATGGGATAATGATTTAAAGAAAATACATGATTATATTGTAGAAAATAGAAATGATTCCAGCCCTTATATACAACAACACCTTGGTGAAAAAAAAGTCATAAAAGATAAATCAAAATATATCTCACACTTAGCATCATATATTGATATGAAAAAACTTAAACCTCTTAAAATAGTTGTTAATGGAGGGAATAGCCCAGCATGTCTTGTAATAAAATTGCTTGAAGAGATTTTGCCGTTTGAGTTTATTTATATGAACGAAGAGCCTGATGGGCATTTTCCAAATGGAGTGCCGAATCCTATGATAGTAGAAAATCGTGTTACAACATCACAAAAGGTAATAGAATCTAAAGCAGATTTTGGCGTAGCATGGGATGGAGATTTTGATCGTTGTTTTTTGTTTGACCAGCGGGGGCGGTTTATAGAAGGATATTATATAGTCGGTCTACTTGCCAAGGCTTTTCTAGAAAAGAATCAGGGGGGAAGGGTAATACACGACCCGAGGTTAATTTGGAACAGTATTGATATAATAGAATCCTTGGGGGGGAAAGCTGTTCAGAGCAAATCAGGTCATAGTTTTATAAAAGAGAAGATGCGTCTTGAGGAAGCAATCTATGGAGGCGAAATGAGCGCACATCATTACTTCAAAGATTTTGCTTATTGTGATAGCGGTATGATACCTTGGCTTTTAGTAACGGAATTGCTTAGTACATCTGGCGCAGAACTCTCTGAACTCGTAGATAACATGATAAAAAAGTACCCATGCAGTGGAGAGATTAACTACAAAGTAGATGATGCAGATAAAACTATCAGCAAGGTTGAAGAATATTTCAAGGGCCAAGGAGGAAGTTTTGACTATACCGATGGAGTAAGCGTTGAATTTCCAAAATGGAGGTTTAATATAAGAAAATCAAATACGGAGCCATTAATTCGGTTAAACTTAGAAACTAGAAGCGAAGAAATTTCTATAGCAGAAAAAGTTTCTGAAATTAAAGGAATTATAGGATTGTATCATTGAGCGGGAATGACATTGCCTGCACGACTCTAGAAGGCCCTTACACAGTCATCAATAAACCGTAAACGATTCGCCCGTCCTGCGTCATTTCGCATGTGATTACCCCTATTGTCATTCCGTAAGCGACTGCTTAAGGGAGCTATACGGAATCTCTTCTAGCTGCAAAACCTATCTCCATATTTTAGAGATCTCGTATAATTCGCAAAACGCTCATTTACGAGATGACAGGTTGGAGATTTTCATATAGCAATGCTCGGCTTTACACCGATGACAGTAGGGCTTGTCATTCCACACGTGACCTTCCGCTCCCACGTCATTCCGTAAGCGACCGCTAAGGGAGCTATACGGAATCTCTTCGGCTACAGAATTAACCTCTATACTTTAGAGATCTCGTATAATTTGCAAAACGCTCATTTACGAGATGACAGGCTGAGGATTTTCTAGCTGCTCAATAGTCATGCGAACAACGCTACAGAAGTGGAAATGTAACAACATCAAAGTGATCTTTTAATGATTTTCCAGCATCACAATCGGATGATAGTTTAGAGTTAATAGGAATTTGAGCGAGTAAGGGGATGCTATGTTCTTTTGCTATTTCTTTCCCACTATTTCCAGAAAATATATTTATCTTCTCCCCCATAGTATTGTCAAAATAATAGCTCATATTCTCTATTATTCCACATATTGGCACATCAAATTTTTTGTATAAATCAATAGCACGATTTACATCAAGCTCTGATATTTGTTGAGGTGTTGTAACCATCAGAACTTTATCTATAAAATAACTTTCTAATAAACTTAAATGTATGTCACCAGTTCCTGGTGGTGTGTCTATTATCAGATAATCAAGTTTTCCCCATTTAGTAAGCAACATCAGTTGGTAAAGAGCTTTAGTGACCATAGGTCCTCGCCAACTAATAGAAGCAGATGGCTTTGCAAGAAATGCTATTGAATTAACAAGTACATCATGATTTCTCAGGGGGACCATTTTCTTATCTTCTAATTCTGGCTTGCCTTCTAGGTTAAATATATGTGGAATAGAAGGACCATATATATCAGCATCAATTATCCCAACTTTTTTACTTTGAGATGCTAATTTTTGGGCAAGTAGTGCAGATATTGTTGACTTCCCTACCCCGCCTTTACCAGAAGCAATAAGTATAACTTCTTCTACCCCATCAATATGAATTCTTGGCTTTTGGGGCTGAGAAGTTGATTTAGGTGAAGAAGAGCTATGAGGGCGATTACTCGTCAGCACAATGGAAACATTTTTAATATTTTCTATTTTTGTAATCTGACTAATAGCTTCAAGTCTTATAGGTTCAATCTCTGACAATTCTATACCCGTTATATCGACAGAAAATCCAACATTATTACCACTAATTTTAATAATAGAAGCTCTATCCTTCATAGAAGAATCATCTGAAAAAATCAAATTAGCAATTATATGATTTATTTTATTCGGAGGTGAATTTGTCATGCTTGCAAAATCTTCTAAATTTCACTATGTTATACGAAATGTCGGCTTTTATAAACCTAAATTACTTCTAAAAATGCTCAACGAAATATACAGAAATATTTTCAAAAAATCTCCATGGGATAATTTTGATAATGAAGATAATCTTTTTACCAAAAAAAGAGGCAAAAATTTTGATTTTAATAATTTCAATAGATTCAACTTTAATTTCAACCTGAGAAACTTAATGATATTGCTTGTCGCTGCGTTATTGCTTTGGCTTGGTAGCGGGTTTTATAAGGTTAATGAAGGGGAGGAGTCTATAGTTATCAGATTGGGGAAGTATAATAGAGCTGGAACGCCAGGGTTGAATTATCACTTACCTGCTCCGATAGAGAAAATAGTAATCCAGGAAGTAGACAAATCAAGACGTATTGAGATTGGGTATCGCTCTACAGGTTTTGCAAGAGCTGGAGGTGCAGTTTCTGGACGAGATCTTAAAACTGAAAGCTTAATGCTTACGGGGGATGAAAATATAGTGGAACTCAATGTTGACGTCATGTGGCATATTAGTGATTTTGTTAAATATTCTTTTAATTTAGATAATCAAAAAGATACTGTAAAAGCTGCAGCAGAAAGCGCAATTCGTGAAGTAATAGGAAATACTGCAATTAGTGCTGTGCTTTCCAATCAAAAGCAGTCAATCGCAGATAAGATTGAATCTCTAACACAGCAAACTTTAGACGAGTACCAGTCTGGGGTTACTATTGAGCAGGTGAAATTGCTTCGGGCAGAGCCTCCACAAGAAGTAATTGCTGCATATCGTGATGTTCAGACCAGTAAGGCTGATAAGGAGAAGGCAGTAAATGAAGCGGAAGCTTATCAAAATGATATTCTGCCGAGAGCTCGTGGTGAAGCTGCAAAGACTGTTCAAGAAGCAGAAGGTTATTCCGCTTCTGTAACGGCAAGAGCAAAGGGTGACTCCGACCGATTTAACTCCATATATAAACAATATGTTGTAAATAAGGATGTCACTGGAAGTAGGCTGTATATTGAAACTATAGAATCTGTTTTGCAAGATTCTGACAAAGTGATCATGGGTGGAGACGGAATGTTACCGCATATGGCTGTAAATCAGCGTAATGTAACAAAAGAATAGAGGTGTTTGGCATGAATAAATTACATATTGTAGCTTTGGGAGTAATTGCTTCTATTGTTTTATTATCAGGAGCGTTCTTTACAGTAGATCAAAGAGAGACTGCTGTGGTATTTCAGTTTGGTGAGGCTGTACGCATAGTGGATAAACCTGGTTTGAATATAAAAATACCTTTCGTACAGAATGTGCAATTTCTTAATAATCGTATATTAGATGTAACAGCAGAGGAAAAAGAGCTTACAGCATCTGATGAAAAAAGGGTAATAGTGGATGCTTTTGCAAAATATAAAATCGTAGACCCGGTGCGTTTTATTAAGACTGTACGTAATTATTCAGGTGTTAATTTGCGCCTTAATAAGATATTAGAATCTGCCATGAGAACTGTTATTGGTAAAGCGCCTCTAAGTGCTTTACTTACAGAGCAAAGATCAAACTTGATGTTACAGATACGAGATTTAGTTCGCACTGAAGCAAAATCTTTTGGCGTTGAAATAATTGATGTAAGGATTTTGAAATCTGATCTTCCAACGGAAAATAGTAATGCGATCTATCTTCGAATGCAAACTGAGCGTTACAAAGAGGCTAAGCAGATAAGAGCAGAGGGGGCAGAGGAGTCTGCAAAAATTAAAGCTAATGCTGATAAGGAAGGTAAAATCATTCTATCCAATGCTTATATGGAAGCACAAAAGATAAAAGGTATTGGAGACAATGAAGCTGCAAAAATCTATAATATAGCATACTCAAAAGACCCTGAATTTTATAAATTCTACAGATCTCTTGTTGCTTATAAAGCCTCTCTTGTTAAAGAAAATACACAGTTTATTTTATCTCCAAAAGCAGATTTCTTTAAATATTTACATATAGGAAAGTAGATGAATATAGAAGAATATGACTTAGATGATAATAAGATTGCTATAGTTAGTTTTTATAGCTTTACCAATATTCAGGACATAGAGAAGCTACAACCACAAATATTGCAAATAGCTAAAAGAAAATATGTCAAAGGCACAGTTCTTGTGGCGCATGAAGGTTTTAATGGCTCTATTTCTGGTCCTGAAGAGAATGTTAGATTCGTAGTTAATGAAATAAAAAATCTTACAAACGCAGAGGATGTGAGTATCAAGATCAATTACTACAGAAAACAGCCATTTTCTAAAGTAAAAGTAAAACTTAAAAAAGAGATAGTAGCTCTGAAGTTTGGTGATTTAGATATAGAAAATCTAAAAGGAGATTATATCGATAGCAAAGATTGGGATGAGTTCATAAGGCGAGATGATGTAGTCACTGTAGATACACGTAATAATTACGAGGTAAAGGTTGGTACGTTTGAAGGAGCGATAAATCCAGATACAGAGAATTTTAGTGATTTCCCTAAATGGACAAAAAATAATCTAGAAATGCTCAAAGGAAAGAAAGTAGCGATGTTTTGCACTGGTGGTATCAGATGCGAGAAGTCCACTGCACTTTTGAAAAATCATGGCATCAAAGATGTATATCACCTAAATGGCGGAATATTGCAATATCTTGAAGACACAAAAAATATAAATGGCACTTGGAAAGGTGAATGTTTTGTGTTTGACGATAGAGGCGCAGTATCTTCAGACTTATCACCATCAGAAGGCTTCTGGGTTGAAGATGGCCAAACTGCAAAAAGTGTAAGCATGAATAAATGAATGCGCAACTAGCATTAGCAGATAGTAAGCGATGTGTTATCCTCAGCGATAATCGTATTATATATGATGCTATATGTGATAACATGAGTTTTACTGATGAGCTTCGTCTAGATATTTATAGCTTGCAAACTATTTTACAGATCCCCAAGATTAATCTGCTAATTGTAGATGACGGTAATATTAGTGCCGAGGATATTCCACTATACAGAATGAATACTCTTATAAATCTTACAAGCCAGAGTTTTGTTCCTGATGAAATACAAGTGTCAAAACCTTTTAAATTAAATAATTTACTGGATATTATTAAGCATAATATATCCTCTCAAGGTCTATTTTGTTGTATTAATAACAAGTGGATTTACAATCAAAAAATTTCCAGATTTAGCTCGCAATATGAGGAAATATTATTAACAGACAAAGAAAATGAGATTTTTTCTGCATTGCTCTTGAACAAGAAATTCACTCTTTCAAAAAATGAGATGAAGGATCACATTTGGCATTATCATAAAGATGCTGAATCAAAAACGATTGAGACTCATTTATATAATCTAAAAAAGAAATTACCAACTGGTTTATTGGAAATTAGAAGCTCAGAATGCATATTTCATATAAATCAACTCGTTTGAGCTAGGGCATATTGGATTTGCTGCCTTTTTGTTGGAAAATACCCAAAGTTCCTTAGCTGAAGGCCTGGTAATCAATACGACTGTCATCAATATGAATGTCACCATTAAAGACTGATACGTAATCACATTTGTCGCTAGAATTTGCATTCTCTATTTGTGAATCACATATTTGGACAAAACGTTGTTTTATTTTATTCATTTCATCATAGGACATTATTTCAGTCTTTGAGGTATCATGTGGATTAATCAATGTTACATAACCATTATCTTGTGCTCTAGATAAAAAATACGCATGGTATCCAGGTCCTAATTGTCAATGTCAATTAAAAGTGTACCAGTAATTTTCGCCAAAAGTGTACCACCGATAATAAAAATTTTTACGTCATTTTCCCTCCGCTTTTTTAAACTTCTTCATACGATAACTCTTGCCTCTGATGT
>Ga0206126_10005773_pt1 | contig 11220 bp, 8 predicted proteins | sample Helgoland_Spring_5_FD_148621 | JGI IMG/M metagenome (GOLD analysis project Ga0206126, IMG submission 148621) | Pelagic subsurface seawater microbial communities from Kabeltonne, Helgoland, North Sea - Helgoland_Spring_Bloom_20160412_1 | ecosystem: Environmental > Aquatic > Marine > Epipelagic ...
CGCGTTGCCTTGGCATCGCGGAGCAGATGGGGGCCGCAGCAATTGTTCTTGATGTTCTCAAGGACGATCAGTTTGAACGACGTTGGGGCTTCTACGAAGACCTTGGCTTCAAGCCTCTTGGAGACCCAGACAATCCTTGTCGGGTCTATATTCCGATAGCAGATATCAGGGCGACACTCGGCTGACATAAGCTTTACAGCGTTTAACAAAACAGCTGAAACATCGCGCATTACCTAACGCGTTGAAATCTTTGGCTTCAGGCAGCGTTCAAACATGTGACACATCAATAAGGTGGGACGTGTCAATCGAATCCGATTGAATGTGCAACGCTCTGGGTGAGTCACTTTTTTCGCATAGCGCTATAATGCCTCGCTGAGACCCAATTCGCCACAATCAGCCCTGGTATCGCCGTTTGCGCACGTTGGGCGTCCTGCGCCAATGCCAGCCGTTTGCTGAGTTTCGCCAATCCAGTCCACGTTGCTGTGCATCCCGGAGATGCCGACCGGATCAGAACCGCTTAGACTAACGTCGCAAGATGCTGGGATGTTTTGTGTTAAGGTTTCTGCTAGGCATCTAGCGAAGGAAAATCTATACAACCAATCAAGTATTGATAGAGATTTACAATCACTATGACCTTCGAACAACTTCGCACATTTTTGTGGGTCGCTCGCCTTGGCGGCTTTCGAAAGGCCTCTAACCGGCTCCACCTGTCTCAGCCAGCCGTTTCGACGCGGATATCCAATCTTGAAGACGAGTTGGCGGCGAAGCTGTTCGAACGCGGCCCGGGTGAGCTTGTTCTGACCAAGAAGGGTCAACAGCTTTTGGGCTACGCCGAGCAGATGTTGTTCGTTGAGGAAGAAATCAAGCAGCGTGTCGCGAACCCTGCAGAAACCGAGGGCCTTTTCCGCCTCGGGGCCTCTGAGACGATCGCGCAGGCTTGGCTTCCATCGTTCATTCAGGCGTTCAGTGCGCAATTTCCGCGGGTCAACGTTGATCTGACTGTTGATATTTCATTGAACTTACGGACTTCGATCCTAGAGCGTCGACTTGATCTGGCCTTTCTCATGGGGCCAGTGTCCGAGTTCTCGGTCAAGAACGTAGCGCTCCCTCGATTTGACTTGCATTGGTATAAATCCAGCCAAATGGGAGATGTCGACCTCACTGAAACCCCGATCATATCTTACTCAAACAAGACCCGTCCCTACCGTGAATTAACGTCAGAATTGGCGCAGCGTGTTGGCCCCAAAAGCCGGGTTTTTTCCTCTGCGTCCTTGTCGGCCAGTTTGAAGATGATCGCAGCAGGAATCGCCGTTGGGCCTTACCCGCGCGTTCTTGCCGCGCCGCACCTTAAGGCCAATGAAGTTGTCGAGTTTGATCCCAGCTTCGTTCCGCCCGCGCTGGAGTTCACCGCATCTTATTTGGCTGAACCACGGAGCTTTCTTGTTGAAAACAGTGCAGAAATTGCACGTGATGTCGCGATGGCATGGCACGCTTCTCACCCAGAATAGACATTCAAAATATCTATCATAGCTGATACAAAATGATAATTTGAATGAATTTCTCTCTTGTGGAACTGTCAAAGAACAGAATTGCGGGGGAGCCATGTCGTCTCAACAACCATCAGTTCAAGATGCACAGCACTTAACGAGTGAAGAGATCCGCATGCGTATTCGAACGCAGCGGCATGACACGCATACGTCTGGCTTGGCTCCGGGAAAGCTTCAGTGCAATCTCGCTATTCTCCCCGAGATTTATGCACTGGACTTCCTGCGGTTCTGTCAGCGCAATCCAAAACCTTGTCCTCTTGTTGGCGTGGGGGAAACTGGCGATCCAATGTTGCCGATCCTTGGGCGTGATATTGACATTCGCACAGATGTGCCACGCTACCGTGTTTTCAAAAATGGCGCGTTCGAAGAAGAGGTTTCGGATATTTCCGGCCTTTGGGCTGATGACCTCGTGACCGTTGCGTTGGGGTGTTCGTTCACATTTGAAAATGCGCTCATGCGGGCGGGTATTCCTGTACGGCATATTGAAACAGGTCGGAACGTCCCGATGTTTCGCACCAATATCGATCTTGTGCCTGCCGGTCCGTTTCACGGCCAGATGGTCGTCACGATGCGTCCGCTGCCTGAAAACCTAATTGAGCAGGCGACATCAATCAGTGGCCGCTATCCGCAGGCGCATGGCGCGCCAATCGCAGTCGGCGACCCGGCCGCTATCGGTATCAAAAACCTTGATCAACCTGACTACGGCGATCCTGTTGAGGTAAGGCGAGGGGAAGTCCCGGTCTATTGGGCCTGCGGTGTCACCCCGCAAAACGTACTGCGGGCGGCAAAACTACCAATCTGCATTACGCACGCCCCCGGACACATGCTGATCACCGATGTCGCGGAAGATGCAGAAACAACAATTTATCAAGCAACCACCAACTAGGAGAGAAGACATGAAACGTACCCTTACACTGCTTGCCGCCACGACGGCGCTTGCCGTGCCAGCCTTGGCAGAAGATCTGTCCGTAGTCGGCAGCTGGTCCAGCTTGCCACTGCACAACACATATGAGGCCCCTTTCTGGACAGAGACTCTGCCTGCAGCCGGAGACTTCAACGTTGAGCTGACAACGCATAACGCGATGGGCCTTGGCCTGTCAGAGATTTACCCTTTGCTGGGTCAGGGCGTCTATGATGTGGCCATGACGGTAGCAGACTACGCAGTGGGCGACGCACCCGAGCTTGAAGGCCTTGATGTGCCGCTTCTGGCACTAACCGCCGATGAGGCCCGCGCAATGGTTGATGCCGCCCGCCCTATGGTGTCCGACATCTACCGCGATCGGTTCAACGCCGAAATTCTGGCCATCGCGCCCTATCCGCCGCAAGTCGTTTTTTGCAACGCTGAGATCAACAGCTTTGCAGACCTTGAAGGCCTCAAAGTCCGCGCCTCCGGCCGGATGACAGCCCTGTTCCTTGAAGCTCTGGGCGCTGAAGGCGTCAGCGTCTCATTCGGTGAAGTCCCCGGTGCCTTGCAAACCGGCACAGTTGATTGCGCGGTCACCGGCGCTGGTTCAGGCTATTCGGCGGGCTGGTGGGAAGTCTCAACGCACCTTCTGCCAATCCCTCTGGGCGGTTGGGACCACGTTGTGACGGCGATGAACGCAGACAAATGGGACAGCCTGTCCGAGGCGGATCAGGCAACGATCCGTTCGGAAATCAGTTCGGGTTTTGAAGAGCCTGCCTGGGCCAGCGCTCAAGATGCTTTGGTGAACGACATCGCTTGCCTGACCGGCAATGGCGACTGCCCCTCTGGTGATGCGCGGAGTATGACGCTTGTCGACATTTCGGACGCAGATTTTGAAAACGCGCGTGGCATCCTGATCGGCGAAGTTCTTCCCGATTGGGCGGAGCGTGCCGGTGGTGATTGGGCAGACCGCTGGAACGCTTCTGTTGGTCAAGTTGTCGGCGTGATCATCGAATAATCCCAATCCAAACCAAAGGACGTATGATATGGAACTGGCGTTGATAGATACGCTTCGGAAACTCAACCGCGCAATCGCTTTGATTGTCGGTCTGGGCCTTCTGGGAATGGCGGTGTTTGTCGTCGCGGATATCGCCCTGCGTCAGGTCCATGCGTCCTTTGGCGGATCAGAAGAGTTCGCGGGCTATGCGATGGCGCTCGTCAGCTCTTGGGGTATGGCCTACGCTCTGTTGGAGCTTGGCCATATCCGCATCGACCTCATTCGAAGCCGCACCGGGCAGACCGCCCGTGCGCTTTTAGATGTGTTTTCCATGATTGTGATGTCTGGCGTAGTCGTCATGATCGCGGTCAAGTGCTGGCCTGTCGTGGAACGTGCCATAGACAACGGCAGCCGCGCCAACACGCCTATGGCGACCCCGCTGGCGTGGGTGCAAATCCCTTGGTTCGCGGGGTGGGTCTGGTTTGCCGTCATGACCTGTTTGGTCACGCTGGCTGCAATCAGTCTGCTGGCACGCGGACGCGGCGTTGAGACGGAAGCTTTCGTCGGCGCATTTTCAGAGCAGGATAGCCTCTCATGATTACCTATGTTTCTGCGGGCCTGCTGGCCTTGCTCGCTGTGTCTATTCCTGTGGGTATCGTTCTCTTCCTGCTTGGCTTTGGCGTTGATCAGTTTTTCTCGAACTTTCCGCTCACCCGCGCTTTGGGAAATATGGTTTGGTCGTCCTCAAGTTCTGCGACGTTGATCGCCATTCCATTTTTCGTCCTCCTCGGCGAAGTGCTCGTCCGCTCAGGTGTTGCGACCCGCACCTATGCAGCACTTGATCGTTGGGTCAGTTGGTTGCCCGGCGGACTCGTGCACGCCAACGTGGCCACGGCCACGATGTTTTCGGCCACGTCGGGGTCATCGGTTGCGACTGCAGCGACTGTTGCAACCGTCGCCATGCCGCAAGCGGAAAAACTTGGGTACGATCCAAAGTTGTTCTCGGGCGCAATTGCGGCGGGCGGAACCCTTGGCATCATGATCCCGCCATCGATCAACCTGATCGTCTTTGGGTTCCTGACACAATCGTCGATCCCACAGCTATTCCTTGCGGGTCTGGTTCCGGGCTTGATCCTCGCACTCTCATTTCTGATGGTCACCGCGATCATTTGCACGATCCGCCCTGATCTTGGCGGGCAACGGCGCGTCTTTCCATTGGCGCAAATGCTGCGCGCATTGGTCGATCTGGTCCCGATTCTGATCCTGTTCGGGCTTATCATCGGATCTATCTATCGCGGCTGGGCCACCCCGACAGAGGCCGCTGCGGTGGGCGTCACAGGTGCCTTCCTGATCGCTGCCGCATTTAGTGGCGTGAGCTGGAAAATGCTGCGCGAGAGCCTTCTTGGGACGATCAAAATCACCTCCATGATCATGCTGATCATCATCGGCGCGTCCTTCCTGAACTTCACACTTTCCTCGGCGGGTCTTGGTCGCGAACTGACTGCCTTTATGGAGGGGCTGGGCCTTGGACCGATCGGGTTCATTCTGGTTGTCGTGGTGCTGTACATCGTCTTGGGCTTCTTCATCGAAACACTGTCGCTGATGGTTGTCACGATCCCCATCATTGTCCCGATGGTTATGGCACAGGGGTATGACGCCGTCTGGTTTGGCATCCTGATGATTGTCCTGATCGAAATGGCACTAATCACACCACCAGTGGGCCTCAACCTTTATGTCGTCCAAGGCGCGCGCAAATCAGGCAATATCGGGGAGGTGATGTTGGGGGCTGCACCCTATGCGCTTGTGATGTTGCTTATGGCGTTTGCGCTTATTGCCTTCCCCGAGATTGCGCTCTGGCTGCCAAGTTTGCTCGGCTAGCGTTTCGACCATCAATTTTACTGAAAAAATGCGGCCCCGAGGGCTGCAAACAAAGGAGAACCGTCTCATGTGGCAATTTTGGGTAGATCGCGGCGGCACGTTCACGGACATTGTGGCAAAACCGCCAAAGGGTGATCTGCGGACACATAAACTGCTGTCTGAGAACCCCGAAGTTTATCAGGACGCGGCGGTGCATGGCATTCGCGAAATTCTTGACCTGAAAGCAGACGCCACCGTGCCAACCGGCCTAATCGAAGCCGTTAAAATGGGCACAACCGTCGCCACCAACGCACTGCTTGAGCGCAAGGGCGAAAAGACGGTGCTGTTCATCACCAAGGGCATGAAAGACCTGCTGCGGATTGGGTATCAGAACCGTCCGAAGCTCTTTGATCTCAATATTGTGCTGCCAGAGCTACTTTATGACGACGTTGTGGAGGTCGATGAACGTCTCGACGCAGACGGCAATATTTGCACATCCCTTGACATGACTGCAGCCCGCGATGCGCTTTCCCGCGCTTATGGCAATGGCTATCGATCCGTCGCCATTGCGTTGATGCACAGCTATCGCTTCCCGGACCATGAACAACGCCTCGGCGACATGGCCAAACAATCCGGTTTCACGCAAATCTCGCTCAGTCACGAGGTTAGCCCTTTAATAAAATTGGTTGGCCGTGGGGATACGGCGGTTGTCGATGCTTATCTGTCCCCCATCCTGCGCCAATATGTTGACCAAGTTGCTGACGCTTTAGGCGCGCATTCGGGCGGCTGCGAACGGCTCATGTTCATGCAATCCAATGGCGGCCTGACAGATGCGCGCTTGTTTCACGGGCGGGATGCGATCCTGTCCGGCCCCGCCGGGGGTGTTGTCGGCATGGTCCGGTCTGCTGGCGAGTTGGGCTATAACAAGCTTATCGGTTTTGACATGGGCGGGACTTCCACGGATGTTTGCCATTACGCGGGTGAATTTGAACGTTCGTTCGAGACCGAAGTGGCTGGTGTGCGGATGCGCGCGCCGATGATGTCGATCCATACCGTTGCGGCGGGTGGTGGGTCGATCCTGTCCTACCGCGATGGCCGTATGCAGGTCGGTCCGGAAAGTGCGGGGGCCAACCCTGGTCCTGCGGCCTATCGCCGTGGTGGTCCGCTGACCGTGACCGATTGCAATGTGCTTTTGGGCAAACTGAACCCGGATCATTTCCCGCATGTGTTTGGTCCGAACGCCGATCAGCCACTTGATATAGATACTGTTCGCGAGAAATTTGCGGAACTGGCAGTGCAGATCGGTGACGGCAAAACGCCCGAGGGCATCGCCGAAGGGTTCCTGCGAATTGCAGTCGAAAACATGGCGAACGCGATCAAAAAGATTAGCGTTCAGCGCGGCTATGACGTCACAAAATACACGATGAACTGTTTTGGTGGTGCGGGTGGTCAACATGCCTGCCTTGTTGCCGATGCTCTGGGGATGGAACGTATTTTCATTCACCCCTTCGCAGGTGTACTGTCAGCCTTTGGCATGGGTCTCGCCGATGTACGCGCCATCCGAGAGCGTCAGTTTGAAAAACCTCTGGACGACCTTGATGCCGCCGCTGCCTTAGCAAAGTTAGCGGAAAGCGCCCGTGCGGAAGTGAGTGCACAGGGTATTAAAACCTCAGATATCGACATCCTTCAACGCGTCCAGATCCGGCCACGCGGCGCACAGCAAAGCCTCGCAGTCGCCTTCGGATCAGCCCCAGACATGGAAGCCGCTTTTGTTGACGCGCACCAACAACGGTTCGGCTTTGCACCAGACACAAGCGATCTCATCATCGACGTGTTGGTGGTCGAAGCCGTTGGTCAGACCGGTGAACAGGTAAGCCTACCCGATACGCAAGGCACCGGGTCAGATAAAAGGACGGTATCTGTCTGTTTCGATGGAACGTGGCAAGACGTCTCGCTTGTTTGCCGCACCACGCTTGTCCGTGGTCAAACCGTTGAAGGCCCCGCGATCCTGACAGAGCCGACTGGCACCAATGTAATTGAACCCGGCTGGCGCGCCAGCTGCGCCAAAGGCGGCAACTTGATCCTTGAACGCACTACTCCAATCGCCCGCGCCGAGGCTATCGGCACATCCGTTGATCCCGTCATGCTGGAGGTGTTCAACAACCTGTTCATGTCCATCGCAGAACAGATGGGCGCGACACTCGCCAACACAGCCTATTCTGTGAACATCAAGGAACGCTACGATTTTTCCTGCGCGATCTTTGACCAGAACGGTGATCTGGTCGCGAATGCGCCGCATGTCCCTGTTCACCTCGGCTCTATGTCCGAAAGCGTGCGCACCGTGCTGCGTGAGAATGCAGGCAAGATCTGGCCTGGCGATGTGCTCATGATGAACAATCCCTTCAACGGCGGCACGCACCTGCCAGATGTGACGGTGATCACGCCCGTTTTTAATGCCAGAGGTGACACCATCATCTACACTGTCGCCTCACGCGGCCATCATGCCGACATCGGTGGAAAGACACCGGGGTCAGCGCCGCCAGACAGCCGGATTATTGAGGAGGAAGGCGTCGTCATCGACAACTTCCTCCTCGTTAAGCAAGGGCAGTTGCGGGACCCCGAGACGCGGGCCTTGCTTGCCTCTGGCAGGTACCCTTGCCGCAATGTCGATCAGAACATGGCTGACTTGGCCGCCCAGATCGCAGCGAATGCGACGGGCGTTGCAGAATTGCAGAAGATCACCACCCAGTTCGGAATAGAAGCCGTTCACGCCTACATGGGGCATGTTCAGGACAATGCTGAAGAAAGCGTTCGGCGTGTTCTGGATGTTTTGAAAGACTGCGCATTCAGCTATCCGATGGATGGTGGCGCAAAGATCGATGTGGCCGTTAGGGTCAACAAATCTGAAAGAAGTGCGTCGATTGATTTCACAGGGACCTCGCCACAAAGCCCGCTGAACTATAACGCGCCGCTTTCGATCTGTCGTGCTGTCGTCCTTTACGTGTTCCGCACGCTTGTTGGTCGCGATATCCCGATGAACGAAGGCTGCCTTAAACCGCTGGAGTTGATTGTGCCCGAAGGGTCGATGATCAACCCCCGTGCCCCCGCCGCCGTTATCTCTGGCAATACCGAGGTCAGCCAATCCATTGCGGATGCGCTTTACGGTGCCCTCGGTGTGATTGCGGGCTCTCAGGGCACGATGAACAACTTTGTCTACGGAAATGACATGTTCCAGAACTATGAGACAATTTGCGGCGGTACAGGGGCGGGCCGGGGCTTTAACGGGACAAGCGCAGTTCACAGCCACATGACCAACACCCGCATGACGGACCCGGAAGTGCTTGAAACCCGCTTCCCCGTGCGCGTTGATGAGTTCTCTATTCGACACGGCTCCGGCGGCGCAGGTAAGTTTGTTGGCGGTGACGGCATCGTGCGACGGTTGACCTTTAATGAGGCAATGACCGTCACAACGCTCAGCTCACACCGCGTTGTCGCCCCCCACGGGACACATGGCGGGTCCCCAGGTGCCACCGGTGAAAACGCTGTGCAGCGGTCAAATGGCGCGTTTGAGCTGCTGGACGGAAACGATCAGGTGGAATTAGAGCCAGGCGACACCTTTGTCATGAAAACGCCCGGCGGCGGTGGTTTTGGGAAGGCAAACCTATGAAGTTTCATCACTCTGGCTCGGAAATAGACCTTACCGTTGATCACCTTTACGTTGCCGGTTGGACTGGTCGAAATGCCGATGCGGTCCAGCATCATATCGAAGAGCTTGCTGAGATCGGGGTGGCGTCGCCAAGCGAGGTGCCCCTCTATTACCGCGTATCCAGCAGTCTTCTGGTTCATGCAAACACTATCGAAGTGCTTGGATCAGAAACATCGGGAGAGGTTGAGCCGCTCATCATACAAAGTGCTGGTGCCTTGTGGCTCGGCTTAGCATCTGATCACACTGATCGCGGTTTGGAGGCATATTCAGTCGCGGCTTCAAAGCAGATTTGCTCAAAGCCCGCGGCCAAGGAAGTTTGGCGATTGAGCGAGGTCGATTCAGACTTGGACACCTTAATACTGCGCTGCTCAATCAAAGAGGATGGAAGCTGGGTCAGTTATCAAGTGGGCGCTCTCTCGAACATCTTGCCGCTGCAAAAACTGATAAGCGGCTCTGGCATGGGTGACAACTCAGCGATGCTCTGTGGGACGCTAGGCGCAATCGGCGGTGTTAGACCTTCGCATGCATACAAAATGGAACTTGAAGATCCGAATCTAAACCGGCGGATTACACTCGAATATTCTGTTCGTAAGCTGCCAACAGTTCTTTAGAAGAATCAAAGCGAGGATCCGCGTTAACTAGCCGAATGGGGGATCTGGCTTTCCCAGAACCGCAATTGGCGCAGCCGCAGCGCAATCGTGCTTTGTGCGCACCTGAGAATTCAGATTAAGCTGCGGTGAATACACAGCTTTGGTTTAGGTCAACGCTAAGCTGTCGAATGGCTACTTCGGTGACATTGTTTGCGTCGCAACGACAGGCTTGCTGCATGGTGCATCATGGGTCATCCTTGGGATCGGGCACGTCTTCAGCCTCCTGCGGTTCATCGCCATCCGCGCTGCTGCCGCGCGTGTCATCATCGCCATTGCCCCCAACCGGCCCCTGCGCCGGTGATCCCGGGCGGCGGAAGTCGAGGCCCAACGCCAGCTCGCGCGCGCGCTCGGCGGCAATCTCGCGGTCGACCTGTTCGGCGTCATAGCCGCGCTCGGAGATCGCTTGGGTGCGGGATTTGAGGCCCGCTTCGATCTGAACGATCTCGGCCGAGGCGTCTTTCATCGGATCGATCCAGTCCCATTTTGTCGGAAGCCAGGCGCAGGCCTGATAGCGCCGCCGCTGGCTGTCATAGCCGGGCAAATCGATGGCTCCCGACAACACGGCCACATCCATCCAGCGGGTCCAGACCGCGCGGCACAGCTGGAACACCAAAACGCCATGCTGAAACGCCGAGACTCTGCGCCGGAAATCCACCAGCGATATCCGCGTGTTGGAGAAGTTGCCCTTGGCGGTGTCATTGGTGAGATAGCCGTAGGGGATGCCCAATGCCGCTGCGATTTGCAGGAGCGTACGGTATTGAAACGGCTCGTAGGTGCTGCCCGAGTCGGGCGTCGCCGGGGTGGAGACATCCTCGCCGGGGTCGAGCCGCACCACCTGACCGGGCTCGACCTCCAGATCCTCGTCCGTGGGCTCCAGCGCGGTTTCCGGCGCGGGCGAGGTAATGAACATCGCAAACATCGCGGCGGTCTTTTTGCGCTCCAGCTCGGCATCGTCGTAAAGGTCCAGCGTGAACAGTTTGACGATGGCGGGGGTGAAGCGGGACACGCCACGCAGCTGGCCATCTCCACCGTTGGCAGTACCGCCAGCATCGGTCCTGGTGCGTGGTGGATGACGAAGCCGATCCAGTTGTTGCCTGCCTCTGTCGCACCCACCTGTGCGGCCTTCATGAAGCTGATGCGTTGTGCCGGGTGGTTCGGCGACAGCGCATCCATGATCTCGCGCAGATAGGGCGTGCGGGACGTGCGGTATTGCCCCGGCTCCGCACTGGCGCGCGACGACAGCATGCGGTGGGCATCGGCCCATTCCGATACTGTCAGGTCGGGATCCGGCCGCATGCCCCGGCGCCACGCGCGCAGGATGTCTTCGGCGCCGTCAAACCCAAGATCGAGGTCTGCGATCAGATCATCATTGGCCGTGCCGTCACCGTCCGAGGCTGACCCGGAGATCGGCAAGGGCGTCGAGTTGCGCTCTGACATGGGTTTCCAGCACCCTCTGCAGGATCGCGGCCTCGATCGTAACTGTCTCGCCGGATTGCTTTTCCACCTCCGCTGTCAGGTCCGCCGCGATCAACGCTGCGATGCGGCTGGGCCAGGTGACC
>Ga0206126_10005774_pt1 | contig 11218 bp, 9 predicted proteins | sample Helgoland_Spring_5_FD_148621 | JGI IMG/M metagenome (GOLD analysis project Ga0206126, IMG submission 148621) | Pelagic subsurface seawater microbial communities from Kabeltonne, Helgoland, North Sea - Helgoland_Spring_Bloom_20160412_1 | ecosystem: Environmental > Aquatic > Marine > Epipelagic ...
CGGCATGAAACTGAAACCACCGAAATTTTAAAACAAAAAGGGTATTCCCTTTTATCATCCAATGACGGTGCGCACTCACATTTTGGTGGTGCATAAGGCAAATGACATGGATACGAACGTATGGTTGTAGTTCCAGGCCGCTGGGGTGGGGGATGCCTTTGGCGGAGCCGAGGTGGTAATTAAATTGTACAATTAATAAAAATGTATTTCAATAAAAACGATGGCCGAAGGCCGAGGAGCAACATCAAAAAGTTCGCAAAGTCTTAATTAAAATTGTACAATTAATAAAATGTATTTCAATAAGTTAATTCTTTATTTTTTTTATATTTATTTTTTAGCCATCAATCGCTTGGTCGTATGCACGGCAGCATCTTGCATGAGTCGCTGGCACAGCAGTAATACCCGTTAAGACGACCCAATCATTGGGAAATGCCTGACACTGAAAATCGTCACACATGCTGATTGCTGTCATATAACAACAAGCCATTTGGTCGTTACCATCACCTCCTGTGTTGCCCCAAGTACCTGGTACCCCAAAGTCCAGTGACGTACACGAGACTTGGTCACACGTGCCAGATGCTGGTGGTGGAGCAGGTGCTGGGTTAGCAGGTGCTCAAGAAGCAGCAGGTACACTGTCTATAACAAAATCTCCGTTATCTTCTGGGCAAGTGACAGAACATGCTGTCCAAAGCGGTTCATTTGCAGAAGCACCCAATTCTAAAACAGTCCGTGCTTCGCTGTCGGTAACAACACAGCCTTCCATATTCCACCAAGTTTCATTATTTATCGCATCACATCTGTTTTCTTCACTAACAACGGTAAAATTTGCGGCCATTTCTTCACATTTTACATCACACGATCTGTAACCTGCGGCGGGCTCAATGTCGCCCAAATCTGTGACGTTGTTTGCGTCAAACTTTGTAACGCTGCACCCCAAATCATTCCATTCTGCAAGCGATGCTTTTGGTTTGCACTGGTCAATTATTCGCGGAGCAAACAGGACGTTTGCCAACAGAAAAGAACCCAAAAAAGTTTTCGAGGTTAGACTCATCAAATTGTAGCCGAGTTCGATATTTTGATTGACAGGCGCACTTGTTTTTGTGTATAACGTAATCCAAATCAATTGGAAAAATTGCAACAAGCCAAATGCCATGTACATAAACGCGATAACCGCAATCATTACGAATACAAAATCGGGGGGACCGTCGCCGCCATCCGCTTCGGACATTTCGACAGAGTGCTGGAATTTTCGAAAGATCAAAAACCAAACGGCAGCCATCGCAAACCAGCCCAATAAATGTGTGAACCAAGCCGTTTTAAACATGGTAGTTTTCAATTGTTCGGCAATTAATCCAAGCAACATTACGAGAATAGTTAACGATGCGATAGAAATGATTTCCAATCTTGAATCGATTCCGAGTACCAACGCGATAGCAACTTGCATCAACGTGGCAGAGATCGAATATTCGATCATTCGCAACATATTAGTACCATCAATAATGACTTCGTCAACGTATCTTTGGCGTTCACACCTAAATCCCCTCAAACTGTTGAACCATCCCATAAAACCGTTTCCTTTAACACTTGATTCTTTGCTGCAGCAACAAAACAGCGGGAAATTCCAATCACACATGGCAAGTGTTTGAAAGATAAACGATAATAAATGAAACCAAATGATCAAATTGAACAGAGAAACGGTAGCTGTCGTGGTCGAACTGTACGACACACAGATAGTTCTATTACCTGCTTGTAAGGGTCGCGCATCAAAAGAATTAGCTGGCAAATTCGTAGTGCACATATTAGTGCCCGCCTCGTCAGTCCATGCTTCGGAAATTTCTTTCAAATCATAGACGGCGTCTTCCTTTGTAAAAAAATAGATCAATGTGATAATAGTGTTGATCAAATGACCGATTAAAGCAAGGTAATTAACTGTCCAAAATAAAGGGGGCGCCCGCCATGTAGTGCATGGTTCTTTGCAACAATTAAACCCTGGAACGCATGGTAACAACGTTTCTCCCATACATTGGCCACAAGAGTCCGCCTCCTTCTGGTCTTCAAAGTAATTAGCAAATTGAAATTGTGTTACCTCCGCTTCGCTCGATGCTGGTTCGCTCCGCTTGATAAGATTAGCTTTTTCAATATCTGTCATAATGTTTTTAAAATTCGAATTGTAGAATATATAGTGTCTTTCTGTTGATTTGTGTGAGGCGTAAGTAAAAAATATTTACTTCACTTCATACAAAACGGAATAGATGCTAAATATGTAATCCTTCTTTTCTTGTAATATACCAGAAATAAATGGCGTAATAGCTTCGATGTCGATGGTCCCATTAGCACTTGATAATTGCACGTATTGGCCTTGATCATTTGAAACCCATGTTAGCGTTATGTCATATATTTCTGTTCTATTCTGTGCGGGAAAGGTGTGTAAAGGTATTCTTACGTCATGGTCATGCAATAGAGATCGAATTGTTGGTAAAGACGTTTTGACCCATGACGATATTGTAGCAACAGATTTATTGTTGATCTCTAACGGTGCGGTATAACAATTGTTACCAGAAAGGATAAATAACGACATTTTTAGTACTCATTCTTTTCCCTTCAGTCTTTAAATAGTTTTTTGTACAAGAATCCAATAAAATTCCAAATAAAACTTTTTTTCATAGTTAGGAATATTCTGAAATATTTCCCATATATGTTAGGAATATTCTGACTTTTTTTTGTATATAACAATAAGGAAAAACAAAGATATGCCTCATTTGCCTAAATTATTTTTGGCCGCCATTGAAAAAGGTGTGCATGACATTGCAGGTGGTGAAAAGTTGAAAGCGCCTGAAAAACGCCAATTGTTGGCAATTTTGCGGAAACGTGGAGACTGCCCTGATGGATGGAAAAACATAGCCCCAGAGAAACAACGTAACATACTCGGATATCTGGGAAAAAAAATCGCGAGACTTTTGAACCCCGAGGAATTCGCGGAAAAACAAAGAGCAATATACGACAGATACGCCAAAAGAAGAAGCGAGTCTGGACAAAGAAAGCCAATGCACAGGCCATTTTGGAAAACAAAGACCACAAGGAGCCCACTTGGGATGAAGACACACTCGAAAAAAAAGCAACCGAAATTGTTGAAATGATTGTCGATAAATGTGGTGATAATGGATTCGTTCAGGTCTTTGGAGGTGCGTGGGCAGGCATGACGGTAAACGAAGCAGCGGAAGCGGAATGCTTTGGCAAATTTAGGAACCGTCATGCCGTATTCATCGATGGTGGTAAGTTCGTTCATTACCGTGACGTGAGTGCTCACGTTGAACTTTTTACACCCTACTCTGGTACTAATTGCATCAACGCTGATGGTCTTGAGAAACGGGTTCATGAAAAACTGATGGGGTGGCCTCAGCACCGCCGCATGTTTGTTTATGCGGGGAAGGGTACTTGTAAGGGGAAGCGTGCAGCGAAAATACCCTTCCCGTACTACACAGGTGTGTTGGTATGTGATAAATCAATGAAACAAATTGGTATTCGCCTTGCTACGAAAAAGGACCATGCACCCAAAAGAAAGAGACAATAGCTTTTAAAAGTAAAACTAATCTACATAAATTATAGTCTTTATCGTACAAGAATAAATACAAGAATCCAATAAATTTCCTTGACTTTATAATATAAAAATCAAATGAGATAGGTAAAATGATTGCTATTATACTTGCGATATTCGCGAGTTGTGGGCTTAATCTATTATTACAATTTGCCTCACGATATTATTCATATAATGTCCCATTTATTTTATTATCTGTTGAATGTTCAAAGCTGTTGGTGTGTTTGACCGGCATGTTATGTATTTCGAATCAACGCAATTGTCCCATTCGTTTCGGTTTCATTGTCAATTCAATTTTGTACGCAATTGTTAATTATCTTTCACATTTCATCACAAAAAGTATGCCAGTTTCGATTTATTCCGTTTTAATTCAGCACAAAATCATTTGGGTAGTTTTGTTTTCAATTCTCATTTTAAAGAAAAAATTTTCAATTAAACAGTTTTTAGCGTTAATTGTAATTTGTTTTGGTTGTATGTCGACGAAATTATCGGCGGATAAAATCATTATTTCTGAAATTGGTTTGTTTTTGGTTATTTTTCAAGGTATATGTTCTTCGCTATCTGGTGTTTGGATAGAAAAAATGATGAAAATGGACGACAGGCCCGTCGTGTCAGAAAATGTCAGTAAAAATAAGTTGTATTGGTTTTTAGCTGATTCGTTCCAAATGTATCTTTTTGCTATTCCAATATATTTAGTTGGGACTTATTCACACTCCAAAAACAAAAATACATTACCAATTGAGTTATCTGTGATTATTGTTGTTCTTTCAGTATTGAACGGCATGAGCCTTGGCGCGGTTTTCGTATATCACTCTTCAGTGGTCCGGTCGGTGATTTCCGCAATTGTAATCGTTGTTCTGGCAATTGATCACGGTATTTGGTCTGTATATACCATTTCGGGAATCGCGTGTGTGTTGTTGGGTGTAATTGGTTGGTCAGTGGCGATTCCTTAATTGTTTTATTTTTTTTTTTTTTTCGAGCCTGTGAGCCAGCGTATTATATTTCCGGGCATTCATGGCAGTAATGTATAACTTTTGTATTAACCTGACATTGGCTTCGTAAAAGGTCAGTTCATTGTATTCAATGTTGTGTTTGTTACATAGTGTTTTTACGAATGTTTGAACTTTTCGTAAATTGTGTCGCGGTAATCGTGGAAAAAGGTGGTGCTCGATTTGGAACTGTAAACCGCCGTGAACCCAATCCATAGCGGCGCTACATTTAATATTAAGGGTTGTCTTGAGCTGTAATCGAAACCATTCGTCATTTTCATCGTTGTAGGGGGTGTCATGATAGACTTCTTCTGCAAAATGTGAAAGAATGACTTGGACGTGTAGTATACCAGCTATTGCGTGTGAAATGGCTATATATAACAGTCTTTCTTGCCACGAACCCATACAAAAAGCCAGTATGCTTGAATACCAACAGTAAAAAATACACAGTGTTGTAATTTCCAATGTTTTATGGTTTATTTTTTCTTTTGATATCAAAAATCGAATACTTTGGAAATATAAATTAAATCGTGCAACCATCATTATTGGATAGAAAAGTAAATGTTGATAAGATACCAATTTTTTGCTAAGAATATCAAATATAAAATATTTCTGATGAAAAGAACTGAAGAATTGACCAAAATATTCTTGATCAGGTGCAAATACCGGTAGGTGCTGATTGTCCGGGTCGTTTTCAATTGAATTGCAAACTATATGATGGACATTGTGACTTTTTTTCCACCACCCTAATGAAATTCCACCAAATGTATTTCCTATTACAATTCCAGATATCAAATCTAATCGGCGATTATGTGAGACCGCATTGTGACCGATGTCGTGGCCAAGAAAGGCGAGCTGCTGCCACGTTAATCCAAGCAATATTGCACCGATCATATGTTCGTTACATGTGTTACAGGTGATGGTACAGTATAGCGCAGAGACGAATAAAGTAGTCAACCAAAGACCATAACCAATATAAAAGGTTGGAGATGTTTCGAAGAATCCATTTCGCATCAATTCTTGGCGTAATTGTCGATGTTCTTTAACAAAATTGGACACAGGGGGCTGTGAAACGATCCCCACAAAATAAGATGGTAACTTTTTGTAGATGATGTTGGGATGAAAATTATCAAAGATATCAGTGACATCTTTACCAGCCACATTTAAAATGGGCAAAGTACCACCTGGGTGATATTGAATGTATTTAGATAAGTTGTAGACTTTTCCTTTTATGCAAATCCATAAATCGTCTTTAGTATTATGTTTAGACACTTCTTGTATATTAATTACTTTCATGAATATTTGGAAATAAAGAATACATTTATACGAGTTTTCTTTGAAAAAATCTCAAACTATTTTCGACAAAATAAAAAAGTTCATAATACGGTATTTTTAAGGAAAATACCGAAAAAATTGCGCAATTAATCCCGTGATTTTTTCGGTATTTTCCTTAAAAATACCGTATTATGAACTTTTTGATTTTGTCGAAAATAGTTTGAGATTTTTTGGCGAAGTGCGGAAATTTTCCTCGGTATATGTTAAGAATATTCTGAAAATTTTCAATTGTAATGATGATATTATAACAAACAAATATTACAATCAAAATCAAATGTCTGTTAGTAAAAGTTGTTATTACAACAAATACCGTTTATAGTAACTAAATGTACTAAATCTTGGAACCTTTGTTAGTTCTTCTGGATTCGTTCCATTCGTTCGAGTGTTGTCCATCAGTCGTTTGAAACCGCCAGCAACCTTGTAAACCGTTTGACTAAGTTTGACGTCATCGCCCGCGGTGTCCTTTTTGACATTTAATGTCACATAGTAAAGTGACAGGCCACTCGATGCTTTGTTCACGATTTCGTCCAAGTTTACGTCTTTAAAATAAGATTTAGTGGTAAATATATGGGCAAAAAGGACCTCTGGTAATAAATACACAGAACCTTTGTTCTCCTTCACGTATTTCACTGGTATCTTTATTGTTCCATCGCCAGTACCGGAACCCTGACCAGAGTAATGATAGTTAAACACGTAGTGTTGGTCATCTTTGTAGTATGACTGTATCTCCCATTGTTCGTGAATATTATTAGTTATGGATATAAAGTGTAACATTCCAATGTTTTTGTTTTAGAAGTTTATACTGTCGTTTTAGAAAACAGAGCAGCGTAGACGGACCATATTGTAAAAAAATACAACGCCATAAAATAAATTAAAAAAAATCGATCGAAATTTTTTGGCGAAGTGCGGAAAATTTTCCTCGGTATATGTTAAGAATATTCTGAAAATTTTCAATTGTAATGATGATATTATAACAAACAAATATTACAATCAAAATCTAATGTCTAAAAATTGTACAAAATGTGGTGTAAATAAACCTTTGGAAGTTTTTGGTAAAAGATCGGCAGCTCCCGATAAACGGAATCCCCAATGTAAACCTTGTGTAAAAGAAAAACAAAAAGCTCGGCGGTCCACCGATGCATTCAAAACAAAGAGAAATGCAAAGAATGCGTTGCCTGCTGCTAAAGCTAAGAAAAAGAAGGCAGACGCTAAACGCAGGGCTGACCCTGGGTTTATTGAACGGGAGAAAACACGCACGGGTACTGCGGAGTTCAAAGCAAAGAAAAGTGCATATCAAAAAGAATACCAGGCCAGACCCGAAACAAAGGAATTGATTAATGCTCGCAACGCTTTGCCTGAAAATGTCTTAAAAAGAAAAGCTGTAAGAAGCACTGCTGAATACAAAGAAAAACAAGCGGAATACAATCATGGATATAAAGATACGAAAAATAAAAGACGCCGTGAAAGATACGCCAATGACCCTGACTATAAAAAAAATACCTCGGAATATCATAAGGCCAAAAGTTCCAAACGCCCATATAAAGATCAGCGTAATAGAAGATCCAGAGAACGATATGCAACTGACCCGAAATACAGAACAGAATGTAATGTACGTTCAAGAATTAATTACGCACTGGGTACCAACAAATCTGACCATGCAATGGACTTACTTGGTTGTACTGTTGATGAAGTGCTTGTACACATCGAAAAACAGTTTAAACCTGGAATGACTTGGGATAACCAAGGCAAAGGAGACGGCGGATGGGAAATTGATCACATCATCCCATTTGCTGCATTCGATTTAACGAATCGCGATGAACAATTCATCGTTTGTTGGGTTCAAAATCTCCAACCAATGTGGGGACACGAAAATGCAAGTAAATGTGCAAAATACACCGAAGAGGGTAAGCAATCGCTTATTCGTAGATACAATGAACATAAAAAATAAAACACAACATAACTTTAAATTATATCGTTTTTAAATGCCAAAATTTTCAAATTTGTAAAAAGTGTTTTGTCATTTTTACTAAACAAAAAGACAGTATATAAGACCGTAATCGTAATCCATAATAAAATCAAATGTCTCTTAGCACTCAAGATTCAACTAATTTAAGCTCTGCCGCTAACGGCCACAGTAACAATTCCCTCGCTCCTTTTTTTGGAGATGTCGACCCTCGCTACGCCAAGATGCACGCCGAGGATAAGTTTGCGCATGAGACGTACAACTTGCCCGCCGCTTATAAAGGAAAGAACAAGCACTTGGAGACTGTGCTGGACTACCTCATTACCGAGGAGAATGCCTGGTACACTTCTACCGTCTTGCCATGGGTTCTTACCGATGATTTGTCTGTGAAATGGGAAATTTTCCGTTTCAACAAAACTTTGATGGATTTGGAACCTCATCAAGGTGTCCCCAGATACGTGACTGCTGAACGTGAGTCTCGTTCTGATCGCTTGGTTAGACGTGGTTTAGCGTTTATTATTGAACACGGCTTCTACAAAACCGATCAAGGACGTCAGCACTACCTTATGAACCTTAGACAGATCGTCGATTCAGTAAACGAGACATCGTATCACGGAGTTATCCACGCTCTGTTGACTTGCAAGAACCACTACAAAGAGTGGAACAGACAGCACGGTCCAGCTGTCACTCGTCCAGGCCAATTGTTGCGCGCCCAGCGTCGTCGTTGGGCTCTTGTCCAAAAACAAGAACGTGGACTTTATTTGCTTGATGCCGAATTGAAGGATCAAATGAAATACGAAGGTGTCACCCCAGACACTTGGATTTTGCCCAGCAAAATGTCCATTTACGTCACTATGGTTCCATCTGCCGAAGTTGAATACTACCGCAAAGGTTCGGGTGCAGCTGCCAATCTTGAAAAGGGACCAGCCAATATGTTGTCGTTCCGTGGCAGTAAAGTCTTTGAAACTCGTCCTTTTGATATTGATTTCATTGGCGAACCACGCGATTTGTTAGTCCGCGAACGTCAAATTGGTGAATTTTACGTCTTCCCGACCGCGGCGGAAGTCGACGGCACCGGTAAAGTTGATCCCGCTAAAAGACGTAACATCTTTATTTATGATATGGACAGTGATGACTTTGAGGAAATTTCATACGCCGATGCTGAGGAATTCGCAATTGCTGCTTACAATAGTGATGAAGGACCTAAAGGTGCTGTTCCAGGTGAAGGTACTGTCTTGTTGGTCCGTCCGTTTATGACCTACAATATGGCTTCTGCTATTTTGATGAAAAGCGGTCTTGAAACTGGTTTTACTGCCCACGGCCATCACGATTTCATGTTGACCGACGATGTCATTCACAAAGTGCACATTGGTCACTACACCTTTTACCACAAATCTGTCGTGAAACAACCTAAAAACATTGTAATTGCTGAAGATATCTTTGCAAGTTCTTACGTCAGTGGCGAGGGTACCAATATGTTCAAGAATTTGGATGATCTCCACGGCCAAATTGGCGGTGATAGATTTACTGCCGATCTCATTCCAATTTGGATCCCTAACGTAGATCAGGATGGAAAAAAGACCAAAGTCACCAATCCTCTCGACCTGAATGGCTTTTACGGTCGTGGTATTCTCAATGACCAAAACAGCGACTTGGTCGATAGTCCACATTTCCCCAACGCCGAAAAACTTGCTAAAGTCTACCGATTTGACGAATTCTCTGATTATACCCAAGACGAACGATTTTTGGCACCTATCCGTTCACTCAATACTGTTTGTTTCCGCGGCCACAGTCTTTCATACGATCCTAAAGATGATAGCCACACTAAAATCACGATCAACACTGGCCATTGGGGTCCAAACGTGTACCCAGGGTGTCGCTCTGTCAGAAACGGTGAGAATACGTTCCTCAAAGACATGGAATACGCCAAATACCGCGTCGGTCAAAGATTGGCATTGAAGTAGAAAGCTTAACAACTAAAAAATACAAATAAATAAATACAATTAACTATCGTTTTTTCTAAATTTTATCCGCAGGCTGTTTAAACAGGTAAGGCACCTTTACAAAAGTCGTCCTCGGGCAAATCTGGTACTTGTGGCATATATATTCCACATACGTAATGTGGTTTCTTTGCCATTTCCCGTGTTGATTGAAACTGCGATTGATCTCTCTCATGCCAAATTATACTGTGATTGCAACTTTTGCATATTTTAGAATGGCCCATATATTTTGCACATTGACAACCTCTAAAAATACAGTGTTTCCTGCACATTGTTTTATTTCCATTTTTGTTTTGGTATTTTTCCACGGTATATGTGTTACATATACGGTAATTTTTTATGGACTATTTATTAAGTCAAATCCCGTATTTGTTAGGAATATACCGTAATTTATCAATTATGGAGTAGAATAACACAAATAAATGAACAATTTTTTGGTTGAAGTCCCCTTAATCACAAGTCAAAAAAGAAAGACTTTTTCGTCATCCAGTGCTCGTTCAGTTTCTAAAAAACAAAAGAAAAGCTTGCAAAGTTCGTTAAAACTTTGGTCAATTTTACCAACACTTCGAAATTCGGAAGCATTAACAAGTAAACAATGTATATCTGACCGATTCCCACTTGGTTTTAATCATGTGAATTTACCAGAGCATTACAAGAAAAACATTGTCACCCAGGTAGTAAGAGCAAAAGAAGATCACCCAGATGCGATTGTCTTTGTGAAAAGCGGATGTTTTTTCAATGCTTGTGGCATAGATGCAGTCTTATGCATGGAATACTGTCCATTGATGTCGCGTCAGAAAACGGCAAACGTCGGCGCCCACGGTGGCAAAATTCAATCGATAATTGATATGTTATTGGCTGAAAACATTGAAGTCGTTATAGTCGAAAAAGAAGGCAAAGAATACACTCGTCACTTAATCAATAAATTCAATCCAATTTATTTTGGGTCGGACAATGTCGCCGAAATGGTTGGCGATATCCCTGTCCGTATTGCGGTCATTTCAGATGGCGATAGCTGTGACATACATGTGATTGATGATATGGAAGCTACAATTGACAGTTATCACAACCTCCATTTGTCAACTTTATCAATAATTACTGACATGTATCCCTCGAATCAGCTTTATTGTATGGGTAAATGTTTGGGTGGAAAAGATACGATACGTCTCGATTGGTCGTGTGATCGCGGCGATTTTCTGAAAAAAATTCTTTATTACGAACTCAAAAGTACGATTGAATACACTACCACTGCTCATAGCGACATTGCACAACGATGCACGATTGAACAACTTGGGTTATTGCCAAACAATTCAATGCGAGGCGTGCCATCATTGCT
>Ga0206126_10005778_pt1 | contig 11211 bp, 4 predicted proteins | sample Helgoland_Spring_5_FD_148621 | JGI IMG/M metagenome (GOLD analysis project Ga0206126, IMG submission 148621) | Pelagic subsurface seawater microbial communities from Kabeltonne, Helgoland, North Sea - Helgoland_Spring_Bloom_20160412_1 | ecosystem: Environmental > Aquatic > Marine > Epipelagic ...
CATGTGTGACCAAACCATGTATCTAAAATTCCAAATTGTCCCTGTGGACATTCCTTACAACTGTTTGCAATTGTTGGGTTATATTCTTTGGAATCCTCATGAAAATTTGGAAAGACCTTAGCACCTTTTAATCTGTTGTAATTCTTCGGCGATAACCCTTTAAGTGGTATGTCATTATTAAAATATTTTCCCAATGGACATGTGTTACACATATATTCACTGGTCAACATTTTCTCACAAACTTCACCATGTAGAGCGTATCTGGGTTTACACCTACATTCAAATCCTTCTGTGGTATCAATGCATTTTTGTGTTTCGAGATGACACGAATGTGTTCCGCGCTTGCATTCATTTATTTCTATTCCTTGTTCATAACTACCATCGACATTTTTCAATATATCACTACCTGACGATTCCAATACGCAAATTTCATTTGTATATTCATTTAGTTTTGTAGACGAATATTTTACCGAACTTTGATAAAACCTATATTCTGTATCCATCGACATCGACTTTTTGACAGCAATTATTGCACCGTCAATTGAAGAAACAACGACTTCGGTTCCTATCAAATTTCGTTTTGTTGAGTAAAAAGAACCCGATTTTCCAATATCTAAAAATTTGTCTTGGTTGTGATAGTCTAAATCTGTTTTATAAGTCAATCGAACTTTATCACCAATTGCAATCGGAAACGCTCCCATCAACGGCGTGCGTTCTGAGTAAATAATACAATTCGCGCATGTCCTGTTTAATGCTAACAAGCATTGGCCAGAATTGTCGGGCGAATCATATCCCGGTGGACATGGTAGACACATCCCATTCGCATCAAAATTATTGACGGGACACCCTTCGGTAGCACACATTTGATGATTAACCACTGACACTGGCCCCGTGTCAACCTGACTTAATTCATTTCCAAAATATATGTCATCTGGCCTATGTTTACATGGAGGTGGTAATATTCTTTTTTGGCCCTGATTAAAACCCTGGTTTGGGCAAACTACACACTCCCCATTTTCATAACCTTTGCCACTACCACAAATATGACACGTGTCTCCTTCAAACCCTCCAATACAAGTACATTGATAGGTTTCAGTATATTTGTATAATAGATTGTTTTCTGTTTGGATATATAGTGCATTAACGTCAGCGTATAGTTTCAGTACAGTTGTTGCATTCAATGTCTGAAAGTCATTTTTGTATTGTGGATACCAATTTTGATATATTTGTGTATATCCATCACTACCCACGATTTGTGGCAGCCAAGCTGGTAAATTATTAATTTTATATTCAATTTTACCATCATTTACATGAAGGGTTTCATTATTCCATGTGACCTCCTGGCTCCAACTAAGAATGTTTGAATTGTCTATTAAAAGTCCTGACACACTCCCCCCGTTAAAACACGTTGGGAGAGTTTTCCATTGACATTTGTCTCCGTAATAACCTTCGTCACAGTGACATTCTGCCCCACCATTTATTTCAGATTCTATACAAACGCCATTTTTACTGCATGGAGGTCTGTCAGATGACTTTTCTGACTTCACTATCCCCATTCTAGAAAACATTTCAAAATAGGAAGAATTGCTTTTTCTATATTCTTCGCGGTTCTCCGCATTGTTATATTCTTTGAGTAATTTAGGTCTATCGTAGCTGCCTCGGTTGTCATATTGCCATTTATTTTCAAACGACGCCATGCTATTTATATTCAAATAATAGTCATTGTTGCAAGTTTCATCGGGTCCAATTTTGCCCGGTTTACAAGTAACACAGGGGGACGACGTGTGAGGATTTTGATATTTACCAGCTTTACAGCGAAAACATCCTATATCACCATACCATCTTTTGTCCTCTGCGATTGCTCCATTCAAATTATAATTTATCTTGGATTTTCCACCGTCGCATTCTCTACATCCAGCCGAGGACTCGGACCTCTTTGGACATGGGTCCTTTTGACTACATTGTTTATTATATAGTCTGTGCGTAAAGTCGAAGCCTTTTTCGAGTATTAATAATGGTTCTGCGCTTTGTATTGGATATTCAAGGTCTCCAGTACATCTATCTTCCGGAATACATTTGTTCCAACCAAGGATTCTACATTCATGATTAAATTTATTTGCTCCATTTTTTTTGCATTGTTCGTACATCTGTTCGTATTCAGTGATAAATCTGTCTGAATAATATCTGTGGAAATTAACATGTGAAGAAGGTGCCCCTTTATTGATATCGCGATTCGTCGCTGCCGCAGAATTTTTTTTTAATTTCCACCTTTTACTCCCATCGGTTTGATTCTCTAAATATAGTTCTTTAAATGTAGGCCAAGCAAGAGGCAAGCGAAAAGGAAAGTTGTCGTTGTATTGTCCATAGGGACAAAGTTTACACTCTCTATTCTCAAACGGTGCGTCGGATGCATATGTATTAATACCAAATCCGTCATTTCCTTCTCTGGTTCCTTGATAACCACATATTAAAACTTGGAGTCCTGAAATCTCATCTTTTAGATTTAGATTTATTTTTGATTTTACTGATTCTGTTTTATATGCATCCGGCCACTTCTTTATAAACAGTGTTTTCTCAACAGCATAGTCTGTAGATTCCAAATGTTGGATTTTTTCACATCCCACACCTTCGTAGCGTGAATGTTTTTTCAATATAAATCCCCCTTTTTCTTGAACTTGTTGGTCTCTTGGAACCCACCCGATTGGACATATTTTGCATTTTGGTTTTTTATGAGGTCTAGTTGCGTCTTGGTACCGACCCGTTGGACAGCTTGTACATACATTGTTAACATATTTTTGATGCATAAAATCACACCCGGAGCACTTGTTAAATCCCGTAAATTCGTCTTTTCCAAAGGTTGTAGGAACGTCCTCCGGGCAAAAATGACATTGTTGTACCGCTCTAATTTTTCGACCTGTCCATCTTGCTTCTACACCATATGAAATTGCCATATCTTGTGACGTCCAAGGAAAAGGCTTATTTTTGGGGGAGGCTTCGGCATCAAATGGAATATAGCTTATTCTTGTTTTGTCGACATTGTTTTTTTTCCATTGTTCATTTTCTGCTTGGTCCTCTTCGCCCGAACTGTTTATTGAACCATGGAGTTCTTTTTCGTACTTTTCAATTCTACGGATGCCATATTGTGGTGGACATCCTAATGAAAAATATTTCGGATTCTCATCGGCCGTTGCATCAACCGCATTATCAACTGCATTAAGACGCGTGTTTTCTTGAGTTATCGGGTCACTAATACCTGTAGTAGCACTCATTCCATCCACGATATTCAAACCAATTTGTTCGCCGATTGGCCTAAAATCTGGATTTGATTGCCAATGGTTGTCATCAGTGTCATAAGATTGTTCTTCGTTGGATAATGACCACGTTCTATCCCACCACTGATAATATTTTGGTGCTGGGCGTATTTTTACTTTTAAAGGTTTCCATATTGTATTTATTTCGTCTCCATCCTTAAATTTATATTGTTTATGAACCCATCGTTCATCTTTACATTCGACCCATGAGTTTATTAAATGACATTTGTACCATTGATCATTACAATCGTCACCACAATTAGTGTCGAGGAGGTTGTCCCATTCCGTTTGACACCACCCATACACGCGCTCGTGCGAGCATTTTCCATCCTTGCATATTGCATTTGGAAAGGCTGTACCCCAACCGGCGCAATCCGTGGCGTACGTACATGGACTACCCAGCGGTTTTTCGCGCCCTATCTCGTTTGGCAGAACACATTTATTGCCGCGACACATAACACGCCAAGGCTCTCCCCAACCGAAGCAATCCGTGGCGACGTTGCAATGTTGTTCAATACTACTGCCACAAGAGTTTGATGACGATCGCAATGATTCGCCATTCTTTCCTGTGTATATTGTTATGTCGGCCTTTGACCCAGAGGTACCTTCTCTAGGTTGAATTGTGTTCGCAATTTTATTTATTTTTCCATCGCCTGCAATAGCGATTGGCGGATATGGGTTTGTTGCCACAACTCGGACAAACTCTGGTTTTTCCTTAAGTTTAAAGTACATATATGCATATAAATCAATTGCAAATTGCCCGCCCTTGCCATAACCTGTTAATATTAATTCGTCTGATGCCGACGGTTTAATTTTAGCAATTTCATCATAAGCAAGCGCAAGTCTTGTTTCGTAGCTTTCATAAAAATCCATGTCCCAGTCGAATGCGTCCACTGCCTTTTCTATTGCCCATACGGTCTCCAATACTTGCAGCCCTCGATTAAATGCCAAACCGGCGTAACCACCAGCACTGTATAAAACGTCGTGTGTTTTTGAAAATGCTTTGTGACTTCTATAAAAGCCGCCGTTTTTAGTTATAACTTTTTGACCGCCGGTGAAGCCAAATCTACTGTTCAAAAAACTGGCAGATTTTGGAAATCTAGCTTCATTATGGTTTATAATTTTTTGCATCATACGCCGTTTGCCTTGTTTGTACACATCTCGACGTTTTTTTGCAATTATATCATATTTTTGAGATAATTTCTTTTTTAGCATTGGGTTGGTTCCTCCCGTTCTAGATTTTTTTCCCAAATCGTCAATTACGTCCAATGTTTCATCAACTTTGTGCATTGGAAATATGAATTGTGTCAATCTCCATGGTTTCCAATTTGGTTTTTTTGACATTTTGCTAAACCATGCGTCAGCGGATTTTTTTGTAACAAGTTGAACAGACCACTTAATCGCTCCTTTGAAATTTCTTAAAAATATACCAGTGTTACCTGAATTAATTGTATGGCCATGCCGTTGTATATAGTCTTCCGTGGGCCACATTGAAGTTGCTACCTCCATTATCGTTTGATTTAGAGTGGTGTCTGTGTCGAAGGTATCGTTTTGGACGTCCCACCAATCTATTTCAAGTCTATATGGATAATTAAACGGGTGTATTTTCTCACCGCCCGTCTCGTTTCCCCAGTTCATGTTAAACTCTTCGGCGAATACTTCTATCGTTTGTCGTGGTGACTGTACGTTTTCCAAACTCCTGTATTTTTCTAACGCGCTCGGCAACAAATCGTTGATGGTATGGAAATTGTGCTGAATACGAGCCCATTCTATATGTTCTGCGTTGCATATTGGCGGGACTGCTGACGATTCAACCCATTTATTGCCATCTGTTTTTCGATAAGGGTACTTCCGACACATATCAATCTTATTTTGCACATTGATGCTTTTATTGACCATATCATTGACCACATTTCCATCTGGCGACGGGTATCCATCAGGAAATTGTCCCAATTCGCCTGGTATGGTTTCAAATTTATCGGTGATGCTTTTATTGACCATATCATTGACCACATTTCCAATATAGTACGCCGCAATGTCATGATTAATACCGTCCATAAATTCGGCAAACGAAGTCTGTTGAATAAACTTTGACAATTGTAACTCTGCATGTTTGAAATCCTCGTAATATTGCAATCGTTTGTCATCGGTTAATGTTGAATTCAATATTTCATCTAATATTGATTTGCAACGCTCCTTGTCAATTTCTTCTGTAAATGAGTTAGCACACTTCAAAATCGACGTCGTTGTCTGTACGGCTACTCTTAGATTGTTATAATCATCATATCTTATTTTATATAAATCTCTCATAGATTTAGGAACTTCCTTACCAAATTCCTGATTCATATTTAAATTTTGTTGACCCATCGTAAAAACTTGTTCAACGCGGTCTCTGAAAATATCTTTGAACCACGTATGTAAGCCTCTCTTAGGCTGGAAAACAAAAATATGTTTGTTATGTGGGCCGTCATCTTTGTTTTTGAAATATTCGATTGTTGAATGCCAATTGTCTAAAAAATAATCTTGATTTGAAAAACTAATTCTAGAATCTTTCTCACATCGACCTTGATTTATAATACATTTGTACCATTCATCGGAAGGAGTGTTGAGGAGGTTTGTCCATTCATCTTGGCAAATATCCGGATGCATGCGCTCGTGCGAGCATTTTCCATCCTTGCATATTGTATTTGGAAAGGCTGTACCCCAACCGGCGCAATCCGTGGCGTACGTACATGGACTACCCAGCGGTTTTTCGCGCCCTATCTCGTTTGGTAGAACACATTTATCGTCGCGACACAAAACACGCCAAGGCGCTCCCCAACCGGCGCAATCCGTGGCGAGGACGCATTCTTCATCTAGGTTCTTTCCCACATCTGTCCACGGTACGGGTTCTATACTACTACCAGGGTGACAATGTGCGTGCCTTTGGTCTGTCCAGACCGGTCCTTTAATCGGTTGTCTTTCAAACACAACTCCATCTGGACTCACGATACGCGCAATATTTGCCCCACAACCTTCGTGGGCTTCATCTCGGCCTTTGTAACAATATTTTTCAAGACCCGTTCCTATCCCCGAATGTTCATCAATGTCGAAACTTTTAAAAGGCGCATCTACCCATTGGCCAGACAGTCCCTTCTCATGTTGTTTTCTGAAAATTTCATCGTCCCACGAACAAGCTTTCCATGTGTACAAAGGTTGATTCTCAGCCTTTTGTCGTGACATGCCTTTTTGCATTGGTTTCTCCGGCGGTTCCATCTCGGACCACCCACAAAAACGAAGGTCAACCTCACTAACGTTGTTTTCTGGACGAACGTCGTTGACATATGGACTATCACAATTATTTTTATTACCTGCTGTGAATAAACCTGTGACTGCGTTGCATATTTTTTCTTTTAAGCATATCTTCGCTATAGAGGCATTCATACACTGGTCATTTTTTCGTTCACAAGAGATACAATATTTTGTTCCGTATACCTCTGCACCTGTTTCAGGGTCGCGTTCGTATCCTCTATTATAATAAGGTTGAGCGAAAGGTTGTTCATGACAAGTTTTTGGTGTTGTCTTTGGTTCATCATAATTTTTAAATACACTGCACTGTTCCGTTAACACTCTTTTAGGGGAAAATACCTTGTACGAATATTGTGTTGGCACATCTCCCAAAACAGTATTTGTCCGACCATAAGCGTCCATGCTTTTAGGATAAACAACTCTTTGTCGATGTAAAAATGTTTGAAGTTGAGATGCAACCCAATCTTCTGCGTTTACTGATGGGGACAAATTCGTCCATTTAGGGTTGTTTTTAAAGCGCGCTGTCATTTCTTCGTAACTTATAAATTCTACATTTTCATGTTTTAGAGTTTCAATTGTGCCCATCGTCGCACCAATAGCTGTCTGTATTACTAAATCGTCCAACATTGAAGCCCCTGTGGTCGTTTGTATCAATGATATCGTTAAATCAATATTATAATTAATAATAAGAAGAACCAATACTAACATTTGAAACATTCTCACATTCTTTTATACTCGAATAAAACAATGTGAGAATGTTTAGAATATGTGTGTTTTTTTCCAAAAACAATCCATTTTAATTTGTCGATGCAAGTACTTGAGGATATCGAATAATAAAAGAATATGATACGTTCTATTTTCACACTTGTTATTATTAGTACAACGGCCTTTGGTATTGAATTAACACCCAGTAATTGGGATGAAAAAACGTTCGGTAAAACGGTGTTTTTAAAATTCTTTACGCCATGGTGTGGACATTGCAAGGCAATGAAACCTGCTTGGGACAAAATGATGACTAAATACGAAAATTCGGAGGATGTCCTCATTGCGGATGTTGATTGTATTGGAAACGGAAAAATGTTGTGTAGTAAAGTTGGCGTTCAAGGATTTCCCACAATTAAATACGGCAATCCCGAGCATCTCGACGATTACACAGGTAGTCGTGATTTAAAGGCACTTGAATCGTTTGTATTGGAATTGAAACCACATTGCAATGTTGCAACTCTCAAACATTGTGATAAGGACCAACGGGCCTTTATTGAAGCACATATGCATAAAGAACAGAAACATTTTGAAAATGTTCTTGGAACTGAAAATGAAGAACGTACACGCGTAGAAAATATATTTAAAGAAGAAGTTCGACAACTCCAAGAATCTTATCAAACATTATCTCAAGAAAAAGAAAAAAATCTTCGATTGATTGCAGATAAACATAATCTTGAAATGGTTAAAAGTTTATTGAACCACAAAAAAAAAACAACTAAAAATGACCTTTGAATTTTGAGTTACAGTCCACGAGGACACTGCGCAAAGATTGTACAAGGGTGTCCATGAAGTTTTAGGACACTGAAAACTGTTTGTGCACATTGAACTGACATATGTGAACACTGAGCTCGCTACTTGTAAAAACGACGAAATTGTGCAATACAGTAAAAGTGTTTTAAATCACATAATCAATATGTCGATCACATATATAACCGTTATGTTGTCGGATGAATTGTATCATAGACCGTCGCGTTTCAGATTTTTTGGAGACCCGTTCTTTCGTCATGCTCCGCCGAACATGCAAAACACACTACGAAGACCAAGAAGCTTGGTCCTTAAAAGTGACAATGGCAACAATACAATTTGATACATTGAATACAAAAGAAACATTAGGTTTAAATTATTTAATGAAATGGGCATTGAAATTGTTTCAAAACACAGATTCAACTGAATGGTTTCAGGAGGTTGTAAACTGGTTAGAATATAAAATTTCTATAAAAATAATGCATACTTTTCTTTTAAACACCAACCCCATGTCTATGTATTCCTTGAACGTCTCCAAACTCTCCCTGAGACGAAAACTCTTGTGGTCCAAATTATTTTATCTGAATGAGAACGTATATAAGAAACACAAACGCAAATATGAAGAGTATGAGTTTAAAGACGTTGCACCGCGCCCCACTAAAAAAAGTAGAATTTTGTGCTACTAATATCACCAGTCAATTCGCATCGGACCCATTTTGTCTTTTCTATGTGACGTCTTTGTCAACGCCGAGACAACACATTATTATAAATACGGGTGTTTCCAACGAGTTCAGATTCAACAGTACTCCAAAATCACTGGGTTTTGTATGTATGATGTTTTGCACCTTTCAAAATACAGAAGGCAAAAAGGTGACGCAATACGTTGGTGCATCTCTTATAGATTTGTCACAAAGCAAAAAAATGGTGTATCGTTTGGACATGAAAGACTCTTCGGTACGACCGCCCATAGTAAACGGACACGTTTCCATCAAATTTACGGAAATTCCCACCATTCCCGAAAATCTAAGATTTCAATCCAACGGCATTGTTCATAAAATGTTTGACGCTGCAGAATCAAATTTACAGTGGATTTCGCCGTTTAATACCAGAGGTCTTCCGCCCATTGAGAAGGGACTGCAAATGGTACACTCACCATACTATGTTAATTTTATGGGAATCACGTTACCATCAGGAGCTTTTTGCTTAATTAACACTGAAGAACACGCCAAAAAAAAAGCCTTGCAATCCCATTACGAACGTCTGTCCATTTCGTTGGCACGTGGCCAACTATCGGAACAATATTTCATTAAAAATATCCAAAATTTAATGAAGGGTAAAATAAAATCGAAACATTTACGATGTCTGAACGTCATTTCAGACGCATTGACGTGTCATGCGCGTATGGACATTGAATATTCGCCAGACGTTGTAATGGGGAGCAAAATCGAAGGCACCGAACGATGGGATGTTCCGCGAGAACCAACGAGAGATGGAAAACTTTCTTTTACCGGCGATTGCGAAGATTTTGCGCGAGAAGTGTATCAACAGGCAAAAGAAATACGTCAATGGGTAAAACCTTCTGTCGACAAGGGTATTTTAGAAGCAATGTCGGCAGTATTACACATGTATGTACCAACCATCGAACAAGGCGCAGTAAATAGTAATGCTGTCTCAGAATACCAAAAGAAAAAAGTACCAGTGGCCTTATTTAGAAATCATATTTGGGCAGCTCTACATCCCAGGCACGCATGGAAGACAAAGTGCTCGCCACCCAGTACACTAGAATTTCTATACGCAAAGTGGCCTTACAAACCATGTGAACCTGCTCTGCCAATGATGCATTTGGAAGGAACTGGAGACGTATTGTCCATAGTTACTTCGGAAAACGCCGGCTACATACAAAAAATACATACAAAAAAATTACAACTGGTAAACACATATCCACATCTTGCCACACTATTCTCACATGACATGTCACTGCAGTTTCAACATCGGTCGAATTTTTATAAAGTTGCCGTTGCTTGTATGACAGACATTTTTGCAGAAAAAGGAGTTCTAGACTTTACATACGTCTGTAACAAAAAATACGGCGTCAATATCTACGACTGGACACGCGGTAAATATAGATTTAGACCATCCACAAAACATTCAAAACAAACCATGGAGAATATAATCGCTACGATATCTTTAGAACGACCCATTCAACCCATTCTTACACGCACCAAAATATTAGAGACAAGTGTCTCGAATGGTTCGGACTCGGTTAGATTTGGTTCGAAGTTCCCAATTCGCATACCAAAAGGTGCAAAAAATGCCACATACCAAATTGGACCAACCACATGGTACGAAATTTACTTTAGTGTAGGCTCTAATTCTGTTTCCAGTGAAAGTGATTCGGGAGGATTACTACTTATTTAATTTTAAGTGTCTTATGATTTTTTTTTACAAATGTAACTAGATATTTTTCTTCTTCTTTCGAATAAGGGACCCTCACGTCAGTGCAAAACTATTCATCGCTATCAGAATCCATTCGGTCTGCTCGTGGGACATCCCGGTAGTAATATCCATCGCTATCAGAATCGCTATCATCGCTACGTTCATGCTCCTTTTTAAGTGTCTTGTTTTGCTCCTTTTTAAGTGTCTCGTTTTGCTTTGTAAGTGTCTCGTTTTGCTTTGTAAGTGTCTTGTTTTGCTCTGTAAGTGACTTGTTTTGCTCTGAAAGTATCTTGTTTTGCTCTGTAAGTGACTTGTTTTGCTCTGTAAGTGACTTGTTTTGCTCTGTAAGTGTCTCGTTTTGCTTTGTAAGTGTCTCGTTTTGCTCTGTAAGTGTCTTGTTTGTATTTTTATCTTTCTTGAAGAATGACATTTATTGTAAATACGTTGTATTTATATACGTTGTTTTTTATCCGACCACGAGTTCGAGCAAATATCTTCATTATAATCCCTGATAGTAAAAATAAAGGAATTGCACATAATATTTTACTGTAAATAAATGATTTTAATCTTTAAATTGGTTCCGCGTGTCAGGCAAAAAATTGTCTTAAATCCTCTCTCTTCTCCGCTTCGTAGCGATGATCGCTATCATCGCTACGTTCATGCTCCT
>Ga0206126_10005783_pt1 | contig 11203 bp, 15 predicted proteins | sample Helgoland_Spring_5_FD_148621 | JGI IMG/M metagenome (GOLD analysis project Ga0206126, IMG submission 148621) | Pelagic subsurface seawater microbial communities from Kabeltonne, Helgoland, North Sea - Helgoland_Spring_Bloom_20160412_1 | ecosystem: Environmental > Aquatic > Marine > Epipelagic ...
TTTCTTGCATTAACTCACTTGCTCGTTCAGCTGCAAATACTAATTGACCTTTTAAAGTACTATCTGTGTTTAATGGTATACCCATTTCCATAAGATACTTTGAACGTTCTGTTCTAAAAGTATAATCCTTAAATTCAGGTAACTCCTTTAATGCTTTTACTAGTGTAGTTTTTCCTACACTCATTGTTCCACAAAAACCTATTTTCATATTAAAATCTTACTGTTCCTTTAAATGCTGGGTTTTTATACCATGGTAAACCCTCCCTACCTTTTTGTATTTCATTCCAAGTATCATAATCATATTGAATACCATTTAAATGATACTCTTTTTTCTTTTGTTGTTCATTAATAAGAGCTGGTCCTTCCATATTATGAAGTACTACTTTATCACCATAATCCATAGCATAAACTGTTGTTATAGATCCGTCTTCTTCCTCTTTAATTAATTTACGAGCACCTCCTATTTTAGGATTAAGAGATCGTTGAACTTTATCAAAATGTTCTTTTTTTGCTTTTTCAGCATTTATTTGGTGTTTATTCATAATTTAATTTTTTAATAATGATTCAGCAACATATGTACCTTGGGCTCCTGAAACCGTAATACCTCTTGCTGACAATGCATCACCTACGAAATGTACATTAGGAAACCTAGTTAAACTTAAATCTTCGTAATTAACTAATGGTTCTGGTGATAAATATTTTACTTCAGGCATGTAAATACCCCAATCTTTACCTAATGTTGGGAATACTGTTTCTAAATCCATAATAAAATCTTCAATGTGAAGTGCATATTCTCCAATTGCATCATACAAAACGTCCATACTATTTACAACGTGTGTTTCTACATAATTTCCTTCTGATGTTTTAGAAGGTACTCTATGTGATGGAGAATAAAATAAACCTACACCTTCATGTTGTAATTTTTCTACTGCTTCTCTTGACCAGTCAAATGGTTTGTCAATATTTCTAATTTCCATTAAAATACCAAAATTAGTCATATCATTTCTGTATGCTTCATCTTTTTTAGCATGTCCGTTGTAACTAACATCACCATAAGTGTGTTCAGCTGCAACGTAAGCAGCATTATTATTAGTACAAAATGATCTTAATGATACGCCTTTTTCTTCAAACTTTTGGTATAATTTAAAATCATAACTAATGTCAATTAACTTTTGGAAGTGTTTCTGTGGTGCTTCAAAACGTACACCAATTTGTACTGATTTGGGTTCTGTAGGTAATTCATATTCTTCAGCTAATTGTTTACCAAAGTCAATTCCTGATTTACCCACACCAAAAATAAGTTGATCATAATCTTCCCAACTATCATCATATACTACTATATTATTATCAAAATTAATGTCTGTGACTTTAGTTTCCCAAAGAAATTCTACACCTTTTTCTACTAAATAATCATACCAATTCTTGCCAATTTCATGTAGATAATCGGTTCCAACATGCCATACAGGGAATAACCTTAAGCCAAAGTGTGGTTTGATGAAATCCGGTTCTGCTACGGGATTTGAACATTGTACTTCGGATGGGTTTGGGTGAAAACGTTTAAAATTATCTATAACTTGGTCAAATAATTCCATTGCTTTTTCATCGCCTGTGTATTTAGACAATTGTCCCCCTATGGATGTGTGGTAAGTTAATTTACCATCTGACCAACCACCTGCTCCTAAAAAGCCTCTCATTACGTCAGCTGCTGGTCTTCTATATGGATCTAAACCCATATCAATAATGGTAATTTTTCCATTAAACCCATTATCTACTAATTTAGTGGCTGCATTTACGCCTGCAACCCCAGCTCCTACAATTACTACTTTAGTCATACTTGATTATTTTTGTTTAATATACGAAAAGGAAGTGGCCCAACCAAATTGATTGGGCCACAGCTCCTTTCTTAATTTTTAAATCGTCCGGCTATGAATCGGACTAAATGTTTATTAGCAGCATTTAGGGCTGCACCATCCAAAACATACTTTGTTAAAAGTTAGTTTACAAATTGTTCTACAAATTAAATCTTTCATTTTTTAGTTTTTATTAGTTAATAGGACCTCCTAAAGATTTAGCTACTTTAATTTTAGCCATTAATTGTTTTTTGAATTTTTTACCTGCTGTTGGTAATTTAGCATTCCATCCTTGGATTCTTTTTTTCAAAAATTTATCTTTTTTCTTTTGATCTGTAAATTTAGATACTGTTGTTGTAAATCCTTTAGCCCACTTTTTTTCTTGTTGGATATTATCAAATTCTTTAAGTAATTCAATTTCTTCTTTAATAATGTTTTTTAATGATGATAATTTTATGTTTTCTTTGTTTATTAACTTATTAATATTAGTATTTTCATTTCTAATTCTTCTATCTCTTCTATCTCTTCTATCTTTAGGGACAGGTTTACCTTTAAACATCTGTGGTTTTGGTTGTTGAAATTGACTAATTCCCGCAGTTCCAAATGAACCTGTTCCAAATGAACCTGTTGAATTTGAACCAGTATTTAATGAACCAGTTAATGAACCTGTCATTGGACCTCCTTGTGAACCAGTAGAGGTACATCCCATAAAATCCGCTCCATTAAACCAATTTAAAGAAGAAAAATTATATATGGTGTTAAATTGAAGTACCTGTTGGTAATTAATATAATCTGAGGAATTTCCATATTGGTTATTATTTAAAACATTACAATCTGAATCAAAGTTATATCCATCAATTGTTCCCCCAGTACCTGTTGTAATTGAACTAGAAGCTTGTATAACTGTATCTCCGACACATGCAAAACACATTACTAAACTTTCTCCAAATGAACTTGTTGCTGAGCCTGTTACCGGACCACCTGTGTCTGGTACATCAGGAGTAATATTATTATTAGCACAAGCACCTACATATGGGTCTTCTATTGTATCGATATTAGTATAAAAACCACCACCAGGTGCACTACAACCTTGTTGTACAATTGATTGTAAAAATCCGGTTCTAACACCTTGAGCTGTTTGGTATTTAAATTGGTGTCCTAAATCGTAATTAGATGCGTTAGGTAAACATAAAGTATATGTTGAACTACCCCCACAATTTCTAATTTTAACAGTAGCAGATCCTGCTTGTTCATTTAAATTATTGTGTTTATTTTCAGTAACCCATTTTTTATAGTTAAATTTTGCCATTATTTTTTTCTTTTTTATTTATTAGTTTTTTCTTATTGCTCTACCATTTACTCCAATAGTTACCATAATTACTCCGTCAGCATCTAATACTCCGGGCATCTTTTGATCGAAGTATAATTCTCCAGATTTAGTATTAATCTCATAGCTTGTATCACTTATTGCTTTTTTAGTACTATCATCTAAAACTGCGTCAGAATTATCAGCAATATTAAATTTACTAATAATATCTTGTAAAAGCTGTTTGTTATCTGGATGAGAAACTATTGCTAATTTATTACCTTGTCCTAAAATAGCGAATCCATCTGTGTTTTCTTGAGCTATTTTATTAAACGCCTTAAGATTAGTAGCATTCATATCAATTTTAAATTTAAATGCATTAGTTACCGAAAGCTTTTTTTGTATTTCTTTACCGAAGTCTATAAGTTCTTTAGGAACTGCTCCTGAGTTAACCTCATATAATGGTTTAATTCCCGCTAATTCTTGGAATCTTTCTACTAGTAATTTTTTCATTATTTTTTTCTTTTTTCAAATGATCGACCACCAAAATAAGCACCAATCACGGTAATTAATACTAGCTGTAATAAATCTGTCCATTTTTCTTCTACAACAAACTGAATTGTTCCAGCGTCAATAAATATCATTAAAACTGTTGAAACTACTAAAAATATTAAAATTAGTGGTCTAACATTTTTACTTAACCAAGAATCAGAATTCATATCTGCTTTCCAACGGTCTGTGATGTTAGCTTCCATTTTTGTTTCGTAGTCTGCTATTAGTTCTTTAATTTTTTGTTCTGCAGCTAGTTTTTCTTCTTTGGATGTGTGTAAGTTATCTATAACTCCACCTACACCTTTTACTAGGTCGGTTGCGCTACCACTAAATATTTTTGTTAATATACTCATAACACTTTTTTATTAACAGTAAAAAGCATTCATCATCATACAATTAGCTAATCCTATTCTATCTGATAACATATTTTTACGCTTAGGACCAGCTCCATTTAATTTAGATTCCCATCCGTTTATTCTACTTTGTAAAAAATTACAAGCTTTTGTTTGAGCTTGTGGAGAATTTATTATTGTAGAAGTTGGGGGAAAATTAAAATATGGTTGTGAAGCTATATCTGCGGGAATACCTGCCCCACCAGCACTTTTATATACATTTGCTAATGTTGTTGCAAATCCTGTTCGCCAAGGTAAAGGATTATATCCACCTGGAAAGGGACCCGAAGCAAACATTTGAGCACATGCACCCATATCTTCATTAATAGGTTGTTTAGACATTATTTCTTTTATTGATTCCCTAATTATTTTCCTTAACTCGTTTTTTTTCATTTTTTTAATATTTAAAATTATCTTCAAAGTCTCTTAAAAGTAAATTACCTTTAAGATATGCTTCCATTTCCATTTTTCTCATATGATCATCTTCTTGTGCATATTTTGGAGATGACATATCACCTTTATCTAAATCACCTCTTTCATTTTGTACATGATGAATTAATTCATGACAATAAGAACGTAAAATATCTTTTGGGTGTCTATTTGTAATAAATATAACAATTTCTTGATTCCCCGAATTGTAATAAGCTGTTCTTCCAAATATTTTTTTAGCATTTTCCTCATCTTTACGTAAGATAAGTTTAGGCGCTTGTTGGATATCATACTTTTGTTTAGCGTCCTCATATAATTCTTTAAATGCCTGTTTAAATTTCATTATGCTTCTGGTTCTTCGGGTTCAGGTGTTGGGGTTGGTGGTGGTAATGCTGTATCATCACCTATATCTTCTGTTTCCTCTTCATCTCCTACTTTTATGATAGGTTTTGTCATTAATCTATTAATATGTTTTACAGCATAATTTCTTTCATCTAAATCAGCTAAGTAATATTCATCTATTCCTATTTTAGCCATTAAGGAATAATCTTCATAATATATATCAAAATGTTGGCCATTTAGTAGAAAAATTCTATATGAAGGAGGAATAGAGTTAACTGCTTTTAAATTACTAACAAAACGAATTAAAGGATTCATTTTAAGTTTATTTTCTAAAGCATCTTTAATTTCTGGTGGTATATCGTATTTTTTTACGACTTTATTTTCCATTAAAGATTTAATCTCTTTTTTTATATATTCTCTAAGTTGTTTCATTAGTAAGAAAATCCTTTTTTATATTGGTATGCTAAACATGATCCTGACAATAAATTAAAACCATAAATAGGTCCATAAATTATATCACCAGGTCCTATTTTTACATTATGTACTTTACTTGAAGTAAAATCAGCAAGACCTGCTGCATCTGCTCTTCCCCAAGTTATACTTTCAAATTCAGTAAAACTACCTGTTAAGAATTGTCTTGTACCGCCATCAGCCGCTGTAGACGATGCTTTAGCGTCTACAAGACCTTGTAATGCGGAAAAACTTCCTGTGACTCTAATGCTACCCGATTCAAAATATTGTGCTCCTTGTGAGCCATATGGTACTCCGTTCATAATTTTTATTTTTTATTTTTTTTATTTTTAATTGCTTTAGAAACTGCTTTACGTCTCTTTAATAAATATTGATCTGTTTTGTCTTCATCACCATCGTTATCAATATCCCCATCTTCTTGTCCAACAGGATCTAATTTTTCTTTAGTTAATCGTGAAGATAATTTTTTACTTTCTTCTGATGATTTTTCTATTACTGGAGAAGATTTAAAATCTTTAGCTTCTTGTTCAGAAAATTCAATTTCTAATTTTTGCTTTTTTAAACCTTCATATTGTTTTCTTGCTTTAGATAAAAATTGTTCTGGGATAGCTACTCCTCGGGAAGCATAATATCTAAGTACTTCTTCGTTTGATTTTTCTTCGTCAAACATTTTAAAGAATTTTTTCATAGTACCTTCTAATAATACTTCTCTTTTATAAGAATCAACATTTTCCATTAAATTATCTTGATGAGACATAGTTTCATAATCTAAATAATGAAAAGCAGCTCCTATACTATGAGCAGCGTTTGTAAATTTAGATTGAACCCAGGCTGGAAGTTGGGCATTATCTGGTAACATATGCAATAATCTTTCTGTATATTGATGTATTTTATATAATTGAGATTTGGCCATTTTACCTTCATGGTCCTGCTTGTGGTGGTCTGCGCTATGGCCTACTTTACCACATGTTGAACATGCGTTCATTTCATCTATATTTGTCATTTCTTTTTTAGATTTTTTTAAAGCACTTTCTTGATATTGTTCTTCATTGTCAAATTCATTTATTTCTTCAAATTTAGCTATTAATATTTTTTTAAATTCATCTGCAGCTTCAGAACCAAAGTTACCACTAACAACTCTAAACATTTTTCGATAATGTTTCATCATGTCTTCGGCATATATTTTAGCTTTTAATGATGGTGATTCATTATCAGAAACTACTCCTTCAAATTGAGATGATTGTGTTCCACCTTTAGGTGCCGTGTAATCTTTTGCTAATGGGTTAAATATTAGAAATAAGTAAATATTACCATAAACACCCGCTGGAGATATATCTGTTATTTCGTAGTCTTCTATGTATGTTTTAAATTGAGTGTATATTTTAAGTGCTGCTGCTTTTGCTTTTGCTTTTGATCTTTCTATTTGATCTGAAACATCTTTACCAAATGTTGCTCCTGTATAATTAGGACCATTATAATGTGGGAATTTAATGTATGTTCCACCTGATCTTTTATCTAAAAATGATGAAATTTCATCAGTATCTGCATCATCAACAAGTTCATCGTGATATATATCAGCAACCTCTAACATTTCTCTAACTAGTCTAATAGTGTCTGGATCAAATGATTTAGGTGTTTTAAATTCTTTTAATTTTTCGTTTTCCATCATACCTGTTGCTGTTCTTTTGGGTCTTCGAGAAAAAGGATATTCATCCGTTGGTGCTATAGCTCCTGTTCTAGGGGGGCCTTGTGTTGTTAATGTAGCACTACCGTATGCTTGTTCTTGTACTCCTTGACCTGGTTTAGTTTTTCCTATTTGGTTTACAGCTTTTTTCTGCTGAGTTATTTGTTTTTGAATTTGTTGTTTTTGTTGTCCTAAAGATTTAGTAATTTGATTTCTTTGGGTTAATACTTGTTGTTTAGCTTCTTTAGCTTTATTTATTTTTTCTTCAGCTGATTTTATAGTATTTTGGATATTTGTTTTTATAGATTGAAGCTCTTTTACTTTTTCGCTTTTTTCTTTAGAAGATATTTCTACTCCTACTTCTAATTTGTTTAAAGCTTCTAATTCTTGGTTTACTTCATTTGTTCTATCCTCAATTTGATTTTTTTCTTCAACAGCTGTTGCTAAATCAGATTCAGCTTTTGTTAAAGTTTCTCTAGTTTGGTTTAATTGAGCTAAAGAAGCTTTTGTAGCTGCTTTCATTGTTTCTTTAGAAATATCTATGTCTACATTAGCTAAATCCTTTTGAATTTGCGTTTTTTTATCTGTAAAACGTTGCATAACTGAAGGATCTAGTTGTTCGTCTACTTGTTTTTCAAACATAGTCATTTTAGTTCGGTTGTAATTAGGGGTAACAGGTTCACCCTTATAATGACCACCATCACCACCATAAATACTTTTATGAATATAATTTTCTAATTCTTCAACATCATCCGCAAAAGGTCTAGGAGAAGTAATACTATTACCATCACCAGCGTTTCCCCCACTAGCTCCAGTACCTGTATATTCTTTTACAAGTTTTTTAATTAATTCTCTTAGTTTCTTTTTGTCCACTTAATTCTTTTTCTATGTGTTTACGTCGTATTTTAGTAGCTTCTTTTATACTTTTTGTAAATTCAGTTTTATTAACCCCACCTTTCCATTTTTCAATTACACCATCTTCAGAAACAAATCCTGAATTTGATGTATTTATTGCATCTAATAAATATGATTCTACTTCAGATACTATATCAAGTGAATTTTTAGCAATTAATCTTTTTTTATAGTCATCATATTCTCCCCTAATTCTTAATTTATGTTCAAACTCTATAACACAATCAAAACATTTTTTATGAATTCTATAATTTGGTTTATCTAAACGTTTTTTCATTATTTTATTACAACAAGGACAACTTAGGGGCATAAATACCTCTTTTTTAATTACATCTAATTTAGACACTGTTTGTTTAATACCATTTTTTATTGTCCAGGTTTTTCTACCTTCAGTCCAAACATCACCTTCTTTGTAATCTTTAGTTTCTTTTTTGTAACCTATTTGTGTACCAGTTGATGCGCCAGTTTTTCCAGTAATTAAATTACGGGCTCTTTGTACATCTTTTCTTTTAAATTCTTTTTTTAACATAACTTTTTTTAACTCACATCCATGTAATCTCCATGGCTTGCTTCTATTCCTAATTTTTCTAATTTTTTAACTATATTGTCTAATTCTTTCATACCTGAACCATATCTTTCTGGTATATCTACAGCTAAATCACTTAATGTATCTTTTAACCATTCATTAGCATCATCATATCCTAATTTGTCAGAGCGTTGATTTTGGTCTTTATTTTCATAAACGTCTAACCCATAAAAACGACCTCCTTGTTCAGTGTATACAAATTCTACTTTTTCGTAAGTTGATATATATTTTTTAAATAGTTTTTTAGCTCTTGCTGCTGCAGTTAAATCTTTAGGATCTACAAAAGTTCTTTTATCTTTACCAGAAATACTACGACCATAGTCATCTGTATCTTGATCTTTTATTGAATCAATTACAGCTAATGCTAATTCTTGACCTCTAATGTCTCCATTCATTTCTGCTTTGTCATATGCTGCATAGGCCATTTTTAATTGGTCTTCTTTTGAATCTGATTGTTCTGTATATAGGGGTTTAATACCTGCTAATTGTTGGAATCGTTCTGTTAGTAATGTTTTTTTCATTATACGTTTGTTTTAAAAATTCTAGCCATTCTTTTAAGTTCATATTCTTCATCACTCATCCCTGATCTACCAGCTATTTCTCCTATATTAAAGAGTATTGTTTCTAAGTCGTAGTTACTTATTATTTTTTGTAAAGCTCTTCTATCTCCATCACTTATTGATTCTTGGGGAGATGGGTATCTTTTTTTACTACTTCTCATATTTTTTCCCATAAAAGCAGCTGTTCCAGGAACATCTTGGGCTTTAATTTTTTCCTTAAGTGATTTTTTTTCTTGAGCTTTATCAACATCTTTAACACTTTGAAGGCCGTTTAATCTTTTAGCTTCAGCATCTGCTCTTTCTTTAGTAGCAAAGTCAGTTACTATTTTATCACCATCCATTACTCGATAAGTATCGTTTGTTTTTGAATATTCTACTTTATATGGTGTACTCATCATTTTATCATACTCATCTTGAGTCATTTTACCTACTGCTACATCATATGGTATATCACCCTTACCTGAATTTTTTCTAGCTATTGAAATGGCTCTTTCATAAGTCTCCATTTCAGCCCCATACATGTCTGCTATAGGTCCTCCTTCTGGTTCAGCTTCTTGTTCCATATCACGCATAATTTGGTTTAAACGATCTTGAAGTTCTTGCACTGAGTAATCATCTACTAAGTCTTTGGCTCTGTTTTCACAAGCTTGTTCTTTTAATAAGCGTTGATTATGTTGCCAATCGTGTATACTGAATTTTTTCATAATTTATTTTATTATACCTGCTCTTCTTTGAAATACTTCTTGTAATGTTTCATTTGTTTCATTAATTTGACTATAAATGTATTTTAAAGCAGCCTCTTTATCGCCATTAAAACGATCATCAACAAATTTTTGACCTTTTGCTGCATATTCACCATTAGTCATTGAAGGACGTTCTCCAAATTTATTTTCAATGTCTAAAGCTCCTGAACCAATTATAACTAAGTCTTCATCTGGATTGTCCATATCTTCAGGTTCGAGTCTTAAATCCTCAACTATTTCTAAAGTGTCCCAATTTATGTCTTGTATATTACCTGATAATTCGTAATTAACTTCTACTGAAACATCAACTATAAATCTCCATATATCATCTTGTGAATATGCTACAAATGATATGTCTTTACCTTCATTACCATGATCTTCTATTTCATCGCCTTCTTCAAAATCTACATTATGTGATTCATTACCCCAACTAATAGTAACATCTTCTAAAGGACCAGTAGCGTGACCATATTTGATTTTAACTTTTTCCATTTCATTTTGAACAGGAACGTTTACTTCAAATTCACCTGCTGTAGTGTTTTTATCTGGTTCGGGGCTATATCCTAATGGATCATGAAACATTCCTATTTTTTCGCCTAATTGTTCATTTAAATATCCAAAATCTTTGGCTATATTTTTTAATTTTCCTTTCATATTATTTTTTTTTAGATTTTCCTGGTTTAAATTTTATACTTGTACTACCACCTGATGTGTTAGATCCGGGTCCAAGATATAAACTGGGGAATTTATTTCTACAAAAATCCATTAAAGGCATACCATTTAAATTACAATCACAAGGACTTGGATTTAATGTTTGATCATAAGAAGAATTTTCTCCCCCTGTTAGTTCTGGGCTACATTTCATACATAAATTCTTAAGATCATCTGCTGAGTTGTTAGGTATAACATTACCACAATTTCCATCCCAATTAGATAGAGCTTGTTCTTGGAGATTTTGAATTTCCTCTTTAATAATATTTTTTAATTGTGTAAGTTTCATAGTTTTATTCTCTTTTTTCATTAATTTTCTAATTGGACGTCTTGGTTTTCTTAGTACTCCTGGATTACTACCTCCTGTACAATCACAAATACACCTTTCAGTATCGCTACCAGAGGTACAAGGTTGACCTGCTTGGGCACAATAGTTTGGGTCTTGATTTTCTTCTGCGCCACCACTGTTTGTGTAGTAACAGCTTTGACCACTTACATTTTCAATTTCTTGAAGTTCTAAAATGGTTTCTCTAATAATATTTTTAAGTTTAGATATTTGGTTATTTTCTTTTGCCATTATTTTTTGCTTTTTTCAAATGATCTACCACCAAAATAGGCACCAATCACTGTAATTAATACTAGCTGTAACAAGTCTGTCCATTTTT
>Ga0206126_10005792_pt1 | contig 11195 bp, 7 predicted proteins | sample Helgoland_Spring_5_FD_148621 | JGI IMG/M metagenome (GOLD analysis project Ga0206126, IMG submission 148621) | Pelagic subsurface seawater microbial communities from Kabeltonne, Helgoland, North Sea - Helgoland_Spring_Bloom_20160412_1 | ecosystem: Environmental > Aquatic > Marine > Epipelagic ...
CAAGCAAGAGCGAAAGATTAAAGAAGACTATAACTGCGCAGAGTATGTTTGGCGCCAGTGGACCGTAAGATAACTAATGAGATGTGGGTTAGGCCGAAACAGTTAAATTATTGTGTGTTGATTACAGAAGAATCCTAATCTGAAACAAGATTGGCTCGTGGACATCAGTTAAAAAAATGTTGAAACGAAGTCTCTTTTTGATATACTGAATTTCCAGACATAATGAATAACAGCAATAGATCGAACATCCATTTAGGCAGAAAATTAATATTATGAAAGTATCATTTATGATTATTCAACTACGTAAAATCTTTCTATTTCTAATTCTCATATTTAATATGATTGCAGCTAGTGCTCTGGCTAATTCAAATAATGAAATAAGGCGGCAATTTAATACTTTATTAATATCTGAGCTCGATACTGACGTATGGGGACCAAGTGTCGGTGTGATGGTTAGAAATGCAAATGAGGAATCCAACAACAAACGATTAGAAAAACTAATCACAGATCTTTCCAAATCAGGAATTTTAAAAACTACTCAGTTTACAACAAAAGTTGTTGATTTATCCCAACTTGAAATGGTTTGGGAAAAAGATATTGAATTTAACAACTCTAATTTCGAAGAAATATTTAAAAAATCAAAATTTCAATCTCTATTGGTCATTGATTATTCCACTACCATTAGCGGTTTCGAGGTGTCATTAAATTTGTACTCGATGAGCGATGACAGCGTTGGATCTGTCATCGCAACTGTTCCATCTACTATGCTAATCTATGACTGGAAAGCCAATGAAGAAGTAGAGATTTTAACCGCTTCTGACTCAAAAGTACTAAATGAAAAAATTGATGCTGTGCTCAACCAACAGATAATTATTGAAAATGCGCAGACATTCGAACAGCATTTTGCGAATTATAAACTACAGGAAATAAAAGCTCAGGGGCTAGAATCATTAGATAGCCTCATTGAAGCAATTAAGCTTAAACCTTACCTGGTAGACTTGGTCCAAACTGCCACTCAGCTCAGCCGGAGCTATTTTGGTTCAGATGCAGTTAATTACTTAGCAGAGACCCTTTATCCATCCATAAATATTGAACTTGAAAAATATTCTAGACTTTTGCTAGATCCTAATTTTGAAATCTTCGATGACTGTAATTTGGACACACCGAGGCTAGACGAGTGCTCCATAAGTGTCGATAACTTCAGGTTTCCACAGTTACTAAATCTATTCCTTAAAACTCAGGGAAAGCGGTTTGGGCAAAATAAAAAGAATTGGGGCGTTAGAGAAGTAAGAGAATATATTTTATTGCAAGCTTCACGAAGGGTTATCGAAAATTATAAAGATGGATCCTTTGCTAACAACTATTTCGACAAAGTTAAGGCTTCAACTGACATAGATATACCCCTTGCGCTAAACATCGAGGCAGAACTTAACAATGCTGGTTTTGACCAGATTAAAGTTTTAAACTATGTCCTGGGGTCGGGATCTGCATGGACACTTCCTGAAATGGAAATCATAGACGATACTGGTGCCCAACAGCTTTTTTTTAAGGAGCTTGAAAAATCCTTTGGGGCAAAACTATTTAAGCGAAGATATAATACAGCCCCATTGTCGATATATGATAATGATCAAAAACGTTTTATTCCGTTTAAAGAAAAAATCTCAAATTTAGATTTTTATTTTCCACCATCATATATGGTTGGTGGAGCGCAAGATGTAATAGAATTTATGGATATCTCTGACTTAGGTCCATGCGAAATTGCTAAAGGTGGCAGTGTTGGCTATTCATCGAGCGACCCAAGTTCATATGTCAGTTATTTTACATCATTAGAGGAGAAACAGAAATTCATTACAAAACAAGTTGAGGCACAAAAAGAAAGTACTGAAACAGGATTTCCTATGATAAAAGATTTTGATAAAGCCTTAGAATACTGGAATGAGGTTCCAGTATTAGAAGATACAAAAGTAAAGAACACGGTTGATTTTTTTGCCGTGGATTATCCATTACAATCTGGGAAATATTTACCAAATAATAAAACGAGTGATAATTATAGTGATTTGGTCAAGAAACACGCTGATTTCTTTTTTGTAGCATACTCAGATCGCCTTCTGTGGGCAGATTTTTGTATTTTAAGCATGATGAGAAACGCACAAAATAACTACAAAATTGATGATTACGTAAAGTTGAGATATCTGGATGATGGCACACCCGTTTTTGATTTCAGTGTAATCGCAGGCTTATTCATCACTGACTCCGTTGACGTTAATCAACCCATTTTCCTTAATACAAATATGTATGGTGAAAATAGTACGAATTGGGCGCGCCTCGACATTTCAAAAGATGGAACGTTATTCGATCCTAACGGTTTAAATTTAAACACAACACAATTTGTACGAGGTCTTGGTTTTGATGTGCTCCACTCCAACGACTGGCTATACGTTCCTGGTATTGTTCAAAGTTCCATTGGCTTGAATGAGATCCATGAAATTCATTATACGGATATTAATGGTAATAAAAAAACCGTCTATCCTAAAAATAAAAGCATTAGAACATCAGGGGCACAAGTTGTCGGTGGTGAAATTAATAGAATGGCTGATTGGTTAATTGATGATGAACAAATATTAAAGCCACAATCACAATTCATGAATAACTGGGAATATAATTTAGATATGTTTGCTGCCATGAACATTGAGTTGTCTTTACCAAATTATATAAAAAATTCTACATTAGCTACACAATCTGCTTTAAAGATTTCTGATATTAAAACAGTATTCAATTCTTTAACCGTCGATAATCGCATCGCTTTACAAACGGATCTAAAGAGACTTGGATTATATGAGTGGGAAACTAACGGAGTATCTTGGGAAATAACTAAAAGTGCATTAGAACAATTGTTTGTTTATTTAGATAGTTATTACCCTGAACGTAAATATATCGCAGACTATGGCTTCGATGAATCTGGGATCTCAGATCAGGAGTTTATAAATTTTTGGAGAGATTTATACGGCTGTGGTGAAGATAATTTATTAAAAATTACAAGTGTATGCGGAAATTAGAAAGTTAAAGAGATGAAATATTTAAGAAGGCTATTTTTTGGTTTTATTCTAATAATGCTAGCGCCCATGATGGTCTTAGCTGACGAGGTTACCGATATCGTAAACGATGTGGCCGCTAAGCTTGTACAACAACTACCAATGGACAAAAAAATTGCACTCAAGTCGCTCTCACCTGATGAAACAGGGCTTCCAGAAGACTTTCTTCGTAAGCTTACATCTGATCTAGAAGCCGCACTGCTGACTGCCTCTGACTTTGAGATTAACTTAGCGAACCGTGCTACAATGGAAGACGTATGGCAGGAAGCTATCGAATTTAACAACGCGGACTTTGATGATCTCTATGAAGACGCCAACGCTGATGTGATGCTAATGATGTCACCTCGCGCAATATCATCAGGCGTTGAGATAGCTATTACTGCTTATGCTTTGACTGGCAACAACATAGGTAAGACACTGGCTTCAAGTGGTTCAGTACTTTTACCGATTGACCTAAAAGCTAATCTTGGCGTCGACGTAAACGATCTCAACAAACAAATGGCACAAGTCTTGGCTGAAATTGAGAAGGTTGGACAAACAGGAGGATTAATATCCAGTCCAAACACGTATGCTGAATTTTATCATAACGCTCGCTTGCTGCAACAGCGTGGAGAAGTGGATCTCGCCATGCGGAACTACGAGCAAGCACTAGCTGAAGGATATTTATTTGTAGATCCCCTTGCCGATTTGCTTGATCTTGCAAATGCACGTTATGGCGAAGCCGGTACGAAAAAATATTTTGAGAAAAAAATAAAACAAAACATTCCACAAGAATTGGGAAATTTGGGTGCGCTTTTATTGGGGAGTGACCCTATAGATTTGGTACAGCCGATACTTGATCAGAAAATAACATTTTCTCCATTATTATCTACCTGGCTCCAACAAACCTATTTGAACTGGAACCGTTTTGATACGCTGACGATCGGAAAAGCTCGAACAATTGCTGCTGAGTTGATATCTGCAGACTATAAATCTAGTAAATTTCAAACATATTATATTGATAAAATTCGCGGTGCAACAATAGGTGAGAGTGCAACTCAAACACATGTCTCATTCATGGAATCTGGTCAAATGGCCTTGGACAGAACCACTATCTCCCGGACGGGAGTGATATATTATTCCATCGGAAAAAACGGGTATTTTATTGGTAGTATTAATATCCAAGATAAAGTGGATACATCATACGAAATAAAATTTTGTTACAGTAAAACACGATCACAAGAACGTATATGCAGAAATCTAGACAGAGATTTAAATATGATGAAAGATAGAGATATAGGTTGGTTTTATGTAGATTTTATTCAATCATCTGCATCGAGTAATGGCACTGATTGGAACTTTGGTAATGAGTGTGTTCATGAGATTGAGTATACTGATTTTAATGGATTTCGTGTCAAGTCCCCTATTTTAGTTCAAATTGCTTCGTCAGATCAATATCCACCTAATTCAGTGAATAAGATAAAAGAATGTGCTGGTAAATATTATCGAAAGACCAATTAGAGATAATTTCATATCTACCAAAATAATTTCTACCTACACTTGAAGATATCACTGTGTCTGGCTAGCCAGAATGTGCTTATTTGATTAAAAGATATGACTTTCAAACCTTATAAATAGATTGACACAAGGGTTCACTTTGATACTTTAAATATTACAATATAGGAGTCAAAAATGCGTAAATTATTTTTATCAATAACGTCTGTAATATTATTGCTGACAGGCCAACTTACGGCCCATGAAGCACCAATTAGAGTAGTAGTGCTTGGCGAGGACAGTGACAGCAATGCGGTAAGTCGTTCAAGTGAAATATACACACGAGTTGTTGCAGAGCTTCAGCAATCTTTAATCCGCGAAAATATTACTGTTATCGACGAAGACATGATCGCGGTTAAGCTTGGCTTTTCTTACAATGAATATCGCACTAAACAAGAGTTGATTCAAACGCTGTCGATTGCCAATGAAACAACAGATGCAACAGTACGAAGTCGGCTTGGTATCGTTTTTGCAATTTTTCCAAACATCCAAGAGATGTCGATGACACGCAAATTGACTGTTCGTGTGCGCGGTCAGATCTATGATCTCAAAACATTACGTGCATTATCATCCTTTGAGGTAAGTGCACCTGAAACAGTTACACTGCCAAAGAAAGAAAGCATGTGTAACGACATGTGTGTCATTGAAAAGGCTGGCGAGGTATCTCGAGAGCTCGCACGAGAGCTGGGTGCCGTTTTGTCTCAGAAACTTCATATTGTCATTGAAGACAGTGCTTATTCTGGAAGCATAACAGGTTCTGCATCGGGTGGTGTTGCTGCAGGAGATGGTGTTCTTGAAAGTGTTTACACTCTTGAATTCAATTTAATGAAGAACTCAGATGTCTTACGCACAGTGCGTGCGTTAGAAGCGAGTGTCGTTCGTGAAATCGAGCTTATGAAGTCAAATAACACCCAAAGAATTTACTCAGTCACTACAAACAAAGACTTGGGCGACTTAGAGGAACGGATCATGATGCTTCTACTTGATCTGGGTGTAGATATTGACCGCCTCCGATTTAGCTCATTCGGCACAAAACTTTCAATTGAAGCGCTTTAGAGTACACCTGTCATGAAAATGAAAGTATTGATAAAAATTCTGTTGGGGGCAGTAATGCTTGCCCCCAGCTTAGCTTGGTCTGATGCAGAGAAATCTAAGATTTTTCTTTTGGCCAATCAAAGCACAGACAGTACCAGTGTAACTGTTGTAGAAATGAATACCGCACTAGATGAAAAGTTGATTAAGTTTTTGCGTGCTCAGCAGCTTGATACTCGTTCAAGCACTAAAACCACGAATGCGGTAACCAGCTTTAGTAAGCTAGCTCTTTTACAAGCTATCCGCAGTGCAGACCTTTCGGGTAATGACTTTGCAATCACATACTCGGTTGCTCCCCAGATCAAAGAGACTTCAAATGCTCGCACAATGAAAGCAAGCGCTAAGGGTACGATTTACAATGCCAATACTCAAGAGCTTCTGACAACGTTTAGCATTACTACACCAGAAAGCGCTGTCCTGCCAAGGAACGCAGGCAGCTGTCTTAAGAGCTGCCTTGATGCTGCCATGTCTGATCTTGTCGATGATCTAGCGCGTGAGATGAGTTTTGTACTCGCCCAAAAAATATCATTCATACAAGAAGATCGGGTTCTGACGGACACCACGGATGCAAATGCTATCAAGAATAGGTTGAGCGCGAGTACGGCACGCAAACCAGTTCGAAAAACGATTACCTCGAGTTCAGGCAATTTTGATGTCGATGTTGCACGATCAATCAACATTGAGGTGTACTTCGACTTTGATAGTGCTGCCCTGAAACCTAAGGCGATTGAGCAGCTCAAGCCCCTAGGTGAAGCTTTGTCTTCAACTGATCTTGGCTCTGGTCGGTATCTGATCATGGGGCATACAGATGCCAAAGGCTCGGCATCATACAATCAAACGCTCTCTGAACAGCGGGCTGCATCTGTGCGCAAATACCTTGTGCAACGTTTCCCGGTACAGCCAACCGCTTTGGTGAGCATTGGGCTTGGTGAAACGCAGCTTAAACGCCCCGCAGAGCCAAATGCTGGGGTAAACCGGCGCGTTGAGATTAGCCTACTTCTCGAGGCAATAAGTGCGCCTGCTCCTAAGCCGCTTATTGGTCTAAGCACTTACACTCTAAACTTCAAACTCTTCTCTACATCAGATGTTCTCAAGATCACAAAAATTCTTGAAGCAAAGCACGTTCAGGAGGTGGACCTCTTAAAGTCAAACAGCACATTACGATCCTACTCAGTAGAGACGAAACTTTCTTCGATGAAGCTCGAGGAAGTGTTACTTTTACTTATGCTAGACCTTGGTTTGAACGTGGACACTATAAAGATAGACACAACTGGGGATGCAATCGATATTGAAAATCTATAACATCAAAGGTCTCGACCAATGAAATCTACATTCCTTTCTATCCTGCTTGGCTTATTTTTGACCTTTGCGAATTCATTTAATGCTGCTGCTGACGAGGTTACCGATATCGTAAACGATGTGGCCGCTAAGCTTGTACAACAACTACCAATGGACAAAAAAATTGCACTCAAGTCGCTCTCACCTGATGAAACAGGGCTTCCAGAAGACTTTCTTCGTAAGCTTACATCTGATCTAGAAGTTGCGTTACTGATGGCTTCTGAATTTGAAATTAACTTGATAAACCGGGCCGCGATGGAGGACGTTTGGCAAGAAACTATTGAGTTCAACAATGCTGATTTTGGTGAGCTTTTCAACAGTGCAAATACAGATATTATGCTACTTATGTCGCCTCGGGCAATTTCATCAGGTGTTGAAGTGTCAATTACCGCATACGCACTGACTGGTCCCAATATAGGCAAGACACTTGCGTCAAGCGGAAGTGTCTTACTGCCCATAAATCTAAAGACTGATCTAGGCATAGACGTGACTGATCTGAATAAACAGATGATGCAAGTATTGGAAGAAATTCAGAAAGTTGGTCAAACTGGTGGTTTGATTTCAAGTCCCAATACTTATGCAGAGTTCTATCATAACGCTCGGTTGCTTCAACAACGTGGTGAAGTAGATCAAGCCATTCGCAACTATGAGCAAGCCCTTGCTGAAGGGTATCTGTTTATTGATCCATTATTAGATTTATTAATTCTTTCAAATTCTCGTTATGGTAAAAAAGGAACACAGCTTTATTTTGAGAAAAAGGTTAAACCAATCATACCCAATAAATTAGTGGAATTTTCCGAACTTTATTTGAATAATATTCATATTTCAGATATATATTCACTATCAGATATTTCAGAGCAAAATGATTTGTTTCTTCCAAACTTATTGTTGTGGGTAACCCAAAATTCTAGTTCCTATATGGCGGAAACAATCAATTTTACCGAACGGAAATATGTAGATGATTATTTATTCATGCGGATTGCTCAAATTGTAATAGGTGCTAACACAGAGGGTAAATTACAAAGTAATTTTATAGATAAAGTGAGAGCATCTGATTTTGCCGATATACGGTATTTAAAAGGAATTTTGGAAAAACTTAACAGATTTGAATATCAAGTTTTTCCCATAAATTACAAAAAGCAAACTTCTACAGAATATTATGAAATTAACTGCCCTGGTAAAAATGTAGACCCTTATGATTGGATATTTGATCCAAATAGGCCACTCGGAGATTATAAAGGCAGCTCGCCCCCAACAAAAGTTGAGGATCCAACTTTTGTTGGGGGGCGACCGTATTGTCAATCAGACACAGATTACCAGTTGATCGACTATTCAACTGGAGGCTATCGCGCAGACAGGTTGCAATTAAATGAAGGTGGTGAGTCGTGTTCGTACTTTCCGTTTCAACCCAGTATGGATCGAATACTCTATGGAGATATTTGTGGCGAAACAACTTATTATATAATGGGCAGATTACTAATTACTGACCAAGTAGATACGTCAGAACGAATTATTGTTAAACTAGAAGACTCTGGTTTTGATGGTGTAAACGGTTCTTATGAAACAGATATAAGTGTTGATGGGACTTTCATTAGCGCCAGATCTGCACCAATTCAATCAGACATCCCAGAGGGTTATTACCATTCTAGTAATTATCCTAATAAATGGTTTTGGGCTCCTGGGTTACTTCAATCAACGTTACAAGGAAGGCTTGATTACGTTGGTGAAGGTGGCTCAGGGCGCCCAATTCCTAGGATATTAAGTATATCATATACTGATATTTACGGTCAAAAAAAGAAAGTAGAAAAGGGTATGGTATCCTCTGATGTTTTTAATGGTAATGTCCCGTATGATATTGGAAATCCTGTATCTGAAAATACCATCGGTTCCTTAATTAGGTATGCACCTAAACCTCCTGAGCGTTCATTATTCTTTGAGGATTGGAAATATGAATGGTCTGGTTTTAATACAGCAATAGAAAATACCAAAAAAGTATTTGAAACCTTTGATCTAGGCTCAAGGAAAAACATCCAAAAAAGTCTAGAAAATTTTAATCTATACCAAGGGCTCATAGATGGTAAATGGGGATATAAAACAGAGTTTGCAATTAGAAAACTATATAAAACTCGATATGGTCCAGGTGTAGGATATGTAGATCCGTTACCTAAAAAAATGACTAGTTTTATCCTTAAAGGACCCTCCAAATCAGATTTTGTACAATTTTGGAATGAACTTATTAATAGTTGGCAAATAGCTAAACATTTAAAATAGGAATTCAAAAAAATGATTAGTTGGAAATCTATCTTCTTAATCGTGTGGTTTGGAAGCGTAATGCCATCACCTGCAGTTCCTGATGAATCCGCATTAAAAGCCCAGCTTGGAAATGTTGCGGCTAAACTGATTGAACGTATTCCTTTTGATAAAGCTATCGTAGTAAAAACTCTATCACCGGAGGAAACAGGTTTGCCTGAAGATTTTTTGCGTAGTTTAACGTCTGATATAGTAGCAGAAATTTTTTCTCAAAGTAACTTCCGACTGCAATTGATAAACAGAATTGCTACTGAAGAATTATGGCTCGAAGCAATTGAGTTTGGAGATGCAAATTTTGATGAGCTTATGGCCCTGCAAAAAGCACAATTATTACTCCTCATCTCTCCTCGAGCAACAGCAAACGGTATTCAAGCAAGCTTCACAGTTTATAATCTTGATGGCAATAATGCAGGACAAGTTGTTGCTACATCTGGAAGTGAATTACTTCTAGTTGACATGCAAAAAGAGCTTGGCGTGGATATCACTACGCTAAATGATCAAGTTAATACCATAATACAAAAACTTGATGACAATGAGAAAGAATCTCCACTGCGTGCCGATGTAATCTATAAAAGGTACATTAGGGGTAAGGAAGCGACTGAACGCTGTCCAAAGGACTTATTCTTAACAGATTGTTATTCCGCCAAAATTGTCGCTGATGTTAACGGTAATAAATATGTTGTATCAAGTGATGATGGCATCAACCTTATCATATTTACTGAGGATTTAGACAACGATGGATTCTTTGACGCAATTGTAGAAAATTCCTATGGTGGCAATGCGATGCCGCCATGGTATGAAATAATATCCTATAGAGGGGAAGGTAGATTTTCAACTTTTCCTTTAGATACTTACTCTTGGGAAGAACCGAAATTTTTTAAAGAAGGCGAACGTTGGGTAATTCGTGCTAAAAAAACTTCGTTTGGCGTAGAAAACACTGAATTAGAAGATGAAATTGTTGAGTATCGTATTGTAGATGGAAACTTAGATACAAAGTCATTTGGTAATCGAATGTTCAATTTTTCTATAGCGACATTCACCTCTGAAGAAGCAATTAAAAATGCAAAAAATAATGATGAATACTCATGGAGTTTTGATTTTGACAGAGATACAGAAGATGAAATTTTACAATGCCGTATTTGGAAAAGGTGGGGCGTTATTATTGATTGTCATATTCATGATCAAAATGGAAGCTGGGCATTAGTGCACTCAGATCCAACTATCAAGGGCTCTCATGGCGCACAGTGTAAAGTGATCTCAGTGAGTAAAGAACTGCTTAACGGCTTTCACAAACTCAAATGTGATTTTGATGAAATAATTCTAAAAAAAATATTACCATAGAAGCAATATATAAAAGTTATGAAACTACTTTTAACCATATACTCATTTTTGTTAGCCCAATTTGAATTCATATATTTAGATAAAAGATTGAAACTAATTAAAGCTTATTTTTGTAATATTGGAGTTTGATCATGAGATCTTTAGTTAAATATGTAGTCTCACTTAAACACCTAGATTAAGGGAGACTCTCAGGTGCTAAAATCCGGGTTGGGTTGAGCATAATGGCAAATAAGCCTTGGTACTAACATGACACCGACGCGCAGGCGCGTGCGCGTATAACAGATACATTACACTATTAAAACAAAAGGGTGGATAAAAAGGTGGATACAAATACACCACAATGACGCAAGCTATTGATATGTAATATCTATTTCTTAAAAAGTGGTGCCCCCACACGGACTTGAACCGCGGACCTATTGATTACAAATCAATTGCTCTACCAGCTGAGCTATAGGGGCACTTTCAGAGCGCTTTCTGCTTGATTCACAG
>Ga0206126_10005795_pt1 | contig 11190 bp, 12 predicted proteins | sample Helgoland_Spring_5_FD_148621 | JGI IMG/M metagenome (GOLD analysis project Ga0206126, IMG submission 148621) | Pelagic subsurface seawater microbial communities from Kabeltonne, Helgoland, North Sea - Helgoland_Spring_Bloom_20160412_1 | ecosystem: Environmental > Aquatic > Marine > Epipelagic ...
TCCCGCCCCCCAATCGTTAAATTGGTAACGCCAACTGCTCTGAAGATGCGAACTTGGATGTTGTGGGGCCTTCGAAGGGCGCAGGATGCGGATATTCAGCCAGACACCGGCTCTTGGTTTTCTGGATTACTTATATTCCACTTCTCCCCATCTAAGTATGTCGTCAGTTGACCGGTTGACGAAGGGCCTTCGCCTCCAAGCGTGGTAGCACCTCCTGTCTAAAGTACGGAAATTCTTTGGCGTAATCCACAAATGCGAGGGTAGTGCGCTAGTTTGTCGATACCTTAACTAGGTAGTGACGTTGCTGGCTCGAGGCGTAAGCTTCCTCAAGTATTGCCCGCTAGGAATCTTTTTTCACGCTGAAATATTTTTGGCCATGAACAGCACACGGTACTCGACTCGAGATGTTTAATTTGTCCTCGCAAGGGGCCAACATCGGCTGAGTCTGCGTAACCGATGAAACCCACATGGAAGCCCTCGCTACAAAAGAGATTTGGGTTGTCTTTCGAGGTTGAGATGCGATAAGCCCCAAAGTTTTGATCCGGTTGTTCGTCGGAAAACTCAACATTCATTATCAAGCTGTTGTCGATAAGGAAAAATTGTTCAGCCATTCCAATAACGGATTCAAACGGATGGCTGTTCGCGGTTTCGAAAATCAAATCGAGGTTGTATGTGTATACATCAGTCTGACTTAGGACTACGCCACTGGCGGTGGAGTCCCACTTTGTGCCTAGTAGCCTGATATTTCTCCAGTACCAGCTTGGGAACGTGGTATGTCTGGAGTCCTGAACTGGCGACGCTAAATCCACAAAATTCGATAACGATACCTCCTCACTTTTTTGGCCTCCATATGTCTCGTAACATCGCGCGGTCAGTTTTTTTCCCAGCGACACCTCGCCAGTCACTGATATGTTCGTCGTAATCCAATTTGGCATGTTTCTATATCCCTGAAAGTAAAGAGTCTGTTTAGGCCACCATCCGAAGACACTGTAGAGTCAACAAATGTCAACATCGGTTAAGGCTGTCCTTTTGTCCTTTGTGCGAGTTCACTCATTTCTCGTGTTGTTGGTAACAAATTGATAGAAAATGACCTTTGGTGAGTTTCAGAGTGCGAACTCACCGTCCGCACATTTTTTGGGCGTGACTTAGCCCGCGAGGGGCCAAGCTGAGATGACCTTCGGAGCCGTTCCGTCGATCGAACTCATTGGTATAGCGTCACCTCATGGGTCAGGGGTGGTTGAGCGGTCTCCCTGTCACGCGCTGCCTCTTAACGCAGAACCACTGGCTTGCCATACCAACGACCGCCAGCTATCCACAGGTTGCTGTCTAGCAGAGCCTGTTCATACGAGCTTCTCAAAGAGGGTTGCTCGCTTACCCAGCTGGGGGTCATCGCCACACCCATTGCTTCATCAGCAAATCTTGGCTCGCCCTTACAGCCATGTTTTTATTTAATTACTCGGGTTTGATGCCTTTAAACAAAATCTTGTAAACGGCATCTCCAAAGAGTGGTGTGACAAGATTGGGCCTTCCGCCTTTGCCAGGAATTAGCACTCCTGACGCAAGAAGGTCGTCACGCCTTTGCCGCACAAACCACTTAAGAGATGCATAGGTTGGGAACACTGATCCGCCATGCTTTACATGCTGTTCATGCCACTTGTGGAGCGGCCTGAGCCTCGTAAGGTTTTCAGATGGTTGAGTGTTCATAAAATCTCCCAAAAATGGCACCAGCCACGGTGTTGGGAGAAGTCTGAAGGGGGAAACTGCAGGTCCGTTACTTGGACCTGCAGATAACTCTAGAGTTTTGGGGGGTTAAGAAAGGATCTCAGTGGTGCTCGTCAGTCTCAGCAATTGATTTGATGAGTTCTGAAGCTCTATAGCGGGTAAGCAGGTCGCGTTCAGATCTTGGGATACCACGCTTGGCCATTAGCTGCTTTGCGTGGGTCATGAGTGTCTGGGCGCCCGGAGGTTTCTCATTTCGGTAGCAGAATTCGATAAAGGCTTCCGTCACACAATTGTAGGCCTCGGGATTCAACTCCTTGCGCCGGGTTTTATTACTTTTGGTAGCTGCAAGACCTTGGCCGATCGACTTCTGTGCTTCGCCTATCATCGCGATAACCAAAGCGTCGGCTAGAAACCCGCGTTCTAGTGAGCTGTCTAAACGAAAATAAGCTGCAACTAGGCGCATAGCGTGCTCATACTCGTGTAATCGCTCCCCATACATTCTAGCCACTTTCTCACCCTCAGCAGTGAAATCAGCACCTCTTAGGATGAGGTGCTTGACGACTTCGGTTGCGCGCTCTTCTCGTAAAGCTATGTTCTTTTTTCTCCCTTTCAATGTGAGGTAGGAGTGTTCCACCATCTTCACCAGAGGGTGTCGCCTATCCAAATTTTTCGTAGTCATTTAAAAACCCTCCCTACAACTGCTTGTCGATCATTCACGTTGCTATGCATATACCTCGCTGAGGCTACCAGCGTTCGATGGCCCATGACCTGCATGATCTGAGCTTGTGAGACGCCAGCTGTCGCTAGAGCGGACCCGCATCCATGTCTTAGCCAGTGAAATGTTCGACCCTCGAAACCGGCTTCTTTGCAAACTTTACCCCACAGGCTGCGGTAGTTGAACGGCCCGTCATTGCGATAACTCTTGAAGATAAACTCGTTGGGGTGGCCTGAGCGGAGCCCAGAGAGCTCGTCTACGCACCGATCAGTGAGAGGAGCAATGTGCGGCCTTCCATTTTTCGTAACCGCTACAGAGGCTGTTCTGGCATCAAGGTCGACGTCCTGCCATTTTAGGTTCAGCAGGTTTCCTACCCTCAGTCCTGTGTGGAATCCAAGGATGATGAGCGCTGGCAGTTTTCGCCATTTTTGATCGACAACTCGAGCAACTTTTACGAGGTCATCGACCTCTTCGGGTCGAAAGTATTTGTTGGGATCGACCGGTTCAGGCGCCTTTTCGATACCTCGTGTGGGCGGCGTATGAGAGCGCGGCAGGGCGCGCACTCGTCTCGCATACTTGAAGATGCCAGCCAATGTGGAGATAAAACGGTTGATCGTGCTGCCAGCCAGTGGCTCGCCTGTGGGCTTGGCCGGTTTGCCGTTTATGCCGGGTTTGAGTTTGCCCCGCGCGATTAAGGCTTCCAGCGCCTTATCAACGTCATCTTCGCTAATTTCGGTAATGGGTATGGGACCGAATTGATCGACCCAAAATTGAATCCGGCCCAGGGAGCCGGCGCAGTGCTCTTTAGAGGCAATCCAAGCCTCTGAAACTTCTCGAAAGACAGTCATTTCGACCTCCGTTCATCGCTAGTAGATCAATACCCTAAATCGGGCGTTTTTGGTCCACTGTGGCTGGTGCGACTTTCGGTAAATCAATGACTTACGTCAATTTTGGTAGGACCAGGCGGATTCGAACCGCCGACCTCTACCATGTCAAGGTAGCGCTCTAACCAACTGAGCTATGGTCCTAAAGGGGTGGCGATTATACCGTTACCGGGCCGTCAGGCAAGGGTGGCAGTCATTACTATAAAATGGGCTTGGCCCCTCTGGGGTGCTGTTGCATAGTAATTGGCTTATTTAGGAACGCCCTTATGGTATTTCATTCAGTAGCACATGTGCTCCCAGCAATCAGCCGTATCTCATCGAGTGACCCTTCTTGTCGGGTGCTCGCTCTCGCCAGTGCTAACTATGAGGTAACTGCTCAGTGATTAAATCGGTGCTCATTACATTGTGCTGTTGCTGCTCTACCTTTGCATTGGAGGGTCTATGTTCGGGTCTTACCAACAAGGGTTTGGAGCTTCTGGTGAGACAGAACCCCCAAACGCTGGGTTGCTTTGGTGTGGGTTGCTAAGCGTATGAAAGCTCTGGAAGTCAGGGTTGGGCGGGCTGCTGCGGCGCGATTGGCAAACGAGGGCTGGCAGTCCAATGGCATTGACGGGCTTATTGGTGCCTCAGGCGGGCCGAAGTGGTTGATTCTAGGGCACCTTGATCGGGCACTCAGTCGTTGGCTGCATCCCGGCAGGCAGAGACCACTTCAAGCGGTAGGCTCTTCTATTGGCTCTTGGCGTCACGCACTGCTAGCACAGCGCGATCCGATTGCTGCCATTGACCGCTTCGAGGATGTGTACCTGCGTCAGAGTTATAGCTCAACGAAACCCAGTATCGCCGAGGTAACTGCGGCCAGTAATACGATACTCATGACTGCCCTGGGTGATTCGGGCGCAACAGATATTGTAGAGCACCCCTGGCTGCACACTTATATTGTCACTGCTAAAGGTCGAGGTTTGACCAATCGTGGCGTTGGCTCGGGGCTGATACTGGGGTTGGGCGCTGCTGCGTTGGGTAATGCCGTATCTCGTCAAACTTTACCGTTGTCGTTTCAGCGCGTGGTCTTTGCCCATGCTCAGGCGCAACCGTTGCCCGACTTACTCTCAGGCTTTAACACCTGCTATGTCCCGCTAGTGGAGCACAGCGTGCCCAGTGCGCTGCTTGCCAGTGGAGCGATCCCGTATTTATTTGAGGGCGTGTGTGACGTGCCGGGTGGGCCCAAAGGCGCTTACTGGGATGGCGGAATTATTGATTACCACTTTAATCCTCAGGGGTTGCGGCAGGAGGGGCTTTGGCTTTATCCACACTTCAGTAATCGAATCACCCACGGCTGGTTTGATAAATTTTTGCCCTGGCGTTCGGGACCCTGTTCAAAGGCCGATCAGCTGATTATGTTGTGCCCCTCCCAGGAGTTTTTGGCGTCGCTGCCCTTTGGAAAAATTCCCGATCGTCGGGATTTTGGGCGCATGGGGGAGGTGGAGCGCGTACGCTACTGGCGCCACTGTGTCGATCAATCGAAGCGCCTAGCCGACGAATTTGAACAGCTTATTACCGGGAATGACCCACTGCGAGGGGTGGTGCATATTTAGGGATCGATGGGCGGCATTGAAGCTTGCAGGTCACGGGTTTAGGCGGTGTCTGGTTGACTGAGATTGCGTGCAAAATTGCTCGCGGTGTCTTAGATAAACGCGCGTTATGCCGCCCCGGGCATGGCAAACCCTTGAGAGATGGTTCAAAAGTCCTTAGCATGCGCTCCCCATGCCGGTGTAGCTCAGTTGGTAGAGCAGCGCATTCGTAATGCGAAGGTCGTAGGTTCGACTCCTATCTCCGGCACCAATCCATGTTCAGAATGGCTTATTTACTGAGTTCTCTGGGCCAAAAGTCCCCGTCAAATCGTCGATTGGCATGGAGAATGACATGGAGTCTCGCGGGCGAATGTCCCGTCGCGTCCCGCCAGCCCCTTTTCCAACTCAGTGACCAAACCACTGGCATAATAAATACCGATCCCTAATAACCCCAACCTGAGAAAGCTTCTCAGCGATGCCAAGGCGGGATTTCGGGCTTACCAACTTTCCGACTGAGGTAACCCATCTGCAACATCGTAGTAAGTCCCTTTGTCGGCCACAAAAATATGCTTAACGACTGTCGTAGTACCCCTAGGCAAATCATCAAGAGTTCCAGCACCAATTGCTGTCGTACCCTCACCATCCGCTTCCCAAAACAACGATGAGCCGCAGCCCACACAGAATCCTCTCCGCGCCTGATCACTGGACCGATACCATTTAAGCCCGTCGTCTTTAATGAGCTTTAGGTGAGTACTAGGAACTTCGGTCGCCGCCCAATAATGCCCACTAGTTTTGCGGCACTGAGTGCAGTGGCAGGCAAACGTAGGGCTTAAAGGCCCATTGACTGAGAAAATCACCTCTCCGCACTCACACGACCCTTTAATCGCCATAGCCTACAAGCCTCTACTAAATCGCTATTTGAAAAAGCTAACACCAAAGTAAAACAGGAGCCAACTTTGGCGTCGATGAGCATCCACAGCAGGGTTATCAGCGCGTTGCTCACAGAGCTAAGCAGGGTCCCTCAAGGGTAGGCATTGAACTGGTACTAATGGGAGGCGTCGCCGTGTGCCAACACCTTGGCGGGCACTGCTCAGAGTTGAAGCGCGCTATTTCCTGCTGTAGCCGCTTATGGAGGCCCTAAATTCCAATGGCAAGCCGATGGCTTCTAAACTATCTACCAGTGTGCTCGACGGATTGCCGTATATCGTTATCTTTTCAATGACAAAATGGTCAGTGAAGTCTCCAAACTCCTTTTCTTGAATGCCGCCCGGCGAAATGTTTTTCACGTGCTGTAATGCAGCCATTGAGTCTTCGTAGCGCTCCATTAAGTGAATTTTTCCGTCAGCCCCACTGTAGAACTGCCACGCCAACGTTGATGGCTCATTGCCCTCAACCAGTGTTTTATAGAATGCGGAAAAGGTATTTATCGCTTCGGCGCTTTTGTTGTTAACGCTCATCGTAACAAGATAGGTGATTTCCTTCGGATTGAAGCCGTCACTCTGAGTCCCTTCATGATGCGCTGCCCATACGACAGAGGACGCCAAAAATCCTAGGCTCAGTAGAAGTTTTCTTAAGGTGGTTGTCATAATGCGCTCCTTCGAATGTATTCCATCACGTTAGCCCCATATCTCTATACGCTTAGACAAAGATTAAGAATTAATACCAACAGCTACAACAACTATGACTACTTTTTCATCAGTCACTAAATCCACCAATGCGCGCGGCGCAACGATTAAATTTTTGGCGAAAAGCGTCAACTTCAGTTTTCAGCGGGGAACATAGATTGTCCCCTCAACTCAACTCAACTCAACTCAACCTGACCTGCCTCCCCGAATATGAGCCTCCAGTGCTTGCCCGACTCCCCCTCCCAGTCCCTGCGCGACTTAAAGAACTCCACAATGGCTTCCGCGAGGAGGCTATCACTGAGGTGCAGCTGAGGCATGTAAATCACCAGATTAGGGGGCTTCTCTGGGGCCGGCATACTGTCGGCAATTGCACGACGCTGGCTCGCCTCACTACTGCACACTAACCCAATAATTCAGGAGCAAGGCTCATGGCAAAGCTAATGACAAACTCAATGCACTGGATCTGGAAGATCAGCCTTGTGGCCGCCGTTTTCTGGGCTCTGTTCATACTCCCTGAAATGAGAGGCATCGATCGGTTTGGTGCGCCAAGCCTGGGCAATGATGATGTGGTTAAGTTTTTTGCCCCTTTGATGATCTGGGTAACAGTACGGTGGCTGACGCCCAAGGATTGAGGCGCGCAGGCATTGCGAGTTAGATCGGTTCAATGACTCCGTTAGCGCACGTTGTGGGTTAAGCGGCGCGCGTGCCTGCAAGGTAGCCATAGCGCTCCTGTAGCTGCTTACCCATTAACGTTACTCCCAACATTATTTGCGCACACCTAATATTCGGCGGCTTCTGTACCGGCATACCGTGTCTGGGTGCGCCGCATGCGTTCAGCTGGTGTCTGTCTTGGAAAGGCCCGTGTGGTTCTCAGATCCTGCGTAGGCCATCATCCTTCGCGCTTTCACGTTTCAAAAACGCGATTTGACCAAAGACCCTGTCTGTCTCTGGGGAGAGCCAGGTTTTTCAGTGGGGTGGGCCATTTGCTGTCGATGTTGGGTCTTCAGCCTTAATTTTGCGAAGCTGAGCATCGAGCCAGTAAAGCTCGTAGTCATTGTGCTCCGTAGTTTCAGCGCGTTGTCGCAGGCCCAGTAGAGCCTGCCGATGCCGCTCTCGGACTTCAGCCGCATGGGGTGCGCTTCCCAACATCAGCTCGATCAGCAGCATTGCCTTCTCCCAACGCTTGTGGGCCATGTGATCGTCAATAATCGTCAACGCCATATTAATATCAATCATGCGGGAGAGGTCGGGTAGAACCTCAGTTTGATCCACGCCATAAAGTTCACTGGTCCGGTCGAAATGAAACCAGGTGGCATAGTACTCCCAGATACTTTTAGCAGCCCAACTGACCTTGCCGTGACTTTCATCGAGATTCATATGTGCAGGTAGCGAAATGGTTTGCATCAACTGGGACAACGGTATGCCCGCATTCATGGCCGAGACGGTTTGATCGTGTACCCAGCCTATCGCATCGCGAATGCGAAGCATGTTCGATGCAATGTAATCGCTGCCCGATACCACGCTGCCGTGACTGGGTAATAAAGTCGTAGGCTGCAGCGCAAGAATTTGATCGATCGCTCGCATAAACTCAAAGGGCCGGCGCGTTTTTTCGCCCCGCATGGTAAAAATATTGGGAAACTGTGGGAACAAGGGCCCAAAGAAGTCTCCCGAAAACAAAATACCTTCATCAGGCAGCCACAGCACGAGATTATCCGACCCCTCAGCGCCAGACAGCGCCAATGCTACAAAAGACCGATCGCCTACCGAGAAGGCAAAGGGCGCCTCCGGCGACACGAGGCGATCGGGGCTTAGGCCTCTGAAGTTAAGTCCCGGCAATGTTAAAGGTTGCTCTGGCAACCAAGGAAAGAGTACGCGATTACGCTGATGTAGATAGGGATTCAGTTCAGTCAGGTAGCGCTGCTCCTCCAAGAATTCGCGATGTGCAACGAGCTCGGCGGTACCGTCATTCCAGAACCGGGCCCCGCCCACGTGATCGGCGTGAGAATGACTGAGGAAAATTTTCCGCACAGGTACATGACCTATTGCCTCTAGGAGCTTTTCTCGCTGTTCTGCTGCCTGAATTACCAGTCCGGTATCAAAAATAATTGCGCCATCACTTGTCAGAATGGCATAGCTAGAACCCACTCCGGTGGCCCGATAGATGCGAGAAGCGACCTCCGTCACCTCGATAGGCAGTGTAATAAGGTCGACCGCTGCCATTCGCTCGCCGGCTTTTTCTTCTACCCCCTTTGTAAATCGGTTGACCGCTACGTTTCCCAGCGCGCCTCCCAGGCTCGTATAAATGCGATGGGCAACGCTGTCCCAGTTGATCACAGCAACCAACGCGGTCGTTACGATTAATCCAGTTTTCCAGCGCATAATTTGCCCACCGCGCAATCATGAAATTTTTATGCTTATATCTTGCCACACCCGTTACGAAAATATTTCGGAATTAAAATGCTGAGTCGAATTTTTTGCATCACGGTATTGATGTGCTTAGGGGCGTTACCTGCAATAGCAGGCGAAGTACGGCCCAATATTATTGTGATCGTCGCCGACGATCTGGGCTGGGCTGATGTTGGCTTTCACGGCAATACCCAAATCGATACGCCGTCGTTGGATCGTTTGGCTAGTGAAGGTGTCGTTCTCGATCGTTTCTATACCACCCCCATTTGTTCTCCCACCCGCGCGGCGCTCATGACCGGACGGGATCCAATTCGATTGGGCGTTGCGTACGCGACGATTATGCCCTGGTCAAATAATGGTGTGCATACTCAGGAGACCTTTTTACCTGAGTTGCTGCAGTCAGCAGGCTATCAAACCGCGATGGTAGGAAAGTGGCATTTGGGCCATGCGCAGCAAGGCTTTCACCCTAACAGCCGCGGATTTGAACACTTTTATGGACACCTCCACACGGAAGTCGGCTTTTATCCACCGTTTAATAGCGTAGGCGGCAAGGACTTTCAGCGTAACGGCGAGTCGATAGATGATGAGGGTTATGAAAGTTATCTCCTTGCTGAGGAAGTCAGTCGCTATATTCAAGATCGCGATCCGGACCGGCCTTTCTTTATTTACATGCCCTTCATTGCGCCCCACACGCCACTGGATGCCCCCGCCGACCTCAAACTGAAGTACGCTGACATGTCGGACGATCGCGAAGCAAGCCGCAGCAAGATGGCAGATCGCACGCGCACGATCAGTCGTCTGATGGGCAACGACAGTGCGCGCCCGCTCTATGCAGCGGTGGTTGACGGCATGGATCGTGCCATAGGTCAGGTGCTCCAGACCCTCGATGATGAGGCGTTAACAGAAGAAACGCTGGTGCTCTTCTTTTCTGATAATGGCGGTGCTGTTTACGCCATCGGCGGCGCTGATAATGCGCCTCTCAGGGGAGGCAAGGGCGACGCCTTTGAAGGTGGTATTCGAGTGGTCGCCGTTATGCGTTGGCCAATGAAAGTAACGCCGGGCGCTGTCAATGGGTCGATTATGTCGGTTATGGACGTCATGCCGACATTACTGGAAGCGGCTGGGGTCAGCCCCGATACGGAATTTCCGATCGATGGTGAGAGCATGCTGACCACTATCGTCAAGCAGCAACATCGCCCCCGGGAGGAGCTTCTGTTTTTTATTTCTGAAACCCCGTTTAAAAACCATATCAACGTAACGGCGTTTAACGACGAGTGGAAATTGGTGCAGCAGATTCACTTAGGATTGTCTTCTGTAGAAATCGACAACTTTCTTTTTAACATTGCAGACGACCCTTATGAGCACAAAAATCTGGCGGACGTCTACCCAGATAGGGTCGCATCGTTGGCAAAGGAAATTCATCACTGGCGAACTCTATATCCCATTTCTGGCACGCGTTCGCAAATCATGCCACCACCGGGGTGGAGGGCACCGCTGGATTGGAGTGTCTATCCTGCCGCAACCCAAACACTGCAGCAGAACCCTTCGCAAGGCATGCCTCCCCCAAGCGCCTTAAAAGCGCTCGATTGGCAATACGGTGAAGCCGGGCGGCTAATCTACAACTGTGAGCCCTATCGACTTTTGGGCGGCGGTCTTTGTCGATAGCGCATTAAGAGCGCGCTACTGGCGATCAGATCTTGCAAGGTACTTAGCGGATTTCTCTGCACCCTAATCCCGTTGCACGGTTGAGTAGGCACAGGCTGCGCACCATAGGAAAACAGTGAACCGCCGTGGCAGTTCACCAATAAAAAAGCGATACCCCAATAATCTAACCTGAGCAGAGCTATCAGGGGTCTGGCAAGTCGACCACCCAAGCGGACTTCACCGCTACTACGGGTGGTATGTTTGCTGCCAAGGTGGGTCTAGCCAACCCCGTGATGAACTACTGTTGGTAGTGGTCCGCCAACTAGGGCGGCAGCGACCTTAGTTGATACCCGCCGCTAACCGCTCAAAAATTATAGCTAACCGTTAGGCCCAGCACCCGTTCTGCCAGAATGTTGGTTTGGGTATAAGAGCCGCCCGTTGCGGTGATGTCGTAGGCATCGGGCCCTTGTTCGTAGATCACCTCATCAGAATCGAGGAGATTTTTAACCCATAAGCCAATATCCCATTGCCTGCCACTATGCCTTAGGCCGCCATACACGTTGACCATGTGATAATCATCGAAGCTGCCTCGCGTTATGCCTAGCCCTGCAGAGGCGTCGGTATTG
>Ga0206126_10005797_pt1 | contig 11187 bp, 10 predicted proteins | sample Helgoland_Spring_5_FD_148621 | JGI IMG/M metagenome (GOLD analysis project Ga0206126, IMG submission 148621) | Pelagic subsurface seawater microbial communities from Kabeltonne, Helgoland, North Sea - Helgoland_Spring_Bloom_20160412_1 | ecosystem: Environmental > Aquatic > Marine > Epipelagic ...
TGGGCCTGCCGACCCCAAGTCCTTCCATTCTTTTTGCAGCGCCATTAACTGGTCTGCAGTCTGCCTCCATGACGTGCTCTCGGCGAGCCCCACTGCCTCTTCAGCGATGGCTTGCTTGCGGTCACGCACCTTGTTTTGAGCGGCGCGCACATCGGCAAAAGCGGCATCGCGCTTTTGGAAGAACATGTCGCACAGCTCCCGGAAACCCTCCCAGGCTTCTTGGTCGTCTTTGCGTCCTGCAAACCCAATGGTTTTCCAACGCTTTTGGATGTCCTTGACTTTTTCGGCCTGTTCGGGCCACCCGGTGGGCCCTTCAACTTCCACCTCTAGCAATACCCGGACTTCTTCGACCAACGCTTGCTTGGCTTCTAGGTTTTTCTGGAACCCTTCACGGATGCCATCAAAGTGCGCTTTGATTTCGTCCAGTGCGCCGCGCGTGTGACCGAAGAAGGTGTCTGCCATCTCCTGGTAGGTCTCGCGTGGGCTTGGACCTACGTCGAACCAGGCCTTCATATAGCTTCTTGCCAGCAGCTCTTTTTCCTTGAGGTCTGTGACGGAAGTCAATTGCGAGGCTTGCTCGATGAGGTCCTGCTTCTTTTTGAGGTTCACCTGCAAGTCATGGTCCTGCAGCTGCTTATAGATGTTGACGTTGTAGAAAAATTCGTCGCGGAGGCGGTGCCAGGCATCGTGGACCTCCTTGTATTGGTCACCGGGAACATTTCCGATCGCATTCCACTGTTCGGTGAGCGTATTGAACGCATCGAACATCTTGCCGATGTGCTCTTCGTTGGCCACCAACTCCTTCATGGCGTTCAAAACGGCCGTTTTCTGTTCGAGGTTTGCCCTCTGCTCTGCCGCTACTTTTTCTCGCCACGCTTTTTCCCTTTCGCGGAAAGCCGTGTACATCTCATTGTTGCGCGCATCTTCCTCGTCGGGCTCGTATGAAAACCGGATGGACTCCTCTCCCGGTTCCAATGCGGGATGTTCGGTTTCATCAAAAGCTGCGCGCTGAGCAGCGACATCTTTTTCGCGTGCATCCTTGTAGACCTCGAAGGCTGTGCGAACGTCGACGCGCACGGATTCGATTTCCGGGTTCTCCAGCAACGACGCGATGCGTTGATTGATCTCGGCTTTCATGGCATTGGGTAGGTTGGTTCCACCAGGCGTTCCCGATGGTTTGCAGTTGGCAAGTCCTTTGAGGGCTGTACTCCGTAGATTCAGCGCCGTGGACCTGAAAAAAGATGTTTCCTCGAAGATACGACATTGGTGCGCCCGTGCCGAGCGGTCACCTGCTCAGGTGCGTCGAAAACTGCACAGCTGGGGGGAGAAAGACCATGCGGATGACCTCGTTGCTGCCCTGACCAAGGAAGGGTATCTCGATGCGGATCGGTTCGCGGAAGCATATGCCCTAGACCACGTTCGGCTCAAGGGCTGGAGCCCGCGAAAAGTGGCCGCAGCACTGCGGTTTGAGCACGCATTGAAAGACGGCGTGGTGGACCGTGCCTTGGAAGCACTCACAGCAATTGATGTTCATGATGCCGCCTGCCGTGCTGTGCGAAAAAGAAAGCTTCAACACCCAGATGAAGCGCCAGAAAAAACGATAGGGGGCCTCTTGCGGAAGGGCTTTACAATGGAAGTAGTGCGGGCAGCAATGGCCGCAGAGGATGTGCCCCCTAAATTTGGGCCATCATGCTAACTGCCGATCAAATCCAGTCCGCCCGGGTGCGCGTCAATGCGCTCATGGGATACCTCGCCATCGAGCAGAAGCGTATTGACATCCTCGAGGACGAAAAACTGTCGCAAGACCCAGAATTCTGGAACGATGCGAAAGAAGCAGAGAAGGTCATGCGCCGGATCCGCGGAAAGAAAGTCTGGGTCGGTGAATTCGAGCGGGCCGAGACGGCCATCGAAGACCTGCAGGTGCTGTTTGAGTTTCACAAAGAGGGGGAGAGCACCGAAGAAGAAGTGATGGCCCAGTATGGCGACCTGATCTCATGCATCGAGGAACTGGAGTTCAAACAGATGCTTTCTGACGAGGCCGACGGACTCAATGCTGTGGTACAAATCACGGCAGGGGCTGGAGGTACCGAGTCCTGCGACTGGGCCGGCATGCTGACCCGGATGTACACGATGTATTCCGACAAGGCGGGCTTCAAAGTCAAGGAAATTGACCGCCAAGACGGCGATGTGGCCGGCATCAAGCAGGTCACCATGGAGGTCGACGGTGATTACGCTTTTGGCATGCTCAAAGGGGAGAATGGCGTGCACCGCTTGGTGCGGATCAGTCCTTATGACTCGCAGGCCCGGAGGCACACTTCGTTTGTGTCGGTCTATGTGTATCCCTTGGTGGACGACAGCATAGAAATCGAGGTGAATCCCGGAGACCTGACCTGGGACACTTTCCGATCTGGAGGAGCAGGAGGACAGAACGTGAACAAGGTCGAGACCGGTGTTCGACTCCGCCACAAGCCCACGGGCATCATCATTGACAATACCGAGACCCGATCGCAATTGGGCAACAAGGAAAAGGCCATCCAGCTGTTGAAGTCTCAGTTGTACGAGATGGAAATGGCCAAGCGGAGTGAGGCCAGGGCCGAAATCGAGGCGGGTAAAAAGAAAATTGAGTGGGGTTCTCAGATCCGCTCCTACGTGTTGCAGCCATACAAAATGGTCAAAGACCTGCGTTCGAGCTACGAAACGTCAAACACCGATGCGGTGCTCAGCGGGGAGATTGAGCCCATGCTCAAGGCCAACCTGATGCATGCAGCTGCCGAGCGCTCCGCCGCCGAGCATTGAAGACCACGGTCACACCACAGACACTTTCCAAGACATGAAAACCCGCATCGAAAAGGACACCCTGGGCGAAGTCGCTGTACCTGCTGACCAGTACTGGGGCGCGCAAACCGAACGCAGCCGCCACAACTTCCCCATTGGCCCAGCAGGGACCATGCCCATCGAGGTTGTGCATGCTTTTGGCCACTTGAAAATGGCCGCAGCAAAGGCCAACTGTGACTTGGGTGTTTTGGAAGCAGGCAAGCGCGACTTGATTGTGCAGGTCTGCCAAGAGATCATTGCTGGTCGGCTCGACGACTGCTTTCCGCTGGTGGTGTGGCAGACCGGGTCGGGGACCCAGTCCAATATGAACGTCAACGAGGTCATCGCCAACCGCGCCCACGTTTTGGCCGGAGGAACACTGGGAGAAGGGGAGCGGCCGGTGCACCCCAACGACGACGCCAACAAGTCGCAAAGCTCCAACGACACTTTCCCTACCGCGATGCACCTGGCGGCATTTGACCGCATTGTGGGCACCACGCTGCCAGGAGTGCAGCGATTGAGGGACGCCTTGGCTGCAAAAGCAGAGGAGTTGAACGACGTGGTCAAAATTGGTCGGACCCACCTGATGGATGCGACGCCGCTGACATTCGGCCAAGAATTCGGCGGATATGTCGCCCAGCTCGATCATGGAATGAAGGCGCTGCGCAATACGCTGGACCACTTGGCTGAGCTTGCACTCGGCGGGACGGCCGTGGGAACCGGACTCAACGCACCCGAAGGCTACGCCGAAAAAGTAGCCGCTTACATGGCGGAGTCCATGGGACATCCCTTTGTCACCGCCCCCAACAAATTTGAGGCTTTGGCAGCGCACGATGCTGTGGTCGAGGCCCATGGAGCGCTCAAGCAATTGGCCGTCAGCTGCAATAAAATGGCACACGACATCCGCATGATGGGCAGCGGCCCGCGGAGTGGAATCGGTGAACTGGCCCTCCCCGCCAACGAGCCGGGATCCAGCATCATGCCGGGCAAGGTCAACCCTACCCAAGCCGAAGCCCTGACCATGGTGTGCGCCCAAGTGATGGGCAACGATGTCGCAGTGACCATTGGCGGGGCTCAAGGACATTTCGAACTCAATGTCTTTAAGCCGATGATGGCCCGGAACATTCTGGAGTCTGCGCGGCTGATGGGTGAGGCTTGCGCCTCATTTGCAGACCGTTGTGTTTCTGGGATCCGTCCAAATCGGGCCAGAATTGATCAGCTCTTGGGCGACAGCCTGATGCTGGTCACGGCATTGAACCCGCACATTGGCTACTACAAAGCAGCTGCCATTGCCCAAAAGGCCCACGAAGAAGGCACGACCCTCAAGGCCGCAGCTTTGGGACTTGGACACCTTACCGAGGAGGAATACGACCGCTGGGTGGTGCCTGCCAACATGACCGGTTCAAGATGACCGCTCACCGCATTCAAAACCTTGGACGGTGTTCGGCGGTGGTGCTGATGGCCCTTATGTTGGTCGACTGTGGTCCTCCTCGGCATGTGCACCGCGCCAAAAGGAAGCGAAAGCCCAAGTGCAAGACCTGTCCTTCTTTCTCTCACGCGCTCTGTCCTTTTGAGCAAGGGCTACCTTTGCACTCGGAATTTTCGACAGGAACAACGACATGGCCTTACACGACCACACATATGCCGTCATCATGGCGGGAGGCGTCGGCTCCCGCTTCTGGCCGATGAGCCGTTCGGGCAGTCCCAAGCAATTTCTCGACATCCTTGACCGCGGTCGGACCCTCATTCAAATGACGGCCGACAGGCTGGAGCCCATGCTTCCTTATGACCGCATGTACGTTGTGACCAACGTCCGCTACAAGGAGGAGGTGATGGCGCAGCTTCCGGACCTTCCCGAGGACCAGATCTTGTGCGAGCCGTTCATGCGCAATACCGCGCCATGTTTGGCCTATGCCCACCATCGGATCGCCAAGAAAGATCCTGAAGCGACCATCATTGTGGCTTCTGCGGATCATTTGATCGAAGACGAGGAAGGCTTCCGTGATGTATTGGGAGTGGCGGTGCGCCAGGCTTCTGAGACGTCACAACTTCTGACTTTGGGCATCACTCCAACCCGCCCTGACACGGGCTACGGTTACATCCAATATGAGGACCTGCCCGGGTCCTTTGACGAAAGGCTGCAGCAGGTAAAAACCTTCACCGAAAAGCCCAATAAGGAGCTTGCAGAACAGTTTATCTCATCTGGAGACTTTTGCTGGAATTCGGGCATTTTTATTTGGTCGCTGTCGACCATTCAAGACAGGTTTGCCGATCAACTGCCCGATTTGCATGCGCTGTTCTTGGAGCGGGCGTCTGACCTAGGAACGGACAAAGAGGCCGAAGCAGTGCTGTCCATTTTTGGAGCGGCGGAAAACATCTCCATCGACTATGGAATCATGGAAGGCGCCCCGAACGTGGGGGTTGTGTTGGGCGATTTCGGGTGGAGCGACCTCGGAACTTGGGGGTCACTCTATGAGAAGCTCGACAAGGATGCCGATGGCAATGCGCTCAGTGGCGTCAATTTCATGGGCGACGGCTCAACGGGCTTGATGGTGGCTGCTGAAGGCGGCAAGCTGGTCGTGGCCAAAGGGTTGCGCGACTTTATTGTTGTGGACACCCCAGATGCGCTGTTGTTGTGCCCCCGCAGCGAAGAACAGTGGGTCAAGCAATTGGTCTCTCAGCTCAAGACTGACCACGGGGAGCCCCTCGTTTGAACGGGAGGAAATAACAAACCCTGTGGCGCCGCGGCGGAGGGTGTGTACCTTCGTTGGGAGGCATGGGACTGCTATTCCACATCGGCCGCTACTTCGCGTTCATGGCATCGGCGCTTCGGCGACCGCAAAAAGGCCGCGTTTTTGCACAGGCCACCATCATCGAATTGGAGGCCATTGGCGTCCAAAGTCTGGGCATAGTAGCGCTGTTGAGTCTGTTCATGGGAGCCGTCATTGCCATTCAAACGGCGCACCAAGTGGGCGGCTGGGTTCCGGCTTACACCATAGGTTTTACGGTACGTCAAACCATGATTCTCGAATTCGCGCCCACCATCATCCCCGTGATTCTATCCGGAAAGGTGGGGTCCAACATTGCATCGCAGATTGGGACGATGCAGGTGACCGAGCAAATTGACGCCTTGGAAGTCATGGGTGTGCGCAGTATTTCCCACCTGGTGCTCCCGAAACTTCTGGCCGCTCTTGTCATTTTTCCATTCCTCGTGGTGATCGCCATGGTGCTCGGCATTGGCGCAGGAGCATGGATTTGCAATGCGGCAGAACTCAGCAGTTTCGCAGATTACGAATACGGGATTCAAGTCGACTTCAAGGCGTTTGATGTGGCTTATGCCCTCATCAAGACCTGTGTGTTTGCCTTGATCATCACCAGCGTGAGTGCCTACCATGGTTACCACACTTCTGGGGGGGCCAAAGAAGTCGGTCGGTCCAGCACCAAGGCCGTGGTCTACAGTGTCGTCATCGTCATGGTGGCCAACCTCGTGATCACACAATTGCTGCTCACATGATTCGGGTCCGCGGGGTAGACAAGGCTTTTGGTGACAAGACCGTTTTGCATGGCATAGATGTCGCTTTCGACGCGGGCCAGGTCAATTTCATCATCGGCCGAAGTGGTTCGGGAAAGTCGGTGCTCACCAAGTGCATCGTGGGCTTGCTCGAAGTAGATGCAGGGAGCATCCATTATGCGGGAGAGGATTTCACGTCTTTGACCTCAAAGGAGCGGGAGGAGATCCGCCTGCAAATTGGAATGCTTTTTCAAGGCGGGGCTTTGTTTGACTCCATGACCGTGCTGGAGAACGTTGAATTTCCGCTGAAGATGTTCACCTCCATGGGGCCAGAGGAGCGCATGGAGCGGGCGATGGAATGCCTCAAGCGGGTCCAGCTCGAAGGAGCGGAATACCGTTACCCTGCTGAGGTGTCGGGCGGCATGCAGAAGCGCGTAGCCTTGGCCCGCGCCATTGTAGGACGGCCCCGCTACCTGTTTTGTGACGAACCCAATTCAGGCTTGGACCCTCAAACGGCCATCGTCATCGACAACCTGATCCGCGACCTCACCCAAGAGTACAACACCACTACAGTGGTCATCTCGCACGACATGAACAGCGTGATCGAAATTGGAGACAACATCCACTTTTTGCACGAGGGAACGGTAGCGTGGCGTGGCGACCGCAAGGGAATCTTGGACAGTGGGGTCAAAGAGCTCGACACGTTTGTTTACGCCTCTGACCTGATGCGGAACATCAAGGCCAAATTGCAGGAGCAATGACCTCCGAGGACGCTCCCCACATTCCTTATTCACTGCCGAGGTTGTCCATTGAGGAAATGAGGCAGAAGATGGACACCATGTATGCGCACCTTTCTGAGCGGCGCAGCGTCCGAACCTTCAGCCCAGAGCCCATTCCGCTGGATGTCCTGGAACGCGCCATTCAAATTGCAGGGACGGCGCCGAGCGGTGCGCACAAGCAGCCGTGGAGCTTTTGCATCGTCACAGACCCTGAATTAAGGGCACGCATTCGGGTGGCGGTGGAAGAGGAAGAGCTGCGCAGCTATACCGAACGCATGTCAGACCGGTGGCTGCAAGACCTGTCCCCATTGGCAACAGACCATGTGAAGCCGTTTATTGAGGAGGCACCCGCCTTGATTGTGGTGTTCAGAAGGGTCTATGAGACAGACGTCGAATCTGGTGACCGCCACCCGAATTACTACGTTCAGGAAAGCTGTGGAATCGCCGTGGGTTTGCTGCTGGCGGCTTTGCACGAAGTGGGCATTGCGGCCCTGACCCACACCCCTTCTCCGATGAATTTTTTAGGGACCCTTTTGGGACGCCCGGAAAATGAGCGCGCTTTTCTCAACATTCCCGTCGGATGGCCCGCAAATGGGACCACCGTGCCTCATCTTTCACGCAAAAGGTTAGACGAAATATGTACCCACTATCCCAAAGGGGATAAATAATGGTTGTTGCAAAACACTGTAAAACAGTAGGTTGAACTTGTTTTCAACTGAAAATCGGGGAACTTTGATGAATCGTTGTTCTTGAAGTCGGACACTTGAAATTGAGGCGTTTACTTTGCACCGCATTCGCAAAACTCTAATCATGTCTGATATCCGCGAAAAAGTGACCGCAATCATCGTCGACAAGCTCGGCGTAGAAGCTTCCGAAGTGAACGATGCGGCTGGATTCACCAACGACCTAGGAGCGGATTCGCTCGATACGGTCGAGTTGATCATGGAATTCGAAAAGGAATTCAACATCGCCATCCCCGATGATCAAGCCGAGAAAATCGGTACGGTCGGCCAAGCCATTGAGTACATCGAAAACGCGAAGTAAGCCCCGCCATGGAGCTTAACCGTGTCGTCATCACGGGAATGGGTTGCCTAACACCGTTGGGCAAAGACGTTCCCTCTTTCTTCGACGCTTTGAAACGAGGGGTCAGCGGTGCTGGTCCCATTACCCGTTTCGATGCATCCAAGTTCAAGACGCAGTTTGCCTGCGAAATCAAGGACTGGGACCCCAGTGAACATTTTGACCGGAAGGAGGCACGCAAGCTGGATCCCTATGCCCAATACGGCATTGTGGCCGCCAGACAAGCCGTGGCACAGTCCGGTCTTGCCGAAGCCAACCCAGACCTGGATCGGGTAGGGGTCATCTTCGGAAGTGGCATTGGAGGACTGTTCACGTTTCAGCAAGAAATCACGGCGTTTGCCCAGGGTGACGGCACCCCGCGTTTCAACCCCTTCTTTATTCCCAAGATGATCGGCGACATCTGCGCCGGGCACATCAGCATGGAATATGGATTTAGGGGCCCGAACTACGCCTGTGTCTCTGCATGCGCCAGTGCGACCAATGCCATCATAGACGCGTTCAACGCCATCAGGTACGGCAAAGCCGACGCCATGATCAGCGGTGGAGCAGAAGCGGCCGTGGTCGAAGCTGGAATCGGTGGTTTTGGCGCCATGAAGGCGCTGTCTACCCGGAACGACGACCCTGGTGTGGCTTCTCGTCCGTTTGATGTCAACCGCGACGGTTTTGTGCTTGGAGAAGGCTCAGGCGCCTTGGTGCTGGAGTCCTTGGAGCACGCTCAAGCCCGTGGTGCTCACATCATTTGTGAGGTCATGGGCGGTGGCGCATCTGCCGATGCCCATCACATGACGGCACCTCACCCCGAGGGGTTGGGTGCACGCAATGTCATGCGAGCAGCCCTGAAGGATGCGGGAATGACACCGGATGAGTTGGACTATGTCAATGTTCATGGCACCTCTACCCCATTGGGTGATTTGGCAGAAGTCAAGGCCATTGAAGAGGTCTTTGGTGACCATGCGCCTGCGTTGAGCATATCGAGCACCAAGTCGATGACGGGCCATTTGCTGGGTGCTGCTGGTGCCATCGAAGCCTTGGCTTGCATCATGGCGGTCACGGAGGATGTGGTGCCTCCTACCATCAACTCAACCGATCCTGACCCGGCCTTGAACCAAGCGTTGGATTACACCTTCAATGAGAAGCGTGAGCGCCCAGTAAGGGCAGCTTTGTCTAACACTTTTGGCTTCGGCGGCCACAACGCTTCGGTCATCGTCCGCAAGTTCTGATGGCGCTGGGGCGCACAGACAGCCGAGATCAACGCATACGCCGGTTTATACGCTGGCACTTTGGGGTCAGGCCCCGCAACCTGAAGCATTACCAAGAAGCACTGAGGCACTCCAGCTCAGTGGACTGTCAGCGCGATGGAATGCCCAGCAATGAGCGCCTTGAATTTCTCGGTGATTCCGTCCTCGATATGATTGTGGTCGACATGCTCTTTGGGAAGTTTCCGAACGACGATGAGGGCGAGATGACCCGCATGAAGGCGCGCCTGGTCAGCAGGGAAGCCCTGAATTTTCTGGGCGAGGAAATTGGCGTGGAGCACATGCTTGACGCTCAAACAGGAAAAAGTGCCGTCCACGCCTCATTGCGGGGCAACGCCATGGAAGCCTTGGTGGGCGCCGTCTATTTGGACAGGGGCTTCAGAAAAACCCAACGGGGCGTCCTGAAACTCCTCCAGCGGTTCGACCTGGATACCCGCATTCAAGAGACCGTAGACTTCAAAAGCAAGTTGCATGAATGGGGCCAGAAGCGAAAGCGGAAAGTGCAGTTCAATGTTGTGCGTGAATTCAAACGTGAGGGGCAGCAATTGTACCAGATGCAAGTCTTGGTGGGAGGCAAGGTGATGGGCACTTCGGATGGCCCTTCCAAAAAGTCAGCGGAACAGGCTGCGGCCCGCGAGGCCTGTCGTCATATCTTCGGCGACGATTAGGACTCCAGATAGAACGGGTCCCCGCACATGCGCACCGTCCAACTCGACATCGGGGATGAAACCATTCCCTATGCCTTTCTGGGTGTCAGCTGCACTGACGCCGGGCACAAGTTTTGCTGGAACCTCAATCAAACACTCGGTACACACCTTGGGTATCACACTGATCTTGAGGTGATTCATAAAAAAAAGCGTCCCAAGACCCGACACTGTGTGTGGCGTCACGAGGACGAAGAAGAAGGTTACACCTTTGACGTGATATGGAACCGAGTGCCGGAAGGGGCAATGATCCCCACCCTGGTTCATTTTGATTATCTCATTCGTGTAGAATCAATGATGGGCGAGAGGGCGGCAACATTGATGGAGGCATTGCGCTCCATGCGAAGGGTTGCAGCGTGCTTTCCAGTCGCTGCAACAGCAATCACCCAACCCGAGGTGTTGTATTACGAGTGAAGCTCGAAAAAGAGAACAGAACCATGCCATCGAAGTTTACCAAAATCATTGCCACTGTAGGTCCAGCGAGCATTTCGTCAGAAGTCCTGGAGGGCATGATTAAAGAGGGCGTCAATGTGATTCGCCTGAACTTTTCCCACGGTGACCACGCCACGCACGCCACCACCGTAGAGCGGGTTCGGGCAGTGGACGAAAAGCTCGGGACGCATACAGCACTGCTTGCAGACATGCAGGGTCCGAAGCTGCGTGTGGGCCCTATGGCCGATGGTTCTGACCTCGAGTCAGGCAGTGAATTCACCATTCGCGTGGGCAACGAAGAAGGAAACAGCAAAGAAGCGTGGACCAACTACGTCCATTTTGCAGAGGACGTCAAGGCCGGTGAACCGGTATTGTTGGACGACGGTAAACTCAAATTGCGCGTTGAGGAAACCAATGGTAAAGACACCGTGAAGTGCACCGTGGTGCACGGTGGAATCCTCTCCTCGAGAAAAGGCCTCAACCTCCCATCAACGGACATCAGCCTGCCCAGCTTGACTGATAAGGACCGGGAAGACCTGCCGTTTGCGTTGAGTCTAGGCGTGGACTGGGTCGGCCTGAGTTTCGTGCGGACCGCTGCCGATGTGGTCGAC
>Ga0206126_10005815_pt1 | contig 11158 bp, 12 predicted proteins | sample Helgoland_Spring_5_FD_148621 | JGI IMG/M metagenome (GOLD analysis project Ga0206126, IMG submission 148621) | Pelagic subsurface seawater microbial communities from Kabeltonne, Helgoland, North Sea - Helgoland_Spring_Bloom_20160412_1 | ecosystem: Environmental > Aquatic > Marine > Epipelagic ...
GAGATCGTTTCTGTGCGCCCTGGTCCTGTTGTTACCATGTATGAGCTTGAGCCTGCGCCTGGTTTGAAAGCCAGCCGTGTTATTGGTTTGGCAGATGATATTGCCCGTTCAATGGCTGCTCTTTCGGCGCGTGTTTCTACTGTTCCAGGTCGTTCTGTGATCGGTATCGAATTGCCGAATGAGCACCGCGAAAAAGTTGTATTGCGTGAGATTTTGTCGAGCCGTGATTTTGGTGACAGCAACATGCGTCTTCCCCTCGCTTTGGGTAAAGACATTGGTGGCGCTAGCATGGTGGCGAACCTTGCCAAGATGCCACACCTGCTAATCGCGGGTACGACAGGTTCGGGTAAGTCAGTTGCGATCAACACGATGATCTTGTCGCTGCTTTACAAGCTGACACCTGAAGAATGTCGTATGATTATGATCGATCCAAAGATGTTGGAATTGTCCGTTTATGACGGCATCCCACACCTACTTTCCCCAGTTGTAACAGATCCTAAAAAGGCTGTAGTGGCTCTAAAGTGGACTGTTGGTGAGATGGAAGAACGCTATCGCAAGATGTCTAAAATGGGCGTTCGTAACATCGAAGGTTATAATGGTCGTGTGCGTGAAGCATTGGCCAAAGGTGAGTTGTTTAGCCGCACAGTGCAAACTGGTTTCGACGAAGATACCGGTGAGCCGATCTTTGAGACAGAAGAGAACACACCAGAGACGTTGCCATATATCGTCGTGATTGTGGACGAAATGGCCGACCTTATGATGGTTGCTGGTAAAGAGATTGAAGCCTGCATTCAGCGTCTTGCGCAGATGGCGCGTGCTTCTGGCATTCACTTGATTATGGCGACACAGCGTCCGTCTGTGGATGTAATTACAGGCACGATTAAAGCTAACTTCCCAACGCGAATTTCGTTCCAAGTGACCTCGAAAATCGACAGCCGTACCATCCTTGGTGAAATGGGTGCCGAACAACTTTTGGGCATGGGTGACATGTTGTACATGGCTGGTGGCGCAAAGATTACGCGTTGCCACGGCCCGTTTGTGAGCGATGAAGAAGTCGAAGAAATCGTGAACCATTTGAAAGCATTTGGCGCGCCTGACTATATCACTGGTGTCGTTGAAGGACCTGATGAAGACAAAGAGAACAGCATTGATGCTGTCCTTGGTTTAGGTGGGAATACTGACGGTGAAGATGCGCTGTATGACACGGCTGTTGCCATCGTTGCAAAGGATCGCAAGTGTTCCACTAGCTACATCCAACGCAAGCTTGCGATTGGGTACAACAAGGCGGCGAGGCTTGTGGAGCAGATGGAAGATCAGGGTCTGGTGTCTGCTTCTAACCATGTTGGTAAGCGCGAAATCTTGATCCCAGAACATGGCTAAAGACTGATTATTCGGCCATCAGAGATAAATCTGGTGGTCGAAAAGACTGATTGAATGGGCATTGAACGGTGCCTTATCGGTGCATAAATTTCCATGAATGACGTTTACGTCACCATTCGTGGAGGAAGAATTTGTGACCATTTAAGATATATTTGGTGATTTCACACCGAGTTTTAGCAGCTCAATTTGTGGAGGGTTTGATATCGTGCTTGACGATGTTGTCGATCTTCCAAATGTTACACTCGCTCTCGTCCTAGCAAGCGGTGGAGATGTGTCTGTCATCTTGAGGAATGGTGACGCAATCACATTGCCAGGTCTAACTGCCGGGGTGGTTTATCAGGTGCGGGTGTCGCGTGTTTTGGTCACGGGGACAACTGCAACAGGCCTAAAGGGCTTGATCTAATGTTGAGGGCTGGTGTGGGTATACAGCTCTAGTATCGGGGCTCTGGGGTTGAGGCACTGGGTTTTCCAAGTGGTTTTACATAAGGTCAAATTTGGTTCCAAATGGGTGTGTAACGCTCGGGGCCAAATTTCGCCTCAAACCTAAGTCCACGCGATTTGGTTGACCCCAAGATCTGGACCGGCACTGCTGTTTATGTGGACAGCGCTTCCGGTGATGATAGCAACAACGGTCTGGGCGCCTATGATGGTGATTTCAGCGCGCCTAAGCGTACGATCTACGGTGCATTTGCAACTGGTAACGCGACTGGTTGCGCATACAGTGCGCTGGTTAAGGCGGGTCAATATGAGGAGTGCATTTACCCGCAACGGCAAGAATGAATTGATCCAACCAGTCGTGATCTCTGGCTGGGTCGGTGCAGTTCGATATCGGACGTGTCCCTTGTCAGTAAGCTGGTCAAATGCAGGTGCTACCTATTCAGCGCCTGTAAGTTCAGTGACGTGTTTGTTTCGAACCGATGTGCTGACGGCTGAGGGGTACTGTAATGAATTGCCTAAAGCGACGGATTTGGTTTATGTCGCTGATTTTTAGTTGTGTCCAAAAGATATTATTTTTGTAGTGGAACAACGTCGCACCCGTTGGGATCGGGCGATGTCAACAGCGATTCCGGATTTTTATGGGGCGAAGCCTAGTGTCGGAAATTGTTGCGATTGCGCAATTTATTGCCTTTGATATCGTATAACATGACCAGACTGCTTATATCTTGCTTTATAACAAGAATAAGCAGGACCACAAAATATGTCATACGTTTTCAAATTATTTATTGTCGCTACATTCATGAGCCTCGCAACTGTTGCCAGCGCAGATAAGTTGTCGTTAAATGAAATCTCGAATTTCTTGAACGACTTGAAAACGGCATCCGGTGATTTCACGCAGATTAACGATGACGGTACAATATCTGTAGGTAAAATTTTCATTAAGCGACCAGGTCGCATGCGTTTTGAGTATGACGATGCATTGGTGTTGGCGAACAGTGGATCCATTAAGATTTACGATAAGAAATCGAACCAACCACCTGTATCTTATGCCCTAAGACGCACGCCGCTTGCATTAATTCTGGCGCGCAATGTCGACCTTGGTCAGGCGAAAATGGTTGTTGGCCACGACTACGATGGCACAGCCACAATTGTGCGGGCTCAAAATCCAAAGAAGCCTGAATACGGTAGCATTGAACTGAAGTTCACGAGTAACCCAGTTGAGTTGCGCCAATGGGTGGTGAACGACGCCAATGGCGACCGTTCGACCGTTGTTTTAGGTGAGTTAATTAAAGGTGGTACACTTGCGAACGGACTGTTCGAAATTGATCCGCAATAAGAGTTTAGGCGCGCCAGCGGCTTCCACAGTTGGTGAGCTGGCTTCTGTAAGTGTTTGCACGCGATGCAACCTCGTCCGCGATACGAACTAACCAAGCTTTATTTTTATATGTCCCACGAGAAAAGCCAGTGTGTCCATCATGATAAGCAAAGTACTGGTTGCGGGCATCATTTAGGGAAACGCCATTACGTTTGCGAGTAATGTTCATGTACCAACCCATAAAATCGGCGGCATCTTTGATGTTTGTTCTGCGTGCAGACCGGCTGCCTGTTGCGACTTGATATTCTTTCCAAGTGGCGTCCAAAGCTTGGGAATATCCAAGTGCACTAGATTGGCGCCCCACTGGAATAACGCCAGCGGAATACCGGAATGGTGGACGTGCGTTGCTTTTGAATTTACTCTCTTGATAGATCACGGCCATTAGGACGTGAACCGGTACGTTCCATTTGCGTTCAGCTGCGCGAAATGCGCGCAAGTACTGAGGCTTTTCTTGGACGATAGAACATGCGTTGTCCAAATTACGTGGTGTGTTTGAGGAACCACTACCACCGCCGCACGAAGCGACAGCCAGAATTAAGATCATTGCTCCAATAGATTTTTTCATATGCCTACCGTTTTTTATATTCGTTTTGGAAACTTTACCTAATTTTTCAAATTTGGGAAATCAGGTTTCTACAAAAGCACAGCCAAGATTAGCGGCAAAGCGCCGACCGCCATCAGTGTAGATGTCACGACCAACCCGGCAACCGCATCAGAATCGGCCCCGTATTTTTCAGCCAGTAAATACGAGGTCACTGCGACGGGTGTTGCGATTTGAATGACCAACACACCAAAGGCGATGTGGCTCAGCGCGAAATAGTCGGCAACAACCCAAGCAACGGCGGTGCAAATAATCAGCTTAATCAGCGACAGAAGCGCTGCTTTGCCCAGACCTCGCGGGCTGAGGCGCGCAACGGCAACGCCTAATGTAATCAACATGATTGGTATGGCAATTTGGCCGATCAAGGACAGTGTGTTGGTCAGGAACAGGGGTGTTTCCCAGCCCTGCCAAAGGAACAATGCACCCAGTAAAGTGGCACCCACCAAGGGTTCACGCACCACTTTTCCCAAAGCACCTTCGCCAGAAACCAGCCAGATACCGAATGTAAAAGACAAGATCGCCATAACGGCGAAAACAACAATTGCGTTGCTTAATCCTGCTTCACCAAATGCAAACAGCGCGAGGGGTAGGCCCAAATTTCCGGTGTTCCCGAAGATCAACGGTGCCATGTAGGTGCGTGTGTTGAGGCAGCCAATTTTGCAGCTCAGCCAGACCGCCAATGTGACGCCAACATATGCTGCGAAGGATGCAAGCGTCAGTGCGGTTAACGCGCTTGGGTCCATTTCTGCCTGCATTAGAGAGACAAAAATCAGACATGGCACTGAAAGTGTCATCGCCAATTGGGTTACAAACTGAATGCGATATTCAAAGCCTAGCTTGACCCAAGTAAAACCAACGGTTGCCAAAAGGAAAACCGGAGCGACGATCTCGAGGACTGTTAAGATAAGGGCCACAGACTGTTTCCTAAAAAAGGCTTCACTTATTGGACAAAGGTCCCTTGCAACGTCTACTAACGAGCGATAGGGGCTGCAACATTATGCTAAGAATTCGTGCAAAATATCATTTGGGGCAAGTTGTCCGGCACAAGAAACATCCCTTTCGGGGTGTGATATTTGATGTCGATCCACAATTTGCAAATACGGATGATTGGTATGAGGCTATTCCTGAGGAAAGCCGCCCAATCAAGGAACAGCCGTACTATCACCTTTTGGCTGAAAACGATCAAAGCTATTACGTGGCTTACGTGTCTGAGCAGAACCTATCGGCTGACTATTCTGGTGAACCGGTGGATCACCCTGATATCCCTGATTTGTTTGGCCCGTTCCAAGATGGTTCATACCCTCTGCATTTCCAAATGAACTAAAGTTTTCGGCGGGCCAATGGCCCACCGTTCGTTTAGTATCCTAATGCACAGCCATCTTTACGTGCATCACTGGCCCCCTCAAGCACGCCATCTTCGTGGATCAAAATCGCTTGGGCCCCGCCGATTGCTGTGTCTGGAATGCTGACGTTGTGGCCTAGGTCACTTAGCTCTTGGCGCACAGCATCTGAATAGCCGCGTTCAACCTTCATATTACCTGCATCGTTAAAGGCACGTGGCGCGTCGATTGCTCTTTGTGGGTCCATCCCGAAATCGGTTAGATTGCTGGCAAAGCGCGCGTGTCCATTTGGTTGATATGCCCCCCCCATCACACCAAACGGCATGATAGGTTTTCCGTTCTGGCGGACCATTCCGGGAATGATGGTGTGCATCGGACGTTTGCCGCCTTTCAGCTCATTCGCGTGACCCTCCTCAAGAGTAAAGCCAGCGCCGCGGTTCTGCATTAGTATGCCGAACTTCTCTGAGGCTATGCCGGATCCGAAACCGTGGAAGATAGAATAGATCAATGAAACCGCCATGCCATCGCGATCCACCACAGTGATGTAAATGGTATCCTTATGAACGGATTCGGTTAGCGGTGCGGCGGCTTGCATCGCGCGTTTGGGGTCAATCAACGCTGCCAACTTGGATGCCGTATCCGCAGACAGCATATGGTCGACGCGCGTGGTGTGTTCTGGATCGGCCAAAAAGCGATTTCGCGCGTCGTAGGCCAGCTTGGCAGCCTCTGCCTCGATATGGGCGCGCTGTGAACCTAAAGGGTCCATCGACGCAATGTCAAAATGCGACAAGATATTTAGCATCAACAGCGCCGTGGCACCTTGGCCGTTTGGTGGATGCTCAACCACTTCGATGTCTTTGTAAGTGCCGCCGATAGGCGTTGTCTCATCACTCGCAACATTTGCGAAATCCGCGGCCGTGTGGACGCCCCCCGCTGCGTTAAGGCTCGACACCATGTCCTCTGCGATTTCGCCGGCGTAAAATGAATCGCGGCCATCTTTGGCGATGCGGCGCAATACCTCTGCTTGACCCGGTGAGCGGAAAATTTGCCCGACTGTTGGGGCTTTGCCGTCAAACAAATACTTGTCGCGTGCAGAGCCTTGCAAAGTGCCCGCGTCATTGGCCCAGTCAAATGCGACGCGTGGTGCCACCGGAACCCCGGCATCTGCGTAATGAATGGCAGGCGCCAAAATGCGATCAAGGCCCAGCTTTCCGACCTGTTCCGAAAGATTGCAAAACGCATCGATTGCTGTTGGCACAGTTACGGCGTGGGCGCTTTTCAAAGGAACAATTGCTTGGCCCTCATTGCGCAAGGTTGCGCTGTCCAATGTAGCTGGTGCGCGGCCTGATCCGTTTATTGCGTGAACTTCATCGCTACCTGCAGGGGAATATAGGACAAAACAATCGCCACCGATCCCAGTCATCTGTGGTTCGCAGATGCCCAATAAGACAGCACCTGCGATTGCGGCGTCCATCGCGTTACCGCCCGCCTTTAGGATATTAATTGCTTCTTGGGCGGCAAGTGGGTGCGACGTGGCACACATTCCATTGCTTGCAAAAACAGGGGATCGTCCGGGGAGTTGGAAATCACGCATATCTAAACCTTTGGCAGTCATTTGATTAGCAACCTAGCGAGGGTGAGGGCGAAGTCCACCAATAATAGGAATGGGGGGGTAGTGCCTCGACGTTGCGAATTGGGTGCGGTCCGTGATTTCGTGACGCCGAGGGATGCTTTATGCAGCTACAAGTAACCGTATGACCTCGATTTCGGGCGGTATTGTTTCACTTTGACCCCTTTGGGGAAAGTCGATTTTATCTTTTTATACCACTAGGCACTTATTTTGATACGAATGGGCGGATGGAATGCCAATGTGTTGATGCTGCCGGAGCGCTTATGTGTAATATTTTGGGCAAACATCTTTTTAGAAACCATCCAAACCCGCCCTCGAGCAAATCCGCAAACTGAACGTTGGTGCTGGGGGCTTTGCTAATTGGTGGTTCGCCATTTGGCGTTGGTTCGCCTGTATCGGTCAACGCAATGTCCAATCCATTTTTCACCAAAGTGCATTGAACCCCAATAGGCCCTGGTTCTTGGGTTGGGGTACAAGTGTTCCACGATGTTATCCAGCAACTTAGCCAATACCATCTGAATACTATCGGCATCCTCAGGGTCTAGTTGCATAGGGGACAAGCCTTCCAACAGTTTGGCCAGTGCCTTGCGCACTGCAAATACGCCGCTGGTCACGCTGAACGTTACGCGAAAGGATCGGGCTGTGAGGACATTAGAACAAACTCCTAAATATCAAGCGGGGCGATTGCATAGCGCCTCTAATGCACCTTCCAAAGTCGCGAATAGACTGAAAACGGTATCCACTCGGGTCAGGTGAAACACCTTATCAAGATTTGACGTTACCCCTGCCAAAGCCAATGTTCGATCTTGTCCCATATGCTGCATTGAGGCAACAATGGCCCCCAATCCACTGGAGTCGATAAAGTTAACTGAACTCAAATTGAGGACCACAATTTTGGGCCCATCCAAAGTTTCAGCGTGCATCGCATCTTTGAATTCGATTGCAACAGCTGCATCCATTCGGTCTTCGTTCAAAGACACGACCAGAACAGGATCTACAGTTTTGGTCGATAATTCCATTTTATGTACCTATGATCGTCATCAACGCGGCTACAACTAAGCCTAAAGTCTTACCAATTCGTGTCCATGGCACATAACAATTCGGAGCACTAACTATGAAAAATGTCGTTATTGCAGGTGCTGCGCGCACCCCAATGGGTGGGTTCCAAGGTGAATTTGCACCAATGACAGCCGCGCGATTGGGTGGCGTAGCTATCAAAGCGGCCCTTGAGGGTGCCCAAACCGATACGGTGGATGAGATTCTTATGGGTTGTGTTTTGCCAGCAGGGCAGGGCCAAGCACCTGCGCGCCAAGCTGGATTTGAGGGGGGGTTGGGAGAAGACGTTCCTGCCACTACACTGAACAAGATGTGCGGGTCTGGTATGAAGGCTACGATGATCGCCTATGACCAGATTGCGTTGGGCAACACGGACGTGATGATCGCAGGCGGCATGGAAAGCATGACAAACGCGCCTTACTTGCTTGAGAAAATGCGCGGCGGTGCGCGGCTTGGGCATGGCAGCGTCATCGATCACATGTTCCTTGATGGTTTAGAGGACGCTTATGACAAAGGTCGCCTGATGGGCAGCTTTGCAGAGGATTGCGCCGAAGCTTTTCAATTCACCCGCGAAATTCAAGATGATTATGCGTTGGCGTCTCTATCGCGCGCGATTGAAGCGCAGTGCAATGACGCCTTCGATCAAGAAATAGCACCGGTTGAGATGAAAAGCCGTAAAGGTATGGTAATCATCAACACAGATGAACAACCTGCCAAAGCGCGTCCGGACAAAATCCCACAGCTTAAACCTGCGTTTCGTGAGGGGGGTACTGTAACGGCCGCCAATTCATCTTCCATTTCTGATGGGGCGGCAGCATTGGTTCTGGCCGCGCAAGACGTCGCACAAGCCAAAGGCATGACCATTCGTGCGCACATCAAGGGGCACGCCAGCCACGCTCAGGCCCCAGGCCTATTCACCACGGCACCAGTACCCGCGGCGCAAAAACTGCTTGAGCAAATTGGATGGTCCAAGGATGACGTGGACCTTTGGGAAGTGAACGAGGCCTTCGCCGTTGTCCCTCTTGCCTTCATGCATGAGATGGGGATCAGCCATGACATCGTCAACGTTAATGGCGGCGCTTGTGCGCTGGGCCATCCTATTGGTGCCTCTGGTGCACGGATCATCGTGACCTTGCTAAACGCGCTGGAGAAACGTGGCCTTAAACGCGGTATCGCAGCGATTTGTATTGGTGGCGGCGAGGGCACCGCCATTGCGATTGAGCGCCGTTAACCTGATCCATTGGAAAGTCAGACCATGCAAGTTGATTACAAGTCCCTCAGCCAATCCATCGCGTCTTTGGCTGAGGGCGAAACAGATACCGTTGCGCTAATGGCGACGGTTGCCTGCGAAGTGCACCACAGTGACGACCGTTTTGATTGGACGGGGTTCTATCGTGTGACCGAACCCGAGTTGATGAAAATCGGCCCTTATCAGGGTGGGCACGGTTGTTTGGTGATTCCTTTTTCACGCGGTGTTTGTGGTGCAGCCGCACGCAGCCTTGAGGTTCAGCTGGTGGCAGACGTCGATGCGTTCCCTGGTCATATCGCTTGCGCCAGTTCAACACGGTCTGAGTTGGTTTTGCCCGTAGTGAATGGAAATGGGGTACTATTGGGGGTATTTGACCTTGATAGCGATCAACCTGATGCATTCATCCAAACAGATGCTGATGCGCTGACAGCCATATTGGCGGACACGTTTAGGTTGGCAAACGCACCTTAATTTGATGGCCTGTGAAGAAATTACTTGATTTTTCACGCAATTCGGCATCACCGTGAAATTAAGCCATATAATTTCACGGACCTTTCATGCTGCAAACCGACCTTAGTAAACCTGAAACTTTAGGTGCTGACCTACGGGCCCTGCGTAAATCGCGGGGGCTTACGCTGTTGGACATGGCCGAAAGTTTGGGGCGTTCTGTGGGTTGGTTAAGTCAGGTTGAACGCGATCTGTCCGATCCGTCCATCAGTGACCTGCGCGAAATCGCAGCGCTTTTGGGTGTTCCGATTTCAATGTTATTCCGCCACGCTGCTGCCCCCGCTCATGAGGCGGGTTATGTTGTGCGCCATGGTTCACGTCGTCCAATGGGATCGCATACCGCTGGCTTGGTCGAAGAACTATTGTCACCTGACCTGACGGACGATTTCGAAATGGTGCACTCCACCTTTGAACCCTTTAGCGAAATTGCTGAACCAGTGACACGTCCGACCCAAGAGGTGGGATACCTCATCTCAGGCAAACTGGACCTTGAGATTACGGGCAAAGTTTTCAAGATCAACCCAGGGGACAGTTTTCGCATCAAAGGTGAACCACACCGCTGGATGAATCCCCATGATACCCCCGCCGTTGCGGTTTGGGTTATCGCGCCTCCGGTGTATTAGATGTCGTTTGAAAGCTGGATCATTTTCGCAGTGTTTTGGGGGGTCTTCGTGATCACGCCAGGGCCGAATGCCGTGAACTGCATCAACAATGGTATGAACGTTGGGTTCCGCCGTGGACTTGTTGGGGTCGCAGCAATCCTGACCCAAGCGACGCTGTTTCTAATTCTATCGGCGATGGGGATCACTGCACTGATTGCGGCCTCGCCTGTGGCTTTCAATGTGGCCAAACTGATCGGCGCAGGCTTCTTGATTTTCATCGGGGTGCGAGGCTGGATCACTGCGCGCAATCCCGCACCTGTATTGCCCAAAGGCGCGGGGTCCATCTATAGCAACGCATTTGCTATTGCGGTGATCAATCCCAAATCTGTTGGTGGCTATCTGGCGGCTTTTTCACAGTTCGTTCAACCGGATGTACCGATCTGGGACCAGATGGGGCTGATCATGCCAACCGCACTCACACTGACGGCACTGTCCTACATGGGGTTCACGGTTATCGGTGCCGGCTTAGGACGCGCAGCGATGGGTGTCGTGTTTAACGTTTGGCTGCGCCGCGCAATGGGCGCTTGTTTTGTGATCTACGGCCTGCTTTTAGGCATGGCTAGCGCACCGGGGAGAGGTTGATGCTGACAGGAAGCTGCAACTGCAAAGGCGTGACCTTTACCGTCAAAGATGGCGGTCAAAGCGTATCAGCCTGTCACTGCACGCAGTGTCGCAAGCAGTCAGGCCATCACTGGGCCTCTGGGTACAGTGACCTGGAGAGCTTTGAAATTACCGGCGACGTGCGTTGGTTTGCCGCCTCTGAAACTGCCAAGCGTGGGTTCTGCCCGAGGTGTGGCTGTTTCTTATTTTGGAAAGCGTATGCCGAGGAGGGCATGAGTTTTTCTTTGGGAATAATCGATGGGCCTACAGGGCTCGAACTTCAAAAACATATCTTTGTCGCGGACAAAGGTGACTACTAC
>Ga0206126_10005816_pt1 | contig 11158 bp, 18 predicted proteins | sample Helgoland_Spring_5_FD_148621 | JGI IMG/M metagenome (GOLD analysis project Ga0206126, IMG submission 148621) | Pelagic subsurface seawater microbial communities from Kabeltonne, Helgoland, North Sea - Helgoland_Spring_Bloom_20160412_1 | ecosystem: Environmental > Aquatic > Marine > Epipelagic ...
AACATTTACTAGTCCTTTTTCAACTATTTTCTGTGCCATTTTATGACTTTGTTGGCTGTATGGGTTTGTGCCTGGTTCGCCCATGTCTCTATCGTTTTCAACATAGTCTTCTAACCACTTGTGCATACGTGTGCCTCTGTTGGCGGCTTCTGTGGTAATTTCCTGTGCTTTTGCTGGGCCTACTCGCTTACGCCAGTTTTCCAGGGCTAGTTGTTTTTCTTTTGACTTAGTCTTGTCTAGTATAGTAGTAACACTAGGAACTTTACTACCATCGGGTAAATTGTATAATCTTTTACCGTCGACTGACTTTCGTGATATGGGTGTGTAATCGTATTTTTTTATAAGCATGTTATTAGTATATATGCTTGACAATGATTTGTCAACTAAACTGTGAAACTTTCTCCACAGCCACAGCGTGCTTTTTCTTTCTCATTGATAAACTCATAGCCTTCATTGAGTCCTTTCTTTTGATAATCAACAACAACACCATCTAGATATACTAAATCTTTTTTGTCTACTACTATTCTAATACCTTTGTCTTCAAACACTTCGTCATAATCTGTAGCTTGTTCACAAAACTCTAGTACGTATGCCATACCCGAACACCCAGTGGTTTTTACACCAATACGTAGTCCTAGAGTATTATATCTACTTGCTATGCTTGCTTGTGCCTTTTCTGCGGCTGTATCAGTCAAAGAGATCATTTATTTCCTTTTGTAGTCTTTCCATTATTGTTTTACGTTCACTGTCAGTATAATCCCACCATTCAGCTATTTCTTTTTGAGTCCTACCACAGCCAATACACACACCTTGATCATCTGTGCGACATATTGATACACAAGGAGTTTCTATCTGTTTATCCATTGCTTTCCCTTATAAATTTACTTATCTTCTCAGCATATTCTTGATGCTGTTTAGGGCCTGGATGGATATTGTCAGTGCCATAGTCTATCATAATCGCATTACTATATTTTTCACCATTTTGTTTTTGTTGTAAATCTAAGAATCTTTCGTATGACCTCATTGCCAATGGTAGCCAGGCCTGATCCAAAAAATTAATAATATATAACTTTGCGTGAACTTTGTCACAGAAATTAATTACCTGATGTATATGTCTTAATGCTACCAGGCATTGTGTATTACTAAAAAAATGATCTATTTTATAATTAAAAAAATCAAACTCTTCTGCCTGGCAGACAGGGTAAGACCTTAATTCATTTTCTACAACTGCTTCAACTCTGCTAGGTGCAGTTAACCCCCATACTACTATATCGTCTTTTTGAACGTCACTTCTAATTATTTGATCCGAGGCATCCCAAATTGATGCTCCTGATTTTGCTAGGTTTACTTCATTGACATTCAACTTGTTAGCAACCAGATGCCCCCATCTTTCTTCATCTTCTACTCCAAAGGCACTTGTCCAACTACATCCAGCTGTCCATAATACAGGATCCAAATCTTTTCTAGTATTCCTATTGTAATTACAATGATTAGCTAATTGATTAACAACATCTTCAGCACCTATAGCATTAAACTTACTAGTTGCTATATCAATAGCTTGGGCATATATCAGATGATTATCTAAATTAATTACACGTTCCCAATTCAAAGCTAAGAACTTAATTTCTTCGCAGTGTGCTAACAGTCCGTCATCAATCTCTCCGGCGGTTAGCCCTACGTCTTCTAAAGATGTGTGATAATCTAAGACCTCACGGTCGTTGATCGCTGTGTTTAAGTTTTTCTTACATAGAAACGTACTGGAGTAGCCGGAAAAATCAAACTCTTTATGACTAATATATAATGTGCCAATGGCCATTAACTGTTTCCGTTCTTCTCTTTGTAGTCGTGTATTGCTGATTTGATAGCATCCTCTGCTAGTACAGAGCAATGTATCTTAACTGGAGGTAGTGCTAGTTCTTCTGCTATCGCTGAATTTTTAATTTCGTGAGCATCATCAATGTGCATGCCTTTTAACATTTCTGTTACTAGGCTTGAACTTGCTATAGCTGAGCCACATCCATAAGTTTTAAACTTGGCATCTTTGATAACACCTTCTTCTACCTGTATCTGTAGTTTCATAACGTCACCACATGCAGGTGCACCAACCATGCCTGTGCCTACATCTTTACTTTCTTTATCTAAGCTACCAACATTGCGTGGATTCTCATAATGATCCAATACTTTATCCGAATATGCCATGCGTGTTTCTCCTTAATACTTGAGTATTATTGTACAGTATTTATCTGGGGGTGTCAACTGATGCTAGTATACAGATTTATTTCTTTTTTTGCCGGCACGTTTAGCCATTTTTGATACTGTGTCTACTGGTGCTTGTCTGGCATCTGTGTTTGTTGTTGTAGATGTTTCATCTTCTTGATCGTCTGCTGAACGAAGTTCAACATAATCTTTATTGAAACTTTTTATTAGATTTTTTAAAGCTGGGTTATTTTCGTTTGCCGCAACAAGAGCATCATAATCAAAGTTCTTATCAGTGTTAAGTACCATGTTGATCAAACTTTGTGTTGAAATTTTTGGAGGTGTTTTTTTATCTTTGTATCTGTGACGAATCAATTCCAGAGCTGTTGTTAAACTTGCCTCTGGAGTATTTATATTGTCTGTGAATTCACCTAATCGCACGACTATCTTAATTCGCGACCAAGTTCTTCAGCACCACCAGTAGCGGCATCTGTTGCCGCAAAGCCGTCTGTTTCGTCTTGATCTAGTTCACTTTCTTGACCTGTAAGATCAACTTCAGCTTCATCACCTGGCATTGCCATTGGGTTGTCTGTTTGTTCACCAGTTAGTATTTTAACACCATTATCAACACCATCTCTGGCTGTTTGTAGTTGAACCATTAATGTATCTAATGTTGTACCAACAGCATTTTTGAAACCTTCTGCTTGTTCTGATCCAATTTGATCTCTGATACTATCTAGTAACTGAGGAAGTTGTTCGTTTTGCATCTTACCACACTTCTCAATAGCGTCTTGTATTGAGTCAACCATGTCTTTAGCGGCTAATAAAACTTCAGCATTTCCAACTTCACCTTCAGTGATAACTTCGACTTCTTCTGTTTGTGGAATAGCACGTTCTTGTAACCAACGATTCAGTCCTTCTTTTACAGTCAACAGTTCCATATAACGTGGATTTTTTTCTGCTGTATGTAGGTTAGTGCTATGACGTATCTTGTCTAGATTAGCAGTAATTGTTTCGCTGAGCTTTTCAGCTTTTTCAACTGTTAGGCTATCGTAATTAATAGCAAAGCCGAATCGACTTTCTAACACTTTGTTAATCTTTTTCGCTGATGTCAATGACATTTCTGCTAGTTTCATGGTGTATCTTCCTATTAGTTTATTCTTTTATATATTTAGCCAAGTTTAAAGTTTTCTGTAATTCTTTCTTGACTATTTCAAGTCTATCCATGGTATTTGTGTATCTAGACGAGTAATAATCTTCTTTGAACTCGTCTCCTTTCTCAATTGCTTTTTTATATCCTGCTCGATATTGTAGAGCATCCATTTCTAATCTACCCAACAGTGTATCAGCATCTTTAATATTATCTGCTAATGTAGTTTCTTTCTGATGTAAGGCTATACAATAAAATATAGCATCTTTTCGTGAGAAGAAATCAAATATATCACAGCCTTTATCAACCACACGCCAGCACCTTGCGTCAATTTTTACGACCTTGTAATGGCCAACAAGTACATCCGTCCCAATCTGATAGCAGAAAGGGAGTTCTCGAGAACTTCCAGATATACGTTCTAATTCTTGTTCCGTAAATCTACGGATTTTTTCAAGATCGAATTTGTTAAATTTTCTTGTAATAGATTTTGCCATCTTGTTTAGTTCTAAGTAACACGTCTTTGACAGTTAGCTGATGTGCGAGTAATTGCTCGCGGTCATTTAACTGAGTCTTTGCAACGGGCCCGTCGGTGAACTGTTCCAACAATGCTATTTCTTCGTTGGTTATTGGCAATAGTAGTTTATTATTTGTAAGTTCTACGATTTTCATAAAGTCAAGCCCTTCCTGGTTTAACTCTATTTATTAGTTGAATATACCGGCTTGAATAAAAGCGAACACTGCCGCGGCTAATATACCCATAGCGGCAAGTGAGAATCTAAACCAATGACTGTAACGACTACGTTCGTTAGATGTCAGACAATTCTTGATATCAACCATATGGGTTTCAAGTTTGTCCATTCTTTCTTCTAGATTGTCTAGTTTCTCTTCCAAGTTATTATACCTCTCGGCACATAACTCAACGTGGGCTTCTAGATTTACTTTTTCAATTTTCGTAGGTGATGACATACGTCGCCTTTCTCAATAGCGATGCCATTTAATGTGCCTTAATGTTGTGCCTTAATGTGCCTTAATGAATGCCTAAGCATCAAACGTAACTTTATTGTTACAAGTATATTTATTATTGAATTGATTTCATAAAGTATATATTTTTATATGTGCCAGATGTATAAAACAATGAGTGCGGAATAGTTGGCATTTGCTCATCTAAGTTTAAAATTGCAGGCACATTTACAAAATCTTTTTTAATAGTCCCATACGGATCATTATCTAACCTGTAAACATCTTGGAATTCTATAGCAAAGCTGAAAGTCCAAACATTATATTTAAATCCCATTTCTCCTAGATAGTATGACCCAAAATTAAAACTGTCAATTTCTGTGTCTTGTATCTTAAATACTGTGCCGATATCAAACAGTTGTGTTCTTAATCCTACTAGTTGACATACAGTCTCGAAATTACGCTGTTGATTTCTTTCTTTTCCTTTGCTGTCCGAATGTTGTAGCACATTTGTTTTTGTAATATCAATCAGGGTGAGGCATTGATGGTGATGTAGGGTTTGTTCTATCATTGTAAAAGTATTTAGTAATAGGTTTTTTAGTCAATAAAAAAGCATCCAAAGATGCTTTTTATATTTGTTGAGAGATATTTAGACTGTGCCTACTGTAGGACTTTCTATAACTTGTGTACCACTCACGTCAACTGAGTTGCCACCAGCTGATATAATTGATGTATTTGCATATGTAAACGTTGTTCCAGTTAATCGTGTTGCCGCTGTGTTAGCACCAATCTGTCTCACACGATGTTGTAAATCATCTGCATGCACGCTTGGATCCGTAATAACAAAAATATTTGCTTGATCTGCTACTGTTGAATCTCTTGTCCAATATGCCAATGGAGCTACTTCGTCTATAATCGACTCAATAACACCTCCTGTATAACCAGAATCTGGAATTATGTTGCCACGTGGTGTTGTGGTTGTTGTTGATCCGCCAGCATTGACTGTGATTACATGTAACTTCGAGTTAACTGGGTATAATGTACCTACCACAGTCTGTGTTCCGACTAGTGTATTGGCTTGACCCAATTTCCATTTTTGTACTATTGCCATTTCTATCTCTCCAATTTAGATCCTTTTTATTATTTATGCAGGATCGGCAGAATGCAAGATTAAAAAAAAGCACTTCGAAGAGTGCTTTTTGATTATTACTAAACTCTACGATTAAACAGCTACGTAGAATGTTTTGGGTGTAACTGTCGCTGAACTTACATTAACACCGTCAACTGTACCTAAAGCACGGATTTGTGTTTGAAGTGTTTCACCACCTGTTGGTGTGAACAATATACCTTCGATAACGAAAGTTTGTTCTGTGTTTGAGTTACCTAATGGACCAGCAACCAAGACTGTGTGCATTGTTTGGATTGTGTCTAATACCGCTTGTTGTACACCTTCTGGACCTGCCGAACCGTCGACGGCGTTGATGTAGTCAACTGTAAAGATTGCTAATTCTTTACTTATGTTTTCTGTAGGGATAGTAGTTGCTACTGGGTTAGTTCTTGTAAATACTGCCATCTTTTATCTCTCCAAATTTGTTTCTTTGTGTTTCTTTCTATTATTTATGCAGACTAGTAGAAATTGAGAATAAAAAAAAGCACTCCGAAGAGTGCTTTTTGTGTTCCGTACATAAAGTACAGATCTTACATACCTTCTAAAGTAGTAGGTTCTGTAACTGTTACTGTTTCTGAGTCTGATAGTGTAGCAACACCACCTGAAACTGCAAATGTACCTGTATCAAGTACTTGTGCAATTAAGTCTGCCAATTGATTGATATCAAGTGCATGCTTATCAACTACAGCATAGATTTCATTACCGTCTGCTTTAAAGTTAAAAGTACCAACTGCTGTACCAAATGCGTCTGAGATTCTTGCCGCCGCCGCATCAGATGCCGCTACTGCTAAACCTGAACCACTTAATACAACTTTGTATACTGATTGTGCTACATTTCTTTGGATTGTACCGCGAGCTACTGCTGTTGGGTTAGTTCTTGTAAAAACTGCCATTGTGCTTCTCCTAATTTTATTACTCGAGTCTGTCCGAGCATAAATTTATTTATCAAGGTTCAGCCAAAAAAAAGCACGCGGATTATGCGTGCTGTATTTTATTTAGGATTTACTTTAATTTGCTTTTAAAGTGAACAAAAATGTCAGCTTGATGTGCTGTACTCTGTAGTACGTTCTTTAACGCCCTTTTAGTTACGTTTTTTTCTGTTTTACTCGGTAAATGCCAATCAGTTACATTACGTCTTGCTGAACTTAGCTCGCCGCTACTGATTTTAAAAGTATCTTGTAGTTTTTGGAATAATGCTCTGTCTAGACCTCGATCTTTCCGACCGCCTAGTATTTCTCTAAAGTATCTTCTTATAGCTAGTACAGGTACTGATATACTAGCATTACTTTTTATTCTTGCAGAATACTTGTCTTGATTATTTAACACAGCTAATAGGTTATGCAAATCTGTAGCACTGGTACGCATAGCATCAAAGTTGGTGTAATCCATGGTGTCACTTACATATTTTTTAGCCCACTGCGGATCCTCTTGACGGATAATTTCTAACATCAGAAACATCGTGAATGCCATCTTTGCAATATCATTTGCACTCTTTCCTCTAAGAGTATCACTGCCTCTAAACATTCTTGCTTCTTTTAATTCTTCGATAAAGTCAAACATTATGCTTTACCTTGGAAATTAGTTCTTGAAAATTCTAAACGATCAACTAATTTTATAGCATCACCATCATGTCCGATAGCAACAAAGCCTTCAGGTGTAGTAACTCTATACCCATCATTGGTTTTTTGGAAAGTGCCGATCCCTTCTACTTGTTGTAGCTTACGTAATAGCATTGTTTTCATTTCAATGAATCTTTTATACACTGCCATGATACCAGTTAATGAATTAGCATGATCTGCTATCCATTGTTCTTTTTCTTTAATTTTAGTTAATCTGTTCTGTGCGGCTCTGTCAGTGATATTGTCTATATCTTTAGTCATTACATCACGATAATGTGCAACAAAATCTTTTAGAAATGCTGTTGGTTCTGTTACTTGTGTTCCTGATCTAACCATTTTATTAACAAAAGGTTTAATATTACGGGCAAAGTCTTTGTTGTCTAATATGATATCAAACCTTGACTTACCAATCTTCTCAATGGTTTTATAAGTGCTGTTTAACATAGCTTTAATTTTTTGATTTTCGCTTTGTGTGAGGCTAGCTATACCAGTATAATCTTTGTATGTAGCATCATCAAACCATACGTCTTTAGTTTGATTCAATCCTTGTATGTTAACTATGAATGAAGCTTTCATGTCTTCAAGTGAATCGCCTTCGTAGCTGGTATGGAACACGATACCTAACTTAGCTTGTGAAATACGCTTACCTATTTTTTGATCAACAGGTACAGCATAAGTTATAGTGTTAGGAGTAAACACATAGCACTGCTCGTTATTAACTTCTTCCTGTGTTACATCACCTTCTGTAAACATTAGGTCGCCTTGCATTACTCCGCCTATGCCTAATTTTTTAAGATGCTGTAGTGCTGACTGTAGTTTTACTGCTAGCTCGGGCTTATCACTGTAAAATTTAGCAATGTCTTTTGTGGTTTTACACAGCTTAGGTTGTTTTGAAAAAGCTGACTTAGTGCCAACAAAGAAACGACTGTCTTTGGGATCAACACCACATACTACTGCTGGTGAACCGTCCCACTTTACAGTTAGCTTACTGGTAGTTCCTGTACCTTCTGATAACATGTTATGTAAACTTTCTACATAATCCAATGCACTCATAGCACCATCATATCCACCGTTAAAAACCAAATCTTCAAGATGTTCAAGGTGTGTGTTCTTAGCTTCAGCTAATAAAAATTTTGGTGTTTCTTTTTTAATTTCAAATAGTTTCATTATAGTACGTCTGCTGGCTCTTGGACGACATAACCTTGGTCAGCGGCTTTGTCATAGTAATCATTAAATTTTTGTATATTTGCTGGTTGTTTAACTCTATACAGTCTAGTCTCTTTGTCTCTCTGAACCTGCCCTCTAAGACTTTTTGGTAATTTATTCAAATACCAGCCATCACGCCTTACAATAATATCAACATCATCAGCTCTGAATAAAGGATGAGGGAATCTGTATTGTGTAGTATTATCTAGAGTAGCATTAACATCGTAATTAGGATTTCCTGGAACTGTTTTGCCTGTTGTATCTACTTCTCCGGAAGCCAGATCGTTTAATTCTTGTTGCATTTCTTCAGGAGCAGGTTCATATCTTCCAGCACCTACTTTTACACCCCATTTATTGCCTAGCCAGCGATAGCTATTCCCTTTATGTTCGAAATCTTGAATAGCTGTTTGTTTGATATTTTTACTTTTATCTGGACTGTAGATTGCTTGGCCGACACCTTTTGCGATGCTTTTTAATAGGCCAGCTTCGTTTATTAGTTCTTTAATCTTCATCTTTAACTTTCCTTATACCTCTAGAGAATTTTTTTGGATCCTGTCCTTTGATTGCATTCAAGAAGCGATTTTCTAACTTTGTTGCAGTAACGTCATCGTAGCTTTCGTGTATATGTTGTATAATGTTGATCGCACTTTTGATCACATTATTGGCACGACTTTCTAGGAGGTTTTCTTTGTCCTTGTGGATTAGAAGTTCGTCTAGCTCTGTTAATATACTACGGGTTTTTTTCTGCACTGTATTACTCCAATTTAGTATATTTATCGAAAACTAATTAATCAATTTCCTACATTCTTCTAATTCTGGGATATAATCTACTAACTTAATATTTCTTGATTTATCTAATGTGTCATTGAATTCAAAGAATGTCTTTAATGTGTCTATGTTACAAGAATAGTTAGGATCAGAATAATGATCAAAGATAGTATCAATCATCGACTTATTATCCCTAGCATCAGTGTAATACATCTTGGTCTGTTTGATTTTGGTCATCGAGTCAATTACTAATGCAGGATTAGGATGATTAAGTATAGTAATGCTATCGTCGTTCCAGTAGGTCTGTTGTAGAAACATAGTGCTATCTGGAAACTCCCTATCAACAAACTCGTAGAGCAAGTGCAAATTCGTTATGTTCCAAATTCCAGGAATAGCTTCGAATGAAATATAAAAACCTGCATCCTTTAATCTATGTATGTTTTTTACTACCGTATCCCAAGTTGACCCCCATCTAATATAATCATTTACTTTTCCGTATCCGTCAATACTTACACTGAGATTTATATCATCAAATTTACTCAGTATGTTAATTAGTTTATCACTGATTTTCTGTGCGTTTGTGTTGAGAGTGATATCTAAATCCGTTCTTCCTAGATCGACACATTTTTCTAAGAATTCATAGAACTCAGGTATTATCGTAGGCTCTCCGCCTGTTGAGTAAACTCTTGCCCCAGGTAATAGATTCGGAACATCAATATGATCATAGGTTCCCCATATATGGGGTCTAGGCATGAATGGGTGTTCAATACCTATTGTTTTAAATTCTTTATCTAGTAAATGGCTGTTATGCGGAGCACACATTCTACACGCTAGATTGCATTTATTACTAGGTCTAACTTCATAGAAGACAGGAATTTTAAATTTGTTTAAATCTTCTATTGATTGTATATTTAACTTGGCCGCCCAATCCATAGATTCGTGAACTCTGGTGCTGGTAAAGCCCATGTCTTGTTCCTTATAGCAATTCTGACACTTTTCACTATATTCTCCTGCTAACATCTTTCGTCGAAGTTCAGTAAATTCTGGATCTGTCTGCCAATCGTCGATGTCTTTTAATTTTTTAATAGGATGTTCTACTCCAGTCTTGCTACAGATATAAACATTTCCAAATTCTTCTAATAGATGTATCCATGGATAAACACAGAATCGTTTATTTTTTTCTACTAGTTCGCTCATAAACACGATACTTTTCAATGACTCATTATTTCTAAATTCAGTCTGGTACCCTTGTTTTTCTAATTCAACCATTATCTTATATGTTGATAACAAAGATTTCCAATGGTTCCATTCCTTATAGGGTTGATCAAGCATTTTAATTACATCAAAATTTTTGGCTATTTCGATTACTCCGCCAGACCAAATGTCTGTAATGCTAGAGTGATAGTACCCTGGCTCTTTAGGGATAAAGGTTGAGTCATTAATTAAGCCGTGATTTATTGTTTTGTCTTTACTAGCAAGCTTAGTAGTATCACTGTCAGTGATCGTAGAGTTTGTGCCTAGACACAGTATTTTTTTATTAAACATTATTCAGCTTTCTTAAGGCCAGCTAACATATTCTTTAACTTGCTTGAGTCTACTTGAGCATTTACTTTACTAGCTTCTTGTGATGGTGTTACTGTTGCCTGACTTTTTATCTGCCCCATGATGTTTGAACTACCTTGTCCTTGTCTGTTTTCTTCTTGGGCATCTTCTCCTGGATCTGTAATACGTAAACTGTTAAGATCAAATTCTAAATCAACTTTCATGCCAACACCAGAACTTGATCTAGTTTTCATTAACTGTATTTGATATCTTCCACGTTCTCGCATTGCACGACTTGTAAATATACCAAACACATTATCAGCAGTATTAATTTTACTTAATCCACCTGCAATGTGACTGTGGTCAAATTCAATTTCTTCTACTGCTCCACGATTCAACTGTGATGCTGTAATCATTAATATGTTGAATTCTCTTGCCAAGTTACGCAGTTCTTCTGACACATACTTGTCTTTAACAAATAAATCATTTGGTGACACTTTAGCACTCACAGGCATAACTAAATCTAAATAGTCAACCATGATAAAGTCGACT
>Ga0206126_10005821_pt1 | contig 11150 bp, 18 predicted proteins | sample Helgoland_Spring_5_FD_148621 | JGI IMG/M metagenome (GOLD analysis project Ga0206126, IMG submission 148621) | Pelagic subsurface seawater microbial communities from Kabeltonne, Helgoland, North Sea - Helgoland_Spring_Bloom_20160412_1 | ecosystem: Environmental > Aquatic > Marine > Epipelagic ...
CAAACTCTAATGAACCAGCCATTATAATAACGGCAAATTGTGCTCCAGCAAATAGCTTTGATAAACCAAATACTGAAAAGAAAGCAGCGCTTCCAGCTATTGATAGAGCTGAAAATCCCACTAACTTATTAAACGATTTAGATTGTTCAAACACGAGTTTCTCCTATTTATTTATAATAAATATTCAAAACCTAATTTATATCTTCAAATTCGGCTTCTAGACACTTCATACATATATAATAATCGTTGTTGTTCCTGAGAACAGCATCGGCTAATCTCCACATACTTTTGAGTTTATCTGGCGTATAACCTTTATTTACCGACACTGTTCCAAGAACTACGAACACGTCATCATTTACATTGATGCGTTTTTGCATCTATTTTATTTTGACGCTGTGCTTTGTCGGTTTTTTTGGTTCTATTTTAGGAATAGAAACAGAGAGAATTCCATCTTTAAAATTAGCTGAAATGTTTTCCCCATCTAATAAATCACCAAGTTCAAATGAACGTTTGAATGAAGATGCTTTTAACTCTCTACGAAGTACTTTAGCGCCATCTTCACCATCGATTCCGTGCTTATCGCCACTAATGGTTAATATGCCCTCTTCAACTTCTACATTGAGCTGCTTCTTATCTAAACCAGGAATCTCTGATATGATTCCAATCTTATCATCATATTCATATACATTTACTTTTGGATATGCTGTTCCTTGAAATGGTTTAACTCCAACCGATTTTGTTACATCGGGAAAAGATGATTCGACAATTTGGTCGAACATTTTATCAAATGGTGTTAAAAAAGAATCCCTGTCGATTACAGGGAATGGATTGCGTACTATTACTTTAGTCATTAGGTTTCTCCTATTGTTGTTTACTTTTAGTCAAACATTAACATCCTCATTTGAGCGATGTCAATAACTTCTATAATATATATCGTGTAATTTAATAAAAACGTATTATTTTTTTAAACTTCTAAACCTCTTCTAAACCAACCAAAGTAAAACTTCTCTAAATCTGGTTTACGAGTAACTAAGTCAGCGTAGTATTTAATTCTGTAAGCTCTAACTCTATCTAACTCTACACCTTCCATAGCCGCTATAGTTTTAGGGCCCATTCCACCATCTACTTTAAGTTCAGCTCCTTTTCCATTTGCAGCACGTTGTAGAATTTTAACGGCTCTACCTCTACCTTGGTTTACACACATATCAAAATAGATATGTCTTAATTCTTCTGATAAGGATTCTACTTTATTCTTATCCCAATAGTGTTCTTTATATATTTCTTTAGCACCATCTTTTGTCAAATTGGCAATATCCACATCGGGATGACTACGTTTAGCTATGCCAAAATTAGTCTCTCCGCCTGGATCGTCAGGATCGTTTACATATCCACCTTCGTGGTGTAATACTACTTCTATAATATCATCAAATTCAACTAGCATTATTATTTCTCCTTCTTCTTAGAGTGTCTAAACCAAAAGTCTATTGTCTTACCAAAGGTAGCAATAAATGTACCTAATATAATGTTCAACAAATCTCTATGAGTTTCATCTAATTCTAAGGTAGGATGAAATAGTAAATATAATACCCAGTACAATATAGCAAACATACCAGCAGTAATGGTAAATTGCATCCAATCAGGCAAACCATCTCCGCCCATATATAAGTCAGGACCTGTTGGTAAGTCTGGTTTCTTTTCAACTTTTTTTTCTTTACAATCACAATTACAAGCTTCTAAGCTTTTTTTGTTTTCCATAAAAATTCTCCAATATAACAATAAATATATGAAGAACTAAATATTATTTTAAATTCTCTTTCTTAACAAACCAAATTCTGCCCATAGTATCTTTAACTCTCCAATCGCCATTCGCTTCTACATTCTCAACGAAAACAGCCTCTTTAGCATACAAAGTTCCATTTACAGTAGTTACTGTATTTAGAACTTTGTATCTTGTACGTTCTTTTTTCATTGTTCTTCTTCGTGGTAATCTAAGGTTGTTGTTACATTAGGTAGATTTAACTCTAATTGATTTGTGTTTCTGTTTACAACACCCAATTGAGTTTTAATCTCATTAACAACAATTGTTAAATCTGATATAGCGGTTTTTATCTTTGCTAAATCCATAGTCAAAGATTCTGCCTGCCTACTTGCCATTTGACTTTTCATCTTTAACCTCCTGTAACTTTTTAGCATCTCCCATATGTTTTGGCATCACACTCAAATACTCCATAGCATCTGATTCATTCAATGCCATAAATGTGTAACCCTCACTGGTAGTCCACTTTTTATAGTGATTCCACTGACCACTATCTTTCTTTTTACTCATATAACCTCCTGAGTTATGTTATTCTTCTTCTTGATTTTCTTCAGCTGGTTTATCAACTAAATCTTCTTTCTTAGCTGCTTTCTCTTTAGCTATCTCAGCTACAAATGCTTTTTTCTTTCCGCCATCATATTCATAAGCATGCCCTTCATTAATCAGTATGTCATTTATACTAACTAATCCATCTGCAGACCTATCAACATTTTCTGCAATTTCGTGACCTACAGAATCAGGTGATACAAAAATCTCTCCGAGAACCCTACCAAATTTACCAGTTCCGTGAGATACAATCTTAAACACACCAGCTTCTAATAATTCTTTATTACGGGCTTTAGCGGCCAAACCTTTTTCTTTTTCAGCCAAATCTCTGGTTCTACTTTCCCAAGTATCTATACCCATATATCTAATTCTCTTTTTAATCTTTAAATCAAAACCCAAATCAATATAACAATCAATTGTGTCTCCATCTAAAACTCTATCTAAAGTACCATTGTACTCAAATGATGCTGGTTTTTTAGCCATTAGCTTTCTCCTATCGTAATCTAATATTTAGTTGCGTAGCTAATAATCTCATTCTTGAATCATAAACATTTCTATCTAATTTAGTTAAGATGTTATTAGCATCTGCGGTTGTAATCTTCTTACTATAAATAGTTTTCTCATATAAAAAAGTATCATTATCTGGTGTAGACGCTATTTTCTTTAAAAATGTTCTAACCACTTTATAATCCAAATATGTGCTGTAGCTTGTAGATAGTCCTGATGTTTTAGTAGCCATAACTATAAAGTTGTCAAAATCACTTATTTTACTTTGTTCCATATTTACTCCTGTTTGTTTTTAGTTTCTTATTTGTTTTATCCAAGCACTCGCCATTTCTTTAGACGGGCACAAATCTTTTCTGATTGCTTCTATGGAAGCATTCCACATTTCATTATCTGGCACATATAGGTCTAATGAGTTTAACTCCAAAAGGCCTTCTACCCCATCTTCGGTTAAACTCTTAACGTAATCAGTTAAATCATAACCCCATTCATCAGTAAACTTTTCGTTACTCACACCGGTATTGATTCTCATAGCCCTACCAACTATTTGTATTGCATTTTCTGTAATTGGTTCTTTATCGTAAAGTGTAGACATTTCTTTATCAGTTTTTCTAAAAGAAAAGATGGTTTTTAAATTATGAATATTCATACCCATATCACCCTTTTCAACTACTAATAATATCTCACAATTATGTTCTGGATTTGAAAGCGCTTCTTTTATTTCATCTTCTGTTCTGGTTGTATATTCAATTCTAGTGCCAAATCCCCATGGTACAAAATTGACAAATCCCTTAAAATTATGAGTCAATACGGCTATTACATCTGGTTTATGTTCTGAGTTTCCTAAGTATTCGCTGGCACCATCTTTAGACAAAGATTTAAGAGCAAGTTGGATATTATCCATAGTGAATCCTAAAGCGCCATTAGCTCTTTCTGTTTTAATCATTATAGTTCTTTTACCATATTTATAACTCTTTTCTAAATGGAGTTCTACAGCATCATAAAACTGCATATAAACATCCCCAACATCCAATCCTTCTAAATCATATTTAGTAATTGAACCTACCCAGCCAGACCTACCGATAGTCTCTTTTAATTTAGGATACTTATTTATTATGTTAAAATCCATAGAACCGACAACAGGCACCTTATTTATCTGTTCTTTATTTGGTGTAGCAGTTAATCCAAATATATATGGTGTTCTTTCAGCTAACTTAGAAAGCATCTTAAATAATCCACCCTCATATTTTGGTGTATTTGATCCCATAACATTACGATAATTATCTATGTGTGAAATCATCCAACTATGTGATTCATCAACAAAGTAACCAGTTTTTAATCCCATACCTTCTAAGTCTCTCATAAATCTTTTACCATTATTACTAACACATATAGCTTGGTGTGTGAGACACAAAAGAACTTTATTACCTTTTTTGAGAAGAGTCCTAGCCTCTTTTACTGTAGTAGCAATATAAACTGCTTTACCTGATTGTATTATGCTTTTAGTTGCAGATTCTTTGGCTTGCATAATATCGAATACTTCGGTTTTTGGATATGAATAGATTATCAAATCTAAATTATGTTCTCCAAACAAAGTTGGTATAAAATTATTAAATGTGGTATAAGTTTTACCTAATCCAGTCGTTCCCCTAATAATATACATTTTTTCTTTATTTGTAGCAAACCCTTTTTTATTTATAAGTTTATTAAAAGGTTCTATTAAATATTTATCTGTTACATCTTTATTATTTTTCATTTTGCATTTTCCATTTTTAATTAAATTTTTTTATCCTTTTTAAAAATTGGGTGGCCGGAGAAAGGAATTAAAACCAGCCACCCGTTTGATGTCCGCCCCTCTTAGTAGGAGCAGACATTCACAGAGAGAAACTTAGTTAGCGTTCTCAACTTCATCTTCATTGAACAAGTCATCAGAAGAACCATCAGAAACATACTTTTGAACAAGCTGCTTCACATAAGTTCTTTCAGACTCAAGCCCACCATCATCAGAAAACTGAGGATAGACAGTCACTTCAGCCGCCTCATCTAATCCGAAACCATCGAAGAGAAGTCCAGCAATCTCAACCGAAGTTCTGGTTGAAATACCACCCGACAACCTACCAGCTTCAGACTTTGACTCATTACGAGTTGAAGAAGCAATCTCAGCAACAGACTTTAGTAAGTCTGAATCAACATGTGGAAACATATAATTCAGTAAGCCATGTTCTTCATCAGAAGTCAAAACATCCATTTCTACGATAATGAATCTATCCATCAAAGCCTTATCCATAACTCTGGTAGAAGTGTATTCATTACCCACATTAGCGGTGGCAACGAAAGTCACACCTTCAGCCACATTAATGGTTTCTTGACCTTCACCCTCATCAAGTCTCAAATATCTCTGACCACTATCTAAGACAGTCATCAAAATATTCCAAGCATCAGGATGAGCCCGACTCAACTCATCTAACAAAATAACAGCGTTAGGAGTTTGAATAGCTTTTACAAACAAAGCCTCAGAAAAGTAAGTACCCTTCTTTTTATCAAAGTGAGTATTACCAATCAGAGTGGCCCGAGGGTCTTGTGTCGCACCTAAGTTGAAGTAGAAGTCAGCCCTATCGAGCGAATTAACCAATGACTTAGCCGCCATAGTTTTTCCACAACCAGCAGGACCTGTCATCAAAATATTCTTACCACGAACAGCTGAACGAATCAGATACTTCCACTTCAGCTCTTTCATAACCAAACCTTGCGGTTTTAAACCATAAGAAGAGTGAATGAAGTTAAGAACCTCAGCATGTTCTGATGGAATATCAACTGATGAAACATCAATGACAGGAGCAGCAGTAGCCTCAAATTCTGACATTGGAACTTTCCACCAAAAATTCCTACCATTTTTATCAACCCTACGTTCTAAAGCCATACCCTGTTGGTAAGCTCTCTTACGAGTGCCTGTTCCCATAGCTGATGTGTATTTTACACCATCTTTGTCGAAGGCATTATAACGATTGCCCGACATCTCTACTTTTACGATTACAGATTTATTCATATCTTTTTTTCCTTTTATTTGATTTGAATTGTTAATTTTTGTCTCTCTCATTACACCTAATAATACACATAAAATGCAATACGAGTCAAGCCTTTTCTTTAATTATTTTCAATATTCTTTCAGCCACTTCTTCGTTTTCACCTTTCCACCAATAACTTCTTCGTACATTTTTTACATGCTCTCTTAATATTTCTTTGATTTTACCTTTCATTAGTTTTTCTCCAAAAACAATTTGTTCATAGTTTTAGCCACAGCCAATACCGAAGTCACATCGACAAAAGCAGCACCATTACCATACATTTTTTTGAAAGTTGAAGTAGAACTTTCTCTGTCATAACCATCTCCAATGAAGTAACTTAGAACCTTAACACCACGACTACGAATCTCTTTAATCATTTTAGAGGTGTGGTCGATAGCGGTGTCATGGTAATAATCAATGTCATTATTACTAAACATTGGCATCCCATCTGAAAAGTTAAGAAAGTAAGAATCTTTATCATTAGAACCCATCTCTATTTCTTTCAACACAGCCTCAAAACACAATCCTTCAGGAGTAGTGCCTGATGGGCGAAGTAGAGGAAACAGATTCTTAATCTTTGAAATCTTATCAACTCTGGAATCATAAGCAACCATCATTAATGGATTTGATTCATTTCTATTTCTGTAACCATTACCGACAGTTTGAGTACTTCTGTAAGAAATAACCAAATCAACATTGTTAATCATTGAACAAGCCTTAGCGATGGCGGCAACAGAAGTCTGAGTATTTGTCCACTTATCTCCACCCATCGAACCACTAGCATCAATAGAAATGTGAAGAAAAGCATCTGAGTAAGACTCAGTAAAAGTAGTTTTGAAAACTCTCTCATTACCAAACCCAAGCTCAGCAATCAATCTCTTATCAATACGACCACTATCCAAACGTGACCACTTAGTCTCACGAGACTCTCCACGAACCTGAAGTTTCTTACCTAAAATAGTACCCATCACCAAACCTTTATTGATAGCTTCTTTGTATTCTTCTCTAGACCATTTGTAATTAGGATTTTCAATCATACCAATTGTATCAGACTCAGCCAGAGCTTTAGTAAATTTCTTTACCATCAAAACTTTAGTAGGAACTTTTTTACCAGTCCAACGATTAGTAGCACCAGCAACATCAACATAACTCATTCCGGCAGACTCAACTGAATCCATCGAAGCTTTATCTTTTTTAGTTAGTTGCTTTTTCTGAATATCTCCACTCATAAACTTATCTTGCTTTTTGATGGCATTTTGAAGTTGTTTTTTCTGAGCATCTGAAAGTTCAACTTTCTTAGAATCACCATCTCCATCAGCATCACTAAGAGTGACAGAATCCATATCTTCAGAACTCTCATCACCACCACTACCAGCAGAACCCTCACCACCTTCAACACTTTCTCCATCTTCACTTTCACCATTTTGTGATTCATCAGATGGATTAGAAGTCGGAACATCTAAGTTGTTTAAAATAACATCGTAAACTTTAAGAGCAACATCAAATGCCTCAGCAGTAGAATTAAGGTTTTTTACATTACTAAAGATAAGAGAACGAATTTCTCTAAGGCCTGAAATAGCATCTAAATTAGAATTCTTATTAGTGAGATTGATAATTCTGAAAATGAATGAATCCCAATCTTTATCTGTATATTCATCAGTAATTAAAGCCTTATCAATAATCTTAGAATGAAAGTACTTATCATACATTGAATGATAATAACCTTTGTAGCCTGGTGAATTTGAAAAGACAAAATAATCAATTCTTCTATCTTCTACATAGTTAAGTAAATTTTTAAGTTTCTGAAGAACATCATATTTATCGAAACCAAATACTTCAGATTTTGTAAAGTATTCTTGTGGAACATTATTCTCAAGTTGTTTTAGAAAATCAAAGTCTGATAGTTTAATGTGACTACCTTCGTGAAGAGCCAAACCAACAGTAGAATCAAATAATTTGTCATCTAACTTAGATGAGATAGTGACAGCCTTACCATCAGTATAACTATCTCCATTAGATTTGAAAGTTACTTTGATGTCTGATTCACCAGTTACAATAGAAACAAAGTTACTAATGGCTCTTCTATAAGAAGCCAAAGCAACTAAATCAACACCTTTCTTTTTATCTGTTTCGTCATCAAAGATTGAAGAGTTATTATCCCAATCATTATCTAACCAAAAAGAAGAGTAATTACTTTTCTTACTGACAGAACTAGCAGAGTATTTATCTCTGAGAGCCATTGGATTAAAGTTTTTTATCTTTTTCATATTTTCCCTTTTTCTCATACCTGATCATACAAACAAAATGCAATATGAGTCAAGCCTTTTTTTAAGTTTTTTTTATTTTTTTTAAGATTAGTAGCACCAGCATTGTCTGTTATTAAAACGAATAGTAACAAAATGGTTCTTAAAGTCTCTCTCATCATACAAGAAGATACAAAATAATTGCAATACGAGTCAAGACTTTTTTAAATAAAAAAGGGTTCTGTCGTTTTTAAAGCTTTAAGAAAGTGGAAGCTAAAAATCGGTTGAACCCTTTTTATATAATATTGAAAATTAGGGGGATGTAGGATTATTGAATACCTACAACTTTCAGCTCAGATTTTTATTACCCTTTACCTATCACCCAGAAGTTATACTGGTTCTCCTAATAGATGGTTAATTCTACGTTAGAGCGACTACAATGTCTGTGATATTGCCTTATCTCTCTGAGACTAAATTATTCAGCCACAAGATGGGATTTCGGTTTTACCCTTACCCATAAAAAGGTCAACGAATCAACGTTTATTTCTGAAAGTACATTATGTGTCATATGTCTATGAGGACCGTTACACCTCTACTACATTTAGCAGAGTTCCAAGTCACCACAACTCACATTAGATTGTCATATGAGCTTCATCATCTACTCATTATTCGACCAATCCCATACAGAGTTAATTACTCTCTGCACTTTTCAAATTTTCAAATTGTCAAAAAACATTTGTATCGTATTTGATACATTAATATATATATGTATATATTCTCAAATACAATTTTTTTTTAAATTATTTAAATTTAATTGGTAAACTATATTTTACTCTTACTGGTATACCATTTTGCGTTGCTGGATAATATTTACTTTGTCTAACTTTGTCTAACACAACATCGTTTAAAGAAACATTAAAAGTATCTATTATAATTGGATTAATAACATTTCCTTCTTCATCAATATCAAATTCCACATTTATTGTACCACCAACATATGATATATAAATCTTATCTCTAAAATCTTTATATGATAATTCAAATGGTATAATCGCTTCAGGTTGCCGGCTTAAATCTACTTCATTAAAAGTAGAAGAATTTTGGGCGGCCAGTACGCCCATTAACATCAAAGTAATTAATCTCACTTCTATCTCCATTTTAATTAGAATTTAATTATTCTAACTCGTACAATATATAGTTAGAAAATAAAAAATATTAAGGAAAATATTGTTAGAATTTGATTAGTTTAAGTGTTTTTTATTTTAATTCTTAATTGTGAAAGTAAATCGTTGATTTTCTTTAATTTTGGATGTTTGGGATTTGATTTTTCTAATCTATCCTTTGTATTCATTAACTTACCATATGCTTTCTGTAAGTCTATCATAGCAATACCACGCATACTTCTTCTATAATACAGATGATTCAATGCTTCATCTTCTGCTTCTGCGCCACGAACACCAGCAACTGAAGTTACTTGTTCTACTTCACCATATATGGTTTCACCTATTTCTTCTATTTCTTGCCAGACTGTATTATCCCACATAGCATCTAAATCTAATTCTGCATCTAAATCTATATTGTCTATTTCAATCTGTTCAAGGCTATCTTGTATTGCTTTTTCTTTTCGTCTTTCTTTATCTCTCAAAGCAAACACAGCATCATAATGTACTGTCTGCATTGAGTCACATTCACTCAACCAAGCACCATAATTTTTCCAATTAGGTGAACCATTAGAATTTCTATATTCCGTATCATCACATTCTTTACCGAGGAATGTAGATGATTTAATTTCAGATACTTGAGTGACATCCTGCGCCCTTACCACTATCATCATTAATACAAAAGTCAAGACTTTTTTCATAATACATCTACCTTTATTGATAAGTTTGTTTTGGATGGTCTCCTATCGTGGTCGGTTCCTACTATTACAAGATATTCACCAGGTGATATTTTATCTGTCCATTCTGTACGATATAGTTTCCATACATAAGTTTCTATTCTATCTTCACCTTTTCTCGGACTCAAAGATATTGGTTGCATATGTACCCTTATTCCATCAGCGTTTTTCATAATCAAACGAGTCTTTGGTTTAGTAACCATATATCTAATCTTTATACAATCTCCACCTTGTAAGTCTGTGGTCTGCCACGCTTGTAGTGGGAACTCATAAAAGTCATCAATAGTAGGTTCTTTTTGTACCTTAATGGATTCGTCACTTCTAAAGAATACGAACCCTAAAGTAACCATTATTAATCCACCTAATACAAGTTCTAAAATATCATCTGTAAGATTTAATCTCATAATACCTCTTTATAATAAATAGGGGAAATCGTTATAAATTCCCCCATTAATTATCCTTCGTTTGTATAAAGCGTAGGTAGTTCGTCCAACTCAAATGTCAATGAATCGTACTTGTAGTAATAGATTTCATCGTTTCGTCTGTGATGAAATATTGCTGGTTCACCAGCCGCATCTACACTAAACTGCCATTCGTTATCTTCATCGGGTACACCTTCAAACAATGTAACTGATATGTTACGACTTCTACCAATAGTAGTTAGTGGATTATATGGCCACGCTTCAAGTCCAGTCTCAGTTATTCTTTCAGAAGCTTCTTGTTCACATCCAGCCCATACCATATCGACAAATGTCTTTTCTGCAGCTTCTTCCGCATTATCTACAGTCTGTTGATAACGAGGTATTGCTACAGCCGCTAAGATTCCCAATATGATTGTAACCATTACTAATTCAATCAAGGTAAAACCCTTACTTGTGTTTTTGAGTATGTTCTTCATTTTCTTTCCTTTCGGTTATTGTTTCTATTATTAAATTAAGGTACTAAAGTTTTAAATAGCATTCCTGGATTCTCCGTATCGATTACGACAAGAGCAGGTGCTTGAGCATCTGTTCCACTACCACTTCCTGGTATTACTAAGTAAGCATAAGAACCATCCTGAAATGGTGACTTGATTCCTT
>Ga0206126_10005822_pt1 | contig 11149 bp, 11 predicted proteins | sample Helgoland_Spring_5_FD_148621 | JGI IMG/M metagenome (GOLD analysis project Ga0206126, IMG submission 148621) | Pelagic subsurface seawater microbial communities from Kabeltonne, Helgoland, North Sea - Helgoland_Spring_Bloom_20160412_1 | ecosystem: Environmental > Aquatic > Marine > Epipelagic ...
AAAAACAAACAAAACACAATACAAAAAAAAAAACACGGAAATACAACAGAACAAAGTAAGTACAAGAAAAACTACTCCAAATCGATTTTTAATATTGTTTTTGCAAACTGTAAGACTGTAGGATTATTTACAGTCAAAACAAAAAAAAAATATCCGCGAAAAAAAAGAACTTTCTCTTTCCCACCCTTTTATAATTTGAGAATAATTAAGACATATTCTCAAAATAATCAGGATATAGTGTCAAATTACAAACAAAAAATTAACATCTTATTTTTATATTTTTCTCAGAATGCAACCCCAACAATCTTTAACAGCATTGCCATATGCAGAGTCTGCCTCGTTGTTGGACTATAAATCTGAAGTTGAAACTAATTTGGAAGATGAGTCTGACGATGTATGGACGGAAACTCACGCCACCAGAGCAATAAATACCCACAAGGTGGGTCCACCAGTAGTAGGGCCGATCTTTTTACAAAACGAAGGTCAGCTCGCAAACGTGTCAGAAAACTTATATCGGGTGGGAGTGGGGCTTGCATTGGATGGGCTGATTAAAAAAGGTGCAGATTTAACTTTATGGCGGAACGAAAAACAAACAATTGGTAACAAAATTGTTGTTACGCCAAAATCGATGCCCCAAACGCGCTTAGTATGGGTCGGTCTATTCCTTTTTGACCCGGCCGTTACGAAAATCGTCAGGTTCCCCCCGACCGGTCAAAAAAACAATGTAAGGGCGCACGGGGGTATTATCGGGAACCCTGTCGATCTGTTTGCAAACGGCGGTCTCGCATTGGTAAAACAATCGGTTCGGGGGACTCGAAATGAAGTCGCTTTTCAACTTGGTAAAGCCTTTAAAAGCGAAATTAAATCAAAACATGCCCAGTTTGTCTTGTGCTTGGTCCCAATGGAAGGAGGCGAATATATGGTCAATGAGGCCGTACGATCGGAACCATTTTTCGTCAAATCAAAACGCACAACAGGAACATTGGGGACAAGCGGCCATCAGTCGACAAAACAAAAAGAGGTACTGGCGCTCAAAGCTGATTTTCAAACCAAGATCATCGCTATCAAAAAAGTAAATGATAAACTACAAACATTGAATTACAAACGTAACAGATTAAACAATTGTTGTGATCACTTCCAAAGAGTATTAAGTGAGAACGGAGGCAGAAGTTCTAAAATGTTGTGTATGGCACTCGATATGGCATTTGTAGCCGGTTTTGACGATGAAGAGGAATATATATAAAAGTAAAAAATATTTTATTTCTTTTTTAATTTTTACTTGTTTTTGAAAAGAGCTATAATTTTCCTAAAATTGTCAAGCTCCGCGGGAGACCCGAAACCGTTCCGGAGGTGAAGTTGAGCAATTTTGAGTGGTGTTCCATGCATTTCCCTGTTATTGTAATAAAATTTGTATGGACCCGCTTGATTGATGTCGATATCTTTATTGGTCAACAAGAGTCGCACAACCTCCGACTTACCCCAATAACATGCACCGTACAGTGGTGTTGATCCATTATTTTTAGCTTTATTGATAAGAATCTCTGGTCTTGCCAACAAGAGTTTGACGACATCCACACGACCATGTGCACATGCGACCCCCAGTGGTGTTTGTCCATCGTTTGCAGCTTGATTGATTTGAATTTCTTTTCGGGCCAACAAAAGTCGCACGATTTCTGGGTTCGGTATAATACAACCACATGCGGTCCACAATGGTGTTCTTCCATTGTTTGCAGCTTGATTGATTTGAATCTCTTTTCGGGCCAACAAGAGTCGCACGATCTCCACATAACCTCGACATGCGGCGGACAGTGGTGTGGATCCATTCCGATTCCCTTGGTTGATTTTAATCTCTTCTCGGGCTAACAAGAGTCGCACGATCTCCACACGACCATGAAAACATGCGATGTACAGTGGTGTCCAACCTTCCCGAGGCTCGGCTTGATTGATTTGAATTCCTGGTTGGGCCAACATGAGTCGCACATCATCAACACGACCCCTCTCACATGCTTTATAAAAATCTTTTACCAAATTCCTTCTGATCTGAGCTCTGATCTTAGCCATCTCTGTTTTAATTTCTGCCATCTCTATTTTAATTTCTGGTCGGTCCAACAATAATCGCACAATATCTGTATGTCCCTTCTCGCGAGCGATATACAACTCGTCAGCGATATACGGTTCCCCGTGCAAAAAATGGGAGCGTTGTTTAATGTTGATTTTAATTTCTGGTTGGTCCAATAATAATCGCACAATATCTGTATGTCCCTTCTCGCACGCGATATACAGGGGGCCATGGGAAAAAGTGTCCTGCATATTAACGTTGATATCTTTTCTGGTTAACAACAGTCGTACGACATCAATACGTCCCTTCTCGCACGCGATATACAGGGGACCATGGGGAAAATGGTCGTGCAGATTCACGTTGATATCTTTTCTGGTTAACAACAGTTGCACAATATCTGTATGTCCCTCCTCGCACGCGATATACAGGGGGGGCCGAAGTATATTATGTGGGTCCGTTTTATTAATGAGGATATCTTTTCTGGTCAACAAAAGTTGCACAATATTTGTGTGGCCCTTCTTGCACGCGATATACAGCGGAGTACCACAAATGTCACTGCTTACTGTTGTGGTGGTTTCTTTTCTGCTAATGATATTATTTTGTCGGCTCGTTACCACCTTAATGACTGATTTGGGTTGGGTTGGTCCAACCCGATTGATTAGAATTTCATTGATCTGAATGTTAGGGTCTGTCAACAAAAGTTCCACAACCTCCGCCTGACCCCGAAAACACGCAATGTATAGTTCTTGTTTGGAATCGAGCGGGGGAATTTCCTTAAGAAAGTTTCTTATTTTTTCTGTGGTTAACCGAAAAATTTTTTCCATCCGCCAAAGAATAGACAGTTTCTTACCATATATATTGTGTTCAGTCCACGACTCCAATTGGGACTTTGACATAGTATCAAGTCTGTCCATATCAAATACGGTCTCGTCTTTGTCAAGAAGGATCTGTTTTCGAATCCTGTCTTTGAGGCCCTGTTTATCCATCGACAAAAACCTTGTAATCTTTTGCCATACATGTTTATCGGAATTATACTTTTTTATCCAACTCTTCAATTCACCTTTTGTCATGTCATCAAAATCCTTGTTGTTGTGGTTATTATTGACTTTTTCGGGTACTGTACTTGATTTTGTATTCGTTTGCTTTTTGTCTGTGCGACGCGGTGGCCTCTTCTTCATCATACCAGATTCCACAATTTTTTTAACGAGACCAGACTGATCAAGTTTAGAATGTCCCGAAATTCTTTTTCCCTTGGACTTCTTTTTGTTGTAATCAATTATTAATTTTTTCAAATCTTTTATTGACGTGTTTGTCAAATCCTCTGATAAATATGGCGTTCCCTTTTCTTCCGTTTTCGCTGCGGTTCGTTTCTGTCTGTCGGCACGTAGTCTTTGACGCAATTGGTCCATCCTGGCTGTGTTTCCCTTGTACGTCAAGTTTGTGAAATGATCTCCATTGTTTTTTAAGAAACAAACCAAACCGTCAAGTTTGGCATTGTTGGGATCGTGTAATGACACCACCCATTTAAGCTCTTCACCAATCGTTTGTAATGTACAGATGTCAATACCCAGTAGTCTGGCCGTTACGTCAATTTCTCGATCCATTGTCCAGAGATCTATACCAACGTGTCCGTACGATTTGGTTCGATCAACATTTCCTCTTTCGTCATAGTAGACGTTCTTGTCTGATATTGTTTGATCTACACCTTCCTTTAACCTATTGCGGAATTCTATGGTTTCTTCCGACGCACCTTTTTGTTCATTGTTAAGAGGTTTTAAACTTTCCTTCCAAACCAATTCCCGAAGCCAGTGCATGTTAAACATATAAACATTATTAAAATTAACACTGTTGGTGTCATATGCATCAATATACTCTTGAGTCTCGAAAATGGTCTTTGTTAATTCATTGTCATTTCCTTCTATGTAATCTACAATTGAATGGTAAAAACAATTACCATCCGTTGGAGAGGCATGTTCTTCAAAATAACCACTGATATCTGTTAGGGTTTTGTTTATATCTTCGAAGTTGTTGTTGCCATCTTCATTCAGATCCCCTTTTTTTTCCCAATTTTCTTGAGATTCGGGAAAAGTTGGTTCTGCTTTACAAAAAGTGTGAAACGACATTACGATATCTGAAATTATGCATTCTTAAATAGTATGTTTTTTTGTTAAATTTATTTCTTTTTCTTTTTACTTTTCTTTGTAGTTTTTTTTATTTTTAAAGGAGAAGAGATAGCATAGATTCTCTTGAATTCGTCGAAAAAATCTGTGGCAATCGCGGGATCATCAAAGATCATCACATTTTCGATGTTTGTCACGGCATTCTCCGTCAGATTGAAGCTACCGTTGCTAACCCAAATCGGTTCTCTGTTCTCATCCAAACCAACCAAAAACTTGTGGTGCAATAGAGATTTGAAGCGTCCGCGTCCAGATCCAACAGTTCTGATGACACCGCCAGCGTAGCAGCCAGATAATTTGGCATATGCTGCTTGGTTTGTCTTTCTGTTGCAGAGCTTGTCTTTGGTAACTATTAATGTAACACCTTTGACAAATTCGGCCATAGTTTTCAAAATTCTCTTATTTGATAACCAGGCACAGCAACCGACGATGTATACGGTGTCCGCTCTTTTGATGTTGCGTACCAGTGCATTTTGGATAGAACGACCGTCAAAAATCACACTCATCTTTTTTCGACCTCTAATGTGGGTCTTTGCACGTTTTCTTTCGCCATCGCCATTCGCTTGTTTATTCAAATCGGCAGCGGGTCTTTTTTTGCTCATTCTTTGTTTTTAATATTATCAGTATATATACTAAAACAGAATATGTGTAACATATATGGTCGAAACCAAAAATCAAGGAAAGGCAACCATGATACAATTTGCGGCCAGACCAAGAAAAAATATTTTTATTGCGGCAGAAGCAGGAACAGCGGCAGAGATACCCGTAAAAATACCCGTAAAAAAATCGATAAGAGACGGTCTGAAGACGCCGAAGATTGGAGAATATTTTAAAGTTAAGAACGATAAACCATGGAAATATTATAGAAAAACCAGTGCCAAAGGTGCAAAGAAAATAAAAGAGGCAGAATTTACAGATGGTCCAATCAAGACATCAATACGTAATGGTCTGGAAACTCTCGAAATAGGTGAGTATTTCAAAGTGAAGAACGGTGACGAGTCCAGATACTATAAAATATCAAGTGCAAAAGGTGTGACGAAGACAACAGAGGACCAAATATTAAAGGAAATGGAAATGGCGAAGAAAAAGGAAATGGCGAAGAACAATAATGATGAGGAAACCGATAAGAAAGCTGCCACTAATACACGAACTACCACAGTGACAGCGCTGGAAACATTAGCCGGTGAGGAAGCTGCAACAACTACCACAGTGACAGCGCTGGAAACATTAGCCGATGAGGAAGCTGCAACAACTACCACGGTCGACTTCATGAAAGGCGAAATAACTGCAAGTGATGTCCCGTCATACATACAGAATCGTGACATGATAGCCGTGGAAAAAAATACAAAATTTTGCGCTTCACAATTGTTAGACACCGCTCGCATTTTCAAAAGCCTCGTGGGGTATCAGCGTGTAAGAGGCATAGTGACTAACAGTACTGGTACATATAAAGATATGGAAGCTGACATGCCATATTTGCTCAATCAAACCGAGAATGATAATGGTACTTATTACCACCACCGAGCAACAATTGGTGAATTTATTCGGATTTTCGATGGTATAGAGGTTAACATGTCACCAAATGGAGGGTTATCTACACCACCCTTGTCACATACTATGACGTTCAAAACTCAAAAACATATCAAACGTGGGAGATCGATCATCTACATCAATGATTTGAAGAAAAACGTGTATAGCTTTTTGATGAGCAAAACAAGAACAGTAGATGGCAGAAATAAGAAATTGAAGTCAATACAGAACAAAAAAGAAGGATTATTGCTGTTGGTTATTGCCTGTTCAATTGGCCTACCTACTCGCAAATTTACGAATGCCTACGGTTTTTTTGAAATATTCGCTAAAAAACATACAATTGTTAACGATAGCAACATTATTCGTACACTTCTACATTTGAATGGAATCTACGTCAATGGAGTCAGAGAGTATGGTAATCGTGCTTTAGAATTGTGGGAAATATACAAAAAAGAATTTCCACATTTTAAAACGACATATGACGATGACGATGATAATATCAAAACGCTTTACTCATATCCAACAGCGACAGAACTCCGTTATCTCGTCATACGTGCTGAAAAAGTCATAGAAAACATTTTGGACGGTGAGGATCTCGTTCAAGCTGTAGAGCAAGTTGGTAATGTTGATGGAGGAACATTGACAAATCCCGTCACTGTAGAACAACAGCCAGGACAATTAGAGAGACAGAGAACAGAAGAACAAGAGACAAAGACAAAAGAAAAACAATCACCGAGACAGACGACAGTAGTACAGCAAGAGACAAACCTCTCTGCCAAGAAACCCATCAATTTTTTACTAAGTATATAAATAAAAAATATAAAAAATAACCGTATATAACTTGTGAAAGAAAGACCACTCATGTCAAATTACACAACACATTTTGTACCAACAGAGCCTGTCCGAAGAAAGACATATACCGAAAAAAAAAATGAATTAGATGTTTGCAGAGTACAAATGAAAGAGTTGTTGCTCCAAATGAAAGCCAAAGACGACGAAATCGCAGAGTTGTTGCTAACAATCAAAAAACAAGACGCCGAAATCGAATTTGATCGAAAAACAAGGGAAGAGCTTATTGATACAATACAAAAAAGGAAAAAGCAGATTGTTCGACTACACGCCGAAGTCCAATTTGATCGAAAAACAAGGGCGGACATGTCTCTTAGCATAAGAAAAATGAACGAAAGAATTCGTCAGCTAAGGAAACAGTTAAATAATTTGAAGAAGTAAATATTTATTATTTCTTGTATGTTGCTACCCACATTTTCACAAGTTTAAATTCCCACAAGTCTTACATTTGATACCAGTGCTCTATTATACATATATTGTTCAAGATATATGAAAAAACAAAGGATCACCATAGCAAAAGCTGTGATTGATGCTCTTTTCAGTACAATGGTATCAAAACACAGCCACGGCGAGACATCAACGATGCAAGCAAAAATAACAGCCCACACACAACAAATAACAAATTGAAGTAAATATAAATGAAATATACAGGCAGGCTTTGTCCCAAGCAGTACAGTTTCGCGTCTAAAGTGTACCCGTCTTTGATAACTTGAGTGAATGGACTGTCCAATAACTGCTAATATTGTCACAACACAGTGCATATTGACATACTGCAAGTTGTTGTGATAACAAAATGTAGAGTCTGTGCGTCGGTGGCCAAGTTCCATAAATAAACGGTCTAACCACCAACAAAGAATACAGAGCAACAGCCAAGGACATGTTGAGGAAAAGAGGGCACAATATTTTCTTACAATCATTCTGAAAGTATGTAGAAATAGTTATATACTAATTATGGTTATATTTAAACTGATACATTTAAACATTTTAATTTCTATTCGGTTATAGGAGCCGCAATCTTCTCATTTGCGTAACGGACCTTATCTTCATTCGCCATTTGAACATATTTCTGTTTAATAGCTTCCGAAGAAGCTTTCCATGCAACAGCCACGTCACTCATCAATTCTCTTGGTGTTTTATCTGGATATTGAGCCGCAACAGTTGCACGCACGTCCCGCATATAGAACGCGTATGAGCTGCGCGGTCTTTTAATTTTATACGGTGGGTTGTAAGCTTCCATTTCACGATAGTAACGAGATCTGTCCGCTTCAGATTGGACAATGTATGCGGATTTGTCGGTAACCGATTTCCAAATTTCTGCAATGTGGCGAGACTGCTCAGGCAATGTCATTTTTTTACCTTTCTCTTTCAATATTTGACGCTGTTCACAAGCAAAAAACAAAAACGGTGTCATTGCTCGCTTGGGAAGGTTTGGGTCGCGTTTTTTTCTTTTTTTAGTTGTTTTCTTGGAGGGTGCTGACATGATTATGTTATGATATAGACTTAGGTTATAGTTTAAAGTAGAAAGTTTAATTGGATTTTTTTCACCTATTTTTACCAGTCCCAAATTTTTTTATTTTGTGAAAAAACTATAAAAGGAAATAATATTAAACACACCATGGTATGTTACATATTTTCTCGGCTTTTGCAATAGCATTTTGGTCATACATTGTTGGTCGATCGTTTGTGTTTGGGTTTCGTTCCAAAAAGGTAATTTATTGGAAACCAACATTTACAAGCAATACCTGGTACAATTTAACCCCGATTCTATTGCGATTGCCCGATACAATTATCAAATATTCCCATGCAATTGTTATTATGTTTTCCGCACTTTATTTGTTTATTGTCGATCATTTCCCGCTGCACTTGACAATGATATGTTTAACAGTGTCATTACATACATTTATCCCAATATTCGTGATACACGCCCATTCCGATACTGTACTATTTGCATGGGCCCTGTTAAATTTAACCTGCATGATAGCTATGATTATTGGAACAGTCTATCTCCAATTTATAACTGTATATCTTGCAGTATTTGCTTTAATCCCACCAACTACAATATCAATTTGGTTCACCCTGATCCAAATTCAACTTTGTAGTTGTATTCCTATCAAATTCAGAGGAATAGAGGAGAATCGAAAACCAAGGATTATCTAAACATATATTAAAGAATCTAAGTATAAATAATGATGTTGTTACCAAAATGACTGCCGTAGAATTACAAAACGGGGTAAGAATACGTATTGTTTTAATTTTGTTTGTTTCCATTTTAGCGAAACTGTTCACGCCTTTGGCTTCGGATGCGGTCATTAGTGCGTCCTCAATCTCTGGCGTAAATAATTTTTTCTATTTCGCGGTGTTAATTTGTTCAATAATTCCTTCTAAAATTGCCTGGATTTTAGCGTGTATTATACTTGTAGTAGCCTCAATTCTGGACTTGGTTGTTTTTTTCTTGAGTTTCATCGTTACAGTACGGTGTTTAGATGAAGGAGGATGTATACAAACTCTCCCGTTTAGTCTGGTCGTTTTAGGGTTGAGCGGGCTAATAGCATTGCTTGATATGTATCAAACTTGGAATGTCTATTTGATTTTGCAGAATAAAACTTACGTAGCTTCAGCAACACAAAGGCTGCGCGTTGTCTTAACTTGGGCAATCCCATTTGTTATATTGACAAACATTGCGATGATTGCTGACAGTGAATTTTCTGTTTTTGCCATTATCCCACTGATTTCGTTGCCGGTCGTGATCTTCTTGGCACATAAACCAGAAGCTACTTTTTTGGGATTGATGTTAATTATTACACTTATATCTATTGCCGCTACACTGTTTTCTGTTGCCAACGAACTGGCAAATATGTCGCTTTTGATCGAAGCTGTTTTAACGGCTTTCGGCTTTGTCCTATTGTTCATGCCTACCGAATATTACACAAAACCAGCCGACACACCCGAACCTGATATTCATATATTACCGACATTTACTGTCGAAAATAGCGAGCCATATACCGATTTCAAAGCTTCCAAAGCTTTGAAACCGCCCGCCCCGTCCGCTCCGCCCGCCCCGTCCGCTCCGCCCGCTTCGCTCAAATCAAAAACTGCTAAGGATACGATACGACAGAGAAACGCAAAACCCTCTGACGGTAAACTGAAATTCTAAAAAAAAATCCAAAAAAAGTAAAGCAACCATGTATTTATTTCAGCTGCTTTTGTGAAATGTCAGAAGACGCACCACCTACAATGTATATCCCGGCAGAATTAACAGATGAAATTAATTCTGAAAGACAATCTCGCTATGCCGAAACGCCGTCGCATTCGCACGAAGAAGAGGAAGAAAATGGATTATTACCTAAAGCACTATATTTATTAATCGTGTTGTTAATAATTGCTCAATTTTATATGTTAACCGAACTGAAACAAAATTTAAATAATTTCCAATCAGAAACATTTTATATTTTGGAATCAATAAGTAAACAGATCAAACCCACAACGTGGGCGATTGTCCCTGCGAGTTAGTAATAATATACAATAATTATGAATAAGATACAATGATAATTATTTACTTTATTTACTTTATTTACTATAGATGTAAAATAACTTTTTTGGCGTCAGGTGTAAATTTCCCTTTATACGAGTAAACATGGAATATTACTGGACAACCGAAACGAGATTGTTTTGCCTTATTTTTGCGTATAACGTAGTTTCTACGCATAGCAGATCTGGATTTCACTTGAATACCCAGTACATTTTTTTTCGACTTGGAGTCAAACACAACTAAATCAACGGCAAAGTCAAAGTCTTCCTCAATAGTAGCTTCACGGCATATTAATTCTTTCCCATACTGGCCAATAGCACGTACAAACTCGTACTTGGACGCATTTTCCATTGCTTGTCCTCGTAGCGGACCCACACAGAAAAGTGAATATTGGAATAAGTAACATTCGTCCCAAGAATACCTTTTTTTCATCGTTCGGCCCAACACACCGAACTGTGCGTTGTATAAATTAGTTGCAAACTGTTCGACCGTACCCATACTTTTTATGCCACATTTACATTTTTTTTGATGCTTGGCAATTAAAATACGGAGAATTTCAGGATTTGCTGGTCTATGTTTTCTGACAAGTTCCATAACGGGTACAGAATTTCTGCGCGAATTACATCGACTCTTTTCATTCAAAATATTTAATTCACCGCCCGTTGGTAAAGTCTCTGTTAATCTCGGTATTTTTGTGGTTCGTACGTTTTTCGGTATTCTGATTTTGGTTTGATCAGTTATCGGTCGCATTTGTTTAACCGTGCAATCTGTCATTTATATTTATGCTTAAATACGCGAGCGATGTTTTTTTATCGATATAGTTTTTTGAGATGGTTTTTTTTTGCGATGGTTTTTTTTTGCGATGGTTTTTTTGATGTTTTGTTTTTGTTTTGTATTTTGTAGTTGATTATGATGTACTGAACTTAATTTTTTTTATGATTGTTAAATTAACTCGCAGGCTAAAAAAAAAACAGAATACTTGTTTTTATTATCTTTTATCGCCCG
>Ga0206126_10005825_pt1 | contig 11145 bp, 10 predicted proteins | sample Helgoland_Spring_5_FD_148621 | JGI IMG/M metagenome (GOLD analysis project Ga0206126, IMG submission 148621) | Pelagic subsurface seawater microbial communities from Kabeltonne, Helgoland, North Sea - Helgoland_Spring_Bloom_20160412_1 | ecosystem: Environmental > Aquatic > Marine > Epipelagic ...
TACAACAACAAACAAATAGACCAAAAAATTACCCAGCAGGTTGGGAAACCCTATTCTTTAATAGAGCGTTTTAAGTTAAAAGGTATTGGATCTCCTAAGCTAATTATTACCCAAACAAGCATACAAATTCACAACCTACTTATTTTAGACAATAACAGAAATCAGTGCAATATAGAAATGCGCCCCAATGGTATCATTGTTGGTTTTAGATCACTGCTTGAAAGTTATGCACTTGTTATTCCTTATTATAAATTGGTTCTCTACAAAGGCAAAGCAGAGGAGTATTCTATCTACAAAGACGATTATTTTATTAAAATACAAGCGCGGACCAAAGACAAAGAAATACATCGCTTTGTTCAAAAAATACTTACTGCAAAAACCCTCTCAAGCGGCCACAGAATAGAAGATGTATAACAACTAGGACTTATTTTTTATGGCAAGACTAGCCAAAACTCCTACAACAGACAAACCCATCATACCAATTAGTTGACTTACAGGAGTTTTTTGAGACTGGAAGATAGAATATATTCCCCAGCAAAAAATAACAATACCCCCAAGAAGTAGCACCCACTTTAAAACCCTCATATTCTGCAATTTAAAAAACATGAAGATAGTGTTTTTAAAAAACAATCAAGACAGGGGTTGTAAGTCAACAAAGTGAAAATAAAACTTAAAGTCACGTTAATACCTTTATAAGGTTTTATCTTTCAGCAAGTCCTGCGTATCTTTAAAAAAACAGCTGATTTGAAAATATTACTTACAGGAGCAAATGGATATATAGGCATGCGCCTACTTCCACTTTTATTAGATCAAGGGCATCAGGTAGTTTGTTCTGTAAGAGATGCCAATAGGTTATCTATTTCTGAGGATTTAAAAAAACAAATTGAAATAGTTGTTATAGATTTTCTTAATCCCGTAACACCAAATGCACTCCCAAAAGATATAGAAGCCGCCTATTATTTAATTCATTCCATGAGCTCCTCTACGAGTGATTTTGATGAAAAAGAAGAACGTGCAGTAAAAAACTTTAACACCTACCTGGAGCCAACAAATTGCAAACAGGTAGTCTATGTTGGAGGCATTGCCAATGAGAAAAGTTTATCCAAACATCTTTGGTCTCGTAAAAATGTAGAAAATATTTTATACCAAGGAAGCGCTGCAGTAACAGTTTTAAGAGCAGCAATTATTGTGGGAAGTGGTAGCGCCTCTTTTGAAATCATTAGAGATTTGTGTGAAAAACTTCCAATAATGGTTACCCCAAGATGGGTTAAAACAAAGTGTCAACCCATAGCCATAAGAGATGTACTTAATTATCTTACAGGGGTACTTGGTAACAAAGAGTGTTACAATGAGAGTTTTGATATTGGTGGGCCTGATGTGCTTAGTTACAGAGAAATGATGGAGGGATATGCCCGTTTTAGAAAGTTAAACTTATCCATCGTTACCCTGCCCTTTTTATCTCCCAAACTATCAAGTTACTGGCTTTACTTTGTGACATCAACCTCCTACAAACTGGCACTTAATTTAGTAGACAGTATGCGCATTGAGGTAATAACAAGTGATACTAGACTTAAAGATATTTTAAAAATTGAATCGATATCATACCAAAAAGCCATAGAGTTAGCTTTTAAAAAAATAAAACAAAACCAAGTGGTCTCCAGTTGGAAAGACTCTATGATTAGTGGCCGTTTTAGAAATGATCTTAAAAAATATGTGGAAGTCCCCGTCAATGGTTGTGTGAAAGACAAACAAAGCATCATACTTGAAAATCCACAGAAGGCCCTTGACAATATTTGGTCCATAGGAGGACAACGTGGTTGGTATTACGCAAACTGGCTGTGGCGCTTGAGAGGAGGGGTAGATAAACTATTTGGTGGTGTTGGGCTGCGCAGAGGACGCACCAATACAAACACCATTAATGAAGGAGATTCCTTAGATTTTTGGCGCGTAATCTTGGCAGATAAAAATCAAAAAAGGTTATTACTTTTTGCCGAGATGAGAGTACCGGGAGAGGCCTGGCTAGAATTTAAAATAGACAAATACAATGTGCTACATCAAACAGCAACCTTTAGACCAAAGGGCCTACTTGGTAGAGCGTATTGGTATATCATGTTGCCATTTCATTATTTTATTTTTGATGGAATGATTAAACGTATTGCACAAAAATAATAGCCCTATGCTTTTGTCAAGGTTTTGGGTAAAAACACCTCAGCCATCATACACCTGGCGCTTCCTCCCCCACAGGTTTCAATTGTTGTTAAATCGCTACTTAAAATCTTACAGTGTTTTTGGATTGCCTTTACTTGATCACTTCTCAAACTAGAACGAGCAGCCTCACTCATTACCATATATTTTTGATTGTTTGCACCCAAAACCTGTAGCATATTTCCTGCAAATTGATGCATTTGAGCCTCAGTGATTGTTATGACCTCCTTTTTGGTCTCTTTGAGATGTTTAAGCACTTGTTTCTTTTCATGCTTATCATCAATGGTATCAAGACAAATAACCACAAAATTCTCAGCCAAAGCCATCATAACGTTGGTATGGTAGATTGCCTTACGCTGGTCATAGACTGTTTGGTTGGCGGCAAATATAACAGGGTCCATCTCAAAATCTTCACAAAACTCTACGATAAGCTCCTCATCTGCTCTTTGAGAGATGGCACAATACGCCTTGCCATTTTCACGGTCTAACAACAAACTACCAGTACCCTCTAAAAAATATCCTTGCTCCTCTGCCTGGGTATAATCCATGAAGCCCTCTACAACAAATCCTTCTTTTTCTAGTCTAGTGATAATCTCCTCACGTCTCTCTCTACGTCTGTTTTGAGCAAACATAGGATACAAAGCAACAGTACCATTTTGATGAAAACTAACCCAGTTGTTAGGGAAAATAGAATCTGGAGTGTCAAGCCCCATGATATCATCTTCAACGATAACATCAACACCCACACCACGAAGTTTTGTCACAAATGTGTCAAACTCTTGCTGGGCCTTAGCATTAATTTCTGTGTATTTTAAATCAAGATCTTCTTGAAAATAATTATTCACCTTGGTTTGTTCATTCATTCTAAATGCAACGGGGCGAATCATTAATATGGTGTTGGTAATTTGTTTCATGTGTCTACACAGATTTAAAATATTAAATACAAAGGTACTCTTTTAGTTAAACCAAAAAGGAAAAAACAGAATCGAAGCAAGAAAATAAAAAAGCAGCATTTGACCACATAACCAGACTCCTTAGTCCCGAAATAATGGCATAGTAGAGCAGCGCAACAAACCTTCTTGCTTTGCAATCTCTGCATAGGCAACTTGTTCTACTGTATAGCCTTTCTCTATAAGCCAGGCGTTGAGGCGGGTAAAGTTTTTTTCTGAAATAATCACATCTTCACTAATACTAAAGATATTGCTATTCATGTGATACATCTCTTGTTTGTCTATATGAAAACAATTCTCTGGGCCAAAAAAATCCACGAGCCACTGATACTCTTCTTCTAACAAGAAACCATCTTTATGGATAATGCACCTACCATGACCAAGTGGTTGAAAACAACAATCTAAATGAAGGGCATTGTCTTGAGGTACTGTATTTGACTTTTTTAAATTAAAAGGTTTTACTGTTTTTTTTGGAAACAACTCCTGCAATGCCCTTACTGCTGCCATGTTGGTACGGGCAGTGATATAACTTGAGTAGTCATCACCGTAATAAGTGCCAACAAATAGGTAATCTCCGTATGGCATCACATCACCTCCTTCTATGTGAACCTGCTCAGGAAAGGTGACCACCTTTTGTGGGTGTATTTGATCTATTACATATTGCAAAGCCTGTATCTCACGAGCTCTATTTGATAATATATTAGCTTTAATAAAGATGTTGTCTATCACAAAGGCAATATCCCTGGAAAATATTTGATTGTAATTTTCAATCTCGCTAGGACGATACACAGTTACACCATAACGTTCCAATACCTTAGCAACGCCCTCCATTTCCAAAATCATATCCTGGTTTGTAGGGTAGGTACCTGCTTTTATATGCGCCGCAGATTTAGGGTCATAGGTCTGCTCTAGGGTGGGAGTTGGACCATTGCTATTTGCAGTCCCTAAAACAACAGCTCGAAGCCTTGAAAATTCATTTGTGACATTTAATTGTAACATAATAACAAATATAATTTTAATTATGAATGTGAGAATATGAAAGGCTATTTTTTAAAACAAAAAAGCTCAAAAACCAGTACTAAGGTTTTGAGCTTTTAGATATCTTTTTGAAGACTTATCGCTTCGAGATTTCTTTAAATACTCTATGATTTTCTCCAATATACATTTGTCTTGGACGTCCAATTGGTTCTTTACGTTGACGCATTTCTTTCCACTGTGCAATCCAACCTGGCAATCTACCAAGTGCAAACATTACGGTGAACATATCTACAGGGATACCCATTGCTCTGTAAATAATACCAGAGTAAAAATCTACATTAGGATATAATTTGCGGTCCACAAAGTAAGGGTCACTCAAGGCCTCAGCAGATAAACCTTTGGCAATGTCTAAAACTGGATCTTCTATTCCTAAGTCTGCAAGTACCTCGTCTGCGGCTACTTTGATAATTTTTGCACGAGGGTCAAAGTTTTTATATACTCTGTGTCCAAAGCCCATTAGTCTAAAAGAGTCTGTCTTATCTTTTGCTTTTGCCATGTACTTTTTAGTATCTCCATCGTCTTCTTTAATAGCCTCAAGCATCTCTAATACTGCTTGGTTTGCACCTCCATGAAGTGGCCCCCATAGTGCAGATATTCCAGCAGAAAGTGAAGCGTATAAACCAGCATGAGAGGAACCAACCATTCTCACTGTAGAAGTGGAGCAATTTTGCTCATGGTCTGCATGTAATATCAGTAGCTTATCTAATGCATTTAATAAAATATCATTTTGATTGTATTCTTCATTTGGTTTTTCGTACATCATTTTCATGATGTTTTCTACATACCCTAGGCTTGTATCCCCATAGTTTAATGGCAATCCTTTCTTCTTACGCATAGTCCAGGCTACAAGCACAGGAAATTTTCCTAGTATTTTTACAATGGCATTATACATTTCTTCCTCACTGTCCACATTTACTGTTGAAGGATTAAAGGCAGTAAGTGCACTTGTTAAACAGGATAAAACACCCATAGGATGGGCGGACTTTGGAAAAGCATCTAATATTTTTTTAATATCATCATCAACAAAACTTTGCTCTTTGATATCTGCATGAAACTTCTCTAATTGATCTGTAGTTGGTAGTTCTCCAAAAATTAACAAGTAAGCAACCTCCAAGAAATTTGCTTTATCAGCCAAATCTTCAATAGCATACCCACGGTATCTTAAAATACCCTCTTCTCCATTTAAAAACGTAATGGCACTCTGGCAAGCTCCTGTGTTTTTGTATCCAGGATCTATAGTGGTTACACCACCCGTGGCGGCCCTTAGTGTTTTAACGTCTATTGCAACTTCATTTTCTGTACCGGTAATTAACGGGAATTCAAAGGTGCTTCCGTTAATTTCTAGTGTAGCATTATTTGACATATATTGTAAATTTTTGAAATTATTCTTTTAAAAAGGATTGCAAAAATACGAAATTTTGAGCAATTTTTTTAAGATTTTCTGTCGCTCTTTTGATAAAAAAAGCCAATAAATCTAGTGATTCATTGGCTTTGTATAAAAAGTAAATGTAAAGGCTTAAATTTTAAAGGCTTTTTTACCAGGAAAATATGCAACTGCCTCTAATTGCTCTTCTATGCGTAATAATTGATTGTATTTTGCCATACGGTCACTTCGAGAAGCAGAACCTGTTTTGATTTGACCACAATTTAGAGCCACTGCAAGATCTGCAATGGTATAATCTTCTGTCTCTCCACTTCTGTGAGACATCACAGAGGTGTACCCTGCATTGTGCGCCATATTTACTGCTGCAATAGTTTCTGTTAGAGTCCCTATCTGGTTTACTTTAATTAGAATTGAGTTGGCAGTGTCTTGCTCAATACCACGAGAGAGTCTTTCCACATTTGTTACAAACAAATCATCTCCAACAAGCTGGACTTTATGCCCAATTTTTTGGGTAAGGTATTTCCAACCCTCCCAATCATTCTCATCCATACCATCTTCAATAGAGATAATAGGATAATTTTCAGCAAGATGGGCAAGGTAATCTGCTTGCTCTTTACTAGTACGTATTACTCCCGTATCACCCTCAAATTTCTTGTAGTCATACTTTCCATCCACAAAAAATTCTGCAGCGGCGCAATCTAAGGCTACCATAATTTGATCTCCAAAGCTATATCCTGCGTTTTCTACCGCTTTTTTAATGGTATCTAATGCATCTTCTGTACCATCAAGTTTTGGTGCAAAACCACCCTCGTCTCCAACTGCCGTACTAAGGCCTCTATCATGTAACACCTTTTTTAGATTGTGGAAAATTTCAGAACCCATACGCATTGCCTGTGAGAAAGAAGTTGCCTTCACTGGCATGACCATAAATTCTTGAAAAGCAATAGGAGCATCACTATGTGAGCCTCCATTTATAATATTCATCATAGGAACCGGTAGGGTATTTGCACTAACTCCACCTATATAACGGTACAAAGGCAATCCTAGCTCATTGGCAGCAGCCTTAGCAGCAGCAAGTGAAACACCTAAAATAGCATTTGCCCCTAGCTTAGATTTGTTTGGGGTTCCATCCAGATCAATCATTATTTGGTCTATCTGATTTTGTTCAAAAACAGATACTCCTAAAAGAGTTTGAGAGATAATACCATTTACATTTGCAATAGCTTTTGAAACTCCTTTGCCCATATAAGCTGGACCTCCATCACGAAGCTCTACTGCCTCATGTTCTCCAGTGGATGCTCCTGAAGGGACCGCTGCGCGGCCTACAAAGCCGTTCTCGGTTACTACGTCAACCTCCACAGTTGGGTTCCCTCTAGAATCAAATATTTGTCTTGCATGAATATCTATGATTATGCTCATAATTGTATTTTTTTTGCTTTTTGTATTATTATTTTAACAGTCGGGTTTAAAAAGAGGCTATTGATTTTTTATGTTTTCTATAAATTGGTCAAACAAGTACCTCGCATCATGGGGTCCAGGGCTTGCCTCTGGATGATACTGAACAGAAAAAACAGGCTTGTTTTTAATTCTAATACCAGCCACTGTGTTATCGTTAAGATGTACATGGGTTATCTCTACATCTGGATGTTGTTGGGTTTCTTGTCTGTCTACCGCAAAACCATGATTTTGAGATGTTATTTCTCCTTTACCAGTCAACAGGTTTTTTATAGGGTGGTTTATACCTCTATGTCCATTGTGCATTTTAAAGGTAGAGATGCCGTTTGCAAGGGCCAAAACTTGGTGCCCTAAACAAATACCAAATAATGGCTTATTTGAAGCTAATATATCTTTTGCTGTTGCAATTGCTTGGGTTAGTGGCTCTGGATCTCCAGGGCCATTACTTAAAAAATAACCATCTGGATTAAAAGAAGATAATTCAGAGAAAGAAGAATTGTAAGGGAATACCTTGATGTAACAATCTCTTTGAGCCAAATTTCTAAGGATGTTCTTTTTAATACCGATATCGAGGGCAGAGATTTTATAGCTCGCGTCCTTATCTCCAAAATAATAAGGTTCTTTGGTAGATACTTTGCTGGCAAGTTCTAATCCCTTCATATCTGGAACTTCTGCCAGTTGTTTTTTTAGTGATTCTATATTTTCAACCTCTGTTGATATTACTGCGTTTTGAGATCCATTATCACGAATGTATCCAACCAAGGCTCGGGTATCTACATCACTAATGGCAAGTAAATTGTTTTGATCTAGAAAATTCTCTAAAGAATCATCTGCAAGGTCTCTTGAATAATTATAACTAAAATTTCTACAAATCAAACCCGCTATTTTTACATCCTCAGATTCCATCTCTTGACTATTGACACCATAATTACCTATATGGGCATTGGTTGTAACCATCAGTTGTCCAAAATAGGAGGGATCTGTAAATATTTCTTGATATCCAGTCATTCCGGTATTGAAACATACTTCGCCAAAAGCAGTTCCTTGTTTACCTCCTACTGCCTTCCCGTGGAATATGGTACCATCTGCAAGGAGAATGAGTGCCTTTTTTCTTGTTTGGTATTTCATCATAATTTAAATAGTTACACAAAAATACAATTCTAGTTGTTTTTTTTAATCATCGACTTATAATAATTTTTAAACATTTTTCAAAAAAAAAGGGATAAACACCTAATGTTTATCCCTTTATATCTAGTGAAGAAAATTCATTTATTCTTCCTCTTTTGTTTGTGTTGCCTCTACTACTGGAGTAGCAACCTTAGGAGCACCACCTCCACGACGGCTACGACGTGTTGATTTGGTTTTCTTGGCCTTTCCTGGGTTGTATACCTCGTTGTAATCAACAAGTTCTATCATTGCCATGTCTGCATTATCTCCAAGACGATTACCTAGTTTGATAATACGGGTGTAACCACCTGGACGATCGCCAATTTTTACAGCAACATCTCTAAATAATTGTGTTACTACATCTTTTTGGCGTAATCTAGCCATTACAATTCTACGGTTGTGCGTAGTATCATCTTTAGACTTTGTGATTAACGGCTCTACAAAACCTTTTAAAGCTTTTGCTTTGGCTACTGTAGTATTAATTCTTTTGTGCTCAATTAGGGAACAAGCCATGTTGGCTAACATAGATTTTCTATGCGCAGTTTTTCTTCCTAAATGATTTACTTTTTTTCCGTGTCTCATGACATTTTTTTTAAACAATCATCTTGCTGCAACTCTTTTTGAGGAGCAAATTATGCTTGCATTTATAATTAATCTTTATCTAATTTGTATTTTGATAAATCCATTCCAAAGTTAAGGCCTTTGATATTTACAAGCTCTTCCAATTCTGTAAGAGATTTTTTACCAAAGTTTCTAAACTTCATTAGATCATTTTTATTGAATGACACTAAGTCTCCTAGTGTATCAACCTCTGCAGCTTTTAAACAATTAAGAGCACGAACACTTAAGTCCATATCTACTAGTTTTGTTTTTAACAACTGTCGCATGTGCAATGATTCTTCATCGTATGTTTCAGTTTGAGCAATTTCATCAGCCTCAAGGGTGATACGCTCATCACTAAATAACATAAAGTGGTGAATCAATGTTTTAGCAGCTTCGGTTAAAGCGTCTTTTGGATGGATAGAACCATCTGTTTGGATTTCGAAAACTAATTTTTCATAATCCGTTTTTTGCTCTACACGAAAGTTTTCAATACTGTACTTTACGTTTTTGATAGGTGTGTAAATAGAATCTGTAAAGATGGTACCTAAAGGCGCATTGGCTTTTTTGTTCTCCTCTGCAGGAACATACCCTCTCCCTTTTTCTATAGTGACCTCAAAATTAAGCTTCACTTTTGCATCCATGTTACAAATAACCATATCTGGGTTTAAAACTTGAAAACCAGAAATATGTTTTTGCAAATCTCCAGCGGTTAATTGCTCACCACTGTTAATAGATATTGTTACCGTTTCGTTGTCAACCTCGTCAATCTGTCTTTTGAAACGAACTTGCTTCAAGTTTAGGATGATTTCAGTAACATCTTCTACAACACCAGAGATGGTAGAAAATTCGTGATCAACTCCTTCAATACGTAATGAAGTGATTGCAAAACCTTCCAGTGAAGAAAGTAATACTCGTCTTAGTGCGTTACCGATGGTTAGACCATATCCAGGCTCTAAAGGACGAAATTCAAATTTCCCTTCAAAATCTGTTGAATTGATCATGATAACTTTATCAGGCTTCTGAAAATTAAATACTGCCATAGTGTGACTGTGTGTTATTTATTATTTAGAATATAATTCAACGATAAACTGTGTGTTAATGTTTTCTGGAATCTGAATTAATTGAGGAACAGAAACAAAAGTTCCTTCTTTCTTATCAGAATTCCAAGTAAGCCACTCATACACATTGTTAGCGTTTGATAATGAAGCGTCGATAGCTTCTAGAGATTTTGACTTCTCTCTAACAGCTACAACATCACCTGCCTTTAATTGGTAAGAAGGGATATTTACTTTTTCACCATTCACAGTAATATGACGATGAGAAACAAGCTGTCTTGCCGCAGGACGACTTGAAGCAATACCCATACGGTATACTACATTATCAAGACGAGACTCTGCTAATTGAAGCAATACCTCTCCTGTAATTCCAGGAAGTGCAGTTGCTCTTTTAAACATATTTCTAAATTGCTTCTCTAAAATACCGTAGGTATATTTAGCCTTTTGCTTTTCAGCAAGTTGTATTGCATATTCAGATTTTTTTCCACGACGACGGTTATTACCGTGTTGCCCTGGAGGGTAATTTCTTTTTTCGAAGTTTTTGTCATCTCCGTAAATCGCTTCACCAAACTTACGAGCGATTTTAGTTTTTGGACCAGTATATCTTGCCATTTTAAGTAAAATTTTGAAGAGAAAACTAAATTAAGGTCTTACGTTAATCCTTTAGTTTCTGTTATCTTCAGATTGATATTTATTATTTACAACATAAGATGCCCCAGGGCATCTTGAATTATTGTTCTTATTACAGCCGGCAAAGGTAGTAATAAAAATGTAAAGAGTTGCTTTCAAACAACACCTCTTTACGTGTGTGAGTTATACACGACGTCTTTTTGCAGGACGGCAACCGTTGTGCGGCATTGGTGTTACATCGATAATCTCTGTAACCTCGATACCTGAATTGTGAATACTACGAATTGCAGATTCTCTTCCATTACCTGGTCCTTTAACGTATACTTTACACTTTCTCATTCCAGCTTCGTGTGCTACTTTTGCACAGTCTTCTGCAGCTAGTTGTGCCGCGTAAGGAGTGTTTTTCTTTGATCCTCTAAAGCCCATTTTACCGGCAGAAGACCAAGATATTACATCTCCGCCTTTGTTTGTTAACGAAATAATGATATTGTTAAAAGATGCTGTAACGTGAGCTTCACCTACAGACTCTATAATCACTTTACGTTTTTTTGTGCTTTTCGCTTTTGGATTTGTCTTTGCCATAACGCTATCTATTATTTAGTTGCTTTTTTCTTGTTTGCAACAGTTTTACGTTTACCTTTTCTTGTTCTTGAGTTAT
>Ga0206126_10005829_pt1 | contig 11142 bp, 9 predicted proteins | sample Helgoland_Spring_5_FD_148621 | JGI IMG/M metagenome (GOLD analysis project Ga0206126, IMG submission 148621) | Pelagic subsurface seawater microbial communities from Kabeltonne, Helgoland, North Sea - Helgoland_Spring_Bloom_20160412_1 | ecosystem: Environmental > Aquatic > Marine > Epipelagic ...
CTTCTTTAAAAATTCCAAAAAAAGCAAAAAACCCAAGAATAAAAATAAAAAAATGTCTGAAGGTCAAGCTTAATATCCTGAGAAACTTTGTAAATCTTAAGACCTTATAATAATTTGTTAAAAACGAAGATAGCGTCCAAAAAGAGATAATGTAGATTATAAATGATGGATTATAAAATTCTGGATCTGATACAAAATAAAGCATCATAAAGATTGACAAACAATCAATAAGTAGTTGGACTGGAATTATGAGGAATGAATATCTGTGTTTCACAAAAAAATCTAAAAAACAAAGATAGTATTTAAGTTACAATTTTTTTAATTAGGCTCTTAATGTTAAAAAGCTTTTGAGCAATCTTTTTATGTCTGTTAAAATCATATTCTTTTTCAAGTAATTCTTTAATCGATGAAGTAATGATTTTTTTATCCCATGTTGTAAGAACCTTATGAAGATTAAAATCATTAAATAATTTTTCTAACTCACTGTTCTTATCAGTAATAACTAAAATTTTTGTTCCTGAAGCTAATATATTAGGCAGTTTGGAAGGTAATGACCCTTTTGAGGTATTAGGTGACTGTGGGACTATTTGAATACTACTCCTGGCATATAATTCTTGAACATCCTCTTTTCTTACTAATGGATGAAACTGTATCATTTTATTGCTATTTACCTTTTTAAGTTCCTCAAAAATTGGTCCTTGAGAGAAAAAATAACAACTAGTATTGGGGATTTTTTTAGAGATGTAATCATAAACATTGAGTAATTCTTTTGGGTTTTGTTTTTCACCTAAAGCTCCGGAGTATACAATATTGAATTGTTTGTCAGGTAAAATATCCTTAAGATTATTAGATAAGGACTTCTCTTTGATAGTTGTAAAGGGAAATTGAACTTGACACTTTATTTTACTAATTTTATAGATATCTAAAGCTGCATTTTTCATTTCCTCTGAAAGGAAAATTAATGTATCACAAGTTTTAAAACAAGATTTCTCAACTCTTTTTATGAAGAACGTTATTAATTTATTAAACAATCCTTTCTTTTGTGATGAATAAATAATTTGTAAATCATGGATAATTCCTATTTTTTTTATTTCTTTTTTAATAAAAAAAGAAGCAGTATAAAAAGCTAAACTAGGAGGAAAAACAGGAATAATAACATCTATTTTGTTTTGATGTTTTTTGATATTTTTTAAAATAAATAAGGCATACCAAATCTCAAGAACAATTCTCCTTAAAGATATTTTATTTGGATACTTAATTTTATTTCCTCCTCTAATGATGGTAATTCCTTCTAACTTTTCTGAAGAATACCTTGTTTTCCAATCTGGATAAAAAGGATGAGAACATAAAACAGTAACTTGATGACCCTCTTCTTGGAGTTTTAATGCAACGTCTGTATTAAATTTACCCGTAGAAATTGGTTCAGGGTAAAAAAAAGGAGATAGTATTAATATATTTCTTTTACTAATCAATTTTTCTTTCTCTTATTATTTTTGCAGGATGCCCTAAACAAACTTTGTTTGAGGGAATATCTTTATAAACACTACTTCTAGAGCCTATAACAGTTCCTCTTCCGATGGTAATTCCAGGCGCAATAAAAACATCTGTAGCTATCCATACCTCATCACAAATTTTTATTGGTTTTTGATAAATAGGAAAATTTTTTTTCTTGTAATTATGAGATGCTGTACAAAGGTAAGATCTTTGAGATATGACAACATTATTACCAATGTCAATTTCCCCTAGAGTATATAAATCTACATCATCACCTATCCAGCTATAATCACCAATAGTTAACTTCCATGGATATGTTATTTTAACTGAGGGTCTAATAATTACTTTTTTTCCAATTTTTGCACCAAATAAACGTAGTAAGAATTTTCTCCAACCATACAAGAATTGGGGAGAAGTTCTAAATAAAAAAGACTGAACCAACCACCATAATTGGACTATAAAAGCATTTTTGCCTCTAAATTTTTTTGGAAGTTTAAATGTATTTAGTTCTTGATACATTATTAAATTTTTTAAAAGACTACCTTGAGAATAATTTAAGTTTAGTTAAAAAGATTGTAGTCTCATAGATTAAAATTTGATTTACAGGAAGATAAAATTGTTAATAAGTTACTATTTTTATATTCTTTCATTTTAATTAATTTTTCTTCAAATTTAGTGTTATTCTAAGCAACTATTAACTGTTTTATAATTCATCTATTAACTCATTACTTCCCTTTTTAAAATTAAATTTATTTAAGAACACTAATAAAAAGATGAATAATATAACTCCAGATTGCCTTAATAGGATATTTTCAGTAAAAAAAATAAAAAAATAAAAAAATATTATATTTAATAGTAGTGTATTTTCACTTCTCTTGGCACTATAAATGTTATCTAAAAGAAATACTAAAAAGAAAGTTAATCCAATTATTCCTGTCTTTAAAACAATGTCTATGTATTGGTTATGTGAATTATATACGTCAATCATTTTATATTGATTATTTTCACTGTAGCACTCGTTTAATTTATGTTGAGTATTTCCTATACCATATCCAGTAACATAATTATCTTTTATAAGTTTTAATCCACATTTATAAATTTGTAATCTAAGACTGTTGGAATAATTTAAGTTTACTTCACTATATGTTTCTATTCTAATAAGCTCATTCATTCTTCTGTTAAATAACAAAAGTGATGAAATAAATATTAAAAATATTGAAATCAAAAGAAACTTTTGTTTTTTACTTTTTATTAGTGTAAGTGTGTAGAAAAGAAGTGTAATTAACAATGAAATAACAACACCTTTACTTATTATTAGAATTAAAAATGTAAAATGTAAAATAATCATTACAGTAAAAAATATTCTTTTTAATAAGAATTTTATTTTATCATCCTCAAATAATTTAATTATAAAAAATATTGAAATTGAGCTAAATATTGACGCATATATTGGATGTTGACCTACATAAGGTAATTTTATTATTAACGTTCTAGCTTTATTCGAAAACCAATTACTATAATAAATTGTTTCATTGTCTATTATAATATACATTAAAACTATTAAAACAAATATTGTTGAACTGAAAATAAAAAACCTCATAAAATTATTTAAAAGTTTTTTTGAAAATTTTACTGAAGGTATTAATATGAAAAAAATTAAAGGTATGATAAAGATTGAAAGTGAGGTCTCTAATCTAAATATTGCCTCGAGACCAATATTTTCGGTCAAAAAAAAAGAAATTAAAAAAATGAAATAAAGAGAACTGTTTAGAAAAAACTTAAGCCACATAATATTTTTTCTATCAAAAAAAAAGAGACTTGTAAATAATAAAAATATTACAGGTAGACCTTTAATTTTATTTGGAAGTATCGGGAATAAAGAAAATAAAAAAATACCCCAATTAAAAAATTTATCTTTATTTAAATGGCTAAATTTCATAAAAAGATTTAAAAGTAAATTTATGATCATTTATCCATTTAGTTACTTTCAAAATGGCGAATAAAAACACAAAAACTAAGAGTTCATCTGAAAATGGCATTCTAAATATTAAAACACCTATTATAAATAAAATTATACCTGATATTTTTCCAAAATTTTTCAAACTTTTTGTAAATAAATAATCTAAAAATAACAATAAAAATGGTAATATAATAACTCCAAAAAAATAAAAATTCATATAGATTTCACCAATTATAGTTGTTACCAAAGAAGCGCCACCAAAATTATTTGCCGCTATTATTGTAATACTTTCAGGTTTAGTTGCCCAAACTGATCTAGGAAAATAAAAAAACAATGGCTTAATATAAGTTGCTCCGTAAAGAAAATTATCATAATTATTAAAAATTTTATATAAAACATTTATGTTAATAGATTCTGAAATCTCTAAAAAAAACATCTTGAAATTTGGAGGCTCTAATGAGATAGCTCTCAATAAAGATTTCTTAAATATATCAAAAGTAGGAAGTCCTTTTTCGAATAAAGGACCCCTAATGTGTTTAAATATAGATGCAAAATAACCCATGATAAAAACAAGAGGGATTAAAACTGGTGACAAGAATATCATTTTTTTGGGGTACCTCTTAAAAAAAATAAAACATATTGCAATCGCTGTACAAAATAAATAAATCCTATTTCCAGATATAAACATATCAAGGACAACAAATAAAACTGTATAGGAAAGAAATTTAATTAAAGAGAAATCCTTTTTTAACCATTTATAAAATAATGAAGATATTATTAAGATTTTTGTAGAATTCAAAACAAAAGCTGTAAGAACAGCTAATTGTCCCGAAGATTCGAAAAAGTTATGCCTGTTATCATACCAATTACCTCCTTTGAATAATCCTGAGCCGATAAATACAATCAACATCCCTAATACATAGCTAAAAAGATAGCTTCTAATTAACGGTACAAAACTTGTATTTAATGATTTTTTAATTTTTATGTGTGGTGAATATAAGTAAACAATAATTGAAAATATAAAAAGCACCAATATCAATGAAGATTTAATGTTTTGACTCAAAATTACATCTGTAATTCCTGAATTACCAAATCCAGTTATTGAAACTGGTATTTTTCCGGTTAATACCCCTACAAAAATTGGAATAAAGATAAAAAAGAGTAAACCAAAAGAAATTCCTAATTTGAAACTAAAGCCAACATTAAATAAATTATGAATAAAATAAATAAAAATTAAAAAAAACTCTAAAAAAAATAAAAAAGATACAACTAAGTTCATTTTAAAATTATTTATAAATTATTTCTATAATATTATTCCTAAACTTACTAAAAGTAAAATTAGAAATGAAAAAGGTTTTATTATAATTCATTATTTTTAGTATATCATCCTTATTTTCAATCGCATAAACTAATTTTTCTCTTAGATCATGTATATCTCTTTTTTTAACAAAAAATCCGTTAATATTATTTTTAATAATATCTGGAATTCCAGCATGTTTAGTTGTTATTATGGCATTATTCGTTGCCATAGCTTCGAGTATTGATATTGGCTGTCCTTCCATTTTGTAATAAGTTGGTAAAACAAAAACATTACCCCACAAAAGTAATTTCTTTTTTTGCTCACCATTTACTACTCCTAAATATTCTGTGTTTTTTAAAATTCTTAATAATTTTGATATGTATTCTTTTGAGTCATTATCTATGTTTCCAGCAATCTTGGCTTCATATTCGATATTAGTATTTTCAAATAAAATAAGAACTTTTAATAATTGTATTATCCCCTTTTCTTTCATTAAATTACTCAAAAAAATAATTCTTATTTTATCTGTATTTTTTTTAGTACAAGTTTTTTCATATAAAAATTCTTCAGCAAAATTTGGTAATGAGAATATAAATTCTTCTTTCAAAAAAGGAGATAAGTTTGATTTTAATGAATCTGACAAAACAATTCCTTTATCAAATCTTGTTATTAAGAACTTAAAAAATATTTTTCTTAGCCCAGTTAATAAAGTGTATTGTTTTTTTAAATAATCTCCGTGAATATGAATAATCAACTCTTTATTTAGTAACCATGATAATATAATAAATGGGGCATATTTAATTAAACCAAAGAAGGTTTGACCCGGAGTAATATAAACTTTATTTACTTTAAATATTTTATAGATTTTTAGATTTAAAATAAAAAAATAAAAAAACTTTTTGAATGTAAATTTACCTAGTCTCTCCTCAAAAAAAGGAAAGGTCATATTTATGTATGTTGTAGAAAACTCATCATGTGAAACAAATATATCTTTTACTTTTTTATTAGAAAGTGAAACTCCAGAAATTGGGTCAGGAAAAGGTCCAATAATAATTATTTTGATTTGTCTTTTAAGACTCATTTTTTACTAGCTTTATAAAGGTATTAGCCATAGACTCTGTTGAATAGTTCTTCCGACAATATTCAACTATGTGCTTACTTTTTTTATTCCAAATTTCTCTTTCTTTAAATGCTTGTAACAATACTTTATTGAAACTAACCTCTTTATTAGTTTCAAAGAATAATCCATTTTCATTTACATTTAATGCCTCTATTTCGGGTGAATGTTTTTCATTTCTTGAAACCAACATAGGAATTCCAAACCCAAAACTTTGAGTAATGGATAGACCTACATAACCTGGAGAAATACTAAAGAAAGATGTAAAATATAATTCTTTTAGTTTGTCAAAATCAGATATATGTCCAAGTAAATCAATTCTTTTAGATAATTTATTCTTAACAATGTAGTTATTAATTTTATTTTTTTCATCGCCATCTCCAATTATAATTAATTTAGTTTCAGGCGGATATTTATGAATTTCACTAGCAAAAGACTTTACTAAAAAGAGTGGTTTTTTTTGCTTTGTTAGACGTCCTACATAAATTATATTAAATCTATTATCTGATTTAGGAAACTTCATTTTGGAAGCACTTAAAATAGCATTAGGAGCTGCAAAAATCATCTTTTTAGGCATTTTTACTTTTAATTGAAGCTGTTGTTCTCTGGTGTAAACTATTATTTTGTCTGCTAGAATCCTCATTAAGTTTCTTATCTTATCAGACATGCTAAATGCACCTTTTCTAGGCCATGCATGACCCCATAGAACTGTTTCTCTATTTATTATTTTTCTGATTAGAAGAAAAATCCAATTAGATATAATTCTAGGGTTCATTTCTAAAACTAGAATCACATCTTTAAATAATAAGTGCCAAACACCTGTTTGAAACAGTAATTTATTATTTAAAATAAAGTGATTTTTTATTCTTTTTTTAAAAATTGTAGAATCACTTTTTACAGATTGTTCAAAATAAAAATCACCTCCATATATTTCAAAATGTTGGCCCAATGCTAATTTAATGGATTTAAAAAAATCCTTTCTGTAGTCCGGAACTACCGTTTGTATAATTACTAAATGTTTCAAAAAGCAACTTTTTTATAGAAGATAATTGCTAAAATTAAAATAAATAATTCTGTTGTAATAGCAGAAAAAGCTACTCCATAAATAGTGAAAAACTGCACAAAAACTAGTGCTACAATTAAATTAAAAAAGCCACCTGATATTAGTATTTTCATTCTTATTTTATATTTATTTATAGATGGAAAATAAAGGGTAACATACAACATATTTAATGAAGAGAATAAAGAAATTAATCCCAAGAACTGAAACACAATACTATAGCTTGTAATAAGAGCATCATTAAAAGCAAAATTAAGTATTGCTTTTGATTCAAAGAAAATAATTGTTGATATCACTGCTCCCAAGATTCCTATTGGAATTCTTATTTTATCAATAAAAATTCTTACTTTTTTATCAGGTTTTGTTGATAGATTTGGAAAAATTGCCTGATATATAGGTGTATATATACTTTTAATTGCTAGTATTAATTTTTCCATACTAGAATAAATACCTGCAATAGAGTCCCCTGCAAAAAAACCTAAAATTATAACATTACTTGAGGTGTAAAAACTAACAGCGAGATTTGAAAAAAACAAACTTAAACTATTTTTAATAATATCTTTTATTTGCAACAATTTAGGAGAGATAAACTTCACATACTGTAAACTAAAAATAAATCCAAATAATCCAGAAATTACAAACCCTAAACCGTTAAATATTGGAACATATAGATAATCATCTGGACTGAATACAACAAAAAATAGAGAGAGTGTGAAAAAAAGTTTTGCTCCCACAGTTACAAATGTAATTACTTGCATTTTTTCTATACCTTGAAAAAACCAAGTTGGGAAAATTGCTTGACCTAAAACCAATCCAAAACTAAATAAATAAACTAAAGGATCTAGTTTGAATTTATTTATAAAAAAAGTCATTCCTAAAAGAATAATAAATGTGATAATTATTAGGATTAATTTTACAAAAACTATATTCCAATAAAATTGAGATAATTTTTCTTTATCATTTTTTAGGTATGCAACTTCTTTTGTGGCACTTATATTAAAACCAAAATCAACTATTATAGTCAAAAAAAGAGCTACACTTTGAGCAATCATTACTAATCCATATTTTTCTGAACCTAAAACTCTTACCAGATATGGCAATATAATTAGTGGTAAAATAAAATTTGCTCCTTGAATAAACAGTAAAGCGAGGTAATTCTTTACAATGATTTTCTTTTCTTTATTCATGAATTAGTTTTGAATACTTACTTTGATAAAAATAACTAAGGCCTTTTCAAAAAAACTCAATTAAAATAAATAAAACCCCCAAGAATAAACTCAAAAGGTCATTAGTTAAGTATTATTAAATTAACAACCTAAACTAAATAAATCTATTTAATTACTTTTTGTAACTATCTAAGTACCTATTTAAATCTAAAAAAAGAATAATCAATAACACTAATATTACTGACAATCCAGCTACTATAAAAATATAATTCTTAGTTATCCCTTTAACCTCATATCCAATACTTTGGAAGTTTGAAACAATATTAATAACCTCTGATTTCTCTCCAATACTTTCAGCAATTAATCCTAAATCTTCATTGATTTCTCTATCTGTTCTAAATAATTCTATTTCCTTTGCTGATGTTTTTGTTCCTCCAAAATCAATAGTAGTTCCTGATAATTCTTTTTTAGATTCTTCCAACATTACTTTCATATACATTTTACGTAAAGAATCTACTTGAACTAAATTTTCTCTAAGCAAAGAATCTGTTCTAAAAAGATTTTCATTAGTTAATTTTTTTATCTTATTAAAATACTTATTTTTAATAACTGATGAAATCAATACATCCTCTATACCAGAGAAAACATTATCATTTAAAGATTCAACATAAATATCATGAATCCTGTAATCATAATCTTTAAAACTCATTTGAAACTCCTCAAAATCATAACTTTTAACTGTTAGTGTATCTACTGATAAAATAAATTGATCATAAGCGTTAATGATATCATTACCATTATCGATTGGTGTTATTTGAAATTTTGTAAAACCTGCGGCAGTAGTTGAATCTATATTAAAAATTGATGCTAATAAGAGAACTTTCTCTTGATCTACTAAGTCATTAAAAAAATTAATATTCTTATATAGTTGAAGTGAACTCCCAAAGTTAGGTTGAACAATTAGATTGGAGCCGTATTTATCTTGAGATGTACTCTCTAAAAATATTCCAATCACTCCTCCAATCACAGCAGCTATTATAATTTTTTTAAAGTGTATTTTAAAAAATAATAATACAGAAATTAAAAAATGAAATATCCCCTTAAAAATACTTCCAATAAAATTAAAAAAGTTTTTAAATCCTTTTCCTATAATTACAAATAGAGAACCTAAGTCTACCTCTTCCTCGTTGTTATTTTTAGCTGTTGACATACTATTAATATTGATTTTTTAACTATTAAAAATTTGTTCTAATATTTTATGAGTAATTGCATAAGTGGGAGTTACTCCAGACATTCCCAACCCACCTGAAGCTAAAGTAGCTCCAGTTTCTAAGGGGTTATCCGAGGCATAATAAGCATATCTTACTTTTACATCATCAGAAATATTCCCTCTAATCTTAGAAGCGGCCTGAATTGCCTTTTGATAATGTGCTCCTTCCATTTCTAATCCAATAACATTCCATGTAGAATCATGAAAGAACTTTAATAAATCTTTATTTTGCAAAGATGTACCTAATACGGTAACCATGGCTCCATCAAAAGAAGATACCCCAAATCCATTTAAATCGTCTTTAGACAATTCATTTACAAATGGATAATTATCTGCTGTACCCTCAAAAATATGTGCAGAGGGAATCATAATATCTCCTTTACCTCCCTCTAAAATTCCGGCTTTACCCATAATAGATATAGATGCTACATTTAAGTGAGTGGTGTTTTTCTTTTCTTTATATGGCTTCAATAATTCGTCCATAGTTTCGTAAGCTTGCTCCCCAAAAGCATAATCCATCACTATAATAACTGGAGCTTTATCCTCAGCAACAACTTTTTTAAACTGTGTATTTACAATGTCTATTTTTTTGGTGTCTATCACCTGAACATTAATATTTGTTCCAGAAGTATCCTTTATGTATGTTAATCCCTTTTTTGAGGCATACTCTTTTACTTTCTTCTGCAATGGTTTACTATCATTATTACTTAAAAGCTCATACAACTCAAACCCTTTTTTACCTTTTACTTCTTCTGTTAACGAACTTGTAGCGTAAATAGTATTTAGAACACTATGCATATTTGCACTAATGATGTGTATTGGTCTTTTTAAAAGATCATTATCTTTCAATACTTTTTTAATAGTATTTGCCCAAATGTCACCATAAATATGATGTCCTATTTCTTCCCTTAAAACAGAACTAAAATTAATTGTTCTCTTTTGTTGATGACAAGTCTCACTTATAGCTAATTTTCCTAACCAATATATGATCTGAAAAAAACGATCTACATTTTCTGATGAAGTAAATGCGTTATAGGCATCAGCTACCTCGTCGTAGGTTCTTCCTAAAATATTTGCAAGATGAACTTTTGTAACTTCTCTTTCTTCCTCAGAAATATTTTTATTATGAAGAACAACTTCTTCCAGGTTTCTCCATTCTCTAGTAATACTACCCTCTAAATTAATAAGAATACGTTCTTTAATTTTATGAGACTCAATAAATAAAAAAGTGAGATGTGTAAGAATATCATAAATCTCAGATCTTCCCCTAGTAATCTCTATATTCATTTGATCTTTATCAATTCTGTAACAATTTCTTCTTCTCTTTGGAGGTATAATTGCTTTAAAATGTGTTTTATTATAACCTTCATCTGCAGTTAAATTGATAAATTGACATTCTTCAATTCCTTCCGGTAAACGTTCTATCACATAAATTAATCCATTTAATTCTACTCTATCTTCAGCAATAGAACCATAAATTTCTGGCCTTAATAACAGTAACGATTTTCGCAAGGTCTCTCCAGACACACCCATTGGTTTGTAAAAACCTCTACTAAATAAATGTCTCATAGAAATATATAACCTTTCTATGGCATTTGTTGATTCTTGCGCTCTTGTTCTTTCTTGGTGTTTAGTTTGCGACATTGGTGTTTTTAGGCTTCAAAGATAAGAAATTAGACCTCCTTCAAGATCTTGGCGTATTTGTTTTTGTTTTTTAAAATTTTTACTGCCTCAAGAATCACCTTATCTTTTGTTAATTTATTCTGAAATAATCC
>Ga0206126_10005830_pt1 | contig 11141 bp, 2 predicted proteins | sample Helgoland_Spring_5_FD_148621 | JGI IMG/M metagenome (GOLD analysis project Ga0206126, IMG submission 148621) | Pelagic subsurface seawater microbial communities from Kabeltonne, Helgoland, North Sea - Helgoland_Spring_Bloom_20160412_1 | ecosystem: Environmental > Aquatic > Marine > Epipelagic ...
GAACTGACCGCGGCGCAGTGGGTCCATTTTTCGACAGACGATACGACTACGATGGCTGCCTTCGGCGGCGCCATGCGCGCGGCAGCGTTCCAGGGATCGCTGGAGTTTAAGAAGATATCTGATACTCTTGGTGACGTCAACATACAGCAGTACGTCTACGCGACGGCGCAAGGGCCAGGTTTCCCGATCTCGGTTGTACTCGTTCAAGAGACGAACCCGAAAGCACGTGTGGTGGCCCGTGTGTTGTGGCACAACAGCCATTGGACGGCGCTTGTCCCTTCGAGCGAGCCGCTCAAGGTCGTGTCGCGGATGGGCGACAACAAGATGTTCTCCGCGGAGAGCGGGAAGGCGGAGCTCAAGAACGCGGGTCGCAACGTGGTCCACAACGAGACGTGTTCCGCGCAGAGCGCCAACGTCGAGCCCAATAACGCGGACGAGAAGCACGTAACGAGCCGCACGGCAGCTCTGGGCGTTGCCGCAGACACCGGGTCGACGGTCGAGGAGAACGGCTCGACCACTGGTGGCGGCGCCGAGACCGAAGCCGGCTCCGAGATCGTCGCGGAGACGAAGAAGCAGTTGATACCCGTGCGGATGCAGAAGAACGGCAAGATGAACCCGACGACCGGGTCGCGCTCTGAGTCAAAAGCCGAGCGTAAAGTGGAGCTGGCCAAACGATGTACAGCAAAAGCCGCTCGCCGCGCAGCGCAGCGCATCGTCGATGCCCGCGCCAAGGTGCTGTCTGCCGCACGTGAGGAAGGCACCCGTACTGCCCGCGACGTGGCTCGTGAGGCGAAGCGCGCTGTGCTGCGCGCGAAGCGGCAAATGAAGCGTGACAACCGTGCTCGGTGGCATGCGACCTCGGCACGTGAACGAAAGAACCGCCGCACACTTGCAGCGAAAGTGACACAACTCGGCTCCTTAGCTAACACGCAGGTGGCTTTGACCTTCGTCGCGTCTGTGCTTCGTACGGCCGTGTCGAAAGTGGTCGACGCGACGTCTACCCCTGCCAATCGTTTGGCCAAGGCGGTCGCAGCGCGTTCGATCGCTACCGCGGCTACAACTGTAATCGAACAGCAGCACGTCACGGCCTTCGCCATCTCGTTCACATCGCATGCTCTCCGTTGCGCCTTGGCAAAAGTGATGACAGGTTCTGTTGTAGCTCGAGCGGTGGCCCGCCAGGTGGGCACGGGAGCGGTACGTCGAGACGCGTGTAACCGCCTCGACGTGAAGGCTGCTGCCGACGCAATGGCGGTGGGATCGGTGACGACGTCCAACTTCCCGAGCAAGTCGTCACGCCGTCGTTGTGCGAAGCGGGCGAGCAGCGCGCAAATTCGTCATGCCGCTGCGCGTTTGGCTCGTAAAAATGCCAAGCACAACCTTCCAGTTCCCGGTAGCGGTTCGCATCACACGTGGGAGCGTGAAAGGCAGAAGCGGCGCACACGGTATCGACGTCGCCGTGCCCTCTTTCGCGCGCGCGCGCGCGCGCGGCGACTTGTTTCTCGTGACCAAGCAGTTGCCGCACTGATGCTCTGTGGCATCGCTGAAGTGGAGCTTGCAGCGAGTCTGATGCCTCAGGTGCGGTCCACTGGTAGTGTCGGTCGCGCCGTCATTGCTGGGTCGTGTTCGGTTACTGGTATGGCGCCACTTATTGTGGGAAGACAGTTTAAGGACGGCGACAAGAGGCGCTGTCGGAGAGTCGCACATCGTCGTTGCCGCAACGGTTATTGCTGCAAAGACGGTCGCGATCGTGTTTGTTCGGAAGAAAAAACACGGCTCCAGGCGTTACGAAAGCTTCAGCGGAGGTACGATGTCGCACTCTCTGCAACGCTCCAAAGAGCGCGTCGCAGTTTGGATGCTCCGACAGCTGCGTCGCTGCGTTCAGCGCAGAGAGGCGGCGAGGTGTCCTCGAAAAAAGGCGCGAAATGCGTCCGCAAACGAGCCGCGCAGTTGAAACGCCGAAATCACAATACGGCGAATCGTGCAGCTATTGAAGCAACGAACGGGAGGGTCGACGAGCTTGGTAGCTGTGCGGCATTTTACTACGCCGACTGTGTGCCTCGGCGTAACATGTCGTGGCTGAGTCCCGGATCTTTTATGCGTGGCGGTGCCGGCGGTGCTTCAACGTGCTGTGAACACACGGACGCGGTCGATTGGAATTCGGTTCGGCGGCAAGCTGCGACTCACGGACGCCAAGATCTGGATGTTGGTGGTGGCGGCGCATGTCAGTTTAAGGCACTCGCACATCATCTCCTCGGTGACGCAAGCCAGCACGACATTGTTAGAGCTCGAGCTGTGATGGAGCTGCAGAGGCACGCCGCACGATATCGACCGTTCTCCACGGAGGGTATTAGTGCGGTTAGGTGGAACACGTATTTGGTAAAGATGCTTGAGGAAACGACGTGGGGCGATGCCCTTACCCTATACGCCGTCGCTACGTGTTTCCGAGTGGAGATCGACGTGATCGACCACACCGATACCGTCATCGTCGCAGTGCCCTTCGGGTTTGATGACAGCGCCGGTGTTGCGCTACGCAAGATTTACGTGTGCTATCTCCCTGAACTCCACTATCGTGCCACAATGGGTGCGTCAACGGACGTGGCTCCGCGACACTCGACGACAACGACGACGTGCACCATGCTCTCGTATCTGAAGGGTCTCCGCGAAACGTGGGCTGCTGAGGACGACGGTGATGATAGCATTGGTGGCAGTGGATGGACCGACGGCGACGTAGCTAGCAACACTGCTGCTGCCCTCGATGAAGGAGCTAGCGACGCTGCTGGTGCCGGAGCGGAACAGAATGTACTCGACGACGAAGACGCGTTGTACGAAGAGATGTGCTCGGCCGGCAAAAAATCGAAGTATTCCCCTAAAACCATCCAGCGGCATGAGTTTGTTCGTGGCTTGTGGTTAAAGTGGGTCGACACCGTTGTTCAAAAATCGTCATCGTGGCCAACGTCGGATGGCCTCCGCGTGGCTGCAGCTGGTGGTGGTCCTAGCACTTCTTGCCATTATCCCGCTGGTGGCGTGTCGAACAAGTGCGTGGGTCGATTTCTACACCATGTATACCTCACGCGAAAAGGCTCGTACGGCCACGAGCGTCCGTGTCTGAAAACGATGCAAGGCTTCGAGTTTAACGTTCGCAATATTCTTGCGAACGCGTGTGCGTGGAAGACTGCTGACGACCGCAAAAGTTTCCTTCGAGAAGGAGCGTCCGTGCAGCGGATGGCCGGCAAATCACGCTCGGTGCAACCTGGAACATCTTCACCTTGGGAGGTGTCGAAGGCGTTGCAGCCACTCGTTTCGAAATACGGCAAAGAATTTACGGCGGCTCGTGTTCATCGAAGTACTGTTGGTGCCCACGAGATTGATCTCGCCATTATCGAGCTGCGAAAGGTAGAGCACCCGGACGCGCTTATCGCGCGAGCTGTTCTAGGAATGCTCAGCTTGACCGGCAAGCGACCCTGCAACGTATTTCCTACGGCCGCATCCGCGGAAGCTCTCGAGGCTCTCAAGCGGCTATCGAGCAAAACCTCCGACACGCGGCACGAAAGCCAACGATTCGAGGGTTTAAAATGGAAAGATTTGGATGCGTTTTCCCTGTGGGAGGAGGCCGGCCGAACGATGGTTTGGAGCACGGCGTACTACACGTTCACTAAGGGGTTGCGCACGGGTATGAGCCTGCAGGATTTTAACGCCCTCACGCCTGAGCTCCCTACCACGGACATCGAGCTCATGGGTATAACGCAGATATTCGAGCTCGCCTGCTCTCTCGGTGTTTTTGACGTGCAACAACAGAATCCAGATAAGCCACTGGCATGGCAACTAGATGAAATGCTGGGTAAAGGACACGCAGCCGGCAACGGGCCGCAGCTCAAAATCGCGACGGATTGCCATGAGTGGGCCGTATTTCCGCGCCTCGGTACACACAAACGATTCACCGAGTGGCTCACAGGTGGCGACCGGCCATCTCATAGTACGAAATCGATTCAGAACCTCATGACGTGGGCTATAGAGGAGGTGGTCGGTTTCGAGCGCGGCAGTCTCACTATGTACAGTTTGCGGAAGTCTTTCTGGGACGTGACTCACACGGTTGGGAAACGAACAGAAGAAGCGAAGCGTGGAATGAATCACGTCGAATCCGGTATGTCGGGCGTGCGTTCGTACGCCGGAGGTCTGAAGACGTTTGACTCGGGCGGCAACCGCCGCGGTGTAACCGATCAAGAAATGCGCACGGTGCCACGCCTCAGTGGACCAATAACTTCCCGGATTGCCCGGCCCCGTGGTGGAGGGCGGAGCCGTCGGCACCCGCTACTGTCGCAGAGAAAAGATCATCGAAACGGAGTGCTTCAATCCGACGCCGTGACGGGCTTCGTTGACGGCGTATCCCAATCAGCGTCCGAGAACAAGCGCACCCTGAAAAATTTGATCGAGAAACTTGCAGAACGAAGAAAGAAGGACGCTCGAAGCAAGGAGTTTCGCGAGACGCGTGCCGCGCGTCACGGGAGGTGGCTGTGGGACGTGGACGCCGAAGAGCTATCCGTGAGGTCGGGTCCGAAGAAAACGACGATTAAATATAAGGTTTCGACGTCGTCGCCGCAAGCTTCGTTGAAAGATATTGTTCTTGACGCCCTCGCCAGACAAGGTGTGGACACATGGAAGCCTGCGGACTTTGACACAGCACGGTCCTATGCACGTGGACGCAAGTTCAAGACCCAAAAAGGCTGGAGAGCGTCATCGGATCGACCAGTGACAATTCCGAACGATCCCGAACTCTACTATTGCCACTCTGGCTGGGACTCTTGGCAGGATTTCCTCGGCAAGTCGTGCGGGAAGAAAGGAAACACCAAAGCGAACCCGTATAGTACGTTTCTCGTAGCTCGTGCTCTGATGAAAACCCTGAACTTGTCAGGCCGCCAAGCGTTTCGATTGTGGAGGGAGAAGAACCCGTGTGCTGTTCCTAGCAATCCGCATGTGTTCTATCGAGATGCTGGCTGGACAAGTTGGGCTGACTTCCTCCACGCTGATAAGCTGTCTTGCACGAGGCCAGGAACCGCGGCCAATCAATACGAGGTGTTTGCCGCGGCACGTGAGTTGATTCGAGCGAAGCGATTCACGGATAGAAAGTCTTACAGAAGTTTTTTGCGGGACAACAAGTCATGGTTCCGCACCCATCGCATCCCGGCGCGGCCTGATTCTCACTACAAAAACAGTGGATGGATCTCGTTGGCTGATTGGCTCGGCTACGGATCTCCCAGCGCAACCACGGCGTCCACGAAGAACTTGGCTCCGCAGACGCCATCTCGGCATGATCACCGAGATTGTGTACCACCGTCGGCGCCTCGAAAGTCGGAGCGGAAGCGTCGTCGGCCCGTGGTGGAGAACAGACCGCAGCCCCGGAGGCTAGCGCGCAGCCGTACGGCCGCGACAGGTGCACGAGCTATGCGGGCAGCGGAACTTGATGGCGCTAAACGAAGCCGCATTGCCGTCGACCCCGACATTGTGGGCTCGGTGCCGCCCTCGGCCGTCACGCCCACGCGAAGCCGGCGACCGGCGTCGTATCGTGTCGATGTTGTTTCCATGGGCTCAGGAACATGTACAGTCCATTGTTCCGGGTCAACAACGATTCTTTCGGTCAAGGAACAAATTGCCGCATCCGTTTCTCTTCTACCCTCCCAGCAAATCATTCTATTCCAAGGACGGGAGCTTGATGATAATCAGACGATGGCGTCAAGCGGTATCCGTGGTTCCACACGCACACCGCCGCAGCTGCAGGTGGCGCCTCGTTTAGACGGTGGTATGCATTCAGGCGACTCTGAATCTGAAGAGTCCTTCACGTATCTCGAGCATACGCAACTTGCACATGATTCCGACGAAGGTCCAGTAGATCCAACGTCGTGTGGTGATATCGTTGCTGCTGTCGAGACTGACGACTGCACACTTACCAGCAAGCGGTGCTCGACGTGTTCGCCACATGCGCAGTTGTTTTATAAAGACGACGCTGCGATGGCCGACGCATCTGCCGCGGCTTCAGCGTGTGATAGTGTCGAAAACGACCACACTGGTGCGTCGATGCCGCCCGTGGGCACTGCACCCGACGCGGCTTCGCCGAGTGAAGGTGCGGAGAACGCCAACACCGGTGCCTTGAGCTCGCAAGTCGCAGTGACCCCTGCGTCGTTGTTGGAACTGGTTGGAGGCGGCGAATTCTCGAACGGTCTTGTGACTCCTGAACACGCCGCAGGTTTGATCTGGCGCCAAATCATTCATTGTGAAAACAATGTTACTAGTGCCACCACGTTTCTCGAATTAGAGGACGACCTCGCAGATGTCACTCGAGGTATTCTGCGGACATTGGTTGGAGACGATTCTGGAGGTCTGTGTGCGACGTTGCTGACTGATTTTTCAAGTGGCCTCAGGCTTGCTGCGCGTCGTGTAAACGGCTGCCTCGGTGTGTGTGTACTTCGTGCATCTGCCGCTGTGGTCTATGCTCACCACGACGACGTCCAAGCGCCACTGCTACTTGCTCTGCGTGTGCTGTGGGAGCCACGGTTCATGGCAGGGCAGCTCAAGGCGATGGATAAACGCGTCGTCGTGACCGTTTCGCGCGAGTCTTCTGTCGCCGATCTGTGCTGTGCACTTGCGTCTCACGGAGGACAGCGATCCCAGGAGCTCGACCACGCATGCTACGACATGTTCCCGGACTCGAAAGGCGTCGCAGGCTTCGCCCCCGGCTTGTACCGACTGTTGATCCCGAATACTGGTCGTATTGCTCCGCGTCACTCTACATTGAGGGAGCTTGGTATCGTGCACGGCATGGATGTGAGTATGCATCGTGATCAAACAAATCTGGAACGGTGGCTAAGGCCACCCGGCGACTACAACAACGGAGCGGGCTGTGCAGGTGCAGTTGATTCATCCGACGTTCCTCGACGAGTGGTCGCCGCATTTCTGTACAAGATCGATTTCAACCAGGACGTACGGATTTTACTCGAACGAAGAGGGCCGACGCCGAGACAGTGGCGTTGTCCAGGTGGTAAGGTCGAACAACGTGACGCTACACATCGGAGCGCTCTTCGCCGTGAGCTAAAGGAAGAATGCAACATCGACGTTTCCGACCGTCCGCAAGCGATGTCATTTGTGTCGACCGAACACGTCCGCGTTTCCAATCGACACTTCGTCGTTGCGGTGTACTCAATTTCAGAATGGTCTGGTGACATTGAAGCCCTGGAGAACCAAGAGCTTCAATGGTTTTCTTTGCGAGACGTTTTGAAACTGGATGTGTCCGATAGCTTGCAGTGGTCTCTGCCTAAATTTCGGGCTCAGCTTGCCAGCGTCATGTCACGCGTCCACGTCCCCGATGAAAACCCGCACCAACGAACGCATCGCAGCGACAGTGATTCGTCTTCGTGCGGCAATGACGACAGCTTAGCAGCAAGTGATTCGAACGGCGTCATCTCACGCACCCACGTCCGCGAGGAGACCCACGACCAACCAACGCAACCAACGCATCGTCGTGATAGTGATTCGTCAACGGGCAGCGAAGAGGACAGCTTAGCCGCAAGTGGTCCAGAACTGGACTCCGTCTCAGTAACCCCACCGGGCGGGTCGTTCACAGGCAATGCACGCTTTCATCGATCACTTGATCTCATAGAAAGTCGGGCGCTCAGGCATGGCGATAAAGACGCGCGGCCAGATCTTGTCCTGGATGAAAGTACTCGATGGTCAAGTCAGGAGTCTGACCGAATGTGTACCGTCTCTTCACCTCGAAAGCGGAAAGCGACGCCCACACGGAACGCACGGCGCGCTGTCGTCGACCCACCATCGTCACCGGTGACACCCATTGATCTATGTACAGGAAGCAGTTCCGACGATTCAGGCGCCGCGTCGCCCATGGGCACTAGCTCGACCCCTCTTCAGTCTCCTATTCGTGCACCACAGGAGGTTCCCGAAGAGAAGTCTGCTGAATATGGTTCGCAGCACCTCGACGAGATTTTTGCCGGCGTTCCCGACACGATGTTTAACCAACGCCCCACCGCGGCAAGCCTGCAGTCTTCGTGCGCTCCTTCACCAGACGACGACGACGACTACGACGATATACTCAATTTTCAATACATGTCGAGATCTGATCGGAAAAAAAAGGCGAGGACAGCACCGAGGGCGTCGCCCGTGATCATGAACGACGCCAATGTCGATGCCTGCGATGGTTGGACATGTTGCAGATGCACGTTTATAAATACACTTCACAAGCAGGAGTGTTACATGTGTAACGCGCATCGTACTTCACCCCCCGCCCGTGCGCGTGCGTCGGCGTCATCGTCGTCGGCGTCATCATCGCGTTCGAGTTCTGCATTCTCGTGGTCGAGAGCATATGTGCCTGACGCCGCGGCGCCGCCACGAGCGTTGCCGTCGGCATCGTGTTCTTCCCCACCGTCGCTGACGTCGAGCTTGACGTGCGCACAGTGTAATCAGACGACTGAGGTGGTGCGTGGTCATCTGCACGTATGCGGCTCGTGTGACTACATGGACATCGCGTCGTACGCCAGACGTTACTTGCGCGTCACGACCTTCCGACCGCTCCAAGAAGATGCAATTCGTTCGGTCATGCAAGGAAACAACACTTCCTTCTATGCGCCGACGGGCGCGGGAAAATCAAATGTATATTTGGCAAATGCGTGCCGCTGCGCGCGGGAATTCAACCAAGTAACGTTGTACATCGTTCCGCAGCTTTCGCTGGCAACGAATCAGTGTGCCGTCGCGCAGAGTCTGGGCATCAACGCTATCGCTTTGTGTGCAAAGAGTAATCGGTCGACAAGACACGCCGCTAGAGATATGCTACTTCACAGTGGGTCATACTCGGGTTTGGGCGACTTCATGCGACGCGCACGTGCTTATAGGGGTGGAATTGTATACGCGACAGCCGAACTACTGGAGTCGTGGTATAAAAACAAGCGCTGCGACCGCCGGTCTAAATCACATCCCTCGTCGAACACGACGTGGCAGGATGCGATCGTACAGAGTGGAAAGCAAGGCGGTCTTGCAGCTGTCGTTTTTGATGAGGTAAGGCACCTGAGGCGAGGCTGTTGTACTATTACTATAACTGTACTATAACTGTACTATAACTGTACTACGTCCGCGCGGTTGCATGCCTGTTATCTCTGGACAACATATAACCAACACCTAACAGCGCATCGCAAATGCGGCCCCTCTGTGTCGGTATGTGCCGTTCCTTCAGGCCCAGTTCATCGTCGAATCAGCTTCCTATCGTGCCGCGCCAAGATTGTTCATTCGATTTCTTCTCGCGCAGGTGGTGCTAAAATCGGTCCCATTCGTCGTTTTGAGTGCTACCCCTGACGTGGCGCTGATTCAATCTATTCGATTGGCGTTCCATAGCTCACCAGGAACGCCGACCCGGGTCTTTAAGGAGTTTACGCGCCCGTGGCAAAAACGGTCAAATTTCCGGTACGAAACCATACGGGTCGACGAAGTTTTGTCTCCTGGCACGCTCGAGCAGTCGTATTCATCCGAGAAGGCCGCGGTCGTGTTCCTATTGAACGACTTGCTGCCGTGGGTGTTGGATGATTCAGATGGGTCGAAACTACTAGTGTACGTGAAAACGAATTCTGAAGTGCAGCGGATGCATCGTGTGCTAAAGGCTCTGGTCGGAAGTGACGTCGACCTGTGCATGTATTCGGGATCGAACCATATGAATGTCGATGCGCGCGAGGCGGAGCAGAGGATGTTTTCCAGACAAGACAGCACACGTCCATGCATCATGGTGGCAAACTCAGCGTTCGGCATGGGCGTGGACATTACCGGCATAACAGCAGTACTTGTTGTTGCTTTCCCATTCTCCCTCGAAATGTTGCGGCAAATGTGGGGACGCGGCGGCCGCAGCGGAGAAGTCACACGAGCTGTTCTTCTCGCGCCGTTGGGATCTTTATTAGACACCCTTTCTACGCAAGTGAAATCCTCGTCGCTGAGCAAGACTCGGGCTAATGCGAAAACGCGACATGCGGTGGGCGTCGCTCAGGTGGTTCCTATCCCAGGAGATCGGGCGATTGATGACACGGAGCTTGGTGTCCTACTCCCACTACACGACTTAATGGTGGAAGAACGCTGCTTGCGACCATACGTTACAGGAACAATCAGTGATGCGAATTCGCGCTGCAGAGGGGACGATATTGCATGTTCTGTATGTGCCGCCGCGGCCTGCGCCGTTTGCGGCCCAGTGCGGCGGGCCGCGATGTTTCCAATTGCGAGTGTCGTGGAGGCCGTCGTATCGTCTTTGGGCAATCGCATGGTCAGTTGCAACGGAACCATCGTCTGTACGCCGCCGGATTTAAAGGACCTTACGGCGAAACAAGCTGTGAACCCGCTCGCACCGAACTGCTCTCGCGCGACGATATAATTGGTGCCGTCAACGATGGCATTCGTGCAAAACGTATCAAACCCTATTGGGTGTCAACAGGCAATGGAACGGTTTACCTTGCCGCGACGGCCTCGCGCGACGCCGCTACCGGGTACCGCCGCGTTGGGAGTATTAGTAAGTCATCACGGTGTGGGCGTAGCCACAGTGTGTGTGTCGCGAGTGCCCTTGACAGTGTTGCTGGTTCGTCGCAGAGCGACGCAAATGACCTGTCGCAGGCCTCTCAAAACAGCGGCTATGGTGAGCCTACAGTGCGTGTTGATATGGACGCCGTGGATCGCGTTTTTGGCGACATCCAGAAGACCATGGCGGCAGAGGCGAAGGAAAAGAAGAAAACGAAGACAAACAAGGAGAAGTCTCGAAAGGCACAGCCGTCTCTTCAGTCGTTGTTAGGCGCGGATTCTGTTGGCCATCGGTGCTCGCCTAAGCTACGCGCAGGCGAGCAATGTCGAACGTGTGGAAGTTTTGCACAGGGTGTGTTGCGCACGGAGTCGGCAGCGTCGTCGGAGTTGGCAGCGTCGTCGGCGTCCCCCGCCCGAAGTGTTTCGGCAGGCGGCTTGCCATCGACCCCGGCGCGCGCGACCGCAGCAGCCACTAAGCGCCAGCTCTTCACCGCGCCGATGCACGGTTTGCAGCTGTGTGCGTGCGATCCAGAATCCAACGCCGCCGGACACTGTCTATCGCCTCATTGCATCTACGCCGGCACATTCTAAGCACG
>Ga0206126_10005835_pt1 | contig 11134 bp, 6 predicted proteins | sample Helgoland_Spring_5_FD_148621 | JGI IMG/M metagenome (GOLD analysis project Ga0206126, IMG submission 148621) | Pelagic subsurface seawater microbial communities from Kabeltonne, Helgoland, North Sea - Helgoland_Spring_Bloom_20160412_1 | ecosystem: Environmental > Aquatic > Marine > Epipelagic ...
GGGGCGGGGGGGGGGGGGGGGGGGGGGGGGGGGGGGGGGGGGGGGGGGGGGGGGAAGGGGGGGGGGGTGGGGGGGGGGAGGCGAGGGCGGCGTGCTCGGTGGAGGCGGCGAGAGCACCTCCCACCAATTGTCCTTGAGCGGCGGGTGGACCGGTGGTGGCGGTGGCGAGGGCGGGTGCGAGGGCGGTGGTGGAGATGGCGACGGCGTCGAGGGTGAGTGCGAGGGCGGTGGTAGCGCGGGAGGTTTGCTGGGGTGATTTGCCAGCACTTGTAAACACGCAACCCCCAACATGGCACCGCCCCCTTTCTACTACTGGCACACGGTCCGCGGAATATCAAAGGAAAGCTTAGGAGCGGCGCGGAAAAAAGGGGGGCGGGCATGTGGTTCGAAGGGTTTTTTTGTGCACTTCAATCTAGCGGTTTTTAAACTTGCTGACACTACCAAACGTAAACGCGCACGCACGCAAGTGTTCCCTCCCCTCTCTACGGGTGCTCGCGCAACCAGTTGGTGGCGCGCTCGCGGTAAACGTCCACCGAGTCGCGGCACACGCACTTTTGCATCTCCTTGTACCACTTGGTGGTCTCCTCCGGGTTCTTGTCAAAGCCGTGGTGGCCGCACTCGTTGGCCCACCCGAGCACGGAGCACGCGTGCTCCGAGCCCAGCGTGGCGGCGATCGTGACCATGCTTATCCCGCGCATGTGGTTGCGCTCGACACCCGAGCCGTTGATGTACGCGACGCCGCACGAGGTGGCAGCGGGCGGGTCCCGCAGGTCGGCGGCCTTTTTGAACCATTTGAACGCCTCCACCGGATCCTTCCTAAGCCCGCGCGTGCCGTCGCGGTACGAGAAGCCGAGGCGACCCATCGCGTGCGCGTCGCCAGCCTCTGCTTTCGCCTTGAACGACGCCACCTGTGCCATGTCCGCCTTTGCGCGCCGGTACACGCTTGTGGCCTCCTGGTCGACGAGGCCGGACTCAACCATCTTGGCAACCGCATTCGCCACCCACGTGGCCGGTATGAGTCGCTTGCCCATTGGCTGACGCGTGAGGGGCGAGAGGCACTCGGCATCGTTCTGGTGCTTGGCAAAGTGCTGCTCAATCGCCGCACGCTCGTAGATCTTGCCGTCTTCCGCTTCAACCGGGTCAACGAAGAGCGTGTAGAAAATGGGGCACGTCGACTCCCCCTGGAGCCACTCGACGAAAGCCCGGTTGTCTTTCAGTGCGTCACGCATCTGCGCAATGGCCTCTGCGCTGAGTAGCTTCGCTTGCTTCTTCTCCTCGTTTTCCTGCGTAGGCACCTTGCGCTTGCTACCACGCGTCTCAGCCATGATCAAAAGTGCCTGCCGGGTGGGAAGGGCCAAAAGTCCCAAGTCTGGCGTGGGTTTCCGGACGGTGGGAAAGGGGCATGCAAGTGGGACGGAAGGCGCCCACAAACCTGACGTGTAAAAGAAAGGGCTGGATGTGGTGTGAGATTCCCAGCAATCCAGCATCGTCGGTAATCCCGCTTCCCACCAAAAAGGGGGTGGCGGGAAGGCACAATCAGCGGACCTTGCGTCTTTTAGTTTGGGTGGGAGGGAGGTGCGTGTAAAAGGGTGGGAGGGAAGGCGCGAAGGCGCGAAGGCGCTTGGCGCTTTTCGCCGCCCGGTAATTCATGCGGCTAGGGTACGACGTGCTGTCGGAGAGGGAAGCCGAGGGCTTGCACAATGTAATTGATCTTTACAATCTTGTGCTTGGAAAGACCATGCTGGCCGAAGACCTGTGCGGCGTGATCACGTCTGGACCCATGGATCTGAGCGTGGCGCAAAGCGAGGAATGGGGGGGTGTGGGTCTCAGCTTTGGCACCTATCCAGAGGTGTACCACGTGCGCTCAGCGCCCAAGGGCCGCATGGGCCAGGCGCTCGGACGCAACGAGGTGCGCCAGGTGTCGGTGCTCATCCGCAAGAGCGCCACGGAACGCTTTGCTCGCATCGCCAACATCAAGCTGTGGCGGCTGCCGAGCACACAGAAGCTGCTGGACGCTTCCTGGCGCTTGTTCGATGCGGAGGAAACGCGCCACCGCGACCGCAGCACGCTCACCTTAGGACCCGTGGGTCTCGCGACGCACGGGCTTAACATATTCGAGAGCCGCGCCACCAGGGCGCCCAAATTTGCCGCGAGCGAGGGCTGCCACACGCTGCTCTCAGCCGTCGCGTCCATCTCGCGCGCGTGCGACGGCAAGATCACCAAGATCGAGACGTCGATGCCGCCACACTATGTGGTCGCCGCGTGCCTCGCGGGCATCGAGATGAACCCCACCGAGACGCCGGACACGCGCGAGTGCGCGGAGCAGTACACCGACAAGAGTTGGGACCAGGCGTGCACGCTCTTGGCGAGCGGGTTTCAGGGGCTGCTCATGCAGTCAGAACGCATGCGGCCTATGTTGACCGAGGACACAGGCCTCAAGCTCATCTTCACGGCGGAGGACATCTTCGAGCAGCTGAGCTTCATAGGCTACCTCGACATGCGCGCCGACCCCTTTTACAAGGGAAGCCTACCCACCGACATGAGCCGGCCGTGCGGGCTCGCGCTGCTCCTCGTCATCGCCGTGCGCGTCGCGTGCAGCCCGGAAAAGTGGGGTCTACCGTGGACGCGATTCGACGACGCTTACGCCACGAAGGAGGCGGCGCTCTTCGTCGAGTCCCTCATTCCGAGCGTGTTGTCGTTGGGGCGCGACGGCGCGGCGGGGGGCGAGCAGCAGTTTACCATTGACCTGGTCACCCAGCTGGCGCAAAAGGACATTGGCGAGCTGCTCACCGGATTGCGCTCCGGTCAGCTCGACAAGAAGCATCACAACCTGGACCACAACCGCTTGGCAAACTCCTTGCAGCAGACGATGAGCTTCCTGCAATGCGCGGGCGTGGCGGTGTGCATGGACCTGTTCGGGCTGGAGCCGGCGTTCTCGAGTGGCTGCTCCGGCCCGTACACGCGCTTTGGCTTTGCGGCACAGGTTGCCGACCCGGTGATCGAGTCACGCGAGCATTCGGCGCATGCCGCCGGTCTGGGGAACGTCGTAGATCGCTGGCCTACCCTGCGTACGAGCACGCGCAACCGGCGGCAGCTCGTGCTGGCCCAGATGTTTGTGGAGGTGGACGCGTGGCTGCGGACGGGCAAGCACGACGGCAAGGTGCTGGCGCCGAAGATCCAGCCGCCGCTCACGATCCACCTCCACGAGCTCGGCTCCACAACCACAGACGAGGCCCCCGCGGGGGCCTCACCCGCGAGCGAGCCGTCCAGCACCGCCATACGTGGGCCGCGCAGCGCCAAGAAGAAGGGCAAGCGCACCGAGCGCGGCGAGGGGCAAGAGAGGCTCGCCGAGCGCTCCAAGCAGCGCGACGCCGTACAGCACCAGTGCGCGCAAGAGGCGATCCGGTCGCTCTTCAAGCCCTCCGCCCGTGGCGACAAGCGGATCGAGGAGTGCTGCAAGAAGATCAACGGCGCGGCCATGACCACGGCGTCGACCGTCTTTGAGTACGTGCTCCAGCTGGGCGGGTGCGGCGGGCCGTCCGTGCTCTTCAACTTCACCTCGTACCTCGTCTCGTCCACGAGCGCCGTGCACTGCGCGCACTGCGCGAACAAGGTGCACGTGGTGCAGAGCATCGCCTTTTCGGGGAGCCTGGGCGTCTGCCTCGCCTGCGGCCACCCGCGGTGCCTCGAGTGCGTGGCGCACAGCATGCGCGAGGGACTGCAGTTGGAGAATTGCATCTTTTGCTGTGCGTGAAGACTGGGGGAGGGGCCCGGCCCTTCCGTGGCCCAGTTTAACGTGTTAAAAAGTACTGGCCGTGCCCATGGTGGCGTTTTAAAGAAAGAGGACACGCGAGCGCGGCCACTACTTTTTAACAAGTCAAACTGGGCCACGGAAGGACCGGGCCCCTCCACCAGTCTTCACGCACGGCAAAGAGGTTGGTGGAAAAGGTGGTAAAGTCCCTGTGGTACGCGGCGTGCATCGGCGTGCTCGCCGTGGTCTTGCCAAACACGCGCGCGCTGATTGACGGAAAGTCGGCAAGCCGCTCGAAGCCACTCGCGTTCCGCCACTCGCCAATGGCAGGAACGTTTGCCGCGTCCACCACATTGTGCGAGGCCATCTTGAAGCGGTAGCCAATCGCGTCCAGGTGCTCGAGCAGCTTGATGGACGCGCAGGTCTGGCCCAAGCTCTGAGACTTGGTCATCTCGAGCTGCAGCGCGTAAACGCGGTGCTCGGCAAACACGCGCTGCGCGGTGTGCAGCGCTTGCGGTTCGTAGCCCTCCACGTCGGCCTTGAGCAGGCACACGTTCGAGTGCACCAGGTCGTCGAGTCGTATCGAGCGCGCAACGTGTGGGTAGGTCCTGTCGCTCGTGTAGCCCTTAATCTGGCCCGCCGAGCCGTTCATGTACGTCATGCCCAGGAAGACGCGCTTATTCTTCTCCTCCACCGTCCTGGGCACATGGAGCGTGAAGTTGCCGGCCTCCGGGTACACGACGTTCTGGCCGATCCGCACGCGGTCCGCAAAGCCGGGGTTGAGCGAGAGGCCGAGCGTGAGGATCTCGAGCCAGGCGGACACCGGCTCGAGCACGAGCACGCGGCACCCCAGCGCGATCGAGTAGAGCGTGTACCAGCCAAAGTTGCCGCCAACGTCCACGACGATGCCGCGCGCGTCGCGGCAGCACGCGTGTGTCGTGGCGTGCCAGGCCAGCGTCATGGCCGGCTCGAGCACGCCCTTGCGCGCCATGCGGTCCATGTCGTTGTCGAACGGGTTGTACGCGAACACGAAGCGCGGCTCGGTGCGCGTGGTAAAGGTGTGCACCGTCTGCCCCGAGGGCGCCGTCCATCGGTTGACGTGCGCTTGGGGTGGCTCCTCAAGGCGCCAGCCTTCCCGCTGCAGCTTGGGGGAGACGCGGTCCAGCTGCTGCGCGAGCTCCAATCTACGCAACATGGCGTGGTTACACAAGACGCGTCCTAAAACCAGTTTACCGATAGCGTTACTTATTCTGCATGGTGCGACCCGCGATTACGGAGGAGGCAACCGCAAAGGGTCGCCTGTTGGGCAGGTGTCGGTTCACTTGGTAGCGCGCGGCCAGCTCGCCGAGGCCCGGTATCGACTCGCCAAAGTTGTTGAGGAAGTCCTCGTCGTGGATGATCAGCCGCGGCGGCCGGAAGCAGCCGCGCGCGAGCAGCCGGTCAAACGCGTTGCGCAGCAGCACGCCTTCCAGCTTGCGCTCGGGCGGCAGCGCGTTGAGGTGCCACTCGATGATCAGAAAGTTGCACCGGCAGAGCACGCCCGTGATGAGCAGGCGCGGCAGCAAGTCGTACTCGGCCGCCTCGACGTCGAGCTTGACGATGATCGGCCCTCCCTTGGCACGCCACGCGCTGCTGCGAAGCACACGCGCAATATCGACCGCTGGCACGGTGACGCGGCGCACTTGCGTGTTCACCTCCGGCTTGCTGAACGTGAGCGCGATCTGCTCCGAGAGCGACGACGCTTCCTTGAAGTGGGAAAGGTAGAAGGACAGATTTGCGGCTCTGGTCCATGCCACCGCCGGATGGAACGTGCCGCCCCAGTCGTCCGCGAGTTGCTGCAGCGACACGGCGTACTCCTTCTGCGGCTCGAACAGGATGGGATTCACGCGCATCTTCGTTCCCCGCTCTCGCACGCGCTCCAGGATGTGCCTGGCCCACTGGCCATTGTTGGCGCCCACGTCCACTACGAAGGCCACCTGATGGGGACTCGAACGGTACACCGCGTTCACAAAGCCTTGGATGGCGGCCTCGCCCTGCTCGCCTCCCGAGGCGTCGCATAGTGTGGGGACACACACCACGAACACCGCAAGCGGGAGGCGCATCGCGCGACGATGTTTTGCATTTGGATTGTTTATTGACGCACATCCAAAACTAGCGAAGCGCCCTCACACACACGCACTGCTGATCCCGGACCGCCTCGAGCACCGTCGCCGCGTCCACCAACACGTCGTCGGTGTCCTCCACGACGACCTGGTTGGGCACGTCGTCGACCACCCTGAGGCCGAGCGACGCGAGGGCCTTGTGGTCGGCCGCCCGCTGACGGCCCACCTTGACCGATTCGACCGTAATGCCGTAGACGCGCTGCAGGAAGTGCAGCGCCTCTACCGCGTGCTGGTTGAGCCGCGCGCCGCCGCAGAGGTCGGCGGCCTTAAACTTGATCGCCACCTCGTGCTCGTTGTGCCGCAGCAGCTTCATCATCTCGGCGACCGAGGACGACAGCCCGCGCTGCCGAATCTCCTGCCAATCGACCACGAAGGTCGCCTTGGCGCCGTGCATGCGCAGCAGGTAGAGCAGGTTGGCAAACTCCACGATGGGGTGGTACGGGCGCGGGAAGCCCTCGATCAGCAGCGCCACGCGCTTGGGTGGCTGCGCGAGCGAGCGCGTGTTCAGGCACGCGCGCAACAGGGAGTCAAGGCTGCACAGCATAGAGGCATGCGTGTATCCGCCACCTTGGACAAACAAACTAATAAGCAGTGGCAAATTTTAGCGTGCTACTACGACACTTTGTTACGGGTTCCAGTGGTCCGTGATCCGCAGCGCCTTAAGCCATGGCAACGGCAGGTGCCAGCTCGTGGCCGTCTTGAGCGTGTGGTTTAGGTGGTACAGCTCGCTTGCGTCGTGCAGCGCCGGCAGCGCCTGCGCCCTGCGCCTGTGCTCGTGCTCGTGCTCGCCGCTCCCCACCTCCTGCGAGGCCGCGTACGACGCGCTGCGCCCGCAGTCGGCGCAGTCGGTGCCGCGCGTGCACGGCACGAGGTCGACACGGCCGCAACCGGCGATCAGGCCCGTGCTCAGGTTGACGTGGTGAACCGCGCAGTCGGGGCTGCCAAAGGCCACAAAGTAGTTGCCTTGCGGAATGAAGGGATAGAACGACCGCTCGCCGTCCTCGCCTGCTCAAGGGGCAGGGTTGTCAGTGTTGGCCCGAAGCGTTTGAAAGCGGATTCTCGGCACAGCGGCGCGTGGAATTGCGCGCGGCGCTGCATGCGCACGCGTAAACTTCTAATGTGTGCGCGCGCGTGCGTGTGCGTGATTCGAGAGTTGCAAGCGCTTACACACGCCGTTGTTGGCCAGCTGGTCGTCCGTGGGCGTCACGCGCGGCCACTCCCACAGTCGCAGGTCGGTGCCGTCGTTCGTCTCGTCGTACAGGTAGAAGTGGTACGACGCAATCGCCGAGCTCCACGTGGCGTCCACAAAGGGGTTGCACACGTCGTCCGAGCCGTCCGCGGCGCACGGCTGCGTTGGCGGGTTGCGCGGCGGGCGCGGCGGGCGCGGCGGGCGCTGCGGCGAAGGCGGTCGCGAGGGCGGACGCGGCGAGATTGGCGGAACGGGTGGCGCCTCGGGCGGTGGCGGCGGCTGCGACGGCGGCGGCGAGTGGTTGACGATTTGAGCCGGCGTGTACGAGTCCACCGCAACGCCGAGGATCGCGGACGCGGCTGAGACGTTTGCAAAGAGCGCGTCCATTGTGGAAGCGAGCGCCGCGGCCTTGCGTTTGAGCACCTCAATCACGGCGGTGACGCGGATCGACGCCGGCTCCACGGTGAGGGTGACCGCGCTGACGTTGACGGCCAGCGCGGTCGCAAGCGTGTAGGTGAGCGGTACGGGGTCAAAGGTGTCGACCGAGCCGGAGATCACGAAGGAGGCGCTGGACGTCGTAAACTCGGTCACCGCATTGTAGGTCTGCACCACGCCTCTGAATCCGTCAAACTCGTAATCGGGGTCGCCCGTCTGCGCGCCGACCGCGATCGAGTTGCCGGAGTAATCGATGTCGACCGACCATCCAAACTTGTCATTCCTGGAGTCGCCTTGCAGCACGTCAAAAAGGCGGTACCCTTCCACCAAGTGCGGGTCGTACGTGTAGACGTACACGCGGCCGATGTTGTCACCGTAGACGCCTGGGAGCCTCCAAAACGGCGCACCCACCACCAGGGCCGGATGAATGGTGTATTGGGCCAAGGCGAGCGACAGCCCAAAGTAGTCCTGCTCGTCCTCGCCCACCAGGTCGCTGTTGCCCAGCCGACTCCAATCGTCGTTGAAGGTGAACGGATTCTCGCGCGTGAAGATGCGCACGTAGCCCGGTGTTGGGTGCGAGATCGAGCACGTTGGCAGATCGACCTGCGGGTTTGCACCCTGAGCGCCGTCGCCCACGTGGTGGTAGCACCCGGGCGCGCTCACGGCCAGGGCGTCTCCGTTACTGTTGAGCGCGACCCTGTAGCCAAACATGTCGCCCTGGCTGTCGCCCTGCATATCAGTGTGGCTGGTGCCAATCATGTCCCACGTTCCGGCGGCGGCGCCACCTCCGTACCCGCACTGCGGCAACTGGGTCGTGGTGCCGCCGTCGCACAAGCAACACATGCATTCCGCGTTGAAGTCCTCACCCGCGGCGTTTGGAGCGCTTGAACCCCCACCCTCCCAGTAATCGTGGGCCTCATTTGCGCATCCATTTCCGGAACCGGGATTGTTGTAATACGAGCAACCATTGCCATGGAAGTCGACCGCGCCATCGTCGGTGTCGACGCAGCCCGATCGAGGCACATCCGCAGGTGGCGTGTGTGGGTCCGGCCATGAGCCAAAATGATACAGGAAGCGGCCGTGCGCCTCGTAGCCGTTGTCTTCGCCGTTGTCGTCGCCGTATACCCAGGAGTCGTCCGTTTCGGCAAGCCGGCGCCTCCCTCCGGTCATGTCGTACTGGTACGTGCGCACCCACCCTCGGTAGCCGTCTTCCGCGATCGCGCCGATCGCGATGATCTGCAGTTCTGATGCGGAGATGGTTTGCGGGGAGTTGATGGCCACCGACCAGCCCCACCGGGCCTCGTCGTTGCCGGTCGGTCCCAAGGATGGGCTGTCTGGCGGGAAGATCGTGTTGCCCCACTGCCCGCAGGCGCTGTCGCGTATGTCGTACACCTTGACCTGTCCCTGGTTGTACGAGTTGTAAGGCACGTACGACTCGCCAACGACAAGGAACTCGCCATTGTTGTCGATTGCGATGCCGGACGCGTGCGGCTGCGTGTGGTACGAGGGCAGCTCGCAGTGCATGGAGAATTGGTTGCTGTTTGAGGAGGGATCTCTCTTGTACACGCGGATGTGGCCGTCGCCGGTGGCTGCAGACGCAGTTACGAACTGCGTCGCGCCCACGACGATCGTGCCGCCGTCGTAGCTCATGTCCACGATCGTGCCCCAGTTGTCGTAGTTTTCTGGAGGAAGGGTCGTCCCGGTAATTGGGTCGAAGTGAGGGGGCGCCACTATGGTTTGGTGCTCCGACCAGCCGGCCGGAAGCCCGGCCGCATTGTAGGTGCGCACGTACCCGGGGCCCTTGCTACCACCCGGAGTCGTCTCGTCGTACCCGATGGTAAAGTCTCCAATGTCGGAGTGGCTCCACACGTTCTCGTGCGCGCCCACGATCATTTTCATGCCCGGCTCATCGAGCGCCACGCTGCTGCCCAGGAAGTCGAATGAACCGTCGCCCACAAGCGGGAGACCGTGCGCCTCAAAGCTGCTGTGCATGCCTTGGAACGTGCTGCTGTAGTCGGGGCACGTGGGGGCCGCCCAGGCGTCCGAGCACGCCTCGTTGTCGCACGTGTCGTACTGCCACCGCATGATGGGATTGTTCTCACCCGCCACGTTCCACGGCATCACGTTGTTCGGGTCGTTTTCTTTAGCCTCGAGCGCAGCAAAGGTTTGCGGCGTGCGCAGGTTGCTGTTATCCCAGCTGCCGTCGCTCTTGTGCAGGTACCCCAGCCCCGCGCCGCAGATGGTTCTTCCAAAGTCGTCGTTGCGCGTGACGCCGTCGTCCCTGTACGGGCGCACGATGTCGGTCGTGTACTTCTCAACCTGGCACGGTCGCGGGTAGACCCACAGCTCGCAGCGGTAGAAGCCAGCATCGGTGGGAGTGTTGCACCTTCCTGCGCCGTTGTTCGCGCCATCGTCCCGACCGGGCGATCCAATTCCGCACTTCCAGCCATCGGGGCCATTCCACGCGGTGAACTCAAAGGTGGCGCACTGCTTCCACCTGCGACAGAAGTCGATGCACTGATTGTTTGTGATTTTTGCGTGCTTGTAAAAGACGGCGCCGACGAGGAAGAACATCGGCCTGCACTTGCTTCCCATGGGGTTTTTGTTGCCATCCGGCTCTTGTGCGTCGCCCATGTTGTCGGGGTTGTTGAAATCGAGCCAGAGGTTGTCCCAGTCGCTGTTCTCGTCGATTTGCGATTGGCCGCACCGGTCGTGATTGTTTTCGTTCGTTTCCGTGTTGGCGTACTGGCTGAGGCCGTAGTCTCCCTCAACCGCAATTGGATTGAGGTAGTTGTCAGAGTTCGTGTTGGGCTCTGGGACGAGTATGCGACAGCTGCCGCTGGCGTACTCGTCGCACGCAAACCCCCGGAAGCAGACCATGCGGTTGTCGTCGTCGAGGTTGGCAACGAGCACCGGATTCGTGTCCCGGTTGAAGTAGACGACGTCCTTGTCCAAGCCGTCGTCGTGCCTGCGGAAGCAGCCCGCGTGCACGGCGCCAAGGCCCGCGCCCGACGCCGACACCACGCCGCCCCACGCCATGTCAACGGTGTCGGTTCCGGCGAACTCTTGGCACTCGGCCTCGCTGGGCCTGTCAAACTGGCAACCAAACCCCCCGCCCAGCACCTCGATGTGCGCCACGGTGTGGACCGAGATCTTTTCGCACCCCGGCTGCAGCGGCGGCGCGGGCGACTCGGGCGGCGGCGGCGGCGAGAGGATGTCGCAGACGCACACGTAGTCGCCCGCGCCGCTGTGCGAGAGCGCGCGGCGCGAGGCACTTGCCGGAGGCGCTTCCGCCTCGGCCAAGCGGCGCCGCCGCCCGTAGAGCGCCCCCGGCGCGTGCGCGATTTGTTCCTCCGCGACGCCGTGACTACTCAACACCTCGCTGGTGTCCGTGTAGTGGAAGGCCAGCAGGTCGTTGTTGCGCGCATTCTGCACCGTGGTGTCGGCCTGGCCGCTGTTGTCAAAGGCGTAGCACGACCACTGCTCGCACGGGATGCTCGGGGGCGGCAACAAGGGCGGGGGCGGCGAGGGCGGGGGCGGCGAGGGCGGCGGTGGCGAGGGCACGGGCGGAGGCGGCGAGGGCGGCGGGTGGTATAA
>Ga0206126_10005838_pt1 | contig 11132 bp, 10 predicted proteins | sample Helgoland_Spring_5_FD_148621 | JGI IMG/M metagenome (GOLD analysis project Ga0206126, IMG submission 148621) | Pelagic subsurface seawater microbial communities from Kabeltonne, Helgoland, North Sea - Helgoland_Spring_Bloom_20160412_1 | ecosystem: Environmental > Aquatic > Marine > Epipelagic ...
CCACTTTGGCGCCCAAGCTGGCGAGATGGCGTGCAGTCGCCGCTCCCAGTCCGCTGCCGCCACCACTGACCAATGCCATTTGTCCTGAAATTTCCATACCGCGCTCCCTAGATAATTAGTTATGATTGATAACCAATATCTATGGATTGTATAGCCTTTTTTACCCATCGCTTCGATCGTTTGATTATCAAATCCACACGAACAGTGCCTTCGTTCGATTGCGGGTGGATATTAAGCGGATAGCGACCCTACATAGTACAACACAAATTGAGGTTTTTCATGTCGCCAAAGTATTACGCACCCACAGGGGGCCATCCAGGCCAAGATCAACTACTGACCGATCGCGCAGTTTTCACCGATGCCTACGCTGTCATCCCAAAAGGCACGATGCGCGACATTGTCACCAGTTTCTTGCCATTCTGGGGAGACACACGCCTGTGGGTAATTGCTCGTCCTCTTAGTGGTTTTGCCGAAACATTTTCGCAATACATCATGGAGGTTTCACCTGGTGGAGGGTCTGACCGTCCTGAGCTAGATGAAGGGGCAGAGGGTGTATTGTTTGTTGTTGAGGGAAGTGCCAGCCTAACTGTGGATGGCAAGCTGCATACGTTGACAGAAGGTGGGTACGCATTTTTACCCCCCGCAACGGATTGGACGCTCCACAACACGACCGATGAAATGTTGCGTTTCCACTGGATTCGCAAAGCGTACGAGCCAGTTGAGGGCCTGCCTTACCCTGAGGTTATTATCACCAACGAACAGGATGTCGCCCCGAACGTCATGCCAGATACTGAAGGACGTTGGGCGACTACGCGGTTTGTGGAGCCAACCGATCTGCGCCACGACATGCACGTCAACATCGTGACCTTTGAACCGGGTGGTGTGATCCCGTTCCTAGAAACCCATGTGATGGAACACGGGCTTTATGTTCTTGAAGGTAAAGCAGCATACCGCCTGAACAGTGACTGGGTTGAGGTCGAAGCAGGCGATTACATGTGGCTGCGCGCCTTCTGCCCACAAGCCTGTTATGCGGGTGGTCCAGGACGGTTCCGCTATCTTTTGTACAAAGACGTGAACCGCCACATGAAGCTTCGCTAAGCCTTAGCCTTCGATCAGAAACGGGGTTTCAAACCAGTGCTCTTGCAGGTTTGGCCCCTCCCCTATTCGATCTATAACCGCGAACAGGCCCGGGTCGTGTAACGGGGTTAGGACGCCGTGCCACGTGTTTTTCGCATAATTCACGCCCTGCCCCACGGTCGTAATAAACGCCCTTGGCTGACCAGGTTTTCCGTTGTCATCAGGGGCGACCACCACGACGAATGGGTCCATACTCATCGGTAGGAACGCTTGGCTTCCGTCTGGATGCCGTTCCATCATATCCAAAGTAATAGGCAAACTGCGGGCCTGTGATTTGAACAGGCTGATCCCAGCAGCACCACCATCACATTCGATATTTGCGCGATCGTGATAACGGCCACACATGCCGGCGTTGATGACTTTATCAGGGTCACCCGCCACCTCTAAAACATCTCCAAAGGGTGCAAACTCTGCACATGTAAGCGGCTCTAACTTCAGTGTAACACTCATGCTTCAAACTTTTCGATCAGGCGCAGCTCTGCGATGCGTTCGACCTGTTTGCATGCCTCAGAAAACTCCACATCACGGTCATTGCTAATCCGACGCTTAAAGGCGGCCATGATGGAGGTCTTGGTATTGTCGCGCACAGCGATGATGAACGGGAAACCAAATTTGGTGGTGTAGGCATTGTTCAAATCGGTAAAACTGACGTGTTCTTCAGCGGTCAGCGCATCCAAACCAGCGGCGGCCTGTTCAGCTGTGGATTCAGCGGTCAAACGTTTCGCTGCAGCCAGTTTACCAGCCAAATCAGGGTGCGCAGTCAGAACGCCCAAACGCTGTTCTTCGGTAGCAGAACGGAACACACGTGCCAGCGCCTGATGAACACCTTGCGCATTGTCATGTGTCGGGCCCAGTTCCAGATCAAATGCACCATCAGCAATCCACGCGCTGTGTTCAAAGATACCGCCGAATTCAGATATGAACATTTCGCGGGTCATTTGAGACGCGGGGGCGTTGGTCATGGCTGGATTTTCCTTTGCCCAATGCTGTGCAATTTCAAGGCGCGTGGCGAACCAAACATCCTTATGTGATTTCATATATTCGATGACACGACGCAATGCAGCTGCGCGTCCCGGGCGGCCCATGATGCGGCAGTGCAATCCAATTGATAGCATCTTTGATGCCCCAGCTTCGCCTTCTTCATAGAGATAATCAAAGCTATCCTTAAGGTAGGATTCAAACTGATCACCGTTTGTAAAACCTGCTTGGATGCCAAAGCGCATGTCGTTGCAATCCATAGTGTAGGGAACGATCAATTGATCGACGTCGCCCTCTTTCGACCAGTACGGCAGATCATCGCCGTAGCTGTCCGCTACATACGCGAACTGACCCGTTTCCGCTGTCAGGCGCACGGTGTTGTTGGAGCAACGCCCTGTATACCAACCTTGCGGAGCTTCCCCAACAACTTCGGTGTGTAGGCGAATGGCTTCGGCGATTTGGGCACGTTCTTCTTCTTCGCCCATGTCTTTATGCTCGACCCATTTAAGGCCGTGGCTGGCAATCTCCCAACCCGATGATTTCATCGCCGCAACTTGCTGTGGAGCGCGGGCCAATGCGGTTGCCACTCCATAAACAGTTATTGGCAAGTCGCTGAGCATACGGTGGAGGCGCCAGAAACCGGCGCGAGAACCGTATTCGTATAACGACTCCATGTTCCAATGACGCTGACCAAACCACGGCTGCGCGCCTGTGATCTCTGACAAGAAAGCCTCAGAGGCAGCATCACCGTGAAGGATGTTGTTTTCGCCGCCTTCTTCGTAATTCAGCACAATTTGTACTGCGATCTTTGCGCCGTTTGGCCAATTTGCAGCGGGTGGATTGGCACCATGGCCACTCATGTCACGGGGATAGCGGTTCACTCAATTCATCCTCTCAGGGTTTGGGTACCCATATTCCAATATAATCGTCCTGTTTTTCAATAAAAACAATAAGCAGTCTTTTGACTGGGTTGTTGCAGCATAGGTTTCCATGCGCCGCGCGGTCTGTCTATATACTAGTAGAAATCGAGGAGTTGCACCAATGGCTGGATATTTGACGACGCATGTTTTGGACACGGCGCGTGGTTGCCCTGCACAGGGTCTAAAAATCGAACTGTTCAAGATCGATGGTGCGGCGCGCACACATCTCAAGACCTTAGTAACAAATGATGATGGTCGCACCGACGGGCAAATTCTACCTGCTGAGGAATTCGAAATAGGGACCTACGAGCTGGTGTTTCACGCTGGCGGGTACCTTGACGCGATCGGCACGCCACCTGAAGAGTCCCGTTTTCTAGATGTAGTTCCCATTCGTTTTGGTATGTCTGAAGCTGCACATTATCACGTACCTTTGTTGCTTTCGCCGTTTGGGTATTCAACATACCGCGGTAGCTAAACGTCGTTAGTAGATCCGCGCACTGCCTTTGAAATACGTTCGATCACAAAATCCATAAACAATCTAGTTTTAGGATCTTGCCGTTTGCGATGTGTAAACAGACAGGCCATTTGAATAGGTGTTGGCGGAGTTTGGCTGGCAACTGGGATAAGACGCCCAGCATTTAAATGATCCGCTACCTCAAAGATTGGCTTCATCACAATGCCATTCCCACCCAAGGCCCACTCCGTCAGCACATCCCCATCATCTGATTCATAACGGCCAGTAACACGAAACTTTTTTGCACCCTCATCGGTTTGAAGGCGCCATTCAAATTCTGTGGCACCCGGAAACCGCAAATTCAAACATTCATGTTTATCAGCGACCAACTCCGTTCCAGACAAAGGATTCCCGCGCGCTGCGATGTATTTTGGGGATGCACACAAGACGCGTTCCACATCAGCAATTTTGCGAATGCGTAGGTTGCTATCTTCGGGTTGGCCAAGGAAGAAGGCGAGATCTAGCCCTTCAGTCGTCAAATCAACTTTACGATCCGTAAGACGAAGGCGAATTTTCACCTCAGGATATTCAGCGATAAATGCAGGTACTTGCGGTGCGATCAGGCGGCGCCCCACGCCAAAGGGGGCTGCGACATAAAGCGACCCTTTTGGGTTATCGGTGATGTTGACCACCTGCGCCTCTGCGCTGTCTACGGATTCCAAAATTTCACAGGCACCACTGTAGAACGCCTTGCCCTGCTCTGTGGGTGTTAAACTGCGTGTTGTGCGTTGGAACAAGCGAACGCTAAGATGCTCTTCAAGCTGCGAAATGCGTGATGACGTAACAGCAGGCGAAATGCGTAAATCACGGCCTGCCGCAGACATGCTTCCAAGCTCGTAAACCCTTACAAATGTGCGTATGTTATTCAAATAGGACATTGACTTGTTTTTCTTGATACTGCTTTTCATTTTGGACAATATCGGAATAATCTAGCCTAGGCTAGTGTGCCCAAGACGTTGATTTTGAAGGAGAGCGATCATGTATGATCTGGCAATTTTGTGGGACTGGATCGCCTTCGTTGTGCGCTGGCTGCATGTCATCACAGCGATGGCGTGGATTGGTGCATCATTCTTCTTTATCGCGCTTGATTTAGGGCTGAAAGAGGTCCCCGAAATGCCTGATGGTGTTAGCGGTGAAGAGTGGCAAGTTCATGGTGGTGGTTTCTATCATATCCAAAAATACATGGTCGCCCCCAACAATATGCCACAGCATTTAATCTGGCATAAATGGCAAAGTTATTTCACATGGTTGTCAGGCGCGGCTTTGTTGATGATCGTCTATTGGGCGGGTGGTGAGCTATTCTTGCTGGATCCAACCAAAGCTGATTTGACCCTATTTCAGGGCATTTTGATTTCTGGCGGTTCACTGACGATTGGTTGGATTTGCTATGACTTCATGTGCAAATCCAAACTAGGCGAACATCCAACGCTTCTAATGCTTTTGCTCTTTGTGATCCTCATCGCGATGTCTTGGGGATATAACGAAATATTCACTGGCCGTGCAGCATTGCTGCACTTGGGTGCATTTACTGCCACCATCATGACGGCCAATGTCTTTTTCATCATCATGCCGAACCAGCGGGTTGTGGTGAAAGATTTACAAGAAGGACGTACACCTGACGCCAAATACGGCAAGATCGCAAAGCTACGTTCAACCCATAACAACTACCTCACATTGCCTGTCATCTTCCTGATGCTTAGCAATCACTATCCGCTGTCTTTTGGAACGGAATACAGCTGGGTTATCGCAAGCCTTGTGTTCCTAACGGGTGTAACGATCCGCCACTACTTCAACACCATGCACGCGACCGGCAAAGGCCCGCATTGGACATGGGGCGTAACGATCATGTTGATGTTGATCATCGCGTGGCTTTCAACCGCTGGCCCAACTGAAACCGTAGAAGAGGCAGAGTTGCGCCCACTCACAGCTGTGGAACAACAATACGCGTCCGCGGATGGGTTTGAGGCGGCATACGACACCGTCCTTGGCAACTGCTCCATGTGCCACGCCCGCGAACCGTTTTGGAACAACATGCAATGGGCACCCAAAGGCGTCTATCTTGAGACTCAGGCAGACGTGGCGCGTTATGCTGACCAAATCTATTTGCACGCTGGTCTAAGCCGCGCAATGCCACCACCCAACGCAATTCAAATGTCTGATGAAGCACGCGCGACAATCGTGGCATGGATACGCGAAGTCCGCACAGGAAGCTGACCCAAGCCGCAAGCACGACTCAGGTCCATTTACTTAGCCCACGACGTTGAAGTCAGGCCCATACGGATAACCCGTAATGTTGTCGTTTCCGTCCTCGGTGATCACCAAGATATCATGTTCACGATACCCCCCTGCACCCGGTTGCCCTTCGGCAATCGTCAACATCGGCTCCATGGAAATGACCATGCCCGCCTCTAGAACCGTGTCTACATCTTCACGAAGTTCCAGCCCTGCTTCACGCCCATAATAGTGGGACAAAACACCAAACGAGTGACCGTAGCCAAAGGTGCGATACTGCAATAGATCGCGTTCTGCGAAGAACGTGTTGATTTTATCCGTCACCTCGGCACAACTCACACCCGGTTTCAGCAGGCTCATCCCATACTCATGGGCCGCGACATTTGCTTCCCAAATCTTGAGCGACGCAGGATCGACTTCTTGCACGAACAACGTCCGTTCAAGGGCTGTATAATAGCCTGAAATCATCGGGAATGTGTTCAAGCTTAGGATGTCCCCACGCTCCAATGCGCGACTTGTGACCGGATTGTGGGCACCGTCTGTGTTGATCCCTGATTGGAACCAAACCCACGTGTCGCGGTATTCTGCGTCGGGGAACCGCTTGGCAATTTCCAGCTCCATTGCATCACGTCCAGCCATTGCAACATCAATCTCGCGCACGCCCGCTTTGATCGCATCACGGATTGCATATCCGCCAACATCAGCCGTTTGTGCACCTGCACGGATCAGTTCAATCTCGGCCGTGGATTTATGCATACGGTGCAGCATCGTTGTGGGGGCAATATCGATCTTTGTTTTCGGGGCAAGGAACTCGTCCATCAGGCCAATTTGATAGATCGTAAGATGATCAGCTTCATACCCAATCGTTTTGCCGGAACCGGTTACGGATAGAACCGCGCGCCAGTAGTTGTTGCGCTCCCAATCAGTGAACGTAATGTTATCACCGTGACTTCGCCGCCAAGGTTGCGCGGCATCAATGCCTGCACTGAATGTTACATTGTCTGTGGCTGTTACGACCAACCCATAAGGGCGGCCAAAGGCACAGTACAAAAACCCAGAATAATAAGCGACATTGTGCATCGAGGTTAGCACACAAGCATCAATACCCTTTTCAGCCATGCTCGCGCGCAATTTGGCCAAACGGGCCTCATACTCATCAGCAGTGAATGGGAGGGCCTTTTGTCCTTGGTGGAAACGGTAGTGTTGTGGACGTTCCATCAACATAACTCCTTCTTTACGGCTTGGCGCTGCAGACGAAGAAGGGGCGTGAACCATCCCTCACCGCGGCAACGGCAAAGCAAAGTCCCGGCGTTCAGGATGGTGAAACGGGAATACGCAAAACTGCGAGCGACGCCATCGCTAACCCGTTGCGTCTAATTGGCGTAAAACAACATCAGTTGGCAAGAAAAATCTCACCAACTGATGTGTAGGAATTAGGCGTCTTGATCGACGGTTTGTAGCTGTTGACCAAGACCATCAATAGTCAAGGACATCACATCCCCCTTCTTGAGGAAAATTGGCTCAGGCTTCATTCCCATCGCCACACCCGGAGGGGTGCCCGTTGTAATCACGTCACCTGGATGCAGGGTCATCAAGGAGGACAAATGCTCGATAATTTCAGCAACGGAAAAGATCATCGTACTGGTGTTACCCGTCTGCATCCGCTTGCCGTTCACGTCGAGAGACATATTTAGATTTTGAGGATCAGCTATCTCGTCACGCGTCACAAGCCATGGACCCGTTGGCCCAAATGTGTCGCAAGATTTCCCTTTCGTCCACTGCCCTGTCAATTTCGTTTGGAAGTGCCGTTCAGACACATCGTTAACGACACAATACCCCGCAACATAGTCTAACGCATCCGCTTTAGAGACGTATTTTGCCGTCTTGCCAATAATAACACCCAGCTCAACTTCCCAATCGGTGTGGGTTGATCCACGCGGCATAACCACGTCGTCATAGGCCCCAACAATGGCAGAGTTCGCTTTGAAAAAGAGAATAGGGTGTTCTGGAATGGCGGCACCGGTTTCAGCCGCATGATCAGAATAATTCAGCCCAATGCATAGAAATTTACCAATATTCCCTACGCAGGCACCAATGCGCGACGACCCATCAACGATAGGCAAAGCGCTGTGATCAATCGCACTCAACGCAGCGATACTATCATCACCCAACATATCACCATTGATGTCAGCCACATGATCCGACAGATCGCGCAACAGGCCTGCATTATCAATCAATCCGGGTTTTTCTGCGCCGATCGCGCCGTAACGTACAAGTCTCATCTGGGTGCCATCCTTTGATCACAGCAATTTCTTGCCAGTTTATAGATCAATTTCAAACGCACCAGTGGCGATCACTGCAATATCGCCATTCCCTGTGCTGCAGAGTTCTGCCAAGTTGGTCAAAATCGAGTTAAAGGATCACTCATGAGCTACGTCATCCCCCCTGCCCCACAAGCCAGTCTAGCTGTTGCAAATTCATCTGATCGTTTCCCAGTGCGCCGCATTTTTTGTGTGGGCCGTAACTATGAGGAACACGTGGTAGAGATGGGAAATGACACCCGTGAGGCACCGTTCTTTTTCACAAAACCTGCAGATGCCGTGATGGATAGTCCCTGCACCATACCCTATCCGACCCTCACCAATAATCTTCACCACGAAATAGAACTGGTAATAGCCATCGGCAAAGGCGGTTCAAACATTGCCCCCGAACACGTGCAGAGCCACATATGGGGCGCTGGCGTAGGCATCGACATGACACGCCGCGACGTTCAGCAACAAGCCAAAGACAAACGCCGACCTTGGGATATGTCGAAAGGGTTCGATCATTCCGCACCTATCTCTGCATTGGTTCCTCTGGCGGATGTACCCAGCTTAACAGAAGGTCGTATCTGGCTGTCTGTGAATGGTGAACCACGTCAAACAGGGGATATCGGTGATATGATATGGACCGTGGATGAGCACATCGCAGCCTTATCCCAAGCGGTTCGGCTGGAAGCTGGCGACATTATAATGACAGGCACACCCGCAGGTGTGGGCGCTGTTGTACGTGGTGACGTGATGACCGGTGGCGTTGATGGTATTGGTGAAATTAAGGTAACGGTGGCCTAAACCATCATCGTTGCGTTCACGCAGCGTTTCCAGCGTTCATACAGATTAGACCGTTCATCCTCAGACAATCCGGGTTTAAACTGCTTTTCGCAGGCCCATAGTTCTGCAAAGCCTTTGGCATCAGGGTAAACGCCTGCACGCATCCCTGCCAACCATGCCGCACCCAGCGCTGTTGTTTCGACCCCTGCTGGCCGATCAACAGGCGCGCCTAACATGTCAGACAGAAACTGCATCGCCCAATCATTTGCGCTAAGGCCCCCATCCACACGAAGGGTCGATTGATCTGCATTAGGCCAGTCGGACAACATCGCCTCGGACAAATCACGTGTTTGAAAACCAATGCTTTCCAGCGCTGCACGTGCGAAATCAGCGGGGCCACTGTCGCGCGTCAGCCCATAGACTGCGCCGCGGCAATCAGCGTTCCAATAGGGCGCGCCAAGGCCGGTAAACGCCGGCACGATGGTCACTTCTCCACTGCCCTGCTCGGCCAGTTCTTGGGTCTCGCGCGCATGCGAAATCATCTGCGCTCCGTCACGCAGCCATTGCACCACCGCACCTGCAATAAAGATCGACCCCTCAAGCGCATAGGTCGGGACACCATCCAGCTGATAGGCGATGGTGGTCAGCATTTTATTCTTAGATGGCACCGCATCCGCACCGGTGTTCAACAAGGCAAAGCAGCCCGTGCCATAGGTGGACTTCATCATCCCAGGTTCAAAACACGCCTGCCCAATGGTGGCGGCCTGCTGATCGCCCGCAACGCCCAAGATCGGCACTGCGGCCCCCAAATGTGACGCATCCGCGATCCCAAAGTCGGCCGCGCAGTCCAACACCTGCGGAAGCATCGCAGGGGGCACGTCAAGGAGCGCGCACATCTCACCACTCCATTGCCCTGCGTGAATGTCATACATCATCGTACGGGCCGCGTTTGTGGCGTCTGTGACGTGTGAGGCCCCATTGGTCAGCCGCCAGATCAGGAAGCTGTCCATGGTACCAAACAGCAACTTGCCTTCAGCGGCGCGTTCCCGCGATCCCTCGTGTTGGTCCATCAGCCATTTCACCTTGGTTCCACTGAAGTACGGGTCAGGCAAAAGGCCGGTGATCTTGGCGATGGTGTCGCCGTGACCCTGCGCTTTTAACTCATCACAAAACGGGGCCGTACGGCGGTCTTGCCAAACAATTGCCTTATGCAGCGCCCTACCCGTCTCAGCGTCCCAAATCACGGTTGTTTCGCGTTGGTTGGTGATCCCGATCGCGGCCAAATCGCTGGCGGTGATCTGTGCCTTTTCCAATGCGGCGCGACAGGTCTTAAGAACGGATTCCCAAATTTCTTCAACGTCATGTTCAACCCAACCAGAGGCCGGAAAGAACTGTTCAAATTCTTGTTGGTCCGAGGCGACAGGCTGCATGTCAGCATCAAAGACAATTGCGCGTGAGGATGTGGTACCCTGATCAATTGCCAATATATAGGTCATAGTAGCTGCCCTTCTTTTGCCATCCAAGTGTCGATGGCTTTGATCTGTTTTGCGGCTAGGCGCAGGCCCAGCTTTGTACGGCGCCATACAGCATCCTCAGCCGTTTGCGCGTACTCGCGAGTCATCATCCATGTTAGTTCTGCCGCAGTTAAGGTAGCCCCAAAGTCCTTACCCAAGTCCTTGGCCACCATTGCATCGCCAAGCCATTCACGCGCCTCAGTGCCATAGGCCCGAACCAAACGACTTGCCCATCTTTGATCCAAAAACGCATAATCTGTGAGTAACCCGTCGATCAAATCCTGAACACCATCAACAGGAAAATCCCCTCCAGGCAATGGAACTTCGGCCGTCCAATCCTCACCCAACTCAAGCTTTTCCAACGCCTTCTGCGCCAGCTTGCGATAGGTTGTGATCTTACCACCAAAGATGCTGAGCAATGGCGCGCCATTGGTATCCAGATCTAAAATATAGTCGCGCGTTGCCGCCGTTGCAGATGCAGCACCGTCATTATAAAGTGGACGCACACCAGAATAGGTCCAAACCACATCTTCAGGCGTCACAGGCTTCTTGAAATATTCAGAGGCAAAATTACAAAGATAATCACGTTCAATATCTGAGATTGCAGGCTTCGTATCGGGATCATGATGCTCTGCGTCTGTGGTGCCGATCAGCGTGTAATCCTGCTCATAGGGAATGGCGAAGGTTATGCGCCCGTCGGTGCCTTGGAAAAAGTAGCATTTGTCATGGTCGTACAAGCGTTTGGTCA
>Ga0206126_10005842_pt1 | contig 11125 bp, 21 predicted proteins | sample Helgoland_Spring_5_FD_148621 | JGI IMG/M metagenome (GOLD analysis project Ga0206126, IMG submission 148621) | Pelagic subsurface seawater microbial communities from Kabeltonne, Helgoland, North Sea - Helgoland_Spring_Bloom_20160412_1 | ecosystem: Environmental > Aquatic > Marine > Epipelagic ...
AGAAATATAACTTTGCTGTAGGGCGTTTATGTGCTTCTTAGATAGGTTCATTCTTTGAAATACTGAATTAACTAAACTAGTTTTCTTACCTTGTTCTTGTGCTAATGATAGAATATCTAACAGTTGATAAGCAACACTACGATCAGAGTGCATAGTGCCCTCACCGTTTATTACAATATGATCTGCTTGAGCAAACAGTTCTGTATCATACTTTATTCGATCAATATTTCCTCTAACAGTGCCAAGTACATCATACCTGCTAGATAGATACTCAATTACTTTGCTACAGCCAGAGTGATAGCGTGAGGTGTCATTAAATAATAGTGTTTTCAATGTACACAGACCTTGTTAAATTTAGATAGTTTGAGGATATAGCGTTTTTCTTTTTCGTAGTCGTGTTTTTCAGGTTGCTTGTACCAACTTTTAGTATACCATGTAGGAGTAGCTTTCCAATCAAATCCATATATGTCAACACGTTCAGGATTATGTTTTAATAGCCACCATAAGGTCATAAGTCCACAACTAGGTCTTTCAACACCTGCCATTAATTTAATTTCCTCATTGAATGACAACGGTATTTTATAGAAAGGTTTATTATATTCTACTTCCCTATCTCGATCACTGGCTTGTATTATTTTATCTCGATCACTAATGTCTCTGACAACACTATCAAACTGCATAGGGATTGAAAACACTGCTAGGTCACATCGTGTTCCGTGACTTTGCGGTCTGTCTAAGGTAGTGCCAGCATTTATCTTAACTACCAGATCGTGCTGATCAATTGCTGGTCCAAAATTTTGATCAAACAGACTTTCGGCATTGCCTACTAATGCTATATTAAGATCGAAGGCTACTTTTGGTTTTGGTATCATAGTTGAGTGCTTTTTCTATTGCTATACTACTACTTACATTAATTTTATTGTATAGAAATAATTGTAGCTGATCTAACTTGTCAATGTTCTTATCGATTAAATCTTGGAAGGTTATTGCAAACACATCATATCCTTTCCATTCCCTAATAGGGTCAAGTTTAGATAGCATACGATTAAACTTTTCCTCAATAAACCCTCTACCACTTTCGTTACTCCATCTACGGTAACTTTCAGCAATTTCATTATGATCTCTGGTTAGCAATATTTTCTTAACATCTCGGAGTACTAGCTCAAAGTTATTCTGATAAGGTAAATGCCCCACAGCAAAACCATTTTTAGGTATTTGTTTAATAGATTCGTAATAAGGTTGTGCTCGTTGATATAGTTCAGGATTCGTTCTTGCTAGTTCTATATGTTCCGGATCAAATTGATAATATACTCGTTCGGATATGTGCATGTAACTTTGATTCATGCCTATGTGGTAGAGGAAACTGCTTAGGAGATAGGTACCTGCTTTAGGTTGACTTATTACAAAGGCTTTCACTAAGCTGGAGTAAATTGATACAGTGCTTCGTTAGGTTTGCCTGTCGTTATAATTGCTGGAGTTGATGTTCGGCGTCTAATCTTAAGAACGTCTTCACCGTTTTTAACTACGGCCATAGTGTTAGCACCAAAATTAATTGCGGCTAAAAATTGCCATTGACCACCTTCACCACCTGCTTTATAATAATTAAAATTAGCAACAGTATATGCTTTAACTACTTCTAAAGGATCACTGTTAGGGCGACTAAATGTATTGATCAATGGTCCTGCTTGTTGTCCAAACAGTTCTCCAAATAGTTTAGTAGCTAGGTCTTTTCTAGTAGGAGCATCTAGTCCGGCGTTGTTGACCAGTTCAGTAAATGATTTAACATTTAAACTTTTTTGTTTTGATAATGCTTGTGCTAAAGGTTGTCTTAACTGTTCATAACTATTAATGATTTCTAACATGCGTTCTTTAGTAGGAACTGATGTTGCTTCTCCAAAACGACCTCCACCTCCACCACTTACAGAAGCTTTAACTTCTACAGGAACACCTTTAACAGCAACGTCACCGCCTGCTGATTTAAGTGTAATATCTGGAGATAGTATTGCAAGAGCGTGTTCACCAGGACCTTTCATTTGCTCACCTACACCATATCCTTTAAGGTGATTAAATACTACAAGATTTTCTGGTTGATTATATGTTAGGTCTTCTAAAGTATGCTGTCCGGGTGTAAGTAATAGATCTGCATTAATAACTTTACCTGCTTTTAAATTTTCAGCAAACTTCATCTTTTGTTGATATCTTAAAGGAACTTCTGCAATTTTGCCTGAGATCTGTAAGATTTTTTTGTCTAACACACGTTTAACTTTAGCGTCATTGACTTTACCATATTCGTCTGTTAGTTCCTGAGAAACAATGTCTTTGAACTTATCAAGTGTTGATTGTTGGTTTAATAAAGAATAGATACGATCCAGTACTTCTTCAACTTCTTCAGTTCTTTCTGGATTGTCAGGATCAACATCTAGACCCATTAGTCTTTTAATAATGTCCTGTTTTAAGTCTTGAAGTTCATCTTCTTTTAATAATTCTCTAAATCTCATTGCCTGTTCCTTGTTAAGCTAAGTATTTATCTAACAATCATAGTACAACATATTAATCAAAGTGTCTTGCGTTTTAGGTCAACTGATAATATAATGATTATATAAAAATACAATAGGAACAATCATGCCACATTTAGTACCAATAGTAGTTGAAAAAACACCACAAGGTGAACGTAGTTATGACATCTACTCAAGACTGTTGAAAGATCGTATCATTATGTTAGACACAGAAGTTAGACAAGAGTCTGCCAGTGCCATTGTTGCACAGATGTTATTCTTAGAAGCGGAAAATCCTGAAGCTGATATTCTATTTTATATTAACTCGCCAGGCGGATCAGTGACAGCTGGATTATCAATATACGATACTATGCAGTACATCAAACCTGATGTATCAACTATTGTATTAGGACAGGCATGTTCAATGGGTTCATTTTTAGCACAAGCTGGTGCAAAAGACAAGCGATTGGTATTACCTGAAGCAAGAACAATGATACACAGAGTATCATCAGGTACTCCAGGTACCAGTGGTAGTGTTCATGTACAAGAACTAGAGTTTGAAGATGCCAGACGTTCATTTGAGGAATCAAAACGTATTAACACTAGACTAACTGAGCTGTATGTTAGACACAATACAGCAGGTAAAACATACGATGAACTGTATGAAGCTATGAAGCACGATACATTCTTATCAGCTGATGAGGCAGTAGCATATGGTCTTGCAGACAAGGTTATCGAAAATAGGTAATGGCATTACAAGATACGTTTTGTTCTAGTCCCTGGTTTCATATACGATTAGATCCAGAAGGAAACTATTTACCATGTAGATGGTCTGCTATAGGAACGAGTGGGCACAATATTAGTAACACAACAATGTCGGGCTATCTGAAGACTAATACAATGTCCATCATCAGAAAAGATATGCTCGATGGCAAAAGTCCAGATATTTGTCACAAGTGTCAATACGAGCAGAAGCAAGGTAAGGTTTCTGGCCGCCAGCGCCAACTACTTAAAAGTATCGTAGTAGAATCAAACTTTAATAAAACATTGTGTGCAAGTCCCCATTGGGATGATTTTGAATATAGTTATAATCACGATGGCCAAACTAATACTACTCCTTGTGATTTACAGATTGATTTAGGAAATACCTGTAATAGTGCTTGTATTATGTGCCCCCCAAAATATAGTAGCAGAGGAACTGAAGAACATAAAAAATTATATCAGATCGAACCTACATTATTTACTAACGCTCAGCGTATTAAAAATTGGACAGACAACCCGACATTAGTTGATAAGTTTGTCAATGAACTTGTTGATCTTCCTAGCATAAAGTATATTCATTTCCTCGGTGGCGAAACGTTATACATGAAAAGTTTTTATAATATTTGTAATCAAATGATAGACAAGGGACTAGCAAAAAATACTATAATGGGTACCACAACCAACTGCACAGTCTATGATGAAAGAATTGAACATATTATTAGTAATTTTAAGACTGTTCATCTAGGATTAAGTATTGAAGCAGTGACAGACTTAAATGATTATATACGATGGCCTAGCAAAATTGATAGCGTACTAGAGTATGTTAATCGTTTTTTAGAACTTAGAAAGCATAATAACTTATTCATTAGTCTAAGAATAACTCCAAACATCTTTAGTATATATCATTTAGATCAACTGCTAGAGTTTATGATTAACAATCATATTATTGCAGAAAGTTGTGATATTCTTTCTGAACCTAATCACTTACGGATGGAATTGTTACCAATAGAAATTAGAAAAGAAGTTATTAAAAAATTAAATAAATTAGTTAACAAATATAGTTTACAGCGATCTAAAAAAATCATAATTAATAGAAGAGTTCCAGAAAAAATTAATGAAGTTATCAGCGAAGTTGTTTTTGAGTACGTTGACTTTTTAGAAAACTATAAAGAACCAAACAATATTGAAGAATCTAGAGAAGATTTAATAAAATTTTTACACGCATATGAATCAATACACAATAATAAAATATTAGACTACCTACCGGAATATGAAGAATTTTTACGAAGCTACGGTTACTAGACCTAAACTATTCTTAGATCTAAACCTAACATTAAAGCCAATTGGTATTGATATCCCTTGCAAGGTGTTAATTAACAAAGAAACAGTTTGTGATGAAATAGTCTCAGATATAAAAACTATTTCAACACAAGTTAGCCTATTAGATCCTATAGATATTTCAATTCAAATTGAAAGACAGCACCCCCAGGCTATACAGGTCGTGTTAGTAATAGATGATTATGAAATTATTCCAAAATATCAACATCATGCTAATCCCCCTGTAGACTACATTGATACCAACGATGAATGGACATTAACAATACCTAATTTTTATCAATGGTATCACGTAATAACTGGACAAGGGTGGATAGAATAATATTACCAAAATCCTTAAAAATCATTGACTTTATAATCAACTACCTATATAATACTGTTTATGTTGATAGTTAATGTCAACATGATATCATGTTAAACTATAATTAAATGGAGCAATAACAATGGCTAGAACTAAAAAAGTAGTAGCAAACTTAAATAAAATCAAGAATCAAAAAGCATTCTTAGAAACATACCTACGTGGTACAGGTCGTACATTATCAAATGCACAAGCTGTAGCAAACTATGGCATCATGAAATTAGGTGCAAGAATGTCAGAACTAAGATCAGCAGGTCTAGTAGTTAAAACAACTACAAACACTGCAGGTAACACAGCGTATAAAGTGGTTGCAAGAGATGTATCTGGTTCACGTTCTAAAATCTTTGCTTAATCCTAATAAGCATTCAAGTAGTTCAAAAAAGCACTAGAAATAGTGCTTTTTTGTGGCTATTTACACAATATCTAGTCAAAGGTATTGACATAAAACACAACATGTAGTATAATTACTGAGTAATTTAAATAAACTCAAGGAGAATTATATGTTAACACCTAATGATAAAAAGAATTTAAAAAGAATGATGGTACAAGTAAATTTTATAAATGGAGTAGCTAAAACCTTTTTGTTTACTATGTTTTTTCTTGCTGGCTTTATGTTAGTAGATCTAGTACTTCAAGGTGCAGGCATAATTTAATGGTTGACAATTGAGCTATTAGATTATATAATTTACTTACGAAATAAAAGAACGGGGAAAATAATAATGAGTGATATAATTGAAAGTTTAAGTAATCCAATAAAATTTACAGACCATGTGTTTGTTACAGAAGGTCGCGACGGTAATCCTACTGTACGAACTAATCCAGAAACAAAATTACCTAAGGGAATTTACATGCTTACCTTAAAGGGGTTTGGTGTATTATACTTAGGTATCAGCGGTGCAGATAGACAAAATGCTAGAGAAGGAACTAAACAACGTTGGCACGCACATGGTCAAAAAATGACAGGTATATTTAAAAATGCAGTAGATACTGAAAACTTCCGACATTTTAGAGAAGACGCAGTTGCCCAAGGATATAGTTTAGATACTATACTTGATCATATTGAAGTTAGATTTATACCATTGGGTAAGAGCAATAAACAAAAAATAGAAGCAATGGAAACTCATTTGTTAATGTCATTGATTGCTCGAGGGCAATGTAGACTTAACGGTGCAAAAAGAATACCAGCTCTCACTAAGGAAGAATATGAATATGTTAGCGATCAAAAATTTCTTCCAGAGGGCTTTATATCATAAATATTAATGAGACCTTGTCTTACAGTAATTGTAAGAACATTGTGTAAACGACACCAAGGAGAATAAAATGTCAAATCAAATACCCGCCTATGCGGAATCTTTAGTAACAAATACACACGGAAGACAATACTGGATCTACACTGATGATGTATTTTATCAACAGCGTATTGCTAATGCAGGTCCATATCAAAAGAAAAACTTATTAAGACTAAGAGATCTTAAACCTAATGCAAGAACTATTATAGATGTAGGTGCTAACATTGGCATGAATACCATTGAATATGCAACTTGGGCTCAAGAAGTTCATAGTTTTGAACCTACAGCACAGACTTATTCAATGTTAGAAAGAACTATAAACCTAGCTCAAGGACAGACTGATGCTCGAGGTTGGTATCCAGAAGGTGACGGATTTGCTGATGCAACCATAACCGGTAATATACATTTATATGATGTAGCTCTAAGTAGTGAGCCAGGGACTAGTGAAATTATTATTAAAAAAGATAACGCAGGACATAATTATTTAGACAATTTGCACTTGCCTACTAGAACAGGACAAGTACGTACTAGACCTACTGCACCTCCTACACAGACTGTTCAATTAAAAACTTTGGATAGCTACAACTTTAAAGATGTAGACATTATCAAAGTAGATGTTGAAGGTCACGAGTTTGATGTAGTACTAGGTGCTGAACAAACTATTTTGAAATATCAACCAGTTGTGCAATTAGAAATGGTAGAGCATCAACCTATTAGATTTAATTGGAATTGTCAGATGATATACGATTGGTTTTATGAACGTGATTTTGTTCCTACACTAAGTGATGGACGACTAGCAGGACGTTTATGGCACAAGTATCCAAGAGAAATGGAACGTTTCTTTGTGCATAAGAGTCAAATAAATCTAAGTCCAGTAGACCTGTTGTTTGAGGAAGAAAAAGTGCAAGAAGAACAAGATCGTCCTTACTGGAACTATGAACCACCAATGAGAGAGGTTAAAGAATGACAACATATTGGGGATATCATTTAATTTTAGATTGTAAAAGTGGCAATATAGATCAAGTAACATCTGCAGAAAATATCAAACTATTTGTTCAGGAACTAATAACTGCAATTGATATGGTAGCTTATGGTGATCCGGTCATTGAACATTTTGCTACGCACGATCCAACAACAGCTGGGTATAGTCTTGTACAATTGATTGAAACATCTTCAATAACTGGACATTTTGTAAACCAAAATGGTGATTGTTATATTGATATTTTTAGCTGTAAAGAGTTTGATATTGAAACTGCTCGAGCTGTGGTTGACAAATATTTTTCACCCTCGCAGACAAAAGTAACGTACTTAACCAGGCAAGCATAGTTGACCATAAAATCAGTTTCTTGTATAATTGCTTATAAGTAATTACACTACTAGGAGAAACACTATGGAATACTTACTTTTGATAATTTTAGGTATGGCAATTGGTCTTTACTTTGTAACTGTTTATCGACAAGAACAAGAAAAGATGCTCGATCAGTATGTTGATAAAGCACTAGAAATGTATAAAAAATTTACAATACCACTAAAAGTTGACAAAGTTAACTCAACTTACTATTGTTATAATAATGAAGACGATGAATTTGTATGTCAAGGAAAAGACTTGGCAGAAATTAAAGAAAAATTTAAACTGCGTTATCCCAACTACGGAAGTTATATTTTAAATGAGTACTTGCATATGTTTCCTGACGCGGCAGACATGATTGTTGATGATCCAACAGACAGAGAATTAAGAGAAAAAATTAAGGTTAGAAATAATATTGAATAATAACGTTGTAGTAGCAACAGGTGGCTTTGACCCCATACACTCAGGTCATATTGCATACCTAGAAGAAGCAAGTAAACTAGGTGCTATACTAATTGTAGGTATAAACTCAGATCAATGGCTAACACGTAAAAAAGGGTATCCTTTTATGCCTGCGACTGAACGTCAAGCTATTGTTAAAGCATTGAAATGTGTTGATCACACTGTGATGTTTGACGACAGTGATGGATCAGCTATTCAGGCCATACATAATGCTAGAAAACTGTATCCTAATGCTAAGATTATTTTTAGTAATGGTGGTGACAGAACAATACATAACATACCAGAGCAAGAAGCATTTAAGGATGACGATTCAGTAGAGTTTGAATTTGGCGTAGGCGGCGACTTTAAAATGAATTCATCATCATGGATTCTTCAAGAATGGAAAGCACCTAAGAACAAACGCCAGTGGGGTTACTATCGTGTGCTACATGAAGTACCAGGTATGAAAGTAAAAGAACTCACTGTGGATCCTGGTAAGAAACTGTCAATGCAAAGACATCAGTATCGAGCAGAGTTTTGGATTGTAAGTGAAGGCATTGCTAGTTTAAAACGCTTAGGTCAAGAGGGAGTAACAGTGTTACAACCGCATCATCAGAATACAATATATCCTAAACAATGGCATCAGTTAATCAATCAAACAACTAAACCGTTACGCATAGTTGAAATTCAATACGGTGACAAGTGTGACGAAGAAGATATCGAAAGACAAGATGATTAAACAATTGTTAAACGGATTAGAACGACACAATGTGCATATTAGTTCTGAACAATACGAACAGTTTAAAAAAGAATACACAATGATTGGTCTCAGTGGCGAAGATTTTGCCAACGCATTTTGTAAATATTTTAAAATTGTAGATTATATATTAGCAAGTAAAAAGAATGATCATACATTAGCAGAAGAGTACATTGTAAAAACCTATATTAATAAAACAATCCGCAACGTAATAGTATATCAATGATTGTTGTTGAATATAAGATTGAACGTAAGATAAAAACAAACTGTTGTGTTCAAGTATACAATGTATGGAACACAGAAACAGTTAATTGTAATACTGAGCAAGAAGCGATTGACTATATTAACAACAAGTATAGTCCGTTAGCTGTTAGAATAAAGTAATTAGATAAGTACATTTATATCAACCACCAAGGGAGCAAAAATGAAGATTTTTATCACTGGAGCCGAAGTAAGAAAGGTTGATAATCTTACAACCTACGCTGTTTATTATAATGGTCAATTTATTAGTGAATTTGATGATAAGGCGTCAGCATTGATGTTTGCCCTTGACCAACAACAAATAGATCAAGCACTACAAAGTAAATTAAAATCAGCATAATGCACAAACAAACAAAAGCAATATGGTGGGCTAAATGGATATCAACCTGGATGGCAATAGGTTGTGCATTTTGTGCCGCAATGGATTGGTACCCACTTAACGTGTGGTTAGGCTGTCTTGCTGGTGTAGGCTGGACATGGGTAGCTTGGATGTGGAAAGAAAACAGTCTGCTACTAATCAATGTGGCAATGTTCTTTGTCTATGGATTTGGCGTTGTAAGGCACTTGTTCTTTGTCTAAACTACTAAAAACTAGCGGTATTCTTCTATTCTTATTCTTCCTACTTAAAGGTCTTGCCTGGATCGCTCTGATCTACTTTGGCGTTACCTGGCTTTAATTTAATGGATTGGTTTCTCAGATTAGGGTTTGGCATATTACTACTATCTGCTCAAATAGCTGTCCTTATCCTAACTTGGTATTGCTTCTTTTAAAATATCTCTCTCTTTTTGGTAATTTTGGTTGACCAATAATTCGTAATTTGTTATACTTACTTGTAAGTTAATTAATTAGGAGTGATTATAATGTCAACATTTAAAAAAGAAAACTTTAATTTCTCAGGCGGTTACTTAACATATCAAGCAGATCCTAAAAAGCCTGGTGAATTTGTAGCACGTTTCAAGTATAATCGTGGCCCTGTATCAATGGCTAAATTCAGAAACTTTTTAATTAAAAACTTCACAGTTGAAGAATACTTCAAAGCTGAAAAAGCTACTTCACCACTTCAAGCAGTAATGGATAAAGGTTTAACTTGGTAACTTTGGTTGACCATAAAATCCAAAACTGCTATAATAGTATTAAGAAATAAGGAAAACAACCTAACTAAAAGGAGTAGACAATGGACTTAGTAAAAGAAATAGTAATGTTCAGTGATGAAACTGTTACAAAAATTGCACGTGAAGCTAAACTAGCCGCTGATTCAGCTCAAAGTGAAGCACTAGATAAAGGTCTAGAAGATGGCTATTGTGGATTTGGTTGGGTTGAAGTGATGGTATCAAGAACAAACTCAAGAGAGGCTAAAGCACTTGAGAAAATGGGATTTAAGAAAAGCTATCAACGTCGACGCATGGACATGTGGAAGCCAGGTGCTTACAATGGACAGTCAATGACTATACACGAACTTGGTGCTACTGCCTACGCACGAGTATTAACCAAGTATGGCTTTAAGGCATACAGTAACTCGAGGGCAGATTAAAAGTTTTGAGGGTTTATTTGGAAGGGTTTTCTATAACTAAGGTACCAGTGACAAATATACCCTCAAATTTAATAGGACATAATGGATACTTGTAAAAAAAGCACAGAAGAAATAATTGACCAAGACGGCACTGTAGGTTATATTATAGTATTGATATCAACTGGAACTATACTAGGACTATATTTGTCCGCAGTATATTTGAGTTTAAAAGGAGTTAATATCTTTTAATGGCTAACCAGTACACATTTGAACGTAGAGTAATTTATATTGAATACGATTATGTGGAGGCAAATTCTGAGGAAGAAGCCTGGGACAAAGTTAACAGTGGTGATATTACTGACAGTGAAACTGGTGACTTTTATGACTATTATGATACTGAGTCAGTATTGATAGAAACAGTTATAAATGATCCGTTAGTGAATATGGTAACTGAGTATGGAAGACCTGAGCAGTATGAATTATTTTAAAAAAGGAGGTAACTTATGAAAGGTGTAATTGTTGGAATAGTAATAGGTGCTACCGTTGCAACTGTAGGTTTTGCTCGTAGC
>Ga0206126_10005844_pt1 | contig 11121 bp, 8 predicted proteins | sample Helgoland_Spring_5_FD_148621 | JGI IMG/M metagenome (GOLD analysis project Ga0206126, IMG submission 148621) | Pelagic subsurface seawater microbial communities from Kabeltonne, Helgoland, North Sea - Helgoland_Spring_Bloom_20160412_1 | ecosystem: Environmental > Aquatic > Marine > Epipelagic ...
TTGCACTTGCTTCACGCCAGTTTGGGCCGTGGCCTCTGCCTTGGTCAGCTTGGCGCCCTCCCAGATGGCGATTTCAGCGCTCGTTTCGGTGACAAATAGGATTTCGCGGTCAGCGGGATTGTGGGCGTTCGGGAAAACGAGCAAGACGGTTTCTTCTTGATCCACCCCACACATGTGCAGCATGTTGGAGTCCTGCCGGAAGGGAAGTGTACCGTCTGCGCCCGTAGGGTAGGTATCGTTGGAACTAAACAGGGCGAGGGCTCCGGGAGCAAGGGCATCGGCAAAAGCCTTGCGGTTTCGGACATAGTTCTCGGCGGAAAGGGGGGCGTAGCGCAACATGAACCCCGAAGTTAAGCAGGCTTAAGGGCGCTCAAGCCTCAGCAAAGAGCCGGTGGGCAGGACTTGCCCTGTTCCGCTGCGCAAACAAAGCTCTCCAGCTTCCATCTTCGCGTCTGGAAGTACAGCCCGCCACATGTTTTCCAAGGCCGATGGGCTCACGCCGGAGTATGTGTTCATGATGACGGCTCCTCCGGGTGCAACGAGCTTTGACGTTGCTGAGACCAGGCGCAGAACCTGCTCTTCGAGCTTCCACTTCTCACCCTTCGGGCCGAGGCCCCAAGAAGGAGGATCCATGATGACCAGGTCGTACTGGTTGCCCCTTCTTCCTTCGCGCTCAGAGAATTTGAGGGCGTCTTCTACACACCAGCGGATGCCGTCCAATCCGCTCAATTCTTGGTTGGTTCGCGTCCATGAGACCACCTGTTTGATGGCGTCAACGTGGGTGACTTCGGCGCCCGCTGCGCGCCCAGCAAGTGACGCACCACCGGTGTATGCAAACAGGTTGAGCAAGCGCTTACCCGGCCCCATGCGTTGGGCGATCCAATCCCAATTGGCCCCTTGCTCCGGGAAGATGCCCACGTGTTTGAACCGGGTCATCTCCAGTGAGAAGTGCAAGTTTTTCCCAGTGTGAAGCGGGTATTGAATCTCCCAGGTATCGGGCACGCTTTGGTGGGGAACCCACTGGCCTTTGGTGCGGCCGGTTGGAATGAATTCGGCTGCTGACAGTCGGCGCCACTGGGACTCGTCCATCCCCCGTTCCCAAATCGCGCGGGGTTCAGGCCGAATAAGCACCAGTTCACCAAAACGCTCCAGACGGGCTCCACCGCCGCAATCGAGCAGCTCATGGTCGCGCCAACGGTGAGGAAACCAACGGTGAAGTGGGGACGGACGGTCCTGGGACGAAAGGGGGGTGTCGGGTGACATTCGGGCGGGAAGTTCGCAACGGGAGCGTCACAACCTTTGCTTTGGGCCGTCGAATCGCAGTAGCAAGGTGCGACCTTGCGGTAAATCGAGCATCTGAGATGGCCGGCACGCGTAAAGAAGGAGGTAAAAAAGGGGGCAAGCGCAAGCAAGGCGCTGCGGGAAAGGGCCGTAAAAAAGGCCCCAACAGCGGAGACTTTGGCCCCGCATTGGCCGGTGGCCAGAGGCTCAGCGGCGCCAGTAAATACCTGGAGGATGTCATGGCAATATTTCAGGGGCTGCCTGGCCGCCCCATGAATGCCCGTCAGGTGGCCAGCACCATGGGCGTTGCCGACAAAGACATCCAGGAAATGCTGCATGTATTGATGCGGCAAGAGGCAGCCAAAGGAAGGCTTAAAGAAGTGGGCAAGGGACGTTTTATGATGCCCGAAGAAGGAGGGCGCAGGGACGACCGTCGTGGAAAGCATGGAAGGGATCAGTCTACCGGAACAGGCGGCCGCAAAGCTGCAGTTCAAGGCACCATTCAAATCACGGCCTATGGCAAAGGCTTCGTCAGTGTGCCCGGTGAGGCAGACGACATTATGGTTCCCAAAGGACAAACAGGAACAGCTTTTTGGGGAGATACGGTGGAGCTGGGTTGGATGCGCAGGGGCAGAAAAGAAGTGCCTTATGTCTCCGAAGTGGTCAAAAGGGCGCGGGATTTGTATGTGGTGACTTTGGAACACGTCAAGGATTACGCATTTGGAACCCCCACCAACAAGCGCATGCACCGTGACTTTTTGGTGCCTGCGCGCTTCTTGAACGACGCCCCCCAAGATGTGAAAGTGGCGGTACGATTGGTCGATTGGGCGTCCCCCGAAGACCCTCCCATTGCAGAGGTGGTCGAAGTGCTCGGGGCCCCAGGAGTCCACGAGGCTGAGATGCACGCCATTTTGCTCGAATACGGATTGCCCTACCACTTTCCTGAAGAAGTGGAGGCAGAGGCAGAGGCCATTCCTCAGGAACTGCCAGCGGATGAGGTAGCGCGCCGCCGGGATTTCCGCGAGATAACCACCTTCACGATTGACCCCGAGGACGCCAAGGATTTTGACGATGCCCTCAGTGTACAGAAGCTCGAAAACGGCCACCTAGAAGTGGGGGTGCACATCGCCGATGTGAGCCATTATGTGCGCCCGGGAAGCCTCATTGAAGAAGAGGCTGTGGAACGCGCCACCAGCGTTTACCTCGTTGACCGCACCATACCCATGCTGCCTGAGGTCCTGTCCAACAACCTGTGTTCATTGAGGCCCAACGAGGACCGTTTTGCCTTTAGTGCGGTGTTCGAGCTCGACGCAGAAGGCGAAGTGGTCAAAGAGTGGTTCGGCCGGACGGTCATCCATTCTGACCGCAGGTTCACTTATGCAGAGGCCCAAGAAAGGCTGGAAACCGGAAAGGGAGACCTTGCAGATGAGGTCAAGGAATTGCAAACGCTGGCCCTCAAAATGCGGGCGCGCCGTTTCAAGGCAGGCGCCATTGACTTTGATACGGAAGAAGTCCGTTTCAGGCTGGACAAAGAGGGCAAGCCCATTGAGGTGCTGATCAAGCGCATGTTGGACGCCAACCGCCTCATCGAGGACTACATGTTGCTCGCCAACGTAAGGGTGGCCAAGTGGATTGCAGGTTGCAAAGGGAACCGACCACCCGGCGGCGTTTACCGCGTCCACGACTCACCGGACCCCACGAAGCTGAAGTCGCTGCGGATGTTTGTGGCTCAATTCGGCTACAAGATGCCCGATACAGAGCCTGGAAATGCGCACAAAGCCATCAGTCAGCTCCTCAAAATGGCCGACGGCAAACCCGAAGAGCGCATCGTCAAACAAATGGCCATACGCTCCATGGCCAAGGCCGAATACAGCACCGATAACATCGGTCATTATGGTCTGGCCTTCGAGCACTACACCCACTTTACGTCTCCGATTCGACGCTATCCAGACATGATGGTGCACCGGAGCTTACAGCACTATTTGGATGGAGGGGCGCCCATAGACACCGGCACTTTGGACGGGCCTTGCGCGCACAGCAGTGAGCGTGAGAAGCGCGCAGCTGAGGCTGAGCGCGCCAGCATCAAATACAAGCAGGTCGAGTTTATGGGGGCCCAATTGGGGGCTGAGTTTACCGGTGTGGTCAACGGCCTTTCTTCTAAAGCCTTGTACATCGAGTTGGACAACAAATGCGAGGGCTACGTGGACATCAAGGGCATTTCGACGGACCGGTTTTCTATCGATACCGAGCGGCAATGCCTGGTGGGATTGCATACGGGTCAAGTCATCCAAATGGGCCAAGAAGTTCGAATTCAAGTGGTACGCGCCGACATGCAGCGTAGGGAACTTGAGTTTGACTGGATGGGCACAGTTTAGACTGTTGGCCAGCAGTCAATGCGTATTTTTGTGCGGCCGCTGTTAGCGGTATATGCGCTCTTAGCTCAGTTGGTTAGAGCAGGGGACTCATAATCCCTGGGTCGCGGGTTCAAGTCCTGCAGGGCGCACCAAAGGGTCAACTCAGAGCAGTTGGCTGAGCAAGATGATGAGGTCCGTCGTTGAAATGATACCATCTCCATTGAGGTCGTACATGACGTTGTCCTTGGTCACGGGCTCCATAAAGTTGGCCAAAAGTTGAAGTAAGTCGCTCAGTGTCATAGCGTGTAGGATTGCGCGTAGAATGCCGTTGTAGGGTGAAGGGTTGTGCCACACTACATTGATATTCCGCTACCGCAAAAGTACATATTATTAGACGAAAAACATTAATTGAAGGTTAAATTGCCGTTTTTTGAATGTAAACGGACGTTTTTGGACGTTCTGAACGGCCGGTAATTCGGCGTGTTTGAGCCAAAGACTTGTCTATCTTTGCCCCCCTGTTTTAGGGCAATTAGCTCAGTTGGTTCAGAGCGTTCGCCTCACACGCGAGAGGTCACTGGTTCGAGCCCAGTATTGCCCACCCCGCCTAAGGGGCCTTACCCCAACAAGGCCCCGGCCCCGCTCCCCATCGGATGCGGGGCTTTTTTCTGCAGCTTCGCAGTGGGCGATGTTTCTTTGCCGAACGGCCCCGTAGTTCAACGGATAGAATAAGCGTTTCCTAAACGTTTGATCCAGGTTCGATTCCTGGCGGGGCTGCCAAGGCATTGTGCCGCAGTGCCCACCTTAAAGAGGCCACATTGACAAACATCTCCAATCACTCCCAGCAACTTGATGGCTCTTGGCGCCGGTTGTTGAGCGGTTCCGGAACGGTGTTGCTCATCAAGGTGCTCGGGGCTTTTGGGGGTTTTCTGTTTTCACTTTTGGTGGCGCGTCAATTCGGGGATGCCGCGTTGGGCCGGGCAGAGTTGTTTGTGTTGGCCATTACGGTCGGTGCCACCTTCTTGCGTGGAGGGCTGGAAGGGGCTGTTGTCAAACTGTTTGGCGGATGGTCTTCAGAAGGGGCCCATGGCCGGATTGTTCGGCGCTTTCTTCAATGGACCAAGCCCTTGGTGTTGGTTGCAGCCTTGGTGACCGCCGGTGGCTTGATGGCACCCGGGCTTAAATGGGGCATTTCAGTGGATGGGTGGTTGGGCCTGGCCATCGGTTCGTGGATTTTGATTGGTTGGGCAGGCGAAGCGCTCCGTGGCACTGGAAGGGTTGGCTGGTATGCCCTCTTGCAGCCCGGTTGGTGGATGCTCATGGGCGCCGTCTTGATTGTACTGATGGGTTGGGCGCCCACCAAAGTGCTCTCCATCACCGCGCTGATTCTGGCGGTGTTTGGCATGGCGAGTGCCGTGACCTTGTTCAATCGGGCAGGCAGGTTGGACGGCTCCGTTCCGACAGCTGACGAAAAAAGGAAAGACAACGCGGTGTTGCGTGGGTTGGCGGCGCCCATATGGCTCGGGAGCATGTTGCACCTTGTATTGAGTTGGGCAGATACTGCAATGTTGGCGGCTTGGATGGATGAGGCTGCGGTTGCCCATTACCGCGCAGCCTTCAGGCTGGCGGCATTGTTGACGTTCACACAGTTTGCCGTCAATGCGCTTGGAGCCCCCACGTTTGGAGCCCTGCACGCATCGGGTGATCGAGAAGGCTTGCGCCGCACGGTTCACCGCATAGGATGGATGAATACGGCAGTGGCCTTGCCGGGCTTGGCGTTTTTGGTCGCTTTGGGCCCTTGGCTGTTGGGGTTATGGGGCGACGCTTTTACTGCACCTGAGGTGTACAAAGCCCTGCTCATTCTGGCAGCAGGACAGTGTTTTAATGCCCTTTGTGGACCTGTGATGTACCTCCTCAACATGACGGGAGGAGAAAGGGCAGGCCTTTTAATTCTAGCGGTTTCTGCGGCTGTTCAGCTGGGAGCGGCGGTGTTTCTTGTGCCCGCCTTGGGCATTGTGGGGGGCGCTGTTTCGGCCGCCTTGGGGATGTTGTTCTGGAATGGGCTCGGCGTGTGGTACATCCGGCGTCAACATGGTTTTTTCATGGTTTCATTGATCAGCGGATGGTGGAAGCAAAGCTGAACTTCTTTTTAATTGGTGCCCCCAAGGCGGGGACAACCCTAATTCATGAGCGGCTCTCGCGTCATACTCAGGTCTATTTGAGTCCCATTAAGGAGCCCAATTACTACTCTACGGACATCCAAACGGAGGGCTTCTCCAAGGCATTCAAGGCCAATACGCCCGACGATTTGGAACTGTACTTCAACCAAAAACCACTGTTGGCCCGGCAGGTTGCTTTTGTGCGGGATGCGGCCCAATACGCCGCGCTTTTCGAAGAGGCAAGGCCGGAACACAGGGTGGTAGGAGAGTGCAGCACCTCATACCTCAACTCACTTCACGCGCCAGAGAAGGTAGCGGCTTCACATCCAGAAGCTGCGATTCTCATTGCATTGCGGAACCCTGTGGAGCGGTTGTTTTCGCACTGGCAAATGGCCCGGAAATACGGTTTCACAGACCTGCCTCTAATGGCGGCCGTGGCAGCAGATCAGGTACACCCCAACCCAGGCTGGGGCAGCAGTGAACTTTTTGTGGAATCCGGGCTCTATGCCGAGGCCGTGAAACGTTGGAAGCAGCATTTTCCGGCACACCGCATCAAGGTTGTGCTCAACGAACACCTCAATGACACCAGCACTTGGGAGGACCTCGTTCAGTGGTTGGGATTGGAAGGGGGCATTCCCGAGGCGCCGTCTGCTTCCGGAAACCGAGCAGGACGCGCCCGGTTTGAAGGCATCAACCATTGGTTGACACGCAGTGGGATCAAGTCAGTTTTGGCGCAAAGAATGCCCAAGGGCTTAAAGAATGCGGTGGGCCGTCAGTGGTATACTTCGGAGGGGTTGCCCCAATTGACGGATGAGGACAGACAATCCCTGTACCCACTGTTTGCTGATAACATTGATGCATTGGAGGCCTTGCTGGACGTAAATCTGGAGGATTGGCGCCCTGGAGGTTGAGGGTTGGCGCTCGACTATCGGTTGACTTTTATGTTTTGGACTTCCGCTCAATGGAGGGGAGAATTGGCGGTGACATGTGACGCTGCTGCATCGTATATTCGCCGTCCGTTTCAGCAGAGGGTCATTAGCTCAGCTGGTTCAGAGCGCTGCCTTGACAGGGCAGAGGTCACTGGTTCGAGTCCAGTATGACCCACAACAAAACCCGGCTTCTTAGCCGGGTTTTTTTATGGCCTTTTACGCCGCACGCAAAATCCCCCCTTCAGGGGAGGGCAGCATTGAAGCCCTTGAGCGAGCTTGCAACATGGACCTGAAGCGCCTCAGTGAACTCGAAGCCAGCGAACGCGGCACCCTCACACGGATCGACGCCCCAGAGGGCATGTTGGCCTTGATGGAGATGGGTTGTACCGTGGGCGAGGACATAGAGGTGAGGCACATCGCGCCTTTGGGCGATCCTATGGCCGTGTCTGCTGGTGGCCATGTGGTGGCGCTGCGGCGAGAGCAGGCCGATCAGATGTGGGTAAAGCCCATCAGCTGAGCGCTGCGTAAGTCAGCCAAGCGGCCAAATAAGCCACGAGGGTCATGCCCAAGGCTTGCAATGCGGCCATGTTCCAACTCCCCAACTCTTGACGCACGATGGCTATGGTTGAGATGCACTGCATGGCCAACATATAGAACACGATGAGCGACATCGCAGTAGCGGCTCCGAGTACGGGTTGACCCGTTTTAGGGTTTATTTCCTGACCCAATCGCGCTTTCAATTGTCCTATCCCTTCGTCACTGTCTGGTGCGGCATACAAAGTCGCCATGGTGCCAACAAATACTTCTCGAGCGGCAAACGAAGCAATAAGGGCCACGCCCATTCTTCCGTCATAGCCCAATGGCGCGATGACAGGCTCGATGAAGTCACCCAGTCGTCCTGACCATGAAGCAGCCATGCGGTTGGACTGCCAGTCGAGCTCAGCCTGTTCCAATGCTTCGGGATTGGACCCCGCGGTCGTGATCATATTGACCCGCTCCTGGTGCTCGGCGTCTGCGGTGGCGAACCCTCCTGGCGCCGTATTGGACAGCACCCACAAAATGATGGAAACCATCACGATGACCTTGCCAGCGCCCTCGACAAAAGCCCGGGCTTGCATCCACACTTGTTCCACGGTGCGCTTGAGTGAAGGCACGCGGTAAGGCGGCCACTCTTGCAAAAATTGGGTGGGGGCCGCTTTGGGAATGCCCTTGTGCAGGATCCATGCGAGCAAGAGCCCTGCAAACAGTCCGGCAGCATAGATGCCAAAGAGGAAGACACCCTGCAGGTTGAGCAGGCCTCCGGGACCCCAGGGTTGTGAAGGCACCACAAAACCGATGAGGAAGAGGTACACCGGCAACCGCGCCGAGCACGTCATCCAAGGGGTGATGAGGATGGTCAACAGACGCTCTCGTTTGCCCGGAATGGTGCGCGCCCCCAGAATGGCGGGAATCGCACAGGCAAATCCACCCAACAAAGGAATGGCCGAACGTCCGTCCAGCCCCAGACTCCGCAACCAGCGGTCGTTCATAAAGGCCACACGCGTCATGTACCCGCTTTCTTCCAGTGCAGCTACCGCGCCAAACAGCAGGGCGATTTGGGGCACGAAAATCACCACACCCCCAAGTCCCGCCAGGAGGCCATCAACGAGGAGGTCCGTCCACCATCCAGCGGGCAGTCCGGCACGGCAGGCTGCCATGAGCCAACCCATCCCGGCATCGATGAGGTCCATGGGCCAGGTGGCCCAGGCATAAACAGCTTGGAAGATCAAAAAGAACACCCCGATTAAAATCAGGGGTCCGGCCAACTGGTGTGTCAGTACGCGGTCGATGCGGGCACTGATGCTGCGGCTGGCCGGTGGGTTTTGACCGAGCGCCTTTGTGGCGATGTCGCGGACCTGTCGGCTGCGGTGGGCGGCCTCTCCCAATTGCAGTTCCGCCGAGCCGCATCCGGTATCGGCACGGATGGCGGCCAATGTGATCTTGGAAGCCGCGTCCAGCCAATCTGGGGTGTCATCAGCCGTGACCAACAAATCCATTCCCGAGGGGCTCACGTCGGGCAAAGCAGCTTCCAACGCTGTGAGGTTCACACGTGACCGCCAACCTTTGGCGCTGTCCAGCGCAGAGTCACTGCTCCTGGGCACCATACTGCCAGAGGACAACATGTGCTTCAGGGCCTTGGTGCCTTTTCCATTCAAGGCGTGAACGGGAAGCACGGGGCATCCCAGTGCGGTTTCTAACGCGTCCTTGGACCAACTTGTAGGGGCGGTTTCATTGACCACCACCACCGACGGCAATCCCAGATCGAGCACTTGAAGCGTGAGGTAGAGGTTGCGCTTGAGGTTGGCTGCATCCATAACCACGATGAGGCCATCGGGCCGGTAGGTGTGTTGTGGATCAAACAGCGCATCACGTGTTACCGCTTCGTCCGGCGCCTTGGGGTGAAGGCTGTATGTACCCGGCAGGTCGATGAGGTCCACGGCCGAATCGACACCGCGGTTTGTGCGAAACCTCGCCATGATGGGGTCCACGGTTACGCCAGGGAGGTTGGCCACTTTGGCGCGGGACCCGGTGAGGGTGTTGAAGAGCGATGTCTTCCCGCAGTTGGGGTTTCCGACGAGTGCGTACTTCATCGTGCGATCCACAATTCGGGGTTGAGCGGAGCACTGCCACCGGCATCCCAGACTTCAAAGTGTGCGCGGTGGCCTGTGCCCAAGTCGAGCACCGTTCCGATGCGCTGGCCCGTCCGAATGTCTTGTCCATCTGAAACAGATACCTGACTGAGGTTGGCGTACACCGTGCGGTGAGAGCCATGGTCCACCATGACCGCCATGCCTCCTCCCGGAATGCCGATCACATTGGATACACGCCCGCTGAAAACGGCAGAAACGGCAGCACCCGCCGAGGTGGCTATGTCGACACCACGCCGTTCAATCTTGATACCAGGAAGGGTGGGGTGGTTGTGTGTTCCAAACCGTCCCGTAATGACCCCTTCGGCAACGGGCCAAGGCAACTTGCCTTTGTTGGCCTGAAATTCCGCGCCGATAATCTGACCCTCAGGTGTTGCAGCAAACCCTGCTTCTGATGAAGAAGAGCGGTTGGCTTCGGCGATCAGACGGTCAATGGCTTTTCCGAGTTCAGCGCGCCGCGCCTCTTCTGTGGCCAGTTGGTCTTTGAGGCGGCGCTCTTGCGTCCGAAGCTCGGAAAGAAGGGACTCCTGCCGGCGGGCGCCACTTTTGGCCTCATCGCGTGCAGAACGCAACTCAGTTTCTACGCCCACCAAAGCAGCGCGTTCCTGCCTGAGCGCATTGAGCTCTTCTCGGAGGGTTGCGGTGGAGGAGGCGATGCGCTCTGCCTGCTGCTTTCGGGTGCGGCCGTATTCTTCGATGAGGAGCAGCCTGCGGAAAGCTTGGGCGGTGCTTTCGGCATCGAGCAGCATCCCCCAGAGGGCATCTCCCCGTTCCAACCGCGCCGCCACGCGGATCATTTCGGCGTATTCCTCTTTCAAGGCATCGAGCTGAGCATCGGCACCTTCGACACTGGTCTTTCGGGCGTCAAGCCTCCGCTCCGCTGCCCGGCGTTCCTTTCGGAGGTTGGACAGCAACTGTTGGCGCAAATTGAGCTCTTCTTTGAGCAGGGAGAGCTCTTGGGTGGTGCGTTGTTGGTCGCTGCGGGCATCTTCAAGGAGCGCTTGGGTTGCCGCAATTCGGGCAGAAATAGCGCTGCGTTCGGCTTCTAATTCCGACTTCTTGCTGCCTTGAGCCGAGGCCGTTACACAAAGGACCAATGCCGCCCACAGCACAGCAGCACGGGGCGCAAAATTATGGCATTGCTCAAAGGCCATTCCTGCGCTCGACTTCTTCTGGAATGGAAAAGGGCATCGGATATGGCTTCCCATATCGGGCCCTCAAAATCTCGATTTTGATGCTTTGCGTCCCCTCTGGATAAGCGATGGTTAACCCTGTTCGGTGCGGGATCCAGCCGCCGGCTTCAGGCTCAAACCTGCCATGGCTGATTTCAATGGACCGCCCATTGTAGAGGTCGTCAAAACGCGTGCGGGTCAATTGGTACCCAAAGCCATCAAACCAGTAACGCTTCACGAGGAGGTCTTCATCATCGGACCGGCTAAGGACCCTCTCTTGAACCTCAATGGAAGCCTCAAATGACAAGCTGTCGTTGGGGTTGATTTCCTTTTCCTTTACACCCACCAAACGCCTGACCCGGTGCTTGTATTTGTTGATCAACAGGTGCTCTCGCCCGTCCACCTTGGACACATATTTGCTTTCCTCGTCTAGGAGGTTGATGCCCTCACCACACAGAATGTGCTGGGCCATAGCGTATGTCAAATGGGTACCCAGTAAGCTGTCAAAAGCAGCATATTCCCCCATGTAGCCAAACCTGTTT
>Ga0206126_10005848_pt1 | contig 11112 bp, 5 predicted proteins | sample Helgoland_Spring_5_FD_148621 | JGI IMG/M metagenome (GOLD analysis project Ga0206126, IMG submission 148621) | Pelagic subsurface seawater microbial communities from Kabeltonne, Helgoland, North Sea - Helgoland_Spring_Bloom_20160412_1 | ecosystem: Environmental > Aquatic > Marine > Epipelagic ...
TCCACCGCCGCGGTACGACAGTTCAACGCGACTATCAGGAAACCCCTTCACCGAACCGATAAACTCCCCACCGTCTTCACCAATTGCCACAAACCGCTCGACCACGATCTCCAATTCATCTCCATTCGGTAAAGGCATCGTGAAATCCCCTCCCCCGGCCTCACTCAACCAAGCTTGACCGATCTCTTGCAAGGATGGTTCCATCTTCAGCGCTACCTGACTGAGCACGCCGGAAGGCAGCGCCAAAGGCGCATCCACTGGGGGAATCGTCAATGCCGAGAGCGGCGCCTCATCGAATCCAATCAGATCAGGCACTTCATCTGCGACACTCTTCAAGTCTAATAGAGTACTCATCACAGCAGGCACCTTGGGTTGATGATTGGACGAATCCCCCTCGTGAACTACCAACGACGGCGGCATCATGAGTCGATCGGTCCTCACTTCAGAATCGCCCGAAGGCTGAATCACACGATAAAGCCCCCAAAGAGCAACAGCCACTCCCGCAGCATAAGTAAGAATTTTTAAACTCCGCATCTATGATAACCTAACAATATACCATCGCCAGTAAAGGACCATCTTTAGCCTAGCCAACCAGATTCCCACATCCAATAACGGGACGCCGCCCGAAATACAGGACGAAGTGAGAGTCATTTTGAGCCGATCTTAGTACCTAAACATCAACACCGTTTTAACGGCTTTGATCAGGCCATTTTGAGCCTCTACTCGCGAGGCCTGACCGACCCGAGACATTCAGGGCCAGTTCAAGCACTGGCTAAAAACTATCAGCCTCAAGAGTTAGAATAACATCGCTCATTTTAGGGACCTAAATCGAGCGCGATTTCGACTGGCCGAAACAATCGGGCATTCGGAATTGCTATCTGCTAAATACGGATAAGTATCGGTCGCATAGTTTGTTGCGCGAACTAGGGGAACGTGCCCGACTCGACTCAATACGACCAATTGGAAGTTCACACTATGCTAAGTAAAGCCGTAATCATTACACGCACCAAGAACCGCCCCAACTTCCTGCGGCGCGCGAAGCGAACTGCGGCGTAAGGTCAGCAAGGTGATTCGATATCGATTTGCCCATGAGACAACACTGGAAAATAAGCTCCATGCGCTCGAAAAAGCACACCTGGATGAAACGAAGCAATTAGAAGTGCAGCAGGCAACAATCATCAAAGAGCTGGACAATAAGCTCCATGCGCTCGAAAAAGCACACCTGTACGAAACGAAGCAATTAGAAGTGCAGCAGGCAACAATCATCAAAGAGCTGGAAACACGGATCACGCTAGCGCAACGGTTTCGCGACATCGTCGAGCACATGCCTAAGAATCCAACACGCTACGATGATTTTGGCCGGGCACTTTCGCCTCCGAAATCACAGTACTCACGCATACAACAGTGGCAACTTAAGCGAGCGACACTCACAAACTAGGCACAAGTTCAGAAAAGGACACAAGCGAGCCAAATTTGGATCATCGACCTCTGTTCATTGCTCCCAAAATCAACCGAGCAGAACGAAAAACCACTCAAACAACACTGGGAACAGGTCGCAAAAGACATTTCAGCAGATGGTTTTGCCGGGCAAGTTCAGCCTAACACCTGCCAAAATATTTTCACAGCAATCCAGTCCGAACATTTCAACAATACTCCGCAAGCACCAGTGATCTCTCTGGACTCCGCGTATCACGAACTCGCGGAAAAGTTCAATGTCCCCATCACTGTCGCCGGCAACTGGAGCCAGCACCGCGCCTTAACCCTAGGCCAGACACTTCAGCCTTCCGCAGCTTTCAAAAACTGGCTCCACTCCCTCAGCAAACAAGGCAATCAATGGATCTGTTCAGGCTTTCATGGCTTCTCGCGTAATGCGCTCTTCACATTCGTCGAAGCACTCAAACTCCCGCTCACCCCATTTGAATATGTATGCTCCGAATCACTCCCACACGCGGCAACAGCGCGGGACCACTTCGATCATTGGCTAAATGCGCTAAATCGCAAGAATTGGAATGACGTCGCTTGGCTGGGAACTTCAAGCGAACGTGACTATTACTGGCCAAAACAATTCGGCATTTATAATTGCTATTTGCTAAATACACCTACAGGAAATCGTTCGTTTTTATTTAGCGTTGAAGTCGACTAGCCCGATCAGTTACAACAAAATAAGAAATCAAATTATGCTAGGAAAAGCCGCTATCATTACACGCACCAAAAACCGCCCCAACTTCCTGCGGCGCGCAATGCTCTCAGCACTCGGCCAGAGCTACGACGATTGGGTACACGTGATCGTCAACGACGGCGGGCAGCGTAATGAAATAGACCTGCTCGCGCTTGAATTCGAAGATGCCTACCAAGGACGCCTGCAAATCCTCCACCTCCCCGAAAGTATCGGCATGCAGTCGGCCTCAAATGCAGCAATCGAAGCCTCAGAGAGTGACTACATTATTATTCATGACGATGATGACTCCCTCCACCCCAACTATTTAAAGAAAACGATCCAATTCCTGAGTGAGGCTGGCAGCGAAGACAGCCACCAAGGCGTCGTCTCCCAGACATGGCGCGTCAATGAAGATATCAATGCATTCGGCGACTTTCACGAGACAGGGCGGTGGCACTACATGCCGCTCGACTTTGTAAATATCTTTCGCTTTGGCGCACAAAACCCGTTTCCACCGATCGCATTCCTCTACCGACGCCAAGCCCACGCAGCACTCGGACTCTTCAATCAACGCTACAACGTCCTCGGCGACTGGGATTTCCACTATCGGTTCATTCAGAAATTTGACATCGGCGTATTGGACGAAAAATTAGCCAACTACCACTGGAGAGTTGGCACACAACCGGAGGGCTTCAACAATACCGTGACGACTGGGATCGCAGAGCATCGCATGCAGCTCAATAAACTGCATAACGATTATATCCGCCAATACATACAGGACTCCCCCGCAGCGACCGCCCCTATCATGAACCTCGGGCACGAGCTTCAGCAAACAAAGAATCAACTGCATTGGGCCAATCAGGAGATCGGAGCGGTCAAAAGAGACCTAAAAGGGCTGATTAAAGAGCTCGACGTGGTGCGCAATAAATTTTCATGGCTATTGCGAATCAACGCTGAAGACGGCCAGGCCAACAAGCCGCCCCAGTATTACAGACACAAACACCCACAGCCGCTACGACTCGACCACGCCAACTATCTGAAAAAGGCACAGGGCCTAAAGCTCATTTCGTTCGATATTTTCGACACATGCCTACTGCGCACCACCCAACGCCCTGTAGATGTCTTCTTAATCGTTGAAAGCCTCACAAACATCACCAGGAACAACGAGACCATTCCGTTCGCACGCGCGCGTGAGCTGGCCGAGCAACGCACGCGGCAAGACGCCAACAATGGCGAAACGACCTTTGACGCAATTCACACCGAACTGGCGGCGCTACTAAAGCTCAGCCCAGAAGAAGCGGAAACAGTCCGCGACTTGGAACTCAAGATAGAGCGGCGAGTACTTTACCCGAACAAAATAATTCACGACCTCTACTCTGAGCTGAAGAAGACCGGCAAACGCATCATCTTCATTTCAGACATGTATTTCCCTGAGCCAATACTGCGGGAGTTATTAGAAAGCAATGGTTACGATGCCGACGAAATCTATGTGTCTTGTGATCACGCCGCCAGCAAACATGAAGGTGCGCTCTATGACCTAGTATTAAGCCAAGAAGGGGTGCAAGGAGCCGACGTGCTGCATTTTGGCGACAATTATCGCTCTGACATCGAACAGGCACAACAACGTGGCCTTGAAACTGGCTACATCGTCGAAGCTCATTTGCCGCAAACTTATTTCAGAAATAGTCCGAAACCGCAAAAATTTAGTACCACCCGAGACTTAAGCAGTTGCGCAATCGGACTCGCCCAAAAGCACCGCCTCTCCGCACACGGCGGCAACGAAGACTACTGGCAAACCTTCGGCTATGAAATCGCCGGGCCGCTGTATTTCTTTTACACCAAGTGGCTCATCGAGCAAGCAAAGGACTCTGGGCGTCAACAACTCGTATTCTTGGCGCGTGACGGCTACTACCTGCAACGCACCTTCGAATTGATCGATGCGAGCTGGAACACGGGCCTAAAAAGCCAATACCTATTTGCTTCAAGGCGACTATTCAACCTCGCAGCAATTACCGAGCTAGATGACGACGCCTTCGCCTTCCTCACGACCCCGAATCCCAATATGCAGGTCAGGGACTTCCTCACTCGCCTAAATTTCGCACCTGAACAATACCGCACACAAGTACAGCAGGCAGGACTTAGCTCGCTCAATGAGGTGGTGACCAAGCACAACGGCACCTTTAAAAGCACTCGTGTAAAAAATAAAATACACGCACTGCTCCGCAGCCTATCGAGTGAGATTATGCACAAAGCCGAAACCGAAAGAGCACTGCTGTTTGGTTACTTCGACTCAGCGGCGCTCGACGCCGAAAAATCCCTGTTTGTGGACGTCGGCTGGCAAGCGTCCTCAATCAAATCGCTAAGCCGACTGCTTTCGCTAAAGAACAACACCACGACCAACCTCACTGGCTGCTTCTTTGGCACATGGCACTTCGCTCAGCCAGCCATCGATGGCGGAAATGACATTCGCTCATACTTCCATCATCTCAACGAACCCAAACACCGGTCAGAGCTGATCCAACAATCCGTATCGGTGATTGAATCGTTGTTCTCAGCACCACATCCAACCATTGTCGGCGTGGAGAAAGCTGCGAAAGGTCACCAGGCCGTTTACGCAGAGGCTCAAGGCCAGGCGCAAGAGAATCGCCGCCTCGATCAGGTATGGCAGGGCGCCGAACAGTTCATTCAAGACATGCTACCGCTCTCCAGCCAATCGTCCACAGACGATGGCATTGAACTCCTAGAAGGCTTGCTCGTTCGCGTCTTACATCACCCGACGCAAGAAGATGCACGCGCGCTGGGAAGCATTCAACACCGCGATAGTTTCGGCAATCCTAGCGCCGCACCAATCGTGAGTCCCGCCCCCCGCTCGACGAACCTCAAAGCGTTACAAGCAGGCCTGCAAAACTCCAACTGGAAGCAAGGCTACCACGCGCAACTCTCGAGGAAGCAGCTCCAGCGGCTCGAATCAAACCCAAACCAAGCACCACAAACGAAGAAGCCAGTTCCGTGGCATAAATACATTTACCGCACATACCGCCGACTCCTCGGCGACCCGCGCTACACCAAACGATAGGGCCGCAGACCTACCAGAGCAGAAACGAGCGTCGATGTATCCAAATCGACTACAGCTCACCTGCTCCACCAGATACACGACACACTGACAGTTTGCGAGGAACCACCTAATCACCCATGGCAAAGGAACTGCGCCCTTTTAAGGTCTTCAATTGAATTCAATTTCTGGTGACTTTAAGGTCAACGGTCACTTAGGCATTGAGGGCCAGTCCGCTACCAGACCAAAGCGCACACAGTAATCACGCATCTGGTCAAACTGGTAATACTCAGGGGTCAGTGATGTTTCCGCAGGAAACTCCTTACGATATACCGTATATAAATCAATCGCGCGTGAAATATCTTTTTTGTGAAAATAAGCCATCACGTGAGCTGCCGCGATCACGTTACGCGTCCTAGGGTCCACCAGACCTAATGCCCAACTGTAAGCCGCATCTATTTCAGTATCCTCAACCTGAGAGATGGACTCCTCAAAACCCAGCAGACATTCAGGGGGAAGTCGCAAGCATTTAAAAATGAGGGAACCAGAATCCAGCACCTCATATACAGGAGAAATATATTCTCGTAGACGATATGCACTAATATGAACCCATGATTCGTAAAAGTGCATAAAATCTTGATGAATCACATAACTTTCACCCGCGATAAGAGACGGATAAAACTGGCGTGAGATATTATCACAGAGAGCTTCGTATTTCATTGCATCAACTACCAGCAATTCAATGGCACCTTCAGGACAAAGTGCAGTAGCGAGATCTGCCTGAGTTACTTTCAGCAGTGGCATGTAAGGCCTCATCACTTCCTCATAAAGCGCCTGGTAATCATCGCCATCATCATAACGTCCTGAGCACTGCAAATTATATAACTTACAGGTATCTTCCATATTATGCTCCCATTTGAAGAGATCAAGTACATGAATTCGTCCATGCTTATCATCAATACTTTGATTTAACTCGAGTCCACGACAGAGAGACTGAGTAAGAGAACCGAGCCAGCACCCTAATTCAACAATCATACCACTCCCCTTATAAAGCTCTTGGGCAACCCACTGCAGGTACTTCTGCTCATTTAGACTAGTCATCCCGACAGACCACACCGCATGTTCGTCAAAACTTCCGTAGACTGCATGGTCAACAACATCTGCGTATAATCTATCTGTGTTTAACTTGCTCATATTTTCGTTCCTTTAAAATGATGCTGATTAAAATAGGGCACCTCAATCAACGCGTCCAGATGTATCCGGGGTTTAGCCATAATTCAAAATGATAAAATTCTCGATAATCATATCACTTCGGCCCTGCACTAAGGCCAGAACACTCTACCTCACCCGCACTTATACCTATAAACTCACGGACTGCATGCCGAACACTAAGAACCTGACATTCAACGACCGCCCTCTCAACAACGGAAGGGTACACGACGAATCGAGGGCAAGCGCTATTCGGTCGGCTTCGAGCTTAACGGATAAGATAAAACTTCACCAGTTTCAGGGTTACGAAACGCTCGCAGCGCATTGCGTGTCCCGAGAAACTCAAGCCTTTGAGGATCTTCATCAATCCACACAAAATAAATACTCGGTTCATTGAGGTGCAGGGCTAAGTACTTTAGCTCGAAATCGGTCGAACAAAAAATACCCGGACTGGAATTCACGGCGTCCACATAGAGCCAACCGTGTTCACTTTGATAAATGAAAGGGAATGATTTTATCAAAATATCACCGAGCACAGGAACGTTCACGCAGTCGCTAAGCCAATCGCTACAATCAGATGCGGATACTTCACCAAAAACATTTCTCATGAATTTCCACTTTTCGTCCAATGTGATTTGGACTGAAATGCTTTTGTGCGACTGAGTCGCACCACCAGGGTAGCAAAAGAATAAATCGCACTCAAAGTCGTCCAGCACGAGGCCAAGCGACAATCTCAAGGAAACCGAAACGACTTCACCACGCCGAGGCAACTCCTCGACATCTGTACGCCATAAAACTAGCGGATCTTCAGAAGCATCTATTGCCCGCTCCCGAAGTTCGACATAATAGTTGGCATTGCCATCCGAATTGATCACAGGCAACCATGCATTGGTTCCAGTATTGGTCAACTCACACTCGACGACACATACCGAATCCGGCGACATTTGTATCGAATCGACATTAAGGCACCTAAGGTCAACGACAGGCCTAGATGAGCAGTTACCCACTCCAAGACGATGCTGCCCTGATACTGCAGCAGGGTCGTCCACCGTCGACAATTGCGCCCTCTGCCTGAGTTGAAAGCGCTCCAACCACTCCGCATTCAAGCCACTACTCAATTTCTGATAACGGCTCTGAATGACGACATTCGGATTGGCCTCCACCCCAAGAAAACGAAGCGCATTACCGACCACCCCCATCGGATCCGCAACCATATCCTCATACCAAATTTCATAGTAAGGGAGTTTGCGTTCCTGCAAAAACTGAAGCCAGACTGCCTCATCTTGGTGCACTTGATCCCAACAATCTAAAATGCGCGGATAATTGTATACCAGTCCAGAATCTAGTCGACGTTCACCCTGCTCACTGCGCCATACTCTCTGTTGCTTAGCTTTCTCAAAGGATACCGCTTGTTTGTCCTTATCTCTGCGGCGCACAAATAAAACCTGCACGTCTCCCAAAACATCCAAGGCGTTGCCCACGGGATCAACGACAGAAACGGTTGAGTCTGCGGCGATCTGGGTAAACAGACTAGCAAACGCAGTCCACATCGTTTTGACGGCGAAAAACCCCGAGGTAGATCGTTGCTGCGCCATCAGATACTCTAACACTTCGAAAACCGGCATGTCACCCGAAAGTCCCAACTCCTGCCGCGCTGTCATTAGCCTGAAGTTGAAATATTCTTCAGCAAAAGGGATTCTACTTAATTGCGACAGCCAATCACACGCCAAGTAACTTCCGGAGCGGCACGTTGCCGCGATCAAAATGGTACTTTGGCTTACAATTTCGCTGCTCATAAGCTCCTCAGTACAGCTCGCTTGCCGAACAAATCGAGCCCAAAGAGTCGAAAGAGAAGATTATACCCCAGCCATCAACCAGGCTCACACTAAGAACACTCTAATCCGCCACAGCACCCAATCGTGCCCAGACACCGGAGATCAGATCCACCACCCATTGCGTATTGCTGTCGTACCAATGCCAAGTGCTTTGCTCACTCGAGTAAGAGTAAGGCCACGCGTAGTAATTCCAACCCCTTGCCTCGGACAAGGTCCCCCACTCGCTATTTGACAAATTAACACGCCACTGCGTGTTCGAAATATCGAAAAAGTGCCAGCGTCCCTCGGTGAACGAATACGCATACGGCCAACTAAAATACACCCAGCCTTGCGGCTCCCAAATCGGGGTCGGCTCCTCCGCCGTGTCGACCGTGCCAGTCGAACCTGCGGAAACACTATCAAGTTGAGCCAGATCGCCATTGCTGAATGTATTGGTGGCACCATCTGCAGGGATCACCCATGTAGCATCTGTCCAAATTTCATATGTAGTTGCAGCGACTGAAGTTGTTGATCCGCCTGAAAAAGTGAGAATCCCAAAAAAATCCCCAGAAGCCACAATCGAGCTGACAACATCAAATGTGGCAGCGTTAACTCCCACAACTATGTCGTTATTGAAGAAGTTGCTCGCTGCCGTCGTGACTAAGACTTCGAAGCCGGAGTATGTTGACGAACTAGTTAGATCAGCATTTGCCGCTAGCGTAGCAAGCGCTGCAGTGTTGAAGCTTGATCCGCTCGTATCAACTAGTACCACCGCAAAGTCAGAATCGGCGACACCAGCTACATTAACCAACGCAGTACCGGAGATACTAGCCGAGCCGAATAATGCGACAGGCAGAACCGCGAGAGCTAGGAAACAGAATAATTTAGATTTTATAGACAAGCGAGTTCAGGATATAATTAGTACAGATTAGGGAATTTTATAATCAAACAAAGACTATATGTATAGAGTGTCGGCAATTATTAAAGCAATGCAACTCGAAAGCTGTTGTGCCAGCGATCCGATATAAACAATATCGCACTCAATTCGTCTTTGAGATGACCCTATTGATGGCGCAGAACAGGCTACTCGATTTAAGCCCTCGATTCCCCCAGTCGCGGCCAGCCCCTAGAGATCAGCTCCAGCCAGACCAGCGATATTGTTGGCAACTTGTGCAGTAAACCCAAAGGACCCTGCGCTGACCACTGAGGTGAGCGCAACACTGCTCAAACCGAATAAACACTTAAGAAATTTACTCTTCGTATTAATCACCGAACAGTGCCCAGATTCCAGAGACCAAGTCGACCACCCACTGCTCATTGTCATTATACCAATGCCAAGTTGAAGCATCAACCGAGTAGGAATAAGGCCAAGCGTAGAAGGTCCACCCTGTCGCTTCTGGCAAAGTCCCCCACTCACTAGTGGACAAGTTGACACGCCATTGGGTATTCGAGCTATCGAAGTAGTGCCAACGAGCTTCATCCAATGAATACGCATACGGATAATCGTAATACACCCACCCTACAGGAGTCCAAGTAGATGCCGAGGGCTTGAGGCTTTCGATCAGAATCGCCTCGACCACTCCATCATTAGTCATGCCAGCGTATTGTGCAATCTGTGCGTCTGTCGGATCTTCGTCGAGCAGCGTCGCAATGAGCAATGCCGTCTGCATGTCCTCAGTCGCATCATTCGGCACTGAATAAAGCAGCTCACTGGAGAGGCCTGGATATTGGCTGAGTTGATTATCCAGGGCGAATCCAGCCACAAATGCAGCAGTACTACCTGAATAGCCTGGAACTATCAGTTGCCCTAAGTTCGTATCCGCGCCCGTCAAAGACAGAGACAAGCGGCTCAGCGCGAGTGCACTCGGCGCAGCGCTGTGCTTATTGCGGAACAATTGCGTCACCAAATCGTTTGCCGCTTGCCCTGCAACAGACAATGGCGGGAAAGTCTCCCTGAAACGACTTTCAAACTTTGGAATTAACGCGGTGACCAGTGACTCCGCCGAAGCGGCATTCGAGCTTCCTGAACCTGTCGAAAACGAGGTAATCGTGAAATCACCCGCCTGGAGTAGCGAGAAACCAGCGACAATCGCAGTGTGAGTGCCCGCTTCAGTTGCAGTGAAAGTCAGCAATGGGTCCAAACCAAAGATACTATCATCCGAAAAGCCAACTTGAGCACCGTTCGGGCTATTGACCGTCAGAGTGGCATCCCTAAGAGGGTTACCAGCTGCGCTATCCTGCGTGACACGCAGAGTGACAGCATCTCCCTCGTTATAAAAGAACTCAAATGTCTCCGTAGCACCGAAGTCAATACTCCCCGTCTGGCTACTCGATCCTACTGTGCCTCCAGACAAATTAGCGCGAGCAAATGCCAACTCCTCAGCATCCGGCCATTCACCGAGCATCGTACGATTAACCAGCATCGCTAGATAGGTGTCGTCCAGCGCGGAAGAGTCCAGCAGATCGACCACATAAGCGGTTTGCGATTCCAGCGAGCCATCCAATATCTCTAAGCCATCGGCCACCTCGCTATCCGTCGGACTGCGCCCCAATATGCTATCGAAGATATTATTGATGAACAGCTCGTCTTGGCTATATGTGACTCTCACTTCAATCGGCGTGGCAGTCACACCCGTGATTCTCTCAAACGATGTGGCGACGGCATAGAGGTAAAAGACACCTTCCGATAGGCTGACGAATTCTGTTGTGTAGGGCGCCGACGGAACGGATTCAATCAGGGTCCCCAATAGAGCGTCACCCGGTGTGTTCCGGAAATAGAATCGGATCCCGCCACTAATCGTGCCGCCTTCGACCTCAGCACTCGCTAGCAGAGTGAGGATCTCACGCGCCTCAATCTCGACGACGTCCCCAGCAGTTGG
>Ga0206126_10005854_pt1 | contig 11108 bp, 10 predicted proteins | sample Helgoland_Spring_5_FD_148621 | JGI IMG/M metagenome (GOLD analysis project Ga0206126, IMG submission 148621) | Pelagic subsurface seawater microbial communities from Kabeltonne, Helgoland, North Sea - Helgoland_Spring_Bloom_20160412_1 | ecosystem: Environmental > Aquatic > Marine > Epipelagic ...
CAAGAAATAGATATTACATATCAATGCCTTGCATCATTGCGGTGTATTTGTATCCACCTTTTTATCCACCCTTTTGTTTTAATAGTGAAATAAATCTGTTACGCGCGCACGCGCCTGCGCGAGAGTGTCATGTAAGTCCCTGGGCTTGTTCACCATCATGCTAATCCCAACCCGAATTTTAGCACCAGATAGACTCTCCTAAACATGGTGTTAAAGTGAGACTTTATATTTAGCCAAAGAACTCATGACCAAACGCCAATCAGAATTATTCTCAGAGCTACCCAGTGATAAGAAGTATGTATCTGATTATCCTGAGTTAGTAGCTGAATGGCATCCAAGTAAGAATGGCAACCTGTTACCTGATAAATTTCATGTTGGCTCACATGAGAAAGTTTGGTGGGAATGTTCAAAAGGATATGAGTGGCTAACAGAATTAGGATGCGAACTCGCAGGGGTACAGGCTGTCCAAAATGTGCAGGAGTTATGGCTTCTTCTGATTGCCCGACATATATGGAGTTGATATTTCTTTAAACTTTGCAGAGAAAGTTATTCTTTTTGTGTAGCTTTTGACTTTAATAATTACATCTGAGAAATTGAATTCTTCAGGTTTAATATCGTTATTAATTGATGCATCCTGAAAGCTAAACCTTTGTTGTGCACCTGCATTGGCTGGATATGTGAAGCTCAAGGCTACTAGTATAACTACAAATATAAATCTCATAGTTTGGTTCATTATTTAAAGCTCATCATTAATAATATCATAACGATACAATAAACTGATTGTAAATTTAAACACTTTAATTATATCTATCTTATCTTATTGGATAGTATGATTTGCATGTTTATGTTTAAATTGTTAGGAGATTTATAATAATATAATAATATCATAGGTAGATTAATGATAGCATTATCAAATGAAATATTAGTTGTAGACTTAGACGGAACACTACTAAAATCAGACATGCTTCATGAGTGCTTTTGGTTTGATTTCAGCAGAAACTGGTATGGTCCTTTTTTGTCAGCGATTGCGCTATCACGAGGCAAAGCAGCGTTGAAAGCACATCTGAGCAATGTTTCTAAAATCGATATTAGCACCTTACCTTATGACAACCAAGTTATCACCTATATTCGCAACCATAGAGATAACGGTGGACGTACTGCACTGGTGACAGCATCCCATCAGGCTCTCGCAATCCAGATCGCTAAACATTTGCAATTATTTGATGAGGTACACGGTTCGGATGACTTGCATAACCTCAAGGGGAGCAGCAAAGCTGAATTGTTAATCAATCTATTTGGGCGCAACTCATTTAATTATATGGGTGATGCAGATGCTGATATGCCTGTCTGGGAAGTGTCTAAAAAGGTTATAACAGTCAACGCTGCTCAATCTGTGTGCCAAAAGGCTGAACGATTGGGTAAGCCGTTTGAGCATTTAGTGACAACAACAAAGTCGATGCGCCCTTACATGAAGGCGCTGCGCCCACATCAATGGTTGAAAAATATTCTAATATTTCTACCGATGTTGGCTTCACATCAGTTTAACGCCCAGACTTTTATTAGCACCTTATTAGCGTTTGTTGCCTTCAGTATTGTTGCGTCTAGCGTTTATATCCTGAATGATTTGCTGGATTTGAATGCAGACAGAGCTCACCCAAGAAAGCGATTTCGTCCCTTTGCGAATGGCGCAGTCCCTATTGCTCATGGCACTGGCATGGCGCTTGCTTTGCTTTTGGGCGGAACATTGGTAGCGGCATTCTTGGACTGGATATTCTTACTTGTTCTTGGTGCCTACCATATTCTCACAACGGCTTACTCGCTTACGCTAAAGCGCAAAATAGTGTTGGATATTTGCGTTTTAGCGGGGCTTTATACTATGCGTATAATTGCAGGTGGTGTTGCATCAGGTATTGAACTGTCCGTTTGGTTGCTTGCCTTCTCCATTTTTTTCTTTCTTTCTCTTGCGGCCATAAAGCGTCAATCCGAATTAGTAAGTATTTCAAAGCGTGGCGTATCAATGGCAATAGGGCGTGGATATCACGCCAAAGATTTACCAATAATCAGCATGATAGGATTAGCAGCTGGTTATATCTCCGTGTTGGTGATGGCACTCTATGTCAACTCACCTAATGTGCAAACACTATATAAGTTCCCTTATGCACTATGGGGTATTTGTAGTGTGTTGATATATTGGCTGACACGTATGGTGATCATTACTCATCGTGGCCTTATGCATGACGACCCTGTTCTCTTCGCCATGAAAGACAAAGTGAGCCAAGCCTGTTTTATAGTAATGTTTGGCTTTGTTGCGATGGGAGTATTATTTTGACGTTGCAAACTCTGGTTATGCGCTATGCCTTTTTTGCCGTTATGGCGACATTGGCGAACCTTGCAATACAGCGCGCCGTATTGTGGTTTGGTGACAGTAGTACTCTGTTTGCACTCGCGGTGAGCACTGGCACTGCAACTGGCTTGCTTATTAAGTATATTTTAGACAAGCTCTGGATATTTGAAGATATGAGTGCTGGGCTGAAAGTGTCTGTTAAAAAGTTTTTACTCTATACTGCAGTGGGTATATTCACAACAGCGATATTTTGGGGTGTTGAAACTGCTTTCTGGCTTTTCTGGCAGACAGATATGATGCGAGAACTTGGCGCTGTTATTGGACTCAGCATCGGTTATGTGATTAAATACCGATTGGATCGCCGTTATGTTTTCACAGATGCACGATTGACTCAACTCACATGAAGCTGTCTGGGTGGGGACGATACCCAGCGATAAATGCTAAGCTTTCTACACCACGTAGTGATACTGAAGTGTTTAAACTCTTAGAAAAAGGTAATGCGATAGCCCGCGGTAATGGGCGTGCCTACGGCGATAGTGCAGTGAGCCGTACCAATACCATCCATATGAAGCATTTCAACCGAATGCTGGATTTTAATGCAGATAGTGGGCAATTGGTTACGGAAGCTGGTGTGCTGCTTGCAGACGTGATTAAGGTATTTTTACCACGCGGTTGGTTTCCAGTTGTAACTCCAGGGACGAAGTTCGTCACTATTGGTGGAATGATTGCTGCAGATGTTCACGGAAAGAACCATCACAAGGATGGCAGCTTTGGCACTTACGTGGATTGGATAGATGTGGCCAATGCTGATAGCACTCTACAGCGGTGCTCAAAAACACAGAATACAGATTTGTTTGAATGGACTATCGGTGGTATGGGACTAACTGGTGTAATCCTAAGAGCTGCAATCCGCCTACGCCCAGTTAGTTCAGCTTGGATTGAGCAGAGAACGTTGGTGGCCAACAACATCAAGCATGCAATAGAGCTGTTCGAGCAATCACACGATGCGACCTATTCCGTGGCATGGATTGATTGTTTGCAAAAGGGCTCAGCATTGGGGCGTTCGCTTGTGATGCTTGGAGAACATGTGGAAGCTAATGCTGTACCGCCGCAGTATCGCAAAAAGCCTTTGGAGGCACCTTTGAATCACAAACGGAGTATTCCAGTGGATTTTCCAAGATGGATATTAAACAATTTCAGCGTTCGCGCGTTCAATGCTTTTTACTTTTGGAAAGGAAAACGAAAGTTAGAATTAGAGCTTATTGACTGGGACAGCTACTTCTATCCACTCGATGCGATACTGGGATGGAACAAAATCTACGGATGGCGTGGCTTTGTGCAATTCCAGTGCGTTATCCCACTCAAACATGCCGAGCAAGGGCTAAGCGATTTGCTAAATGCTATCGCAAGTGCTGGTACTGGCTCCTTTTTGGCAGTGTTAAAACGATTTGGCGCACAGAAGAGTAGGTTTTCATTTCCAATGGAAGGCTATACGCTAGCATTAGACTTTCCAGTGAATACGAAAACCTTGGCCTTGATGAACGAATTAGACAATATTACCTTACAATATAAAGGACGTTTTTACCTTGCCAAGGATAGCCGCATGCAGCGTAAAGTCTTCAAACAATCAGATTCTCGCTCAAATCAATATTTAAAGTATCGCCAAGCTAATGGTGCTTCAAAAACTTACAGTTCGGCACAGTCAGAAAGGCTTAAGTTATGAGTAAAGGTCCTGCCTTAATCCTAGGTGCGCGAAGCGATATCGCGATGGCTGTGGCACATCGCTTTGCTAAAGCCGGCTATGACATCCAGCTAGCTGCGCGAAACTCAGAAAGTTTGAATATAGATAAATGTGACATTGAGCTAAGGTATGAAATTGCGGTAACATTGCACAATTTTGATGCGTTGGATATCGGATCACATAAAAGCTTTGTTGATAAGTTGCCCCAACTGCCTACTGTTGCTTTGTGCGCTGTTGGCTTAATGGGTGAACAAACAGAATCCCAGAAAAATATACTGGCTGCTGCACAATTAATACGTAGCAACTTCGAAGGTCCTGCCAGTATTCTTGCTGCACTAGCAAACCGTTTCGAAAAACGCGGCTCTGGTACATTAGTAGGTATTAGCTCAGTCGCTGGAGAGCGTGGCAGAGCAACTAACTATATATATGGCTCTGCTAAGGCAGGTATGACGGCATTTCTTTCAGGTTTACGTAATCGTTTAGCAAAGAACGGTGTGCATGTAGTCACTGTGCTACCTGGATTTGTTGCAACAAAAATGACTGATGGCATGGATTTACCTATTAGGCTGACAGCAGAACCAGAAGAAGTAGCCAAAGCTGTATTCAAGGCCGTTAAAAAATCAAAAAATACTATCTATGTCAAACCGATATGGTGGTTGATAATGATAATTATTAAATCAATTCCAGAGCGAATATTTAAAAAGTTCAATATATGATTAATATTTTTAAAAATAATTTTATGTTTATTTTCAGTGTAGCTTTTTTAATGACTTTTGCTACAACTAACATAATTTATGATATGCATACTGATAAAAATTGGGATGAAATAATAGCTGTATCGCAAGGTGTTCTCACTGGACACCCACCGTGGCGAGCATTCCAAAATAGATTACTGATGCCGATCATAATTTCCTTATTAGAAGGTCTTAGCAATCCGAAGAATGAAATACTTTTTGTATACTGTGTTGGTATTTTTATTCATAATATTTTGCTTGTAGCCATTTTTTCGAAATTATTTGGGCGGTTTTGTAGTATTCTGGCTGTCCTGTTCTGGTGCTTTGGCTTTATACTATATCAAGATTATTACCTTTATCCGTGGGACATTTTTGATCTTTCTTTGTTTTTAATCGTTTGGTTTGTCTTGTACACAAGCAGTAATGTTAATTTACTTATTATTATATTTCCTTTAGCTTTATTTAATCGTGAAAGCGCACTCTTTTTACCAATCGCATACTGGTTGGTTCAAACTAATTTTGATAATATAGGTATTAACACAGTTTGGACTAAAATTTGCTCACAAACCACATTAATTACAATTACGCTTCTACTTGCAGGCATTTTTTGGACTAAATTTATTAGAGATTATTTATTCTTAGGAAGTTCATTTGGCGGGTTAGATTTAGAAAATTATCTTATTGGCAACCATATATATTTTTCTGAAAATTTGTTTAATATGTTTTTTAATAATTGGATATCTAATGTATTGCCAATCAATTTGATAACTATTTTTTATCTCATTTTTGTAATAAAAAATATCTGGAGATCAGACACTATCATACCTAAAATTGCATCTACATTCTGGATTATTTTGTTAGTTAACATATTGGTTTTTGGTGTCTTTAATGAGACAAGAATGCATTTTATTCTGCTAGGTTTTTATCTTTTCCATAATATCTCATTTATCCATAATTCCTATTTGCAAAAGTAATGTATGGCTATCAGGCCTTAGTGCCGTTGGTAATGGTAAAGTTACTCATTATGTAGATTACAAACACAAAGATGAATGTTTTAAATATGAAGTAGAAGTGCTGCCTGAAGATGTTGATTCACGCAGTGAAGCTCAAGTATTTAAACATCTGGGAAGTACTGAGTTTGATGTCTACAAATACCGTCCATCATAATAACCGCGGTTCGTGACGTGTGTAACACGGAAAGAGGTTGAGCGAAGCGAACCCTTAAAAAGGGCTTGACCTCAAGTCCGTGTGGGGGCACCAGTTTCCTTAAGTTAACACATTGTAATTCCTTCGAGTTTAACCATCGAGGGGTATTATCATGTCACACATCTTGGCACACATTGGTATAGTTCGAATATTCATCGTATATTGACAGGCAGTATTTGATGTGTGAATCTTCATGCAGGAATTATATTAGGTTATTACTAAAGGTAACTTGTCAGTGTGGGGGCGCCAGTTTTCACGCTAAAGCATTGTAATAAATTATTAAATTATGAATATTAGTGAGCCGTAGACCATGCTAACAACCAAATCTAATAACTACACCTTTCAAAAGAGTGGTATTTGGTACTTCTCTCGTAGAGTTCATAATTCATGATATATCTTCATAAGGATTTACCACTCTTAGCTAGTCCGTTATTCTTGGTCATAATATTAGTTTTATGCGGGTTACTATTTCGATCAAGAAGAGCAGGTTTAGCCGCCGTTGGAATATTAATAGTTTGTTCGCTGCCTGTATTTTCCAACAAACTGATATCCTATTTGGAAAGGGATTATTCTCTTGTACCACCAGCTAGCGCTAAAACTGCTGATGCTATTGTAGTCTTAAGTGGGATGGTGCGCACGATCGAAGGTGCAAATGGTCTAGAGTATGAATGGGGCGAAGCATCTGACCGTATATTTGCTGGTATTGATCTCATCAAAGAAAATAAGGCCCCAGCTTTGGTACTTACAGGCGGAAAACTACCGTGGTCTGTAGGTAAGCCCGAAGGAGAGTATCTGAGGGATATTGCAGAAAAACTTGGAGTTTCAAGTGATGTTATTTTTTTAACTGAAAATGTGCAGAACACCGATCAAGAAGCCAAAGCTGTAGCTAAATTGCTGAACAAAGAATTTCCAAACATAATATTGGTTACTTCGGCATTTCATATGCCAAGGGCGCAGAAGGTTTTTGAAGCAGCAGGCATCGTAGTATCACCATTCCCTGTCGATTTTTTGAGTGGAGCCAACAACACAAAGATTATGGACTTTATACCTGACGCAGAAGCATTTCGAGATACCAGTTTTTTTGTTAGAGAAATTATTGGCAGGCTCTACTACTATCTCAAATATTGATACACACTCTTTCCAATTGCTTGGCTAAAATATTAACGGGATATCCTTCACCATAAGCGTTCCCAATACCTTGCGTTAGCTACCCTCCAATAAGATCCAATTTATTTAAGTTAAAAAACAGTGATTTATCAAGTGGGGGCATTGAAAGTTTGATTGTATTTAATGCAAATTGTATGAAAGGAAATGAACCTGACGTTTGATGCAGATCATAAATCTGACGCAATCAATGTTTATGATATGGACCCATTTGTGAAATACAGCGATGAATTGTATACCTTAAAGTGAATAGGCAGATTGGTTTTAAGTGTTTAATCACCACCACCAAAATATACCTTATTATAAATTGCTTCCGCCATCGAAAAATCTGGTAACCAATCAATATCGAAAGCAAGCTCTTCATATAATTGAAATAGGTAAGGCCTAACACCGATACGATCCATACGTTCTCTGTAAATTGCTTTTGTTGTGATGAAAGCTCCGCTGTTCACCTCCCAGAGTGGTTCAAGTGTTTGAGTTCTAGGCCACTTTTCAATGTTATGATCATAGTTGATTGGTGTGGTGTCGTTCCAAATGAATTTTTGGAGCTTTGTTACGGTCATTAATGAGTCATATTGGTCAATATTTTCAAAATATGTCTCTATAATACGATCATAAATATCAGGACCAATGAACGGAGACGTTACATGCGTCCATAATATGTGTCCCTCTGGCATGATTTCAGGTACATATTTTATCAAGTCATCAGTTGAGGTGGAGGATGAAGCCAATTCATCAGGTCTTAATATAATTTTTATCCTATTAGAATGAAATCTATTGGAAATGTTAATCACATCTGGATCGTTTGTAGATACGAAAATGTCACCTATGAGGCTACTTTTTAGAAGCTGTTCAAGTTTAATTGAACAAAGGCCTCCATCTACTCCAGAAAAGGATTTTGTATTTTTTTTTGGTATTCTTTCACTTCCAGCCCGCATGGGGAGAAATACATTGATGTTATCACTCACTTTAAAAACCCCCTAAGTTGCTATCATATTCAATCGAAAATTTCATTATATCTTCGGCAATTGCGCTGAATACCTCGTGCCATGGCTCCAGTGTGTCCTTTTCAAATATATCAACCAATGGCCCAACAGGATTTAATAGGATATTATTCCAAGAGCTCTGACGCCAATTCGCAAGCTTAGTGATAGTCCCTACCCCTGCTGAGATTAATGGCACTGTGATTTTAGTTGATACAACTATATCAAGTGCAGCACATAAGGCTGCGACATCCTCTAAATCATTATAGTGATCCAAGTCATCAAAGTTATGTACGGTCACTCCAAACTCATTTTTGATTTCAACGAGATCATCTAAAAAATCAGTATATTGTAAATTTATAAATTTCACACCTGGAATGGTAAATATTGGTGACCAATCAGATATTGGTGCATAGTTTGGCAGGCGCCTGGCCGACATGTTGGCACTTTTCCAACTAACACCTATGAAAGGCCCATTACCCAGAGACTCCAAACGTTTCCGCCAAAAATTAATCCTGACAGGGTCCGGAATAAGAAATGCATCAGGCTTATTGTTCTCAGAAATTTCTGGAATAAAATGTTTATAAAGGCTTCCCATCGGTAGATGAAAATCAAAGTCATCTCTTTGTGTGTCCTGTCGTCTGTCTTCAGCCTTGATCTCAAAATTTGGAAATGTTCGAGTCAATAATGGCACTAATTTTTCCTGACATTCCAATATGCAGTGATCCGCTTGTGATGCAATAAATGGCAACCTTGAAGACCAATTTATAGTATCTCCCACTCCTTGCTCGCACCAAAGCAGAACTGTCTTTCCCTTTAGAGTTTCTTTTCCATTCCACATCGGCTTAGAAAATTGACGATTTTTCGTTTCGTTTGTAGGGGTCTTCCAGCGCCATTCATATTCTTCAAGACCCTCTTTTAGCCTGCCATTGATTAAAAGTGCAAAGCTTAAGTTTCTATGAGTTTCAGCACAATCAGGCTTGATGGTTAGGGCTCTGCTGAAAGCCTCTATTGCCTCTTCTAGCTTACCTTGATCTTGGAGTGTAATGCCCATGTTGCTACAGGCCTCTGAGTAATTTGGATAGATGGCTAGAGCTTTGCTGAAAGCCTCTTTCGCCTCTTCCAGCTTGTATTGCTCTTGGAGAGTATTGCCCATGTTGTAGTATGCCCCAGCATAATCAGGTTTAACGGCTAGGGCTTTGTTGTAAGCTACTATAGCCTCTTCCAGTTTACCTTGATCTTGGAGTGCAATGCCCATGTTGTTGTAGGCCTCAGCATAATCAGGTTTGACGGCAAGGGCTTTATTGTAAGCTACTATAGCCTCTTTTAGTTTGCTTTGTTCTTTGAGAGTATTGCCCATATTGTTGTAAGGATCTGCATAATCAGGCTTGATGGTTATGGCTTTGTTGTAGGCTTTTATAGCTTCTTCTAGATTGCTTTGTTTTTGGAGTACAGTACCTTTGTTATTGTAGGCCTCAGCATAATCAGGTTTACCGGCTAGGGCTTTGTTGTAAGCTACTATAGCCTCTTCCAGTTTACCTTGATCTTGGAGTGCAATGCCAATGTTGTTGTAGGCCTCTACATAATCAGGTTTGACGGCTAGGGCTTTGTTGTAAGCCTCTATAGCCTCTTCCAGTTTACCTTGATCTTGGAGTGCAAAGCCTATTTTAAAGTAGGCCTCTACATAATCAGATTTTATGGCTAGGTTTTTGTTTGCTTCATTCAGTCTATGTTCAAGTTGGTCAAAGTCAGCGCCATTAATACCTTCAATCTTGGCTCGATCTAATAAAATTTTGGCATCTATTAATCTCTCCAGCTTAATCAATGCAACAATGTGGCTATACCAAAATTGTTTATTGCTGGGATGGGCCTCTAAAGCAGTCTTAAAAAATGGCAGAGCGAGTTCAATCTTACCAGATCCAACAGTTAATAAGCCCGTATTATGGTTTGCATCAGGATGTTTAGGCTGTACTTTAAGAATAGCGGCATATAGGCGATGTGCCTCCTGTAATTGTCCTGCTTTATGAGCATCAACAGCCTGGTGTAGAACTTGGTTAATTGTAAGTTTTGCCACTGCTAACCTGGCCCTTTTAAATCACTTTTTGTATAATTCTTATTGATGCTTTTATGAAGTTACAATTAAAATTTTCTACTATGCTTGATAAGCGGCACAAATGAGTTGGCATAAATGGGAATATTATTACTTTTTTCATATTTTTTTGCCTTTCATATAATAACATTATTTTCGCTATAATGTTATTACGCCTAAACTAGGACAAAAACAGTGTATGGGCACCGCTTTCCAAGAAATAGTTACTATATATCAATAACTTGTAGTGGCGAAGGGAACCCTTCAAAAGGGCTTAACCTCAAGTCTGTATGTGCGCAGCATTTCTGAATCAGTTAGGCATATATCTGAGCGCTTCAAGTAATGTTTGCAACTCTCATGGGTTAGTTCCAAATTTGCGGTTTCTAAATTTATACTTCTTAGTAATTTGAGATGCGTTAGTCTTTGTCTGTGAGCATCCATTATTAGAATTTATAATTTTGTGCTAATATCGATATAGAATCAGCATAAAGGAATATATTTGTATTACAAATTGGCCATAATATTCTTAGTTACACTCATTTATGGAGGTGCTTATGCTGAAAATCTTATATCCATTCCTAGTGGTGCAAAAATATTTAAAAAGTGCCAAGTTTGCCATCAAATTGGTGAGGATGCAAAAAATCGTGTGGGTCCCCAACTAAATGATATTTTTGGACGATCTGCAGGCAGTTTGCCTGGAGTGAGATACTCGAAAAGTATGATCCGGGCTGGTGAAGAGGGCTTGGTTTGGAACAGTGAAACTTTAAATTCATTTATTGAAAACCCAAAAAAATTAATTGCAAAAACCCGAATGAGTTTCCGTGGATTGAAAAAAGAAGATGAAAGG
>Ga0206126_10005856_pt1 | contig 11107 bp, 9 predicted proteins | sample Helgoland_Spring_5_FD_148621 | JGI IMG/M metagenome (GOLD analysis project Ga0206126, IMG submission 148621) | Pelagic subsurface seawater microbial communities from Kabeltonne, Helgoland, North Sea - Helgoland_Spring_Bloom_20160412_1 | ecosystem: Environmental > Aquatic > Marine > Epipelagic ...
GCTATGAGCCCCAGAGTATTGAACGAGATGGACTGATTAAATCCAGTCTTAAAGAGGCTGGATTGGACGTGCAAAGTTTTAATGGTTCGCTGCTCTGGGAGCCCTGGCAGGTTCTAAAGAAAGATGGTACCCCTTACAAAGTTTTTACCCCCTATTACCGCCGAGGCTGTCTGCAAAAGCCGGCACCAAGAAAGCCTCTGGCCGTCCCGGCCAAAATGCAGCTGCACAAACTTGAGCATAATTTAAGCGTCGCAGACTTGTCTCTACTGCCGGAAATAGGCTGGGATAAAAAGATGCACGAGCACTGGGATATTAGTGAAGAGGGCGCGAAAGATCGTTTGGATGAGTTTGTCTTTAACGGTATTCAGGATTACCGCGAAGGGCGTAACTTTCCCAATAAGAAAAATGTCTCGAGGCTCTCACCCTATTTTCACTTTGGTCAGATTTCGGTCAATAGTGCCTGGTATGCCGCTAATGATGCAGCGGCATTAATCGACAATGAAACTAATCTGGATACCTTTTTAAGTGAGTTGGGATGGCGCGAGTTCTCCTATTATTTGCTCTACCATTTCCCGGCACTGCCAACAAAAAATCTCCAGCCGAGATTTGATGTTTTCCCTTGGGCAGAAAATACAGAGGCTGATTTGCGCGCATGGAAAAAGGGTCTGACTGGCTATCCACTGGTCGATGCAGGAATGCGCGAACTCTGGGAGACCGGCTATATGCACAACCGTGTGCGCATGGTGGTCGGTTCTTTTATGGTTAAGAATTTATTGATCCACTGGCACCATGGTGAACAGTGGTTCTGGGATTGCCTGGTCGATGCGGATCTGGCCAGCAATAGCGCAAGCTGGCAGTGGATAGCCGGCTGTGGTGCGGATGCAGCGCCATTCTTTCGCATCTTTAACCCAATTACCCAGAGTGAAAAGTTCGATAAACAGGGCGACTATATTCGCCGCTTTGTTCCAGAGTTGAGCAATATGCCTGCCAAGTATATCCATGCACCCTGGTTGGCGCCGGCGGAGATTCTCGCCGCAGCTGGTGTAGAGATTGGCACTGATTATCCAGAACCGATTGTCGATATTAAAGAGTCTCGGGAAAGAGCGCTGGCGGCATTCAAGCTCACCAGAAATGATGTAATTTAATTAAGCTGGATTCGAGCTAAGACACATTTTGATCGACGAAAAAAACCTGCTTAAGAGCTTCTTAAGCAGGTTTAATTTTTCTGGTCTGGCAGCTCAGCTTAGTGTCTAAAGTGACGCATTCCAGTAAACACCATCGCCATGCCATGCTCATTGGCCGCAGCAACAACCTCATCGTCACGCATAGATCCGCCGGGCTGAATCACACAGCTAATGCCTGCCTCTGCTGCATTGTCGATACCGTCGCGGAATGGGAAGAAGGCATCTGATGCCATCACTGCACCCTTAACTTCAAGTCCCGCGTGCTCGGCTTTAATACCGGCAATTCGAGCCGAGTTAATGCGGCTCATCTGGCCAGCGCCAACACCGATGGTGCGGTTGTTCTTAGAATAGATAATCGCGTTTGATTTGACCATCTTGGCGACTTTCCAGGCAAACATCATATCGCTCATTTCATCTTCGGTAGGCACTCGCTCACTGACCACTTTCAGATCTTTTTCAGCAACCATACCGTTATCACGATCCTGAATTAACAGGCCGCCATTAACGCGCTTGTAGTCAAAGTCCTGTGGTCGCTCAGTACCCCAGGTGCCGCACTCTAGCAGTCGCACATTCTTTTTCGCGGTAACAACTTCAACGGCTTCAGCAGAAACCGAAGGGGCGATAATCACTTCAACAAACTGCTTCTCGCAAATTGCCGCAGCAGTGGCTGCATCCAATTCACGGTTAAAGGCAATAATGCCGCCAAAGGAAGATTCCGGGTCAGTGGCAAAGGCCAGTTCGTAGGCCAGATTGATATCTGTTGCCACAGCTACACCGCAGGGATTGGCGTGTTTTACGATGACACAGGCCGGTTGCTCAAACTGCTTAACGCATTCGAGAGCCGCATCTGTATCGGCAATATTGTTAAACGACAGCTCTTTACCCTGCAACTGCTTGGCGGTCGCAACACTGGCTTCAGTGGGGTTGGCTTCAGTATAGAACGCGGCTTTCTGGTGAGGGTTTTCACCGTAGCGCATTTCCTGAGTCTTGTGATACTGAACATTGTAAGTATCGGAAAAATTGCGCGCCTGATTGTCTGTATCGCGAGCGCCAAAGTAGTTGGCGATCATGCCGTCATAGGCTGCAGTGTGCTCAAAGGCTTTAACCATCAGCTGGTAGCGAGTGCTGTAATCCAGCTGGCCCTGATTGGCCTGCATCTCATCGAGTACTGACTGGTAGTCACTGGCATTAACCACAATGGCGACATCTTTATGATTCTTTGCTGCCGAGCGCACCATAGTTGGGCCACCGATATCGATATTTTCAATCGCGGTTGGCAGTGAGCAGTTTGGATCTGCAACTGTCGCGGCAAAAGGATAGAGATTTACCACAACCATATCGATTGGCTTAATGCCGTGTTCCTGCATCACCACGTCATCGGTTCCACGACGACCAAGAATGCCGCCGTGAACTTTCGGGTGCAGAGTCTTTACTCGGCCGTCCATCATCTCTGGGAAACCGGTGTAATCCGATACTTCGGTTGCCGCAATATTATTCTCTGTGAGAAGGCGGAATGTGCCTCCTGTAGAGAGTATTTCCACTCCCTGTGCGGTTAAGGCTTGGGCAAATTCAACAATGCCGGTTTTGTCAGAAACGCTTATTAATGCACGTGAAACTTTTTTCAGGTCGCTCATGGAGTCCTCGAGGAAAGATTACAGAAGGTCGTATTGTTTTAGTTTTTTTCGCAGTGTACCGCGATTAAGGCCGAGAGTTTCTGCGGCCCGGCTTTGATTTTGTCTGGTGTAGGCCATCACCGCTTTCAGCAGAGGTGGCTCGACTTCGGCCATCACAATATCGTAGAGATCGTGAGTTGCCTGTCCATCCAAATCGGAAAAGTAGCGTTGCATAGCTTCGGTAACGCTCTGTTTCAGGGACTGGCGCTGATGGTTGAGCCGATCTTCTGCGGAGTCATTGGGTGTTTGTGGTGCAGAATTCATGCGGCCTGTTCCTGGTAAATATCAGTTGAATGGAAAAATTGCTGCAGTAAATCCTGCTGCTCTAGATGATTTTCTATTTTATTAAATTGCTGAGCAAAGGCTTTGCCACCGCTCAAATTATTGACGTACCAGCCAATATGCTTGCGCGCGATTCGCACGCCGGCAATCTCGCCGTAGAATTCATGCAGGGCTAAAAGATGTCTGCACATCACTCGCTCTGCTTCTTCGATAGATGGCTTGGCAGCCACTTCACCGCTGTCGAGAAACTGATTAATCTGTTGGAATATCCACGGGTTTCCCTGTGCCGCGCGGCCAATCATAACTGCGGCTGCGCCGGTGTGTTGCAATACCGCCAAGGCTTTTTCCGGAGAGGTGATATCGCCATTGGCAATCACCGGCATAGATACGGCGGAGACCACATCGGCAATACTGTCGTACTCGACTTCTTTAACAAAGCGGCAGGCTCGGGTGCGGCCATGAATGGCGAGAGCAGCAATACCTGCATCCTCAGCAATTTTGGCAATGGTTACCGCATTGCGATTCTGACGATCCCAACCGGTGCGAATTTTTAGAGTGACTGGCACATCGACACTGTCGACCACCGCGTGAAGAATATCGCGGACCAGATCCGGATGTTGCAATAGGGCAGAGCCAGCGGCTTTTTTAAGTACTTTTTTGGCCGGGCAGCCCATATTAATATCGATAATCTCGGCACCCTGCTTAACATTAAAGCGTGCAGCCTCGGCCATCATCAGCGGATCATAGCCGGCAATCTGCACAGATCTGGGAGCCGGTTCATCGGCAAATTGAATGCGTAATCTCGACTTGCGGCTCGACCATGTACTGGGGTCTGCGGCGACCATCTCTGAGACCACCAGACCGGCACCCATCTCTCGACAGAGCTGACGGAAAGGCAGGTCTGTAACGCCTGCCATAGGCGCTAGCACTGTCTTTCGCTGAATCTGATAGGGCCCAATATTGAACAATTTAGCCTCGAGATGGACGTGGTGTGAAAAAGGGCGCTAATGATACCCTTTGGCAAGCTGATTAAAAAGTGATCAATTGAAAAAAACGTAATTATTACAGGCTTAACGCCACCAGATAGTTAACCGCATCTAACCCGGGGTCGACCAAGCTAAAGCTGACGTGAGTCTGACGGCCGCCAGAGATATTTTTGATCGCGCTTGATCGACCTGAATTCTTTTCGGCGATATATTCTTCTGGCGAGAAAATCCGTTGGGCGACTAGCTCCCCCTGCAGATCTTCAAAGCGCACTTTAATGCGCGGGTAGGGCTGTCGAAACCCAGCCTTATTTTCGATCAGCATATCGGCCACCACCGCGCCGGGCTGGGTTGGGTGAGACTGAATAATAAACGTGTTGATGGTTAATTTACTGAGGTCGCGGTAGGGGGCAATTTTACAGCCGAGGTAGTAACAGCTGTCGATCAGGGCTTGGCGGTAATTTTCATTACGGCTCAGCTCAGCGCTGGTGAAATAAATAATCTGCGCCGCCAAAACCAGTCCGCCAATGGCGGCGACGGCCAGTCGGCCAAGCAGGGTACGCAGAGTCTTTGACTGTTTGGGGCTGGGTTGTTGGCCGTTAAACTCGTTGTGAATTAATTCGGTTAACTGGGGCAGAGCCTGGTCAGTTTCAGGCGCTTCTTTTGGCGTCTGCTCGGGCTGTTCAGCGACTGAGTTTAGCTGGTGCTCTGGGGCATTAAAAACGCCGATACATTTTCCGCAGCGAACCATGCCATTGGCGGTCAGAAGTTGTTCGGAGGTAACCCGAAAAGCGGTTTGGCAGGTTGGGCAGCGAGTGACTATCGCTGAACTGTCTGTTTTAGATGGCATTAAATTAGATTTCTCGAAAGCTCTCTGCTTGAGTTTAGCAGGATAAAAATACCGCGATAGCCTATGAGGTTATTTAGGCCTAACTTTTCTTAACCGCAGAGAGCTGTGCCCATTCAGACTCGATGGCTGGTTGAGCAAAAACAAAATCTTCGCCGTAGGGAAGACTGACAGCTTCTATTTGATGTTCAAGCAGACCGGATAAACAGAGTTGGCCGCCTGCGGCAGTGTGAGCGATTAATCTCGGTGCCAGTTCAATAAGTGGTGCTGCTAAGATATTGGCGATCATCATGTCGCAAGTGGCATCCGCAGGCCATTCATCGGAAGGAAGGTCATCAGGTAGGTAGGTTAACAGCCGTGCCTGATCAATATGGTTGCGCTGCCCGTTGTCACGCGTCGCCAACAGTGCCTGTGGATCATTGTCCACAGCAATAACTTTTTCCGCGCCGAGCAATAGTGCAGCAATACCGAGAATGCCTGAGCCACAGCCGTAATCAATAACGGTTTTTCCAACAAGATCCTGTTTGTCGAGCCAGCGCAGGCAGAGATGGGTGGTCGGATGGCTGCCGGTACCAAAAGCCAGGCCGGGGTCGAGGCTTAGGTTGATACCATTGGCATCTGGCGGCTCTATCCAGCTCGGGCAGATCCACAGTCGGTCACCGCACTTTACTGGAGAGAAATACTTCTTCCACTCCTGAGACCAGTCTTTATCTTCGAGCTGTTCCCAACGATGTGCCAGTGTTTGCAATTGGGCTTTTAGTTGAGAGGTGAGTTGAGCAGTGATTTGTACTGTATCTGTCGTGGCATCAAACAGCGCTTTAATCTGACAGTTGTCCCACAGCGGGGTTTCGCCAACGCCGGGTTCAAAGATCGGCTGATCGGCAGCGTCTTCGAGAGTAACTGACACTGCACCGCAGTCGAGAAGAGCATCTTCAATGCTACCGCTGGTTTCGCGAGTAGCACTGATAATTAGCTGAAGCCATTGCATAGGATATGAGCTTTAAGTTACGAGCTTTGAGGTGTGAGTTCGAAGGAAAAGCCGGACTGTAAATTACAGTCCGAGCTTCTTCTCGAGATAGTGGATATTAACGCCACCTTTCTTAAACTCAGCGTCTTCAACCAGATCCTGGTGCAAGGCAATATTGGTTTTAATACCGTCGATCATCATCTCATCCAGAGCGTTACGCATTCTTGAAAGCGCTGAATCGCGATCGTGACCATAGGTGATAATTTTACCAATCAGGGAATCGTAGTTGGGTGGAACGCGATAGCCGTTGTAGATATGCGAGTCTACGCGTACGCCATTGCCGCCGGGAGCATGGTAACTTTTAATCGTGCCGGGCTGCGGCAGGAAAGTAACCGGATCTTCGGCATTAATTCGACATTCAAAAGAGTGGCCGCGGAAAATAATATCTTCCTGCTTGATGCTCAGCGGTTCACCGCCAGCGATCAACAGCTGCTCTTTAACAATATCCACACCGGTGATCATTTCTGATACAGGGTGCTCTACCTGAACACGAGTGTTCATTTCGATAAAGTAGTAGTGGCCATCTTCGTAGAGAAATTCAAAGGTGCCCGCACCGCGGTAACCGATTTCAATACAGGCATTGGTGCAGCTTTCGAAAACCGCCTGACGAGCTTCTTCGGGAATACCCGGTGCCGGCGCTTCTTCGAGAACTTTCTGGTGGCGACGTTGCAGTGAACAGTCGCGATCGCCGAGATGGATAGCATTGCCCTGACCATCAGAGAGAACCTGAACTTCCACATGGCGAGGATTTTGTAAAAACTTCTCCATGTAAACCGTGCCATCACCAAAGGCAGCTTCTGCTTCAGTTTTGGTAATGGTAATCGACGTCACCAGACTCTCTTCATTTTCTACAACGCGCATGCCGCGACCACCGCCGCCAGCTGCCGCTTTAATAATCACCGGATAGCCAATGCGTTTGCCCATCGCTTTTAGCGTTTCAGGGTCGTCGTTAAGAGGCCCGTCAGAGCCTGGAACTGTTGGCACGCCAGAAGCTTTCATGGCCTTAATCGCCGCCACTTTGTCACCCATGGTGCGGATACATTCAGCGGTCGGGCCGATAAATACAAAGCCACTGTTCTCAACCTGCTCAGCAAAATCGGCATTTTCAGCCAAGAAGCCATAGCCAGGGTGAACAGCTACAGAATTAGTCACTTCCATGGCGCTAATAATCGCCGGGATATTCAGATAGCTTTTCGGGGACGGATTGGGTCCGATGCAGATTGATTGGTCTGCGAGTTTGACATGTTTGAGGTCCGCATCCACTTGGGAGTGAACCGCAACAGTCTTAATTCCTAATTCTTTGCAAGCGCGCAAAATGCGCAGAGCAATTTCGCCGCGATTTGCGATCAGCACTTTATCGAGCATGATTCTATTCCTGAATAGGTTTAAACGATGGTGAACAGTGGCTGGTCGTATTCGATTGGCTCACCGTCTTCAACAAGAACTGCACCAATTGTACCGGCCTTGTCAGCCTCAATTTGGTTCATCATTTTCATTGCTTCGAGAATACATAACACATCGCCAACCTTAACCGCTTTGCCAGGCTCAACAAATACTGGAGATCCAGGTGCTGGTGAGCCGTAGAAAGTGCCGACCATCGGTGAGCGAACTACATGGCCAGTCAGCTCTTCCGCAGCGGCTGCTGCTGGTGCCGCTGCTGCAGGCGCAGCCGCAACAGGTGCTGGAGCAGCTACTGCTGCCGGTGCTACAGGAGCAGGTGCTGCCACAACAGTTGCGCCGCGGCTGATACGAACTGACTCTTCACCTTCGGTGATTTCCAGTTCATTGATGTTTGACTCTTCGAGTAGCTCGATTAGTTTTTTAACTTTGCGAATGTCCATGAATATCTCTCGTTCTGGGATTAATGATCAAGCTTGCTGTGCACTGCTTGCAAAGCTAGCTGGTAACTTTTAGAGCCGAAGCCGCAAATAACGCCTTCAGCAATATCTGAAAAATAGGAGTGGTGACGGAATGCTTCGCGGGCGAAGACATTCGACAGGTGCACCTCTATAAAGGGTATCTCGACACCGAGCAGAGCATCGCGAAGGGCAACGCTAGTATGGGTGAAGGCGCCGGGATTAATAATAATAAAGGCGACATCTTGTTTTTTGGCGTCGTGAATATGTTGGATCAACTCAAACTCGGCATTGCTCTGCACCGCGGAAAGACTGTGTCCGGCAGAGGCGGCCTGATCGGCCAGAGTTTGGTTGATATCCTCAAGAGTCTCAGCGCCATAAATTTCTGGCTCTCGAGATCCGAGCAAATTTAGATTGGGTCCGTGAATTACCAGTATTGAAGCCATAGACAGTATTTCCCGATTACCTTCTGCGAGGTGTTCTATTAGTGCGGGAAGTCTGCCCGAAAATAAAACAGCTGTCCACGAATAGATAAAAAAAACCATTTTTCGACGAAATTTACAGAAAATGGCGACGAAAACTGTATTTTTTATGATTTTAATGCGCAGGTGTTTTGTTGAAGTGCGACGTTTAGGCTTTTTAAGGGGCTTTTCTGCGAAAAAGCGCCCTAAAAAAGCTAAAATCGGCTAAGTTCTTTAAATGTCGGCAAAGTGGTCGCTAAAATAAGCCAAGCCGATCAAATTTACTTTGAGGCTTGGGTTAGGGCCTCAATAACCATCGATTCGTTGAGAATTTGCGGCAAAATTTGCGCTGACCCGGAACCTCGCGGATAGACCAGGTAGAGTGGAACGCCATTGCGCTTAAATCGGTTTAGCAGCGCGGTGATCTGCGGGTCACTGTTAGTCCAGTCCCCTTTGAGGTAGACAATACCCTGCTCATTCATTAACTGAGCCACCTTATCCGAGCTCAACGCCACACGTTCATTTACCAGACAGGTAATACACCAGTCTGCGGTGAGATTAATAAATACCGGTTGGCCAGAGTCACGCAGTGACGCCAGTCGCTCAGGACTGTAATCCTCAAACGCCGCTTTATCAGTGTCTTCAGAGAGGGTGGTTAGTGGTGCTGCCAGAGCCGCGGTGATAACCGCGATAGCAATTAGCCGCCCCGTAGGTCTGACACTTAACTTCCAAAGCCATAGGCCCATTACCAGTAATACTAGTCCAGTGATCACCGCAGCGGCCACATCCATAGAAGTCTGTCGTCCTGCTACCCAGAGTAGCCATACAGCGGTAATATAAAGAGGAAAGGCGAGGAATTGCTTAAAGGTATCCATCCACGCGCCAGGCTTCGGCAGGCGTTTGGTTAAGCCGGGAATCCATGCCAGCAGAATAAACGGCAGAGCCATACCCAGTCCTAGGCAGGCGAAAACTAACAGGGCGATATAGGTCGGCTGAGAAATCGCAAAGCCCAGAGCCGGGCCCATAAAGGGTGCGGTGCAGGGGCTGGCAATGGTAGTTGCCAGTACGCCGGTCATAAACGAGGGCATCAGCCCCTCTTCGCGCTTTGATAGCTGCCCGAGAGACATTAGGTTGCTGCCAATTTCCAAATAGCCGGAAAGACCCAGCCCCATAATAAAGAACAGATAGATTAAAAAGATAACAAACAGCGGCGACTGCAACTGAAAACCCCAGCCGATACTTTCGCCTGCTGCACGCAGTGCCAGCATTACAACTGCAATGGCGACAAAGCTCAAAACCACGCCGGCGGTATAAACCAAACCGTGGATATGGCGGCTGCGAGAACTTTGATGAGTGGTGGTAAAGCTCAACACTTTGATCGACAGAATTGGAAATACACAGGGCATCAGATTAAGAATCATGCCGCCAATCAGGGCGAAGATTAACACCGTGGCCAGAGAAAAATTCTCTGTTGAGGTTTGACCGCCTGCCTGTTGAGACGCCGGTGGCACAGTGCTGATATCCACCGCACCGGTTTGCAGGTCAATGTCTAGCCACTGCTTATAGGGCGGATAACAGAGCCCGGCATCCGCGCAGCCCTGAGATTCGATCTGTAACTGGAGTCTGTTACTGGTCGAACTAAAGGGAATTCGCACGCTGGTCTGCGAGTAATACACTTCGAGTTCTTTTTCAAAAAACTCATCCCACTTAACTACGCCAGTTTCAAAACTTGCCGGCTGCAATTCGAGACTGCTATCGAGAGATCTAAAGTCGAAGCGATCGCGGTATAAGTAGTAGCCGTCGCGAATATCCCAGTTAAAGACCAGTTGCTGATTTTCAACAACCAGATTAAATTGATAGGCCTGCTCTACGGGAACAAATTCCGGATCGCTTAGTAGAGAGCTGCTTGCTAGAGGGCTGCTTAAGATCGAGCTGCTGGATTCTTGGCCGAACGGGCTTTCATTCGCAAGCAGTCCGTTAAAGGGACTGGCAAACAGGGCGAGGCACAATAAAACAATGCGTAAATTGATGTTCATAATAGATCCGGGCATTTTTACCATAAGCCATTATAGGGCAGGGTATTGGCTGAGTGTTTGAATATCTTTTTTAGCGATAAAGTTAGCCCTGTCGTTTGAATGAGGATTTGACTCAGGGTTTAGGTAATAATTCACTCAGCGAATAAAAAGTCTTTACGGGAACGATTAACGTTCATATCACATGCTATAGTTTGAACAAGGATTCTTATGAAAAAATCAATAATTCACAGTTTATTATTTGGCTTCGCCAGCAGCTTGGCTGTCTCTCTTGCGGCGGCCGAAGGGTTGAGTGCCGAGGGTGCCTATATTCGCGCTATGCCTCCCGGGCAACAGATTACTGCCGCTTTTCTCAAACTGGTTAACAGCGGCGATCAGGATTGTCAGATTACCGGCGGCAGTTCCCCTATAGCCACTGATCTACAGATTCACGAACATCAGCACAGCAACGGGATGATGAGAATGCGCCCGCTGCAATCGGTTGCCGTCGAGGCCGGGCAAAGCCTGCTCTTTGAACCAGGCCAATTGCATCTGATGTTATTTGGTATTAAAGAATCTCTGGTGCCAGGTGAGCAGCAAGAATTTACTCTTACTACAGAAAACTGTGGTTCGATTGTGGTTGCGGCGGAAGTGCGCAGTCTTTTCAAAAAGAAGTCGGTTAGTAGCCCTAAGCCAATAAATAGCCCTAAGCCGGTTAACAGCCATGAAGGCCATAACCATCACGACCACAATCACCATGGCCACAACCACAGCGATAAAAA
>Ga0206126_10005861_pt1 | contig 11102 bp, 8 predicted proteins | sample Helgoland_Spring_5_FD_148621 | JGI IMG/M metagenome (GOLD analysis project Ga0206126, IMG submission 148621) | Pelagic subsurface seawater microbial communities from Kabeltonne, Helgoland, North Sea - Helgoland_Spring_Bloom_20160412_1 | ecosystem: Environmental > Aquatic > Marine > Epipelagic ...
AGACCTCACCTGCACCGACTTTTACCCGTACTTCATTATTTTTTTGATCCAATACCTCGATCCCTCTGATATTGATTTTTAGGATCGCCTTCCGCTGATTCTTTGTGAACAATACATTAGAACCTCCTCCTAATACTAATTTGGGCAATGCCTTAAATTGAGAGGATTCATAGGCCTCACTTAATTGCTCATCATTTTCAATCTCAAGTAAAAACTGAGCTCTGGCATCAATACCAAAGGTATTGTAACTTTTTAATGAGATATTTTTCTTTACAAACACCTTTTATGCGGAATATTCTTTTACTATAATTTATATTATTTTCTTTCAAACAAAACTTTACCTCCCACGATGGTCATAGCAACTTGCGTTTTTAATATCTCATTTTCCTCTATGGACATAATATCTTGATCTAAAATGGTAAAATCTGCCAATTTTCCCACCTCTATCGAACCTTTTATATCTTCTTCAAAGGCTCCATAGGCCGCATCGATAGTGTAAGATTTCAATGCCTGCTTTCTGGACATTTTTTGAGAAGGTTCATATCCGCCTTCTGGCGTCCCTTTCAATGTCATCCGAGATACTGCAGCATAAAAAGAAGCCAATGGATTGATAGGCTCCACTGGAGCATCAGATCCGTTAACAATTGGGATACCTTGCTCAAGTAGTTTTTGCCAAACATACGCACCCTCATCAATTCTCTCTTGACCCAAACGATCAATCGCCCAGGGTCGATCAGAGGCCATATGAATGCTTTGCATAGCCGGGATCACTCCAAGTTGCTTGAACCTTATCAAATCTTGTGAATTAATGTGCTGAGCATGCTCAATCCTGTATCTGCTGTTGCCCTTTCTTTTGGGATAAACCTCAAAGGCTCGGGCATACATATCTAGAACCTCCCGATTTCCTCTGTCTCCGATGGCATGCGTACAAACTTGAAAACCCGCCTGAGTAGCTGCTAAGGTTAGTTTATTTAAAGCTTCCATATCACGAACATTGTGACCGAATTTACCCGGTGCATCGCTGTATGCCTTGAGTAACCAAGCTCCTCTAGAGCCTAACGCGCCATCTGCATAGAGCTTCACAGATCTAATAGTGAGTCGATGTAAAGAATCTATAAAAATCCCCTTAGCAAAATAATCCGACAAAAGATCTTCATCGTCTCCACTCAACATGACATAGAGTCTGATTTTGAGCTCATCTCGACGTAACAGTTTATGATATAAATCTACCCAAGAAGCCCCCGATCCCGCTTCATGAAAACTGGTAATACCATTGGCTAAAATATGATCTATGGATTGCTTTAAGGAAGTTTCTAACCATTCCGTGCTGGGTTTGGGTATACGTGTGCGTGCCCTGATGTGAGCTGTTTCATTGAAAATTCCCGTCGGCTGTCCGTCAAATCCTTTAAAAATCTCTCCCCCATCTGGGTCAGCGGTTTGGCCGTCAATCCCTAAGATTTCCATTGCTTTTGCATTCGCTAGTCCAAGATGACCGCTGGCATGAGTCAAATAGACCGGGTGATTGGGTATTAAATCGTTTAATAAATCATTTGAAGGAAATCCTTTGAAGCTACGTTCAGCTTCATTGTTCCATTTATCTTGATGCCATCCTCGACCAATAATCCAATCACCTTCGGGTAAGGTCTTCGCTTTTGCACCTACGATGTTCACTATTTCAGGATAACTCGTAGTGCCCATTAAGTCTAAATTCATCAAGTTAGCACCTATTCCCATAATGTGAGCATGTCCCTCAATAAATCCAGGAAACATCGTTTTCCCTTTGAGGTCGATCCACTGAGTCTCTTCACCTGAGAATTTAATTACCTCCTTATAGTCACCCACTTTCCATATTTTACCTCCTTTAACTGCTACTGCTTCCACTTGGGCATCGTTTACATCCACAGAATAAATAGGTCCATTGTATATCACCAAGTCTGCCTTTTCTTTTTCTTGACAACTCAATGAGAAAAAAAGTAGAATAAGGAAAATCAAATAAATGTTTTTCATGCGATGCTTTTAATTCACTCAAATTTAAGGAGTTCTATACAATTAATTAAGTTTTTTACACATTCTCATTACTTCCGGTAATAAGTTAAAACTAGAATACATTATTTTTTTAATTTAATCACTATATTTGCGCTCCATTTAGAAAAATGGATATGGATCAAAATAACCATATATTTTCAACAAAAATTACATGTAACGCCCTTAACATGTAAGCGTATTTAAAAAGGGTTAATTATTATGCCAAAGAAAGAAGAGAAGGATCAAAAAGAGGTTGCTCAGACAGAAGAAAAAGTGGATACAACCAAGAAAGTGAAAGCTGCGAAGGTAAAAAAATCAAAAGTCGAAGCTAAAGCAGTACCCAAACCAAAAAAAGTGACGGACAAGAAAACAGACGCTCTAGACGAGGAAAACAAAAAAACACCAGCAAAAGCCAAAAAAGTGACTCCCAAAAAAGTGACTCCCAAAAAAGTGGAGAAAGTTGAGGGAGCATCTAAGGAAACGCCAGTAGCAAAAGTATCCAAGGAGAAGCCAATAGCAAAAGTATCCAAGGAGAAGCCAATAGCAAAAGTATCCAAAGAGAAACCAGTAGCAAAAGTATCGAAAGAGGAGCCTACAAAAAATGCCCCCAAAGTTGAAAAAAAAGAAGTTCCCGTTTCCGAAGAAGTAGCCGACTTAACGCCCGAGGCCAAAACAGAAAAAAAAGTAGTCAAAATCAAAAAACCTGCACCCGTTCAACAAACATGGGAGGAATTTGAGAATGAAAACAAATCTGAATATTCAGATAAAGAAAGAGCAGATCTCGAGTCATTGTACGGAGAAACTGTAAATACAATCACCGAAAAACAAGTTATCGAAGGACACGTAGTTGCATTGACCAATCGTGAGGTTATCGTCAATATTGGTTTTAAATCTGATGGAATCGTATCAAGATCAGAATTTAGAGATGTTGACGAATTAAAGCTTGGCGATATTGTTGAAGTATATATAGAAGAACAAGAAAATGCCATTGGGCAACTAGTTCTCTCACGAAGAAAAGCAAAAATTGTCAAGGCTTGGGATAATATCCAAAAAGCACTTGATGAAGATATTGTCATCGACGGTATGGTCAAAAGACGTACCAAAGGGGGCCTCATTGTGGACGTATACGGTGTAGAAGCCTTCCTTCCAGGGTCTCAAATTGATGTCAAGCCCATACGAGATTTCGACGTTTTCGTGGGTAATAAAATGGAAGTCAAAGTCGTTAAAATTAATTATTCAAACGATAACGTAGTTGTCTCTCATAAAGTACTTATCGAAAAGGATCTTGAAAAGCAGAAAATTGAGATCCTAAGTAACCTTGAGAAAGGCCAAGTATTGGAAGGAATAATCAAAAACATGACCAACTTCGGTGTTTTTATCGATCTTGGCGGTGTTGATGGATTACTGCACATCACAGACATCTCTTGGGGAAGAATCAATCACCCTGAAGATGTATTGAAGTTAGATGAAAAAGTAAACATCGTTGTCCTTGATTTTGATGATGGGAAGAAGCGAATTTCACTAGGAATGAAGCAATTGACTCCTCATCCGTGGGATTCATTGGCTACCGACATCGAAATTGGATCTAAAATCAAAGGTAAAATTGTCAACGTGGCAGATTACGGCTCTTTCCTTGAAATCATACCTGGCGTAGAAGGATTGATTCACGTAAGTGAAATGTCTTGGTCTCAACACCTGAGAAATCCACAGGACTTCATGAAAATCGGAGATGAAAAGGATGCCGTTGTTTTGACCATCGATCGCAATGAGCGAAAAATGTCATTGGGTATCAAACAGTTGTCTGAAGATCCATGGACAAAGCAAGATGCATTGGTCAAATATGCGGTAGGAACCCAGCACAAAGGTATTGTGAGGAACTTGACCAACTTCGGACTATTTATAGAACTTGAAGAAGGCATTGATGGACTTGTTCACGTTTCTGATCTGAGTTGGACCAAAAAAGTAAAGCATCCCTCTGAATTTGTGAAAATTGGTGACGAACTTGAAGTGATTGTCATGGAGCTTGATACCACCAATAGAAAACTGGCATTGAGTCACAAGCATCTCGAGGATAACCCATGGGATAACTTTGAATCTGTATTTACACGGGGTTCTATTCATAAATGTACGATTTTGAGTAAAGGTGAGCGAAATGCGATCCTAGAACTTCCTTACGGATTAGAAGGGACCTGTAATAGCAGAAACTTAACTAAAAAAGATGGTTCAGAAGGATCTGAAGGGGAGACGTTAGATTTCCGAGTCATTGAATTTGCAAAAGATGATAAGAGAATTATGCTGACCCATACAGGTTCATGGAAAGAAGCAGATCATATATCCAACGACCCTCCAAAGCCAAAAGCGCCAAAGGGAAAGAAAACGGATAAAAAGAAAGCTGATTCGAGTAATTCTACCCTTGGAGATATTGAAGCTTTATCATCTTTGAAAGAAAAAATGGAAGATGGAGCAAAAGCTGAGATAAAGAAGGCTGTAGCTAAACGAGCGGCGAACAAAAAAGAGAAACCCGAAGATGAGGAATCATAACAAGGTCTGAATTATTTTGAATGACACTAGCGGGAAACTGCTGGTCACTCAAAATGATTAATTAAGTAACTAAGGTTCCGTGGCCGAGTGGCTAGGCAGAGGTCTGCAAAACCTTTTACGGCGGTTCGAATCCGTTCGGAACCTCAAAAAACCCGTCTAATGATGGGTTTTTTGTTTTAATCTCTTGTGTTATCGTATACTTAAAAATAGTACCCCGCTAGGGGACTTACATGCAAACCATAATTTTATCCTAGGCATCCCAGAACGCACAAATGCCTTAGATGTCTCAATATATATAGCATCCAAACCTTCGATGGCATGCAAGGCTTGGATCAGTAAAGAATAGTGTAGTTATGGACAGTAAATTTAAAATTTTTTCTGTGATCATTGCTATCAAAACCTGACAGCTCTTCCTCGTATCTCACTCTAAAGTATTCTCCCGAATGCAGGCCAGTGTTAACTAAAAAGGTAAAATAACGTGTTTGTCCTTCTTTGAATTGTAAATGCTCGTTTTCTTTTTAGCACCCTCTTTAAATTTGGTTTCCATACCCCTATCGACTTTTAGGTATCTCATATTGATGAGCTGTGTAGAGCCGGTCATCATTATGAATCAGTTTATTAATGTAATTATTGACTTTTTCATGATTTTGTGATTGTTTAATTAATAAGGATAAAACACAATACTATTCAAATATAATATGACAACTTCGTTGATCTACTTCTCTCCTTCAAATCGATAGAGTCATTAAATAATATGGAAATTGTATCTCAAAATTTAAAAAAAATAGGAGGTCTGTGCGATTAATTGTTCATCTTCATTTTTTAGTATTATTTTTGATTTTTGTTATTTAGTTGCATGAATAAAATCATTTTCACTTTAGGATTCTTCCTTTGTTTCCTCCAAGTCAAAAGTCAAAGCTTTTTGACTTGGAAGCTCAATGATCGCTATTTCAGTGTGGCTGTAGGATCTGGTCAAACCAAATACATCGGGGAACTCAATGCTGAAAACAAACGTCAAACCGACTTCTCTAATGGTACCTTGGCCATTGAAGCAAGATTATGGAGCCACCTCAGTGCTCGACTTTCTGCAGGATTTTACCAATTGCGTGGGGATGATAAAAAAGCTCCCGACGGTAGTTTTGAAAAAGAGCGAAACCTCTCCTTCACTTCAAATAACTGGGAGCTCAACCTGCAGGGTGTTTTTTTTGTCCGACCTTATGCTGGTAACTATGATCAAAGATGGAAAATTGACCCCTATCTCAGTTTAGGTTTTGGAATCACCACTTTGGACCCATTTACCTATCTTCAGATCCAAGAAAATGGAGAAGAGATCAATGCTAAATTTTCCCTTCGCGATTATCAAACCGAAAATGTCGCTTATGATCCCTTTACTTTCATTATCCCAGCCGGCGTAGGGGTTAAGATGAAAATTACGCCTTTCCTTAACTTTAATTTTGAACTAGCCTATCGATATACCTTCACAGATTACCTTGATGATGTTTCAGGGGTCTTTCCTTCATTTACGGATGACAGCTCTATTCAAGCTAAGCTATCAAATCGAAGAAGAGAACAATTCCTAGAAAATGAAGAAGCCTGGGAAAGCTTGGATACAGGCTTCAAAAGAGGAAATTCAAATAATAACGATCAATATATGTTTTTTTCCTTCCAGATAGAAGCTTTTCTGCCCTTTGGTAAAGGGAAAATATTTAAAAAATCTTAAGAAAAACACATCGCATTCCTTTTATACCTACCAGAAGTTTTTCTCAAAAAAAATAAGGCAGAATAAATAATAAAACATACATTTGAACCTGGATAATAATTTTCTGTGAAATTAATCGGTTTTTTTCTTTCTTTCTTTGTCACTGCCTCCCTAATCACCTTACTGAATATGCCTTTTGATAATATCCCTCCTATTGGGAAATTATTAAGTCCGCATCAAGGTTTTTGGCAAAATAGTGAAAAAGAGCCGATCAGTCTGGATCAATCCATTGAATTGATCGAGCTTAAAGAGTCAGTGACCGTTCAGTTTGATGAGTTGCTTATTCCCCACATCAACGCAAAAAATAATGAAGATTTATACATGATTCAAGGTTATGTGACCGCTTATCACCGACTTTGGCAAATGGATTTTTATGCTCGCGTAGTAATGGGTAGGTTGTCAGAAGTAGTGGGTGCAAAAGCACTTGTATACGACCGACTGCAAAGGCGATTGGGCCTCAAGGACATGACCTTAAAACTTCACGATGAACTAATGAAAGATGCCTATTATGCCAGCATCATATCAGCCTACACTAATGGAGTGAACACCTATATAGCATCTTTATCTCAGGGTGACTACCCTATTGAATTCAAACTACTCGATTATGAACCTGAAAAATGGACCAACGTAAAAACATGTATGGCTTATGCCTTATTGGCAAGTACACTTTCCAGGAGTGAAGCAGATATAGAGCATACTAACTTTCGAAAAATGTTTGGTGAGGACCTTTTTAATGTTTTGTTCCCTGAACCTAACGGAACGTCCGCCCCCGTAATACCGAAAGATACTCCTTTTGATTTCGAACCCGTGAGCCAACCACAAAAACCTGAAAAATTCGAAGCACAACATATCGTCAATGAGTCTATTAGTAAACAAAATCCCTTAAACGGAAGTAATAACTTTGCCATAGACAGTACCAAAAGTAAATCAGGCCATGCAATATTGGCCAATGAACCGGACCTTGAGCTCACAGCTCCCTCGATTTGGTATGCCAGCCATTTGACCAGTCCTGATATCAATGTCATGGGGGTAACCGTACCGGGTACACCGGTCATCTTGATTGGTTTTAATGACTCTATTTCATGGGGGGTAACCAACTCTCCACGGGATCAAGTAGATTGGTTTTCAGTGACCTTTAAAGATGCTTCACGCAAAGAATATTTGTACAATAACCAATGGTTCAAAACAGAACAAATTCTCGAGGAAATTCTAATTAAAAATGCGGATAGCTTTATCGACACCATCATTAGGGTGCATCATGGACCTATTGTATATGATCGAGATTATTTGAGCAATCATGAAAAAGTAAATTTAGCCATGCGCTGGATCGCCCATGACGAATCAACCACATTTAAAGCCCTATTTCACTTTAATAAAGCAAATAATTATAATGAATTTGTCAGGGGACTCCGTTTCTTCTCAGGCCCTCCTCAAAACATAATTTATAGTGATACAAAAGGTAATATAGCCCTCAATTTACCCGGTAAGTTTCCCATCAAATTTCCTGGTCAAGGAAAGTTTATTTTAGATGGATCCGATCCGAATTCAGAATGGAAAAAATATATCCCCTTTGAGCATAGACTCGAAAGATATAATCATCCTCAAGGATTTTTGAGCTCGGCCAATCAATTCCCCGTGGATATCACTACCTATCCTTATTATGTATATTCACATCGATTTGAAAACTATAGGAATAGAAGGATTAATGACCGACTCATAACCATGCAAAATATTGAACCTGAAGACTTAATGAGCTTACAGAATGATAACTTCAATTATATCGCTTCCGAGATTTTACCTTATCTGTTGTCCCAATTAGATACGCTATCACTCAATGAGGATCAAAACAAATTCTTTGATGAGTTACAAAACTGGGATTATTTTAATCATCCTAATTTAAAGGCGCCTACCCATTTTGAATTATGGTCAGATATCTTGTGGGATCAATTGTGGGATGAATTTGATACTATGTCATTTGCTGTCAATAAACCTGATATCTACACCACCTCTCAATTAATTATTTCAGATAGTCTCGTTGGATTTTCAGATCGCCTGAGTACACCTGAAAAAGAAACCACTTCCGATTTAATTAATTCTGCTTTTAACACCGCAGTAGATTCTCTTAATGAGTGGTTAAGTATTAATAGTAAGAATCACTCTTGGAATGAGTTTAAGGGAACTGAGGTCAATCATCTGATCAGTAGCTTCACCTCATTTAATTCAAAAAATATTTCTATTGGGGGCAACCATAATGTTGTAAATGCTGCAAGTAAGCATCATGGCCCCTCTTGGCGTATGGTTGTTGAAATGGATCCGCAAGGCATCAATGCTTACGGGGTTTATCCAGGTAGCCAAACGGGCAATCCAGGCAATCCGATGTATGGACATATGATCACACCTTGGGCTGAAGGGAAATACTATAATTTGAAATTTGGTCAAAATAAACTTTTGGCAGGAGATATTCTTTATGAAATTCAATTAACACCCCAAGAATGAAATTTATCATCAAAATTTTTCTGATGGGTATTTTATCCTATCTACTCCCTTTTTATTTTGCATGGTGGACCATAGCCTTGGGAGCTGGACTCATTAGCTTATTAATTCGAGGAAGTAATTTTAATAGTTTCAATGGCGGAGTCATCGCGGGTGGCCTCGTATGGTTTTATCTCTCATTTACCATAGATAGTGCCACCAATTCCATTCTATCAGAAAAAATTGCACTGCTCATTAATTTGACGGACTCTATTTGGTTGATTTATGCCAGTACGCTTATTGGAGCCCTAGTCACTGGGCTTGGTTCCTTAACTGGTAGTTTATTACGATCTATTCTTTCTCCAAAGAAAATGTCAAGAAACGAGTATGTCTCTTATTCTTAGACTGATCACTGTAAATATTATGGCTGGATTAGCTGTTTTTTTCATTGGTTTAATCCATTTCACAAAGGACGTATAATTTAGCTTAATTCTAAATCAATCCTGATCATCAGTTAAGTTTAAGCGTAATATTAAATGGAATACCATTCAAAAATGATGTATCATAAATAACTGGTTTATTTTTTAATAAATTCCGTTACTATAGATTTCATATAGCAATTATTTAACTACCTTTGCACCCGCTTAAAACAATTTTAAGCGTGCGATATTCGGGGTGTAGCACAGTCCGGTAGTGTACCTGGTTTGGGACCAGGGGGTCGTAGGTTCGAATCCTGCCACCCCGACATAAGTAAATTAAAATCGCAAAAAGCCTTCCATCTTAAACCAACGGAGGGCTTTTTTTTATATTTCTATTTTTTTTTGAATCCATCCGACTCTAGCAAGATCTTCGATCAAGAATACTCTTGACTATTGTATTTCTCAAACAATATTAGAGCTTTCTATCATTTTATCTCTTTGAATCAACAGCATCTAACATACAATTATAAGCCGCATGAGAACAAGAACATCAATTTCCATTGAGGAGAATAAAGTTTATTCCCTTTTTTAGCTTAAAATCATTTGTGTATTCTTCTATTTAAAAGAACCTTCATCAATGAACGCCTGCTATATTAATGATTGCTCAAAGAAACGATAAGTCAAAAGTTAGCGCATAACTATTAAGACATTAGATGAAATTCACAAAAAAGAATTGCACTGATTCTTAAGAGATGAAGATTAAAATCATTGCAAATCCTTTATTGGACCTCTTTGTCTTATTTATGCTTCCAAAAAATAATAATCTGCATATCCTATAGGGACATCAAGTTCCATTTGCTTTGACCAATCTCCCGTACTATGATCTAAAATAAAAAGGGCGGCCAATTGAGGGTTAAGAACATATTTTTCGCTTAAAAGAGTGGTCATGATGTCATTGGCAAATGATAGATATTCCTCATTTTCAGCATATTCATACAATTCAAAATAAGCCGACGCAGTGATCGCCGATGCAGAAGCCTCTCGTGGTGCATTCGGTATCCGAGGATCTCTCATATCCCAAAAGGGAATATCATCCTTAGGACATGAAGGTTGTTTTTTAATGAAGTCAATCACACGGACTGCTTGATTCAGGAAGTTTTTATTTTGGGTATAACGATACGTCATTACGAAACTAAAAGAACTCCCAACCCTGTCCTCAGGACCATACTGATGAGTTATTGATATCCTGATGCGTGGCCTTTTACAATACCTCACCAGTCATTTTATCATAGTCTACCACATGATAGCTGATAAAATCATCCCTAAAGTGTTTTTCATCATAGTATAGGCGTGAGCTTCAGCTATCTAATGATAAGTGCTATCTCCAGTCAATTGAGTAGCTTCAAAAAATATTTCCAAATTCATCATGTTTGTTATCAATGATAACCAAAAACTGCCATTCTCCAAAATCGTAAGATCTAATACTGCCTACCTTAGGATCGAATCTCTTACTTAATGTTTCGGTACTGGTCAACAGGATGTCTTTTCCCAATCGAATTTCCTGCCTCCTTAGGTCTTCTCCTATACAGGAATGCATATTAGGTATAAAGAATTCATTGCCATCAAATCCAAATAAGGAGGTCTCACGTGCAAAAGGATTCTTTTCCATTCATCTTTTATTACTCACATTCTGATGTCTCAGCGTGAGCGCAATGTTAATCACAATCCTAATCATCCTCTAAAAAATATTTGTCCTTCATAGAAAATTTCAAATCAAAAATAAAATCCTATCAATAGCTGAAAATCAATATCGGCCAGGCCTTGGTAAATATATATATATTCAATAAGTTATTTTACTTCCTTTTTTTTTGTTATCTTCCTAATGA